>Ga0265295_1002241_pt1 | contig 31449 bp, 24 predicted proteins | sample Munlansysbiofilm_FD_192503 | JGI IMG/M metagenome (GOLD analysis project Ga0265295, IMG submission 192503) | Leachate microbial communities from a municipal landfill in Southern Ontario, Canada - Methane capture system biofilm | ecosystem: Engineered > Solid waste > Landfill > Unclassified ... | reverse complement strand
AGGTCCAGATCTGTTACTATCTCAACTGCGTGCGTAGAGAGATCTTCCCACAGCGATAGCTTGTAGCCATCCACCTGCCCGCCGCCGCTGGCCCAATTCAGGGTTGTATCCAACGTAATATCTGTAGCTCCGTCTGCGGGCGATACAAGGGTGGCTGCCAAAGGTGGGACAGGTGCCACATAGAGTTCGGGGCCCACAAAATCATCTACAAGCAGGGCGTAAGCTTGGTTGCCTATGTAGCGTACAGCCAGATAAATTACGGCATCGCCATAGCTATCCAGATGGTAGGTTTTTTGGACGTATTCGGGCATTATTCCCATTCCCTGATCGATCATGGTGAAGGAGCTGGGATTGGTGTCCGTAGTGGAGATCAAGACCTGCCAGACATTATCAGTGCTGGCAGATTCGGTTCGCATCCAGAAGCTGATTTTATCAGTGGTGGTGGATCTAACTTGCAGTGCAGGAGTGATCAACCAATCATTATTGGTCCATCCTGGGCCTTCGTTTCGTGCACGGGCAGCATAGGTACCGGTGCGAGGATTTAATGTCATAGCGTCCCACAGCTTGTTACCACCATCGACATTGTGGACGGTCCAGTTTGAGGGGATCACACCACCTTCGAAGCCTTCCAAGAGGGCAGTTTCAGAGACTGCGGTTCCCTTTAGCTCCATATTATAATCTATCCCAGCATAGCGAATCCTAAGGATAGCAGATTTCTCTCCTACAGAACTGGGGACAAAACGCACTGGTATATTTATAGATTGATCAGCGGCGATAGCAGCGGGCAAAGCGGAACTAATGTATTCAAAATGTCCTGCGTCTGCTCCAATCAGGCTGAAGTCGGCTACACTAAGGTTGATTGTGCCGTTACCGGTATTGGCGATTCCTATGTTGCGATACTCGCTTTGAGTATTTATCGCTGTGCCATTAAAGTACAGAGGCGTAGGCCAAAGCGTGATGCTGGGTGCAGTGGGAGTGATGCGGACGTTCACATTATCCACAAAAAGGTCGTTCCAACCATTATCAACCGAAGTATCAGCATAAAAAGCGATGTATTTAATTCCGGTATAAGCACCCAGATTGATGACCGTCTTGATTCCGGTATTGGGGATCGCATCAAACACATAAGGCGAGCCGGTATTGTTCCATTCACGCAGAATGGTGGGGTTGCTCATATCCGGGCTATTGCTGATCGCTACGATGAATCTATCGTCCGGTTGTGCACCGGCAATAGCAGCAGTGGTGGTACTATAATTGGTTAAACCGAGATCGAACCTGAGTTCATAGCCGGTAGCCGGGATATTGATGGGAGGCGTAATTAGCCAGCTTGCAAAATTGCTGCCATAGATGCTGATTTTGGCAGCGTTGTTGCCAGAGGGTCCATTTAGCCAATTACCTCTGCCCCAGCGCGCAGTCTCATATAGAGTCGTAGGGTAGTAGCCCTCGTAATTAGTCCAGTATTCAACCGGCCAATGCGAAGATTCAGTTCCAAAGTTCTCAGACCATGGGAAGCTGGCGATGATGGGGTCATAGCAGCTACCTACAAGGTTCATAGTCTGCCCGCCTGTACTTGCGTTAATAGCAAGTGTCCCAGGGTGATTAGTTCCTGCGGCGGTGGGCAGATACTGTACGGTGAAGTTTGTAGATTCACCGGCAGTAAGTGCAAGGTCTGTGGGAGCTACACTGATACTGTAATATGTGCTGGAACAAACTACGCTGCTGAGGTTGATCGTTCCACCACCGGTATTGGTGATGGTAAACTGTTTTGTAGCAGCAGTATTGATCATCGTTGAACCAAAATTCCAGCTTGAAACATTGGGACTAAGAGCGAAGATGGGGGTTGACGGGGTTTGGCGGAAGGTGATGTTATCCACCATCAAGTCATTATCCGCATTGCTTACGGTTGAGATGCCATAGAAGGCAACGCGGTAGGTTCCGGCTGCGCCAAAGGGAAGAGTCACAGGCATGCCCGCAGGAGGAATGTTATTCAAGACATAAGGCGAACCTGCATTATCCCACATACGCGCGACATTAGCGGGAGTCCAGCTTGTGCCGTTGCCAATCAGGACTGCGAATTTGTCGTCAGTGCCAGTCATCGCAGGGGGATTGTTGTTATAATAGGCCATATAAGCGACGTCGAACATCAGTTCATAACCAGCGGCAGGAATATTAATGGGCGGAGAAATAAGCCATCCAACCGCAGAACTGCCGTAGATGTTCATTCTTGCTGCTTTATTGGGAGTAGAATTATCGTTCTTCCAATTACCCTGAACCCATTTACCGGTGCCTGCTGCGCCCAGCACGGTGGGATTAGCCAAAACGCCGTCATGCTTTGTCCAGTTAAGCGGCGGGAAAGCATCTGTGCTAAGAGTCCCAAAATTATAAGTTGTTGGGAAGGTAACGATGGAAGGGGCTTTTGTAATGCCAGATAAGGTGATGTTCGGCCTATCTGCATTTACGCTCCCGCCTTCTAGAGGAGGATTGGTGTCGGTATTCCAGTGTTGATGCCTGTTGCCGGCAGTGCTGTAACGGAATTTGGGATAGGGGCTGCTTCCGGTGCCGCCAAAATTGGCCTCACACAAGACCAGCAGGTTTCTTCCATTCTGGTGGTTGTAGGCGAAGTCAGTGATATCCAGATGAGCCCAACCCGTAGCGTTAAACTGGGTTGTTGCTTCATAAACCTGGGTTGCGCCGGCAATCATGTTTGCCCAGGTATTTGCCGTCAGGCTTGCGTCAGTGGTGGTGGTAAGGTAAATCTTGACGGGGATACTTGTGCTTTGCACCGTATCCACATACCACCCCAGATGTGTGATGGTGCCGGTGGCGTTTATCTCGGATGCAGTGTAGATAGCTGCTGATCTCTCATATCCAAAGTAGGCACCAAAAGGCTGCCTTTGGGTCTCGGTTCCAGTGCCAATGATGACATCAGCAAACAGTCCCAGCGCCAGCGCCAGGATACCGATTAATAATAAAAACTTTTTCATAGTATCTCTCCTAAAAAAGTGTCTCCCTTTTGCAGGGTAAATGCTGTTTAGATTTGGGGGCTAATCCTCCCAAGCACAGACTTGCGGGCTTGGGAGGATTAGCACATTTGTTTTTGAGGCTAAGGTTGATAGCCAATTCAGGGAATAATTTGCAGAGACAGGAACTATGTGCTAATGTGCGACGATTATGCATACAAGCTGCTTCTGCAGAAGGGGAGTGTATCCCTGAGTGTTTGTGTAAACTATTTGAGATTGTTACGTGATTTTGCGCAGACCTGACCTGTTCTGAAGAGTTCATAAGCAAGCCTGTACCGCACAAGATCGTAAGCATAATAACAAATCCTTTTCTTTTAGTATTCTGCATTGACACCAGACCGAGGGCTTTTCCCAGAAACCTTTAGCATGCACAACGCAGTGACGGACGAGAGCAATGTGACAAGTGAAACTACTCTTGGGAAATAGTCAAGTAAAAAGAAATCTCGTCGCACTCTTTAAGACTCAGAGTTATACATTGTAGGAAATTAGAGTTTTAAAGTGAATACAGGTTTTTGATCTGCTGGCCGGATGAATCCACAGAAGCGTGCAGCCTGATGCAGCAGGATTCTGTGAATAATGTGGCCAATCGGAGGATTCCTCCCACATGTTCTCTCTGCAGGTTTACCATAAAAAGGAAAGGGACGCTGTTTTAGCTAGCGTGCGACGGTCATGGCATAATTCGGCTTTCGTAATCAATGGAGAAATATCAGGCCTACCCCATTTGTTGTCGTGGAGATGACGTGCAGATAGCAGGAATAAATCCTCCTATCTCCACGTCAGCTTCACCACAAACCAGGCGGGAAGGCCTGCCCAAATCGTGGAAAGTAAATGCTTGAACTAACATTTTCTTGACAAGAATATCAAGACTTAAATATATGGTTATAGAAGAAAATTTCCATAATTTCAAGGGGGAACCATGAGCAATAGTAAGATAGTCTGTGACAAACCTGGCTTGTTTGAAGGGCTAAGCGAAGAAGAAGTCAATAAGTTTACTGCGGATATGAAACGCATGAAGTTCAAAAAAGGAACTCAGATCATCACAGAAAACGAATTATCCAGCAGTTTGTTCTTCCTTTGCAAGGGAAGAGTAGAGATCAAAAAGGACTTGAAAAACCCTGATACACCGGCTGCTCAGCTCTCGATACTGGAACCGGGAGACTTTTTTGGCGAAATGGGCGTGATCGATGCAGAGCCCCGTAGCGCCTCAGTATTGGCCCTCGACGATGTGGAGCTTTTGATCATCCCCAAAGACGATTTTATTGCGCTTTCTTTCAAGCATCCCTCGGTGATGTTCAATCTCATCCGCACGTTGTCGGATCGCCTGCGCAATACCAACGAGCGCTTTGTGACCCTGATGGACAATATGATCTCTCAAAACCGTCTGATGGCGATCGGCATGGCCGCCAGCAAGATCATCCATGATATCAAGACGCCTTTGACGGTGATCGTGCTCACGGCACAGCTCATTGAAAACCTCTTTCCCGGTAGCGAGGAATTCACCCAAAGCATTGTGAAACAAACGCGTTTGATCGATCAATTGGTGCGCGAGATTCTAGACTTTTCCAGGGGCGTGGAAACCACTCCTTTGATCCAAAAAGTGGATCTGATCCGATTCTTTGAAGACTTTAAAGAGATCAACGACACCGCCTTGAAGGGCCGCAATATCGCCTTTGTGGTGGATAATAAAGTAAATGACTATGTGTATTTTGATGAAGCCAAGATCCGCAGAGTGCTGATGAATCTGATCAAAAACGCCAGCGAAGCCATGGACAGCAATAAAGAGATCAAGCTCGCCGCCTCCATGAATTCCGGCTGGCTGCAGATCAGTGTGATCGATAACGGCCCTGGGATCCCTGTCCAAATGCGGGAAAACATCTTTGAACCCTTCATTACAAACGGCAAACTGCATGGTACAGGTCTGGGACTTCCCATCTGCCGCAAGCTGGTGCAAGAGCATAAAGGCCGCTTAGAATACATTCCTCTGGAGCCCACCGGCTGCCGTTTTGACATTCGCATTCCGCAGACCTTGAAATAAATAGCTTGTCAGAATAAGGGCTCGAAATAATCTGGCTCTCAAAACAAAATATTAAGGGACGGTTCAAAATGTCAAGAATATGCGATATCTGTGGAAAGACCGCTCAGGTGGGGAATCATCGTTCCCATGCCTTGAACGCCACCAAACGTCGGTTTTATCCGAATTTGCATGAAATTCGCGCCTACATCGGTAGCGGAATCAAGCGTGTAAAAGTCTGTAGCTCTTGCCTCAAGGCAAATAAAGTTCGTAAAGCAGTATCCAAATAAGATACCTCTTACGAGCCAAAGAGCTTACTTTATATAAATCGGGAATTGCGGTAACGCCGGATTCCCGTTTTCTCATTATTTAAACATAAGCAAAAGCCATAGGGGATGACGTGTTAATCGAAGAAATCCAGGCACAAGTAACAGAAAGTTCTACCGTCCTGAAGGATGTGAGAGAAGAGATGGGCAAAGCCGTGATCGGCCAGGACGCCATCATCAGCAGGCTCTTGATCGCTATTTTGGCGGATGGGCACGTGCTGATAGAGGGAGTTCCCGGCCTCGCCAAGACCCTCATCGTCAGCAGTCTCGCAGCCACTCTGCAGGCCAGTTTTGCCCGCATCCAGTTCACTCCGGACTTGCTTCCGGCAGATATTACCGGCACTCTGATCTTCAATCAGAAAACCTCAGAATTTTATCCCAAAAAAGGCCCGATCTTTGCCAATTTCATCCTGGCCGATGAGATCAACCGGGCACCCTCAAAAGTGCAATCCGCGCTCCTCGAAGCCATGCAGGAACGTCAGGTCACCATTGGTGAAACCAGTGAGCCTCTGCCGAATCCTTTCTTTGTGATGGCCACCCAAAACCCCATCGAACAAGAGGGAACCTATCCCTTGCCCGAAGCGCAAATAGACCGTTTTATGATGAAACTGCTGATCCGCTATCCGCAAATGGATGAAGAGCGCAAGATCATGGCTCTGATGGTGGATCCCAAGCCCATCAAGATTGCGCCGGTACTCAGCCCAGAAAAGATCAAGCTAATGCGCCAGGTGATGCACACGGTTTATATGGAAGAAAAACTCACGGATTATATCCTGAATTTGGTCTGGGCCACACGGCATCCCCAGCGTTACCCAAGGCTGGGCACCCTGGCTCCCTTCATCAATTATGGAGCCTCTCCCCGCGCCAGCATCTATCTGGCCAAAGCCGCCAAAGCACATGCTTATCTGGAAGGAAGAGCCTATGTGGTGCCGGATGACATCAAAGCCATCGGCAAAGACGTGCTGCGCCACAGGATCGTGCTTTCTTACGAAGCGGAAGCCGAAGAGATCAAAAGCGACGAGATTGTCGGCCGCATTTTGGATGAGATCGAGGTACCTTAAGGTAATAGGGACAGTAGAGTGCACATCTTAAGCACTGCCGATCTGCTCAAGAAAATCCGCCGGCTGGAGATATCCACCACCAATCTCGTAAATGAGATTTTCAGCGGAGAATACCATTCCAGCTTCAAAGGACAGGGACTGGAATTCAGCGAAGTGCGCGAATACCAGGCCGGTGACAACTACCGGGATATAGATTGGAACGTTTCCGCCCGTCTGGGTCTGCCTTTCGTCAAAAAATACCGCGAAACCAGAGAGCTGATGATAGTCTTCATCGTGGATATCAGCGCCTCGCAATTTTTGGGCACATCCTACGCCCTCAAAAAAGAGAGGATAGCTGAGATCGTGGCTACTCTGGCCTTTTCGGCCGTGGCCAATGGAGACCGCTGCAGCCTGATCATGTATTCGGATATCCTGGAAAAGTTCCTGCCTCCTCGCAAAGGACGCAATCGCGCCTTGGAGATCATCCGGGAAATCCTGCATCACGAACCGCAAAGCAAGCTTACTTCGCTCTCCGCAGCCTGTGAATATGCCGGCAAAGTCCTCAAAAAACGCGCGGTGGTCTTTCTGCTTTCGGACTTTTTGGATAGCGGCTATGAAAAACAAATGGCGATCCTGGCTAAAAAGCACGATCTCATCGCCTTGCAAGTTTTGGACGATAGCGAACTGGAATTGCCCAATGCGGGTGTTCTGCGCTTTATCGATCCCGAAACCGGCCACAGTGAATATATCAATACGGCAAATGCCAATCTGAGACAAGCCTACAAATCCAATATCCGTATAGAGCAAGACGCCCTGAAGGCCACCTTCAAAACCATGGGCGCAGACTATATGCTCTTCAAGAATTCGGATTCCTTCGTGCGGGTACTCCGGCAGTTTTTTGCCATTCGCAGCAAACGGCGGCATAGATGAAAAAGCTCTTGATTGTCATGCTGTTCAGCCTCTGTATGAGCTTGCTTTTGGCCCGGGTATCACAGAGTTTGGCGCATGCAGACAGCCTGAATATCGGCACTCCCTTCAGCCTGGAAATCGAGACGGATTTCCCGCTCTTGGAAGTGGTAGTTCCGGATAGCCTGACGCAGTTTCGGGTGCTGAATACACATATACAACAGGATGGTCAGGGTAGCAAAGCCCAATTGGAGATCGTTCCACTCAGGGTGGGCGCGCTGTCTTTTCCGAAGCTGAGGCTGAAGGCCAGAGGGCTCTTTAGCAGCGGAGGTACCACAGACGGATTCAGGGTCTTTGTGCTGTCCACCAGAGCTCCGGCGGATACATTGTTGCGGGATATCAAGCCGGCTTTGCGCTATAAGGGAGAGTTTCCTTTTTGGCTGTATCTTATCATCTTTTTGAGCTGCCTGGCGCTAGCTACCATGCTCATCATCACGGCTTTGAACCAAAGGCCAGCAAAAAAGCCTGAGATTCCGCCTACCATCATCCCCACCGAAAAGCTGATCCCTCCCTACCTGCTGGCGCTGAAAAAGCTGGAAGAGCTGGAACGCAGCGGTCTTGCGGAAAAAGACTACCTGCTTTATCACTTTCGACTTTCGATGATTCTGCGGGAGTTTCTGGAAGGAACCTATCACTTCAGCGCCATGGAAATGACGATTCTGGAGATATTTGATGCCCTGCTTGTGACCTGTCAACAGCGGGCAGAAAGCTATTTGAAGATCCTGCGCTATTGCGACATGGTCAAATTTGCCAAGCTGGTTCCCACCGCGGAGCAGATCAAACTGCAAACTCAGGCCTTGAGGAACTGCCTGGTACCTCTTGCCCCACAGCGCAATGCTTAGATTTGCCGAGCCTCTGTTCTTGCTTTTGCTACTGATTATTCCAGTCTATCTGTATCTGGATCTGTGCTTGCGCAAACCCAAGAAATTAGCACTGCCCAATAGCCGACTGCGTTTGCTCTTGCAGCTCTCCGGCGAAAAGCAGTTCTGGGCATATTTCTATCCCGCCCTCAGATCATTGATTCTTTTCTGCTTGATTATTGCACTGGCCCGTCCGCAATGGGGAGTCGCCAATCGCGATTTCCGCAAAAAAGGCGTGGATATCGCCATCGCCCTGGACGTAAGCGGCTCTATGTTAGCCTTGGATTTCCTGCCCCAAAACCGTCTGGGCGCAGCAGTGAAGGTAGCCAAAGACTTTGTTTCCCGACGGCCTAACGACCGCTTTGCACTCATCGCTTTTTCGGAATATGCCGTTACCAGTAGCCCGCTGAGCTACGATCATGCCGCTGTGATGGCAGCACTGGATCATCTGGAAGTAAATATCCAGGCCAGTGGTACAGCGATCGGCATGGGTCTGGCCAAAGCGGTGGCCCGGCTCAAAGATAGCGATGCCAAATCCCGCATTGTGATTCTGATCACGGACGGAGTAAATAATGTCGGAGAGATCGATCCCATCTCCGCAGCACGCATGGCAGCGGCTCTGGGCATCAAGGTCTACCCCATCGGTGTGGGCTCCGGAGGCATGGTTCCCTTTCCTTATTCCGACCCCCTATTTGGTACCCGCAATCTCCCTACTTTGATCGAACTGGATATGCCGACTCTGGATAGAATAGCCGAAATCACCAAGACAGGCAAAGCCGCCAAAGCAGAAGATGCCACACAATTCCGCGAGATTATGAAAAAGCTGGATGCCCTTGAGCGCACCCAGATCAGTGCCAAAATCAACTATCAGTGGGATGAGCGCTTCCCCTTCTTCCTGTGGCTGGCTCTGATCCTGATCGGGCTGGAAATACTGTGCAAAAGCTATATCTTGCCGGTCTTACCGGAGTAAACACATGAATTTGTATAATCCTTACAACCTGCTCATCCTCTGCCTGATCCCGCTTTTGATCTGGCTGATTTGGCGGAGTGGCAAGCGCTATCTATCCCGCTTTACCAGATTTGCCGAAACTCCCTTTATGCAGATCTATCTGGAGCAGCGTTCTCCTTTTTACAGCTCACTCAAACTCTTTCTTTTGGTGATCGCTTTTGCCTTCATCGTGGTCGCTGTGGCCCGCCCGCAATGGGACTTCAAAGAGAGCGAAATCAGCGCCCGGGGCATGGATATTATCTTTGCCATCGATGTCTCGCTGAGCATGGAAGCCACCGATATTCAGCCCAACCGTCTTACCCGCGCCATCTTGCAGGTTTCGGCCTTTGTGGATCAACTGCAGACAGACCGCCTGGGCGTGATCTCCTTTGCCGGAGCCGCAACCATCGAATGCCCGCTCACCGAAGATCACGAAGCTGTGAAGATGGTGCTCAGCAGCCTGTCCACAGATTCTGCAGCGCGAGCCGGAACTGAGATCGGCAGAGCCCTGGATGCCGCCAAAACCGCTTTCCAAGCAGGCTCCGGACCCGGAGTATTAGTGCTGATTTCGGATGGCGAAGATCTGTCTCCCTCCTCCATAGCCAAAGCCCGGGATCTGGCCAGCAATCACATCCGCATCTACACCATGGGTGTCGGTTCTGAACAAGGAGCGCTCATCCGCAATCCTTATACCGGCGAAGAGCGGGTCAGCAAACTGGACGTAAACAATCTACAGCGCATCGCCCAGGTGAGTGGAGGGGAATTCTTCCTCATCACCCCTTCCGCAGCAGAGATACAGCTCCTTTTGTCCCGCATCTATCAGAGCGAAAAGAACCAAAGCAAGACCCGCACCGTGAATCTCTATAAAGAGCAATATCACCTCTTTGTCATTGCAGCGCTCATCTTTCTGCTCTTGGAAAGCCTGATTCTGCCCCTCAAAAGGCAGCGGCCTGGGAGCAAGAAATGAGCAAAAGACAGAAGATCCTGCTCGTGATCCTGGCAGGCTTGCTGCTGATCCTGGTCCTGGAGCTAGCCATCCGTCCCCACGCCTTCTTTAATAGCTTGGGGCGAGATCTGCTGAGCCTCAAGCGCTATGAAAGCGCCGAAAAGCTCTTTGCCCGCAATCAGGAAAAAGAGGACACTGTAGCGGCCGGCAATCTGGCCAAATCCCGTTACAAACAAGGTAATTATACCGAGGCTGAATCTGCCTCGGAAGAAGCTTTGGCGAAGGACCCCGAAGCGGCAGCACTGCTGTATGACCGGGGCAATATCGCCTTTAGACAAGAGGATTATCAAGCCGCGGTAAAGAGCTATGAGGAAGCACTCCTGGCAGACCCCAGCGATGAAGACTGCAAAGCGAATCTGGAGCTGGCCCTGAAAAAGCTGGACGAGAATCCTCCCCCCCCTGAAAGTGAAAAAGACTCCGAAGACCAGCAGCGAAACGAAGAGGAAGTGCGCAATATCCTGGAAGCGCTGGACAATCTGGAGGCTCGGGATCGTAAGAATCAGAACGAAAAGACCCCGCCCAAGACCCAAAATTGGTGGTAAGATGAAAAGATACCTGCTTTTGACAGTCATGCTTTTGCCGATCATCCTGATGGCTATATCGGTGACGGCCTCGGTGAACAAAAACCGGCTCTCTCTGGCCGACCGGCTGGAGTACTCCCTTGCGATCAAAAGCGACAGCAGCATCAGCATCTCCGAGCCCAGCCCGCCCAGTTTCAAGCTCTTTTCCTTTGTCAATATGCGCAGCTCCTCCCGCAGTTCCACTACCTTGAATGGCTTCAAACTTGAAACCCAGCATCTGCGGTCTTATATTTACTACTACATCCCTCAAAAAGAGGGGATTACTACGATTCCCGCCCAGGAAATCAAGATTGGTAACAAAGTTTACAGTACCCCTGCAATTACTGTTACAGTGGTGGCATCTGCCTCCAATCCCTCCTCACAAAGCAGCCCTGCCATCGCTCCCGGCTTTGGTTTTGACGATCCGGATTTACCCTGGTCTGCCAGCCGTATTACTGGCTCCACCATGATCCGGGCCTATCCGGAACGGCAAAAAGTGTACAAAGGCCAGCCGGCAGTGGTTTCTTATTACCTATATACAGATCAGATGGTGCGCTCCTTCAATCTTGAGGGGGAGAAAGACTTCCCCGGTTATGGCAAGGCCGATTACGAATCGCCCACCATGTTAAAGTATGAGACTGTAAACCAGGGTGGACAGAGGCTCCAGAGGGCTTTGATCAAGCGCATCATGCTCCTGCCCAATGAGACGGGTGAATTGCAGGCTCCCTTAGTCCAAGGCCGAGCCCGCATCTATGAATTTGGCTATTTGAATCAGAAAGTGAATTCTGTGTCGGCTTGGCTGGAAGTGCTGCCTTTGCCCAAAGACAATGTCCCCAAGAACTTTAGCGGAGCAGTAGGCAGCTTTGAACTCTCGGACAATCTCAGTACAGAGTCCATTAGTCTGGGAGAAGCCATCACCTATAGCTTGCGCATTGCGGGACAAGGCAATTTCAACCAATTTGCCCACCCCCAATTCCCTGAAAGCAGCGCTCAGATCTCCTCCCCCATGGCCATAGACCGTCTCAATGCCGGAGTGGAGGGCAGCCGCACCTTGTATTACACGATCATACCCACAGAAAAAGGCAGCTTCACGCTTCCTTCAGTGAGCTTTAGCTGGTTTGATACCGATCGTGGTGTCTATCAAAGCTACACCAGCCAACAGCGCGAGATTCAGGTCAAAAGCGCCACCGTGGCCAGCTATTTTTCCTCACTTTTGGAATCCGGCAAACCTCAGAGCATCAGACCGATGCTTTTCCGCCACAACTATCCGACTTATCATAACTGTCTCAAGCAAGTCTGGTATTGGTTGGTCATAGCGATCATCCTGGCAGGCACCATCTTTTCCGCTTACTTGGTTTGGCTCAAAAACAAAAAGCACAGAGACCCTGAGCAGTACAATCAAATGATGGCGGATAGAGCTCTGAGAAAGTATCTTGAAGAGGCCTCGGAAGCCGCCAAATCACTATCCCAGGAGTTCTATACTCTGGCCCAAAATGGCTTGATGAACTACTTATCTGAAAAATACGGGATTTCTCTGCGCTTTTCCAGCCCGGAGAAGATAGCTGAATTGCAGCAGAAAAAGATCCCCGATGCTCTGATTACAGATCTGACTTCCTTCCTCGAGCTCTGTGAGAGACAGCGCTTTAGCCCCGAAAAGAGAGATGCCGCAAGCCTTATGCAAGACTATCACCAGCTCAGGCGCATCGTGCTCGCCTTTAGCAAAAAAGGAAATACCAAATGAAAGCGATCTGGACTATACTGATACTATCCATCCTGATTTTTAGCCCCCTTGCTGCCAGCGAATATGACGAACTCAAAGACCTGGAAGATCAAGGCATCCAAAACGCTGATCTGTATTACAATCTAGGCGTTACCTACTGGCAACTAGGCCAAAGCGGCATGGCAAATCTGTATTTTCTCAGAGCCCTGAATCTGGATTCGGCACACAAACCCGCCAAGGAAAATCTCAACTACGTGATCTCACTTTCGCAGGATCGGGAGCTGTATCCGCAGCACCTCTTTTTACTCAGAATATTCTGGGAAGCCTATGACTATATGAATCTGAACCGGACGGCGATACTTACTCTGGTTCTGCTTTTGATCAGCGCTTTGAGCCTTTTTTGGCTGCTGCATTATGATCGCGAGAAAGAGCTGGAATTGCCCAGCCTGGTCCTGGGTATCTGCCTTTTTCTACTCTTGAGTTCGAGCACCATTTTGGGCGTCAAGGCCTATCGCCAGGCCCACAACAAGAAAGCTGTGCTGATCCAGAACGTGGCAGAGCTGAGAACAACAGCGGATTATAAGGCCAATAGAGTGGCCGTGATCCATGAAGCCCTGATCCTCATAGTGGAAGAGAGCAAGCTGGGCTGGAGCCTGGTGCGCTTGCCGGATGGCAGTAGTGGCTGGCTTGAGGATGCAGACTTAAAGAGGGTAATGCCCCTAGGCCGGTAGCGCCGGATTTGGTTCGCCTTACGTAGAACAAGTACGCAGTGGACAGAATCAGAGACCCAAACGAGTCCTGTAGGGACGATATTTTAGATAGCATACGACGGCCACACAATGGCTTGAGTCCTGTAGGGACGACACTTCAGATAGCAATTTGCGACAGGAAACAAATCAGACTTTCACGAGAAATGCCAGGAGGGTGCCTACAAGGCCGCAGACCTTGAAAAAAGCGGAGCAGGTCTGATACCGTGCTATCTTCACACATACCCTTATCCTAAAAAGATATCTGTGGAATCCCTAAAATCTGCGTGATCTGCGTGAGGCTTTTTTTCACAAGCTCTTCAATTGGCACACTGTTGATTTCCCCTTAGCCACGCACCGTCTGAAGACAGTGCTACAGCCGGCTAAAGCCAGCGTTACGATACCCTTATCCTAAATAGCTGTCTGTAGAACCCCAAAATCTGCGTGATCTGCGTAATCTGCGTGAGACTTTCCCCAATAAGCTTTTGAATCTGCACATGGCTGTTTTCTTACTATTCACGCACCGGCTGAAGCCAGCGTTACGGTCGGCTGAAGACAGTGCTACGGTCGGCTGAAGACAGTGCTACGGCCGGCTGAAGCCAGCGTTACGATGCGTTTACCCCCATAAAAGAACATGTCCCAAAACTCCGCTTAAACAAGAGTTTTGGGACAGCTCTTTATTATCTTTAATGCAGACTATCTATCTGCGTGTCGTTTTATTCAAAGTCCTCAAAACCATCGACATTACCCTCGAGGCTATCGATCATAAAGCGGGCAGATTCATGCAGATCACCTTCGGGGAATTTCTGCAGGAAGCTTCTAAAGAGTTCCAAAGCCAGATCTTCGTTATTCAGTTCTTCGGCTACCAGGAAGGCTTTCATGAAGTAGGCTTTATAGTCGTCCACACCGTTGTCATAGGTTTGCACGATCTGTTCGTAGAACGTGATGGCATCTTTGTAATTACGATTGCGGGCTGCGCTATCGGCAAATTCAAAGAGCTGCTCGGCGCTCACATTGAGTTTGATGCGTTCTGGGTATTTGACCAGATGGAATTCCACAAAGAGCTCTTGGGCCACCTTATCCTGTTGGCTTTTTTCCTTTTCCTGTTTGATGGCGCCATAGATACGGGGCTCCACTTCCACTTGGTTGCGGTAGGATTTGGGAATCTCAGAGATCGTGCGGAAGAAGACGATATCGCCATTGGAGGCGGTAAAGACATCAGAAAGGTAATGCACCGGGTTGTCCCAAATGCGCTTTGAAAAAGCTGCGTCTTGCACCAGGCCTGTAACCACTCCATTATCGTATTGGTTTTCATAGATGGATTTATCGGGTCTGGTAGAGTACTTCTTGATCACTTTGCTCATGTTTTTTTCGTTATTCTTCTTGTGGGCAGATCTGAATTTGCGCCAGGCTTTGTTGGCGGTTTTCATATCGTCAAAAAAGAGCACCTGAATATTGCGGCTGGCGGGCTGGGTATATTTTTCTTTGTCCAGCTCATAGCGCTCGGCCACCTCTTCATCACTAATTTCGATCTTATCCAGGACCAATTTTTCAAAGGTACCGCGCAGGATGAAATTGTGCCGCATCATCTGGTAGTCTTCATTATCCTCAAAATACTGGGCATAGCCCATGTTTTTGGATTCGAGATGAAAGAGATCCTGAATCAGCAGTTGGTCGATAAAGGCTTTGGCGCCTTCACCTTTGACGTAAAACATCTGTTCCTGAGGGCTGATTTTGTCGTAGGCCGCCAGGATATCTTCGATGGTATAGATCAGCTCTGGACTGGGCGAATCCACCACCGTGTTGTACATGATCTCTGCGTTGTTTTTACGGTTTTGCAGATCGATGGAAGCTGCGATTCCGGGATGGATTTGCACTTTATATTTTGTTTTAAGGCTTTCGCGGATGGTTTCCAGCTTTTCGCGTTCCTTGATGGGGCGAATGCGCTGCTCGATTTCGGGCTTTACTTCCAGATATTCTTTCTGGCGTCCCGGTACAATATCAGTGGTGCGAAAGATGTGCCAACCCATTTCAGTCTGATAAGGGCCATTGATCTTCTGGATATCGACGGAGCTTTGGCGGATGAATTCTTCCAATTCATAGTCGTTGCCCACTCCGGGGATATTGCCGTTCAGGCGGATGTTTTTGATCTTACCTTTCAGGCCGCGGGCATAGGTGTTCTGATTGTATTTATCAGATACATCGGCAAAGCTGGCGCCTGCTTTCAATTCGGCAATGGCAGACAGCGCGTCTTGCTCTGTGGCGGTTTGAATGTATTCTATGGTGATATTGGGGGTCATATAAAAGGACTTCAGGTTTTCTGCATAATAGTCTTCAAGATCCTTTTCTGTGATGTTCACCACTTCGGTTACATTGCGTTTGTAGTATTCCTGAAGGTGATAGCGTCTTTCCAGATCATCCAGCCGCTCCAGCATTTCGGGGCTTTTATCAAGGCCAAGGGCTTTGGCTTTCTGGTAAAATACTTCTTCAGTACACATGATATCCAATACCTGCAATTGACCTTCCATGGTTTGAAACCGGGCTTGATGTTCCGCAGGAATTTTGGAAATTTTGTCTTGCAAGTCTTTTCTTAAGATCTTGCCGCCATCGTATTCGGCCAAGATGTCCTTATCTTCCAAGAGGTTTGCATTGCTCACTACCTTGGGAGCCGCGTCTTTGGCAAAGGCCATAGCGGCGATAAACAGCATGATGCTGATAACTAAGAGTTTGTTTGTAGGTCTTGACATTCTATGCTCCTTGTCTTTGCTTATAATAATTAGCTGAAGGTGACAAAAACCGTACTTTGCTTAATGCGTCAAGACTTTTATAAGTAAACTAGTCTGGAGCATAGTCTTCTTTGAGCATCAGCTCTGATTTTAGAACTATTTGATGCCAGTCCATTTCATGTCCCTTACCCTTAATATAGGAGCCAGGTTCTTTGTGCTGACCCCACACTCTTCCCCCGGAAGCGGTTTTGACATGTGTTCGCTTCGAGCTGACTTGAGGAGCTGAGTCATCTCGAATCGAAAGTACTTTGATCCCAAATTTAAAGCCGGAGCGTGGACCCAGATCCTTTGCTGGATCATCAGATCGGCAGCAAGGCCAGGCAGATCTTAAAACGCTTGCTTAGTTTAGGTAGCTAATATCAAAAGAAAAACACCCATTCGAAACTTTTATCTTGACGAACAGATACAGTTTGGAAAGCTTGTATATATAGTTAAAAAGTGTAATGACACATCGACACAAAATGGATAAACTGCCCTAACGATTTGAGAGAATGTATTATGACTTTGATAGATAGAGTGCCAGAAGCTGGAGATTATCAGCAGGTAAAAATCGATTTCCAAGCGCGGATAGCACTTTTCATCAGAATTTGGCACACATCGTGCAAGTATAGACAAGTATGAAAAAAATGATCCCCCAGGAGGATACAAAAATGCTCAGAAAACTGAAGAACCAAAAGGGTTTCACCCTTATCGAAGTGTTGGTGGTAGTGATCATCGTCGCCATTCTGGCAGCGATTGCGGTACCACGTTATCTGCGTTACGTAGAAAAATCTCGTAGCACAGAAGCCCAAACGGCTATTTCTACCATCCGCAAAGCTTATGACATCTACTTACAAACCAACGGCACCACTGAAGGTTTTTCCCTTGAAATGGCTCAAAAAGAAGCCAGCCTTGGCGAAAGCACACGTAAAAACTGGAAGTTTGAAGTAGTAGGAAATCCCCCCAATAAGTATATTGCAACCTCCACACAGGAATTCGCCGGTGGCGAAGGTAAACAGGTATGGTATGATGTTCCGGAAGCCAAATATCATGGTTATGGCATCGACACCTGGACCAATCCCGAGTCCGGAGGACTGGAGACCGACTAACAAAAAGGGAGGACGGTACTTTGACAATTCACGAACTACTGCGCTTTACCGCTGAGGCGGGAGCGTCCGACCTTCATGTTGCTGCAGGCTCGCACCCCATGGTGCGAGTCAATGGCAAGATGAAACGACTCAATCTTCCGGTCTTATCTCCGGAAGACGTAGAGAACCTCGTCTATGGTGTGATGAATGAATCGCAACAGGAACTGTTTCGCAAGCATCTGGAAATTGACTTTTCCACCAAGCTTTCGAACGATGTACGTTTCCGTGTGAACGCCTTTCATCAGATCAACGGCATCTCTGCCGCTTTTCGCGTGATCCCAAATGAGATCATGTCTTACGAAGAGCTGCGTCTGCCGGAGGTGCTCAAACGCCTTACCAGAAAAGAAAAGGGACTCATCCTGGTGACAGGACCCACCGGAAGCGGAAAATCCACAACCCTGGCAACCATGATCGACAGTATTAACGACAATCGTTTTTGCCATATCATCACTGTGGAAGACCCCATTGAATTTGTACACCGTAGTAAGAATAGCCTCATCAACCAGCGTGAGCTGGGCCATGATACCTGGAGCTTCACCGCCGCACTGAGAAGTGCTCTGCGTGAGGATCCGGACGTGATCCTGGTAGGTGAAATGCGCGACTTGGAGACAGTGTCACTTGCGTTGACAGCTGCTGAAACCGGACACTTGGTTTTTGCTACGCTGCATACCGGAAGTTGCACAAAATCCATTGATCGCGTGATAGATATGTTTCCCAAAGAACAGCAACAACAGGTGCGAAGCATGCTTTCAGAATCTCTGGAAGCGGTGATCTCACAAACTCTGCTGCCTACCAAAGACGGTAAAGGCCGCGTTCCAGCCGTGGAAATCATGCTGGCAAACGCTGCTGTCCGGAACTTGATCCGCGAAGAAAAGACCTACCAGATTCCCTCTATCATTCAGTCTTCTACCAAAGAAGGAATGCAGACCAAAGATCAGTCTTTGTATAATCTGGTAATGAACAACTACGTTGATCGTGTAGTCGCTGAAGAAGTGGCAGAAAATCCGAAACTCTTTGCCAGTGGTGCTGGTTTCTAAAGGATGGTTTAAGATGACACCCCGCTTTTTACATGACAAAACCTGCCTGCTCAATAATGAGCGGGGGGTCACCCTTTTAGAAGTGTTGGTCACCGTGGCGGTTTTGTCCGTTTTGGTAATCACAGTATATATAGGTATCCAATTCGCCGAAAAACAAAGTGTGCAGAACTACCGTATGAGAGCCGCTACGCTCTTGGCTACCGGCGAACTGGATAAACAGTATTTTGTAAACAAGTATCATACCAATCAGAATGATCTTGAGTTCAGACCCTTCAGCGACAGAAGCGTGGTAATCGATGTGATCAAAAAAGGCACACCCTTACTAGGTACACAAAGCGTCAGTATTTTTAGTGCGTATGAACTTCATGGATCGAAACAGTACCCCTACACCCAGGTCACATGCAAGGTAGAATGGCGAGATCCCTCTACCGCTAAGACCCAATATGTAGTGATGCGTGAAGACTTCTTCGTAAGGGCAGGGGACTAAATTATGTTTATGACACTCAAAAGAAACGATGGCTTGAGCCTGATCGAGCTGATCGCTGTGTTGGCAATGTCCACCATTCTCATTCTGATCTCAGCCGTTGGAGTAAGTGTTTTTTACAAACGTTATAAAATAACCTCCGATTTCATTGCTCTGCAAACCGAAGCCATGAACTGCTTGCAGACGATACGCAATGGTTATGGATTTAATCGCGGAGAAGAGTTTTATGGTGTGGCCAATGCCAAAGAACTGGAAATTATTGGTACAGTCTGGGGTGTGGGCACCGGTGTCCGCATTACACCCCCATCTAGCAAGCCTCAGCAGAGGAGTGACTGGGTTTCATTTTATCTGGAAGATGGCGTAATTCGCATGGATTATATGTACAACGGCATCGGGTTGAATAGTCCTAAATATATCTTCCCGGCTCGGGAAGATCGTGATAAAATCCAGGTGACCCGCTTCGTGGTCAGTGACGGCAATTCTCAGGGAGATATCCTGTCATTGGACACTTTTCAGCCCAAAGACCTGCCTATCTTATTACGCGTTGAACTGGATGCCCGGGTGGTAATCCGCAAGGGTGTTCGTCCGGCTCCAGATGAATATAAAACTATTAGTTACAGCACTTACATGGTGAAGAAGTAATGAACTGCACCATGAAAGCAAAGGAGAAATTATGCGAAAGCTACTAAGCAATCAAAAAGGTAATCTGGCCATCGCAATGCTCCTTGCAGTGGTCGGCCTCATGAGCGGGGTCAGCATGGCTGCTTTAGCCATCAAGGATGCCAAAAGCTTCCTATGGGAGTTTGAGAGCATCCAGGGCCTGCATATATTGCGGGGAGAAGCATATCGGGGCCAAGCTGTTTTGGAACAAAACAGCGATGTGAGCGGAACTCGATACACTCCTATGCGCACCGTAGAGATTAACGGCAGCCATATAAAAAGAACTTTTACATCACAAAGCCGTATATACAGGAAAAAGACAGAAGACACAGAAGTCGTAGAGATTGATGGTGCAGGTGCAGGCGCTACCGGAAGTTTGGGTGAACACAGAGAACACTACAAGATTGATTCTTTGGTGGAAACCAAACAAGGTATCGGACAATCTGCGTATTATGGCACCAATAAATCCATGGTGCGAAAATACTCTGAACTTACTATCATCCAAAGTAGCTTCTCAGAATTTATGTACTTTACGGATAACGACAGTAGCCCCAATGACACAAATGTGTATTTCTATGGCTACGACGTGATAACCGGCAAGGTACACAGTAACAGCGATATACGCATCAAACAAGCGGGTGGCGGCAACAATGGCGGCTGGCCCACTTTCTTGAATTTGGTCACCACCTCTGGGAAAATCGTTTCCACTCCGGGTAATTACGATATAGATCAGGTATTCCAGGGTGGATTAGTGGAAGAATATGAAGGTTACGACTTTCCTCCCCTGGCCAATGAATTAAGGAAAGGTTCCAAAATCGGACGAGGCGACTCCAATATTTATATGGTGGATGTTCAAGGCGGCCGTTTTACTTGCCATGAAGGGATGGTATCTGTACCACGCCGCGTGAGTAAGATTGTTTATCAGAATTACCCCCCCGCAAACTCTATTGATTCTTTGTGGACCAATTACTTTAGCGTCAGAGACACGGTTTGGAACACAATAACTACCGGCGCTCTGAGTAAAGGGACAACTCATTTCATTTTGGGTGACCTTTGGATAAAAGGCACATTTACTGGATACCAGACTTGGGGATGCTCCGGGAATATGAAGCTAATCGGTGACATATTATTGTCAGGTACAATTGTCCCAAATAACCCAGCCAATCCCTTGAATTCTACGGACGTGGTAGGTCTGGTCTCAGAAAACTCTATTCAGGTAAGTTATGGCTACAGAGACCCAATAGACTCCCTGCGGGTTCATCCCAATGTGGGCCCTGATAATGAACAACCGGATCCGGCTGGTGGTGGCATCTTCATCTATGCTGCCTTGTGCGCTTTGGGAGATGGAAAAGATAATGGTTTTTTAGATGGTGTATTTGAATTTGAATATCAGCACCCGCATCCTTCCACTCCGGCTTTGAATGTGCAATTAACCTACCCGGACGGAGCTCAGGAAGTGGTGCTTTTTGATTGGATAGATGTTCATCGTCGCCGCTACGAACCTACAGCTAGCCAACCCTGGCCTACACCTGCTTTGGGACAGGTCCGTCTTGATCTGCCTTATTACAACCCCCTTTGGCCAGAACGTTCTCCTTATCTGGAACGTGGTACCATCAATATCTGGGGTGCAGTAGCACAAAGAAGGCGCGGATTCGTGCACCGTAGTCACAACGACAGCGAATATCCTTCAAACAACGGCACTTGGCATCCTGAGATTGATATATGTGGTCACCCCACTAATATCGTGAATATTCCTGATCCTGTACTTGGCAATATCGGGCTGCAAAGCCGGAACTATCCAGGAGCTGCCGGAAGCGGAGTGGGATACAAAAAGAATTATAACTACGACAACCGGCTCTTGGAAGTGACTCCTTTATCGTATCCGAAAGTTAGACTAAAAGGCGGCAAAAACCCCATGAATCAGGGAAATTGGAATATTAAAAAGCCCGTCCGGTCTTTAGTATAGATAATATGTATGTGGAATAAAGAGGAAATATGAAGAAGAACAAAACCGTTCGATTCAAGGAGACTGTGGGGATCGATGTCGGTACCCACAGTGTGAAAATCGTACACCTCAAAAAGCTTCATGATGGCTTCAAGCTCTTGAACTATGAGGTACGCCCTACTGTGCCTCAAGGGGTGGAGTATGTACTCAGCGATCTGCGACCAGAGCGTTATGCGCCCGTGATCGTGGAAATGCTGAAAACTTTGAGGATAGCGCCTAAACGCATTAAACACCTGGTTTCATCAATAGGTGGAGACAATACGAGCATCAAGCAGATCAAGACTATTTTTCTGCCGGATGATGAATTGGAATCCGCCCTGTTTTTCGAAGCCAAGAAACACATTCCTATCAGCGGAACAGACATGGTGCTTGATTACCAAGTACTCTCTGTGGAGGAAAAGACAAACAATATGAACATCCTCCTCGCTGCAACTTCCAAGGACGTGCTCAATGATCACACTAATGTTCTTGCTACTGCCGGACTCAGTCCCCATATCGTGGATATCGATTCCCTGGCCGTGGCAAATAGCTTTGCCTTGAACGCCTTTGTAGAAGAAGGTGTTTATGTGCTGCTGAACCTGGGAGCACACAGAACAAACATGGTAATCTGGGGACCGGATTCAAAATTCTTTGCCCGCGATATCCCTTATGGTGGATTCCATTTCACCACAGATATCATGAGAAAACGACAGATGGAATGGGGAGCTGCTGAGACGCACAAATTTGAATTTGGGCTCTTGGATGATCCCAGCCATCCAGTCGTTCAAACCATCAGTATGCTGGATATCTCCGAAAAATCCACGGAAGATGCCATCGCTGAAGAACTACGTCGCTCGCTGCGCTTCTATGTAAAAGAAGCTGGAAATAGCGACTTTAGAAAGATCTACCTGATGGGTGGAACCGCCAAGTTAAAAGGTCTGCCGGAATATCTTCAGGATAAAGTCAACGTTCCCACAGAAGTGTTTATGCCCTTTACCAATGTGGAAATGCCGGAAAAGTTCCAAGATAAAAAGGATCCACAACTTGGCCTTGCTATCGGCTTGGCGATGAGGATGGAGTAAGAGGATGGCAATGAAACACGATTTCTACTTCAAGATAAACTTAAATAAATATGGCGAACAGCGTCTGGAAAATGAGCGCGAAGGTCGGACATTCAGAAATTCCGTCATCTTCTTTGCGATCTGCTTCATCCTTGTCCTGGCCGCCTGGTTTTATATTATCGGCAATACGAAACATAAACTGGAAGCGCGTGAGCAATACCTTTCTGAGATTCAGGTAGAATTGCAGCGCTATCGCACCAGCGGAGATTATCTGTCTTCAGAGGACCTGGATCGCTTGGCACAAACCTTTAATAATCGCATTTTTTGGGCGAAGAAAATGGTAGCCTTGGGTGAGGAAATCAACGATAAGCTTGCTGTACGTAAATTTGACTATGCCAATGGGGTGCTTACCATCAACGGCATTACCGAAGTTGACACCAAAGTCAAAGAGTTCGATTTGATCAATGGTTTTATCGATCGCTTAAAAGCTAATCCGGAGATCTCCAACGACTTCCCGAATATCAAAAGTGGCCAGGTGATCAGACAAGTGATCAAAGATACTGCTATTTTTGAATTCGTGATCGAGTGTTATACTCCCGGAAAGGGAATGGGAGTCATAAGATGAGAGAAAAGTACTTTGCCCTTATCATCGTGATGCTGGCTGCCACTGTTGCCTTCATCTTGCTTACCACCCGTACCCTGGATGCAAACATGCGTGAGATCAGAAATCTGGATGATCGCATCAAAACCACTCAGGAGCAATTGAACAGCGCCCGGATCATGGATCAGGAACTGAGTCAGTTTGCCCGGATCATAGACAACAGCCTCACACGCACGCCCCAATTCAGCTTTGAGGAAATCAATTCCTTCAAGGCCAAGATTGGAGAGATAGCGCATGAGCGCCATATATCCATCAATAAGCTGTCCGATACCAATAAGTGGTCCTTGCCGAACCTTATTGAGACCACCTTCAATCTGGAACTGGAAGCCACTTATGTACAGATTGGCCAGTTTATCTCAGACCTCGAGTCTCAGGATAACATTATCAAGATTCAGACTCTGGATATTAGTCCAGCGCAGATGACCGATAAGGATGTGCAGAGCGCCAATACTGCTTCGCGTTACCGCGTAATCCTGGAGCTCTCAATGTTCAAAGTAAAGAAGGAGGTTTAAAATGCAATTTAGATTTGTAAAAGACCTCGCCATAGCCCTGATCGTAATTCTGCTGGGCGTCCTTGTGGTTCGCCTGGTTGTGATAAACAGAAGGGTTGCTGTGATTCCTGAAACTTCTATTCATATCCAGGAATCTGTAACCGATACCCTGATGACCAGAATCCGTACCATTGAAAGTTCCATCCAGGATCGTAAGATGTTTGTATTTAACACCCGCAAAGATCCTCTGCGTCAAGGAAACATCATCAAAGACAATGTGGACCGCTTAAAGGAATTTGAGGACATGGTTCGCAATACCTTCCGCCTTGCCACCACAGCGATCGATGAATTTGGCAATAAGATTGCCTACGTCGAATACCAGGACAATCTGTATGAAGCGCGAGTTGGCCAAGTGGTTGCCGGACGCAAGATTCTGGAAATAAATGATAAGAACATCCGCTACTCAATGGGCGGACAAACTTATACAGCAAACCTGATGCCCAGACCCGTTTTGAAAGATGAAGACCCCTATCTCAGAGCGGGAATCAGTGGCAACTGGTAAAATATATTATAATAGTGGGAGTAAATATGAAACACATGCTTTCTAGTAAGCAATATCTGTGCTTGATCCTGGTGCTGGTCTTTGCCTTTTCAGCGCTAATGGCTCAGGCGAATCCAATGGCTACCAAGGTAACCTTTAATGCGGATGACGCTACCCTGTCCTCTGTATTGAACGCATTGTCCCGGCTTTCCGGAACCAATATTGTATTGGCCGTTGATCAAAGTGGCGACAAAGAGAAACGTGAAGAAAAACGCGTTACCATTAACATCAAAGATGTGCCGATCGAAACTGCGGTATCCCTCGTGGCCCGCACCACCGGTCTTGCCTATCGCGTGATTGCTGGAAACACCTTTGTGGTGGGTACCAAGCAAAACGTGATGGAAGAAGTGGGCGAGCGTAGCAACATCCTCTACCTGAACAATCTGGATGCCACCAAGGTAGCTGCTTCCCTGCAGAATACCGGTGTAAACATTGTGCCTCTGGAAGGTCAGAATGCCATCATGGTCTATGCCAATCAGGAGACCTTTGAACAGGTCAGCCAATTGGTTCAGGGCATTGATACAGTGCAAAGACAGATCGAAATCAGGGTGCGCCTCATTGAAATCAATCTCACCAATTCCAAGAGAGTGGGTATTGATTGGAGCCGCCTGAATCATCTTACCACCATCATCGCAGAAGATCCAGTGAATGCCAAAGGCACCGGCTTGCCTTACAACTATACAGATGAAACCGGCTATCTGCCTCATGGCGATCCCACGGCTTTTGAAAAACTGCCAGACGATCAGCATTTCCAGAGAATCAATGGCTTTGATGATTTGGGCCACTTCAGCCGTCAGCTTACCGCTTTTGATATCACTATTGATTGGCTGCTGGAAAACAACGCTGCCAAGCTGCTTACCGATACCCGTGTGACTGCCCTCAATGGCGAAGAAGCCACTCTGCATATCGGTGAAGTGATTCCCTTTGTAGTGACTGACAACGATAAACAGATTCAAGTAGAACGTGAAGAAGTCGGCATCATCCTGGCTGTGACTCCTACTGTGAACAAAGACGGTAATATCACCGCCAAAATCGCACCGGAAGTATCTTCCGTAACCGAACTGGTAGGCGGCTATGTGCCACGTACCAGAGTGCGTCGTGTATCCTCCACTGTTACTGTGCCCAATGAGCACAAAATCATCGTGGGCGGATTGCTCAATTCTTCAATCATCCAAAGAACCACCAAGGTACCCTTCTTGGGTGACCTGCCTTTTATCGGAAAAGTCTTCCAACACCGCTATGAAGTCACCGAGAATACCGATCTGATCATGGAAATTACTCCCAGATTGATCTCAATGGACGAAGTAGCCCCTACACCCAAATTGGACGAAAGACTTACCCGCACTCTTATCGAATACGAAGAAGAGGAGGAAGAATGAAAAAACTCAATTCACTAATCCCAATATTAACTCTGATAGCGATTATCCTGGTGAGCCTTTCGGCCTCTTGCGATAAACGTAATCCACCACCCATTCTGCCTATACCGCCTGCAATTCCCAAGCTGAACGATGTTCGCATCATTCACAAAATGACGGCTTCTCCGGATACTATTTATTCGGATAACAACATCACCTATTCTACCATCAAAGTAGAGATTCGTGATGGTGAAGGTTTTGGCGTACCCGGACAGATGGTGCAGTTTAAAGCCGCTCCGATCGGCCGCGTGCTTACCAATGTGCCCACAGACAGCACCGGTATAGCTACTACTATCTTTTGGGATGATGGACAGTCCGGCATTGCGACCGTGACAGCTATTGTCCGCAAATTCCACGAAACAGAAAGAGACTCTCTGATTTCTGCAGACACTCTTTCCATAGACATCACGGTGGAACAGCCACCTGCTGTTGAAAGCGTCACCCTGCATTTTGACAACATGCAAGACCCCTTCCCCATCCGGGTTGCTCAGACTGTACCAGTGTATGCTACAGCCCTGAATTCCATGGGTGATATCGTTCCGGATGGTACTCTGATTACTTTTGTTTGTATCAAAGGTAAATTCGTGGACCAAGCTGAAAACGATAGAGGCAAAGTGGTGCATCAACCTACCTTCAATGGTAGAGCCACGGTACTTTACAATGCTGGCACTTCGGCAACCACTCATCCAGAAAGTGTGCCTGAAAAAGTTACTGCCAAGATTGGCACTGTCTCTGATTTCAGAAACATCCTGATCAGACCGGGTGCTCCTTTCGGCATCGAAATCAGGAGCCTGGTCAGTGTGGATGGCGTGGAAGTGGAAGCAGATACCTCTCATGTGGGTAGTCCCAATCATATCTTCATGGAAAGCACCTTGGTGGATATGTATAACAACAGCGTCCAGGGTAAGAATGTGAAATTCACCACAGACCTCGGTACCTTCCTGAATACTACCCAAAGTGTAAACATTCAGACCAATGAATACGGAGTCGCCAGAGTGCGCTTTACTCCCGGCCTCTTTGCCGGTGCAGCCACTATCGGTGCCTCTGCGCTCAACGACACCCTGCAAACTTCTCTGATCTTCAATGTCACCTCAGATCAGATCCATTCCATAGATTTCACCCAGCAGGACCTGATCAAATTGAACGTAGCCAATACTGGCGGTCTTCAATCTGCGGTGCTGCGTGTGAAACTCCGTGACATCAATGGAAACCTGATTGATAAGCCCCAGAAAGTGTATTTCAAGATCATGAATGCTGCCTCCAATATGCCCGCAGGTGCCAATCTGAATAATGCCAGTCCTACAGATTCGGTGATGGTAACCTCCAATGGTGGAGAAGCTCAGGTCTCGGTAAATGCCGGGACAGATTCCGGGATGCTGATTATTCGAGCCTCCTGTACCACGGAAGAAGGAAGATGGATAAAGGCTACCAAGGCTAATATCATCATCCAATCCGGCCCTGCTCACACCCTTGAGTGTTTCATCAGTGGTTTCAATACTGGTGTAAATATGGGCGGTGGTGTCTGGCGTATAGTTGCCGGCGCGCATGTGCGTGACAGATGGCAAAACCCTGTGCAAAATGGAACCGCAGTTCAATTCGCGATTTATGGCGAGGGTGCCCATCCTGGCTACCTACCCTTTACTGCAGCACAAATTGTATCTGGCGGTGAAGTCGGAAACGAGAGTGTAAACGGAGATTCTTTGCCTGGTGTAGCATATACCACCATCACTTACAATGGGATATTGACCAATGAAGTGGTTACCATATATGCAAGCTCTGGTGGAGAATATGGCGAAGCGGTAGATATGTTTTCAGAAGTGATATTACCTCTGAATGATCCTCGGTTTGAAATCCAGGTGATCCCTGCATTTGTGAACTTTGGTCAAAATCCACCTCCCGCCACCCAAACCGCTGATATCACTATGTCCCTTACCGATGGCCAGGGACTGAATATTACCGGTAGCGAGGTCTTGATGTACACCTCCAGAGGTCAGCTCATCTTGCATCCAGATCACTATTTCCCCGCAAATCCTAATTATGTGCAGCTACCTCCGAACTATCGTGATATAGCTCACCCTGAATTGGTGACCACTTACATAGGTGTAGGTCACGCTAGAATTAAGGTTTTTCTGAACGAATTCGAAATGGGAAATGGCGATACGGGTGCGCCTAGTGAAACAGGCGTTATGATTACCGGACGCTTGATGGGTACAGGTACAGAAGACTTTACAGAACTCAACGTACTGCGTTACCCTGGACCGCCTCCTTTCTAAATCAATAAATAAATAAAATAATCAGGCGTGGGAGCTACCATGCTCCCACGCCATAAATTAAAGGAGAATATATCTGAGACTAACTATGCCGAGGCATTACTACTTTTAGTTTTTAAAATAACATAATAAGGATATAAACATGAGTTTCAACCCACAATTCGCTAGACTCGGTGAAGTCTTGGCACATGAAGGATTCGTAAACGAAGATAAGATCAAAGAAGCTCTGATCAAGCAAACTAATTTCGGTTTGAAGATCGGGGACACTTTGCTCAAGCTTGGTTACATTACCGAAAGACAACTCCTCACCGCACTGCACTTACAACTCGGGTATGATATTGTAAAAGAAACTGAGCTGATGGATCTTGATCTCAGGGTAGTTTCTCTGATTCCAGAACCATACGCTCTGGAAAATAGAGTAGTAGCACTTCGCGAAGAAGGCGACGGGATAGTCGTAGCCTTCACCGATCCTGAGAATCTCACAGTTTTGGACAGTCTCAAAAAGCTCCTCGGCAAAAATATCAAACCTGAGCTCATCGCCGATACAGTTTTGCACGATACTATCGAAAAGTATTACAAGAGCATTCGCACCACCTCTCAGGTGGAGGATGCTGTAGGTGGCTTTGACTTTGTGGCAGTGGATGAAGACGAGAATGAAATCTCCATTTCAGCGGCTTCCACCGATGCCGATGCTCCCGTAGTCAAACTACTAAATCTGATCATCAATGAAGCTATCAAAGCCGGCGCCACAGACGTCCATATCGAGCCTTTGATCAAAACCACCCGGGTGCGCTACCGCATAGACGGTTCTTTGCGCGAAGTGATGACCCCTCCCATCGGTATGCACCCTGGCCTCATCTCACTAGTCAAGGTGATGAGTAAGCTGAATATAGCTGAACGTCGCTTGCCCCAAGATGGTCACATCTCGCTGAAAACTTCGGTGAAGAGCGTTGACGTACGTGTATCCATTACTCCCACAGTGCTGGGTGAAAAAGTGGTTATGCGTCTCTTGGACAAGGGTGATTTTGGCTTCACACTCAAAACCCTGGGCTTTGAACCGGAAGACATGGTGATCTTTGACAAGATCATTCGCCGCCCTTATGGCATTATCATAGTCTCTGGTCCCACCGGTAGTGGAAAATCCACTTCACTGCACGCCGCTCTAAAAGAAATTCTGGATGTCGAAACCAATATCGTTACCGTGGAAGACCCCGTGGAATACCGCCTCGAAGGTGTAACTCAGATCGAGACCAAAGAACAAATCGGCCTTACCTTTAGCGCTGCCCTGCGCTCAGTTCTGCGTCAAGACCCGGATATCGTGCTCATCGGTGAAATCCGCGACGAAGAAACCGCAGATATCGCCATCAAATTCTCGCTCACCGGTCACCTTGTGTTTTCCACCCTGCACGCAAATGATGCACCTTCCACTGTTACCCGTCTCATCGATATCGGAATCAAACCTTACCTGGTTGGTTCATCGCTCTCGCTTGTGATGGCACAGCGCCTTATGCGTAAGGTCTGCCCCCATTGCATCGCTGATTATAAACCTACTGAACAGGAGATCAAAGATGCCGGCCTCTCCGATGAAGATATCAAGGAAGCCAAGTTCAAGATGGGCACAGGCTGTGTACACTGCGATAATACTGGCTTCTCAGGCCGTACCGGTATTTTTGAACTGCTCACTGTAGATAAAGAAGCCCGCCAGTTAATTTATGACGGTGGAAATCAGGATCTCATCCGTGCCTCCGCCCTCAAATCAGGGATGCGCACTTTGCATGATGCCGCCATCTCCAAAATGAAACGTGGCATCACCACCATCCGCGAAGTCATCAAAATGACTGTAGTAGAATAAAATAGACTAAGAAGGTAAGCGTATATGCCAAACTTTTCCTACATCGTTAAGGACGCTAAAGGCGCCCGTGTAGAGGGCTTGATCAAAGCTGATACTCTCGATATGGCAGTGGATAAGCTCTCCAAAGAGGGCTCAACCATTATATCGGTAAGAGCAGCAGCAGAAGGAGCATTTAAGGGGAAACTCTCGCTCTTTGACAAGGTCATGCTCACCATCTACAAAATTCGTACTGGTGTCTCCCTCAAGACCCTCGTGTTTTTCACACGTCAGCTTTCTACCATGTTTTCCGCCGGTCTTACCATCGAAAAAGCAATAACAAACCTTGAAAAAGAAGAGAAGAACAAGAAATTCTCCAAAGTTTTGCGTAAGATCGGAGATGATATCCGCAAGGGTTTCTCACTTTCCGAAGCGTTCCAGCAGCACCCCGGTGTGTTCAACCCACTGTATGTTGCTCTGGTGCAGGCTGGTGAGATTTCCGGTACCTTGCACACCGTCTTGGATGAGCTTTCAGACTATCTGGAAAAGATCGAAGACACGCGCCGCAAAGTTACCTCGGCCATGGCCTATCCCATGTTCATCCTGGTCTTCCTGATCGGTGTGATCTGGGGTATGTTCTATTTCATCATTCCCATGTTTGCTGAAGTATATTCAGATTTTAATGCCACTTTGCCTGCGCCGACTCTTGTCGCCATCGCTATCTCAAATTTCATTGTGAATAACCTGTTTTTAGCCATTTTAATCTTTATTTCTGCTATTTTAGGGTTATTCTTGGTTTACCTCACCGATCGGGGACGCTATGTGATGGACACCATCAAATTGCGCATTCCTGTAGTGGGAGGTGTGATTACAAACTCCATCATGAGTAAGTTCTCCCGGACCTTCAGCATCCTCATGGCTGCTGGTGTGCCGATTATGGATACCATGGAGCTCACTGAAAACGTGGTGCAAAATGCCGTGATCGAAGGTGCTGTGCGCCGCGCACGCGTCCTGGTAAAAGAAGGCTATGGTGTGGCAAATGCCTTCCGTAGAACCGGCCATTTCCCCTCCACACTCCTGCAAATGCTGTCTACCGGTGAAGAAACCGGTGATATGGACAAATTGCTGGGCAAAGCCGCACAATTCTATGAGAAGCTCGTGGATAGCGTGATCGATCGCCTCACCTCACTGATTGAACCTTTATTGATCGTGATTATGGCCTTGGTCGTGGGTACCATCATTATTGTGATCTACCTGCCTATCTTTGACCTCGGTGAAGCTATCTCCCAAGGATTCAATTAAAGCTAATAAAAACTCATGCCTATATCATGCCCCGGTTCGTCCGGGGCTTTTTTGTGGCATTGGTGAAAATATCTTTGTTGCCGTACCGTATTTGATCAGCCTCGCCTGCTGGCTTTGCTGTGTCTGCTGGAATTGCCGCGCTTCGCCTGCTGGATTCGACACTTCTACCGGGATCGCCGCATCTCTTCTGCTGGATTCGACACGTCTCGTGTCGAACAAGACCGCAGGTCTTGAAAACAAGGCTGCGAATCCTGAAGAAAGGGAACAAAGTGAGCAGGTCCCGTGCTCTGTAGACGGGGACGTCTACAATCCAGCAGTAGCCGTTCCGGCAGATTCCTCTGAGTACCACTTGCTGTGATTGAAACGTTCCGCCTGCTGGATTCGACACGTCTCGTGTCGAACAAGACCGCAGGTCTTGAAAACAAGGCTGCGAATCCTGAAGAAAGGGAACAAAGTGAGCAGGTCCCGTGCTCTGTAGACGGGGACGTCTACAATCCAG
>Ga0265295_1002239_pt1 | contig 31464 bp, 31 predicted proteins | sample Munlansysbiofilm_FD_192503 | JGI IMG/M metagenome (GOLD analysis project Ga0265295, IMG submission 192503) | Leachate microbial communities from a municipal landfill in Southern Ontario, Canada - Methane capture system biofilm | ecosystem: Engineered > Solid waste > Landfill > Unclassified ... | reverse complement strand
TATTGGGACTGCCCACCACCAACACCACATTACAGCCATCCGCCAGCTGTTTTACTGCATCTTGACGGTTTTGCGTGGCATAGCAGATATCATCTTTACGCGGACCACTGATAGAGGGGAAACGTGTTTTCAAGGCGTCAATCACACGACTGGTATCGTCCATCGATAAGGTGGTTTGGGTCACAAAGGCTAAACTCTCAGGATTGTTAACCTGCAAGGTCGCAACATCGGCTTCATCTTCGACCAAATAGATCTGCCCGCCCTGGCGCTGATCGTATTGCCCCATGGTGCCTTCCACTTCAGGGTGTCCCGCATGACCAATCAGTACGCACTCACGACCGTCATTGCTGTAACGCACTACTTCCAAGTGCACCTTGGTCACTAACGGACAGGTCGCATCAAAGACTTTTAAACCGCGACGTTCGGCTTCATCGCGCACCGCTTTAGACACACCGTGAGCACTGAAAATAACAATATTATCGTCAGGCACTTCATCTAGTTCTTCAACAAAGATAGCGCCGCGCTCACGTAAGTCTTCAACCACAAACTTATTGTGTACCACTTCATGACGCACATAGATGGGCGGCTGAAAAACCTCTAATGCACGGTTTACAATTTCAATTGCACGATCAACACCGGCACAAAAACCGCGTGGATTTGCTAATTTAATGCGCATCAAATACCGCCTTCTCTATTTACAGTGCGCTGTTTTGCACCGTGATAATTTTTACATCAAAAGTGATCACTTTGCCAGCCAGTGGGTGGTTAAAATCAACCGTCACTTGCTGGTCATTAAAGTCTTTAACCACGCCAGGCATTTCACCACCCGCCGCATCTTTAAAGATCACCAATACGCCATAACCCAGCTCCATACCGCTATCAAACTGGCTGCGCGGCATCACCTGAACATTCTGCTCGTTGGGTGTACCAAAACCTTGCTCAGGAAGGATTTTGAAGCTGCGCTCGTCACCGCCTTTTAAACCAAACAAGCCTCTTTCAAATCCGGGTAATAAACTGCTGTCACCGATAGTAAAGGTCGCAGGCTCTTTATCGAAATTACTATCGATCACATCACCATTTTCAAACTTCAAAGCAAAATGCAGAGTTACTTTGCTGTTTTGCCCAATACGTTGCTCACTCATTGTTCTGCGCTCCAGTTGCACTGCTAGGTGCGGGTTTATTGCCGCGAAACATGTCCAGCGCCAACATCACCGCACCGACCGTAATGGCGCTATCGGCAATGTTAAAGGCTGGAAAATACCACTGGGTTTTCCAGTGCACTAAAATAAAATCCACCACATGGCCTAAGACGACACGATCATATAAGTTGCCAATCGCCCCGCCCAAGACCAGTACTAAAGCAATCGCCAACCAGGTTTCATTGGCTTTTAAGCGTTTCAGCCACACCACTAATACCGTGCTAACGCCCAAGGCAATGGCAGCAAAAAACCAACGCTGCCAACCTGCTTCATTGGCTAAAAAACTAAAGGCTGCACCACGGTTATAGGCCAAGGTCCAACTGAACAGATCGGGAATCACCACAATCTGCTCATATAAACCCAAATTGGCCACAAACCAATGCTTGCTGATCTGGTCAGCGACAATCACTAAAAGACTGATCCACAGCCAAGCCAACTTGCCAATACGCGCAGCCATTAGCTCGCTCTCCTATGAATCATAAAAGAGCTAAAAAACCACTGAACAGCCAGCTGTTGCTTATGCATAGTGACGCACTTCACCTTCACCATCGAGGTTATCAGCACAACGCGCACAGGCTTCTGGATGCGCAGCCACTGAACCGACATCAGCACGGTGATGCCAGCAACGAGCACACTTAGGTTCTTCTGATTTGCTGACATGCAATTTCAGGCCTTCCAACTCAGTACTCACTGAGTCTTCTGGTGCTTGAGCTAAATCAGCCACTTGCGCGGTTGAGGTAATCAGCACGAAGCGCAATTCATCGCCCAGACGATTGAGTTTTTCAGCCAATGCTGCATCAGCATAAAGAGTCACTTGCGCCTGCAAGTTGCCACCGATAATTTTAGCGTTACGCTGGTTTTCCAGTTCTTTATTGACAGCCACTTTAACGGCCATCAACTCAGTCCAGTACTCACTGCTTAAGGCGTTATCTGCTGGTAAGCGTGATAAACCTTCGTACCAGGTATTAAAGATCACTGACTCGTTACGCTCACCGGGTAAATGCTGCCAAATTTCATCTGCGGTAAACACTAAGATCGGCGCAATCCAACGCACCAAGGCTTCAGAGATATGGTACAGCGCAGTCTGGCACGAACGACGTGGCAAGCTGTTTTCACCGGTGGTGTACTGACGGTCTTTAATAATATCCAGATAAAAACTACCCAACTCTTGCACGCAGAAGTTGTGAACTTTTTGATAGACATTATGGAAACGATATTCGTCATAGGCTTGCGTCACTTCGTCTTGCAAACGTGCAGCCGCGTCCACTACCCAGCGGTCCAGCTCAATCATTTGCTCAGCAGGTACACAGTCAGTCGCCGGATCAAAACCATCCAAGTTGGACAGTAAGAAACGCGCGGTATTACGGATGCGACGGTACGCATCGGCACTGCGCTGCAAAATGGTGTCAGAGACAGCCATTTCACTGGAGTAGTCAGCCGATGAAGCCCACAGTCGTAGAATATCCGCACCTAAGCTATTGGTGACGGTTTGCGGAGCGACCACGTTGCCCAAAGATTTGGACATCTTGCGGCCTTTCTCATCCACGGTAAAACCATGGGTGAGCAAGCCACGGTATGGCGCATGACCATCAATCGCACAACCGGTCAGCAAGGATGAGTGGAACCAACCACGGTGCTGATCCGATCCTTCCAGATACAAGTCGGCACGCGGGCCTTCTTCATGACCCAGTGGGTGTGAACCGCGCAATACGTGCCAGTGCGTGGTGCCTGAGTCAAACCAGACATCCAAAGTATCGGTGACTTTATCGTAGTCAGCCGCTTCAGCACCAAGCAATTCAGCTGCATCGAGCTTAAACCACGCCTCGATACCTTCTTTCTCAATACGTTGTGCGACTTCTTCCATCAGTTCCACAGTGCGCGGATGCAGTTCACCGGTGGCTTTATGTAAGAAGAATGGAATCGGCACGCCCCAGTTACGTTGACGCGAGATACACCAATCTGGACGGCCAGCAATCATATTATGCAGACGCGCCTTACCCCATGCTGGAGTAAACTCGGTTTCTTCAATCGCTTCTAGAGCACGAGTACGCAGACTCTCGCCTTCTTCAGGCTGCTTATCCATACCCACAAACCATTGCGCGGTGGCACGGTAAATCAGTGGGGTTTTATGGCGCCAGCAATGCATATAGCTGTGTTCAATTGACTCATGCTTCAGTAAGGCACCGACTTCTTCAAGCTTCTCAACGATCTTGTCGTTGGCTTTCCAGATGAATTGGCCACCAAAGAATGGTAGGTCGTCGACATACACACCGTTACTTTGCACAGGGCTGAGAATGTCATCATTGGTCATGCCGTAACGCTTGCAGGTGTAGAAGTCATCTTCACCGTAGGCAGGCGCAGAGTGAACGATACCGGTACCGGCATCCAGCTCAACATAATCTGCTAAGTAAACTGGCGCAACGCGATCATAGAATGGGTGGTTAAACTCTAAGTGTTCCAACGCATCACCATTACAGCGCGCAATCACTTCGCCTTGCATGCCATAACGCGCAGACTTTCTTCCACTAAGGTTTCAGCTAATAGCAGAATCTTATCGCCCACATCCACCAGCGCATAAATCGCTTCTGGGTGCACGTTCAGCGCTTGATTGCCTGGAATGGTCCACGGCGTGGTGGTCCAAATAACAATCTGTACGTTTTTAGTGATTTCTGGCAAGGAAAACGCCTGCGCCAGTTTGACTAAATCAGTGCTATTAAAGCCCACATCAATGGCTTCTGAACGTTTGTCTTGGTACTCAACTTCAGCTTCAGCCAAGGCTGAACCGCAGTCAAAACACCAGTTCACAGGTTTCAGGCCTTTAAAAACAAAACCGCCTTCAACCATCTTGGCTAAGGCACGCACTTCACCGGCTTCGTTGGCAAAATCCATAGTTTTATAGGGATTATCCCAATCACCGACAATACCTAAACGAATAAACTCAGCTTTTTGGCCTTCGATTTGCTCTGTTGCATAGTCACGGCATAAGGCGCGGACCTGATCAGCAGGCAAATTCTTACCGTGTTTAATTTCAACGCGGTGCTCAATCGGTAGACCGTGACAGTCCCAGCCGGGGATATACGGCGCATCAAAACCCGATAAGGTTTTGCTGCGTATAATCATATCTTTAATGACTTTATTGACCGCATGACCAATATGAATATTGCCATTGGCATACGGAGGGCCGTCATGCAAAATAAAACGAGGTCGACCTTCGCCAATCTGACGCAGTTTCTGATACAGATTAATGCTATCCCAGTGCGCCAGCATTTGTGGTTCACGGGTGGGGAGGCCTGCTCGCATCGGAAATGCCGTTTTCGGCAGGTTAAGCGTCGCTTTATAGTCGGTCATGTTCGTTCCAAGTCACTCATTAAAGGGTGTGAAAATGCTGCCAAAGTGTATGTGCTTGCGCGATATCCGCAGCTATTGCCTCTTGTAATTGAGGCAACGATTCAAAACGTTGCTCATCACGTATTTTCTGATAAAACGTGACAGCAAGCTGCTGGCCATATAAATCGCCAGAAAAATTCAATAAATGTACTTCTAAGTGGGCTTGTTGCCCGCTATCCACGGTTGGACGTGTGCCTATATTAGCAACACCCGCCACTTGTCGCCCACTCTGCAATTGCGCAGAGACTAAGTACACGCCATGCAACGGTGCTCGGTGGCGTTTGAGTTGCACATTGGCGGTAGGCGCATTTAAGGTGCGACCTAACTTTTTGCCATGCATGACTCGACCATCAATATGATAAGGACGACCGAGCAAACGCTGGGCTAAAGGAAAATCAGCCGCTGCTAAAGCCGCTCGCACCCGAGTACTGCTGACGCGTTCGCCATCAATTTCTACCGTTGCTGTCGGCTCTACACTAAAACCACAACGCTGCCCAGCTTCTTGTAAAAAAGCAAAGTCACCGAGGCGATCACAGCCAAAGTGAAAATCATCGCCCACCTGTAAGTGCGCAATACCTAAGGCATCCACCAATACAGTTTGCACAAACTCTGCCGCACTCAGCTGGCGAAAGCGCTTATTAAAAGCAATGCATAAAACCTGATCAATGCCCGCATCACGAAACAACTGTAACTTATTGCGCAAGCGCGTTAAGCGTACCGGAGCCGTCTCAGGATTGAAAAACTCCCGGGGCTGCGGTTCAAAAACAATCACACAACTGGGAACATTGAGGCGTGCAGCACTATTGCGCAGGCGCGTTAATATCGCCTGATGCCCGAGATGGACGCCATCAAAATTACCAATCGTAGCAACGCACCCATGATGTGATGGACGTACGTTGTGCAAGCCGCGAACCCATTGCATATTTAATATCTTGCCAGCAAAGTCTCTGATTATAACCATAGCCAAGGCATTCACGCACCTTTAGCCCATTTAACGTCGCAGATGACGCATGCGGATGCCACTGGCAAACAAGGTGCCAGCAAATACCGCGATACCACCACCGACTAATACTGTCACTTTCCACACGCGCTGCTGCCAATCCCAGGCAAACCACTCGCTACTCGGCTCATTGAGCCACACCACCAAGGCTAACATGGCTGCACAGGCGGCTAATAAACGTACAATAAACAGCGTCCAGCCCGGTGATGGTTTATACACGCCAGCACGGTACAGACCCCATAATAACAAGCCGGTATTGAGCATACTGGCTAATGAAGTCGCCAAAGCCAGCCCGACGTGTTGCAGCGGCCAAATTAAGATCAAGTTCAGCACCATATTGACCACCATACAAATAATGGCAATTTTTACGGGTGTTTTTAAATCCTGTCGGGCAAAGAAACCTGGCGCTAATACTTTAATCAGCATAAAGGTCAGCACGCCCAATGAATAGGCTTGCAATGCCGCAGCCGCTTGCGTGACATCCGTCGAGGTCATTGCGCCATAAAAGAACAGTGTGGCAATCAAAGGCTCAGCTAAAATCGCCAAAGCCAGCGCCGCCGGCACACCGACTAATAGCACCATGCGCAATGCCCAATCAATGGTGTCGGAAAATTCTTCTGGTTTTGACGTGGAGTGACTGCGCGACAAGGCCGGCAAAATCACTGTACCAATAGCAATACCAAAGGCACCCAGCGGCAATTCAGATAAGCGGTCAGCGTAATACAACCACGACACGCTGCCTGTCTGTAAAAACGATGCCAGTACAGTATCCAATAACAAGTTAATTTGACTGACCGATACACCAAATAAAGCTGGCAGCATTAATAGCATAATGCGCTTAACACCCGGATCGCTCTTAACCACACGTGGCCGCGGTAATAAACGCATCTTCCATAAAAACGGCATTTGAAAGAGCAGTTGCGCCACACCGGCAATAAACACACCCCAGGCCAAAGCCATAATCGGCTCATCAAAAAACGGCGTTAAAAACACCGTTGAGGCAATCATGGAGACATTCAGCAGCACTGGAGTAAAGGCCGGTACCGCAAAGCGCCCATAGCTATTCAGGATGGCACCACAAAAAGCTGTTAAGGAAATCAGTAATAAATACGGAAAGGTAATACGCAGCAACTCACCCGCCAGCTGCATTTTACTGGGCTCATCATGAAAGCCTGGGGCAAATAGCATAATCAAATAAGGCGACATCACCACGCCAAGCGCAGTGATAGCCGTCAGAATCAATCCCAACATGCCGGCAGTACGATCGACCAGCAGCTTCACTTCGGCAAATGAGCGTTTCTCGCGATATTCAGATAACACCGGCACAAAAGCTTGGGCAAAAGCACCCTCAGCAAATAAACGGCGCAAAAAGTTGGGGATTTTAAAGGCGACAAAGAAAGCATCAGCCGAGGCGCCGGAACCAAAGTAACTGGCGACCACCATATCGCGCACCATACCCAGCACCCGCGAGATCAATGTCATCACACTGACCACCGCGCTGGAGCGCAAAAGGCTGGAGGTTTTAAGTTGTGTCGGTGTATCAGCAGCGTTACTCATGGTGCACTCTTCCAAATTAAGCGCCCAAGTTTAGTCGCTTGCCCAAGGGGATGCCATAAAGATTACAGAGAAAGCATGCATTCTGCACTTTGCCTGCGTATACTTATGCGCTGCAGCTTACTCGCTGAATGAAATCGCGCCTATATTAAGTGCTGTTCTATTTATTCAATCAGAGTAACTTGACAAACTATTCATTTGGTTGCATTATTCGCGGCCTATTTTGATACATTTATTTATTGAGTTTTCGAGGAGTACGACGTGGCCAACAGCCCTTCTGCCAAAAAACGCGCTAAACAGGCTGATAAACGTAGCGACCATAACGGTAGCCTACGTTCTATGGTGCGTACCTACATTAAAAATGTAGTTAAAGCCATCGAAGCTAAAGATTTAGAAAAAGCACAAGCTGCTTACAAATTGGCTGTTCCTGTTATCGACCGTATGGCCGATAAAGGCATCATCCATAAAAACAAAGCTGCACGTAATAAGAGCCGTCTGAACCAGCACATCAAATTGCTGAGTCAAGCAGCCGCTTAATTGCGACAGCATGTTTAATAAAGAACCGGCTTAGGCCGGTTTTTTATTGCCTGAATTTTGTCATTATATAAAACACCCCTACTCACCCATCATGACTGCGCGTATATATGCCAATGACTAGCAAATCATGCACGCACTGCAATGGTAGGTCGCGCCTTTAGGCCGACATAGGCGTTGCAAACGCCCTAACAACGCCGCATACCAATACAAATATACTGCCTGATAGGCAATTGTCGGCCTAAAGGCGCGACCTACTTTTTTCTCATATGCGCTGGTAACAATCTATTAAATTGAGACATAAAAAAACCCCAGAGCCCGATTCAGGCCTGGGGTTTTTGTGCTTACCGCTACTCTGATTTAGAGCGGCTTACCACGATTACCGCGCTGACTGACAAAGTCCTGCACCACAGCTAAGTCATTAGCTAAGACGGTGCAACGCTCTTCACGCTCAAACAGATCGGCCATATGCGCAGGCAAGACTGGATGAGCACTGGGCACCGCCTTGCTCACCGCTTCCGGGAACTTGACTGGATGCGCAGTACCCAAGATCACCATGGGTGTAGATAAGCTACGACGGCACTCACGCGCCGCATGCACACCAATCGCTGTATGCGGATCAAGCAGCTCGCCAGTGTCTTTATAGACTTGGGCGATGGTTGCACAGGTTTGCTCATCATCCACTGCCAATGAGTCAAACAACTTGCGGGTTTCCGTCCAGCGCTCTTCAGCAACACTCATCTCGCCGGTTGCGCGGAAGTTATCCATCAATTCAGCCACTTTAGCGCCATCACGACCATGCATATCAAACAACAAACGCTCGAAGTTGGATGACACCATAATATCCATAGACGGCGATAGCGTTGGGTGCAAGGTATCTTTATCGTAGCGATTGCCGCTCATAAAGCGGTGCAAGATATCGTTACGGTTGGTGGCCACAATCAACTGATTGATTGGCAGACCCATATTGCGTGCTAAGTAACCGGCGAAAATATCACCGAAGTTACCGGTTGGCACTGAGAATGCGATCGAGCGCTGCGGACCACCCAACTGAATCGCTGCGTGAAAGTAGTAAACGATCTGCGCCATAATGCGCGCCCAGTTGATCGAGTTCACTGCCACTAAACGCGTACCTTTAAGGAACGACTGATCAGCAAAACTGTTTTTAACCATCTCTTGGCAATCATCGAAGTTACCTTCAATGGCGATATTATGAATATTATCGCTCAGCGCACTGGTCATTTGACGACGCTGTACTTCAGAGACACGTTCGTGGGGATGCAGAATAAAGATATCCACATTCTCACAACGACGGCAGCCTTCAATTGCAGCTGAACCTGTATCACCCGAAGTAGCACCCATAATCACCACACGCTCATTGCGCTTGGTGAGGAAGTGATCGAGTAAACGGCCAAGCAATTGCAGAGCAAAGTCTTTAAAAGCCAAGGTTGGGCCGTGGAATAATTCCAACACCCACTCATTGCTCTCCAATTGACGCAAAGGCGCCACTGCACTGTGCTCGAACACACCGTAAGTGTCTTTTAGAATCGCTTTAAAATCAGCATCGTCAATGCAGCCCGCAACGAAGGGGCGCATCACGCGAAAGGCTAATTCGTGATAGGGCAAATCAGCCCATGAGGCGATTTCTTCAACCGTAAAGCGCGGCAAGTTTTCTGGCACATACAAACCGCCATCACTGGCTAAACCGGCTAACAATACATCTTCAAAATTCAACGCTGGAGCTTGGCCACGCGTGCTTATATAACGCATCAGTAACAACCTTTATAAGAGTCGCTTAACTTGAGATTAACTTAACTGCTCAACACGGATACGCACCACCGGTGCTTGTAACGCATCAAGTGCTTCTAGAGCAATAATAGCATCATTGATGCGCTGCTCTTCAACACGGTGCGTCAGCAAAATAATCGGTATTGAACCATCCAGTTCTTCAGCTTCTTTTTGGATAATGGATTGAATATTAATACCACGTACCGAAAAGATACTCGCCACTTGCGCCAGAACACCCGGGTGGTCTTTCGCTTGAATACGCAAGTAGTAGGCGCTTTCGCACTGATCAATAGCCAAAATAGGATGATCAGATAACGCATCAGACTGAAAGCCCAGCGCCGGCACTTGATACTTAGGATCGCAGTTCATCGAGCGCACGACATCAATAATATCGGCGATCACTGCAGAAGCGGTCGGCTCCATACCAGCGCCAGCGCCATAGTAAAGCGTGCTACCCACAGCATCACCATTAACCATCACCGCATTCATCACGCCATTTACATTGGCAATCAAACGATCTGATGGAATTAAGGTTGGGTGCACACGTAACTCAATACCTAAATCGGTACGACGTGCCACGCCTAAGTGCTTAATACGGTAGCCCAGTGCTTCAGCGTAATTCACATCTGCAGTGGTTAACTCAGTAATGCCTTCGGTGTAAGCTTTTTCAAACTGCAATGGAATACCAAAAGCAATCGAGGCCAAGATGGTCAGCTTATGCGCCGCATCAATGCCTTCGACATCAAAGGTTGGATCCGCTTCAGCGTAACCGAGCTCTTGCGCTTCTTGTAAAACGTCCTCAAAGGTACGGCCTTTCTCGCGCATTTCGCTGAGAATAAAGTTACCGGTACCGTTGATAATACCTGCCAACCAATTGATACGGTTGGCGGCTAAGCCTTCACGAATGGCTTTAATAACGGGGATACCGCCAGCCACAGCAGCTTCAAAGCCCACCATCACGCCTTTTTCACGAGCAAGAGCAAAAATCTCATTACCGTGCACAGCGATTAAGGCTTTATTGGCGGTGACCACGTGCTTGCCGTTTTCAATCGCGCGCAGCACAACTTCTTTGGCAACAGTATCGCCACCAATCAGCTCAACCACCACGTCAATTTCAGGATTGTTAACGATATCAAAGACATCATCAGTCATTTCAGTGGTACTGGTATCACACTGCAAATTAACGGTGCGCGCGGCTACTTGCACCACTTCAATCGGACAGCCTGCACGCCGAGTAATCTCCTCAGCATTACGCTTAAGAATATTAAAAGTACCGCCGCCAACGGTGCCTAAACCACAGATCCCTACTTTTACTGGTTTCACGCTGCATCGTCCCCATCGTTAGATAAAATAAATACGCTTAATAGAATAAGCGACAAAAACACTGCACTGTACGAAGCCTGTCGGTATCGGTCAACCTAGGGCTGCGCTTTTAATGCTTGCTCAGCCAATTGCTGAGCGGGTTTATAGCCTGGAATAATCTGCCCATCAGCTAAAACAATCGTCGGTGTACCTTGCACACCAATCGTACGCCCTAAGGCATACTGTTTATCCACTGGGTTTTTACAGGTCTTTTTTGCCACAGCTTGCCGACTTTTAGCCTGCGTCATCGCCGCTAGTCGATCATCGGCACACCACACACTGACTAAGCCATCGTAAGCCTCACCGGATAAGCCTTGTCGTGGAAAGGCTAAATAGCGCACTTCGACGCCCAAGCGATTGAGCTCAGGTACATCAGCATGTAGCTTTTGGCAGTAACCGCAATCGGCATCAGTAAACACGGTAATAAAGGTGCGCGGCTCTTGCGCAGGAAAAACAACCATATCCTGCTGATTCAGTGCCTGCATTTGCACAGCCAGCACTTGACGCTCAGCCTGCTCAGTTAAATTAACCGGCACACCATCCTGCACCTGCAGCAGTTGCCCTTGCAAAATAAACTCAGCATTGGCACTGATATAAAAAATACGCCCGCCACGCAGCTGTACTTGATACACGTCCGGCATGGCACTGGGCGTGATTGTTTCAATAGGTAAATCGGGCTGCACCAGCAATAAGCGCTCGCGCACCTGCTGAGCCTGCTGTTCGCTTGCCCAAACATTCGCCGACAAGAAAACCATACAGCATGCAACGAAACTCAATAGCCTGCTTTTATACATAGCATGCGCCCAATTAAAAGGCTTAAGTTTAGCACAGTGGTCACTTAAGCACTGCTGAAAAGTGTTTACCACCTGCCGCTGTAATAGCGTGAGAGCATAACGCTAAAACTTAGCTATAAAGGTGCGGATACGTTTTGATACAGCTGCGCATGATTTAAGTCGCTTGCCGCTGAAACAAAGCATATACATAAGGACGCTTTTGGCCGCGTGGATTTACAAACTGATAATCTTCAGTTTCAAGCAAGACAAACTCATCACCTAACCGCTCCTGCATTTCTTCAACGCAATATTGATGCACCGGCAAACCTGCACACTTCTCCGCACCCTTTTTCGCAAACTCCGCAAGTAATACATAGCCGCCGCGCCTTAGCGAGGCTCGCAGATTATCGAAATATTGGGTAATGGCGGATTCGTCGAGTAGAAAGTGCAATACAGCACGATCAATCCAGATATCCACCGGTTCGATTTGTGCCAGCGGCGTGCTCATATCCTGATGCAAAGTTTGATAGCGCTGGCCCGCAGTCAATCTGCTTTCCAGTTTGCTTAAAGCCTGGATACTGATGTCATTTAAAATCAGATAAGCGCCTGTTTTAAACAGCTCGTCGACTAAATTCGAGGTCCCTGCTCCAGCTACAAAAAGTCGTTGATCCGCATTGATCTCTATCGGCTTTAAAAACTTTAACGTTTGCGAAATATCATGCTCATACCAACCTAAATCCTGATCATCTTTCTCAGAAAAGATAGCATCCCAATGCTCAGAACGGTTTGTCATATAACCTCCTGCAACATAACTGATGCAGCATATACAAATGCACTCAAAGCGACCCTATACCCTAAGGGATAGAGTCACACAGGACGCGCTGCAATAGATTTAATCGAGCGTTTGCACGCCACCACCATTAACAAATAACACCTGCCCGCTCACCCACTGCGAGACTGGCGCGGCAAAATACAGCACTGCACCGGCAATATCCTCAGGCTCACCCAGACGTTTAATCGGTGTATGCGCCAGCATGCGCTCTTCAATTGCTGGCGTCAGTACAGTGGCAAGCGCCCCTGTTCTAACCGCGCCTGGACCCACAGCATTAATACGCACAATCGGGCCGTAATCATGTGCAAGGTTAGCGGTCATATGGTTAATCGCTGCTTTTGAAGCCGCATAGGCGCTGATGGATGGGCTTTTATTAACCGAACTCATCGACGACATGTTAATAATGGAGCCGTAGCCTGCTTCCTGCATATGCGGCGCGCACAGTTGAGCTAAACGCCAAGCGCTGAATACGTTGATTTGAAACGGACGTTCAAATTGCTCCAACGTAATTTCAAATGGACTTTCTTTACCCGCGCCACCGCCGCCAGCATTATTCACTAGAATATGGATGCCAGAAAACTCCGCCATGGTGATATTAACCAACGCAACTAAGTCATCATCTTTCAGCACATTACATTCAGCAGCCAAGGCTTTGCCGCCGCTAGCAATGATCTCATCTGCCAGCTTTTGTGCGTCATTGATATTTAAATCAGCAATCACTACAGCTGCGCCATACTCGGCCAACATACGGCAGCTGGCTGCACCAATACCATTGGCACCACCGGTTACAATGGCCACTTTACCGCTTAAATCAAAGAGTTTTCTCGGGGTCATAAGGCTGTATCCTTGTTGATCAAATAATCTGCCAACGCCTGGTAGGCTGGCAATGAGGTGGGATCGTTTGCGCTATTGCCGGCAATCGGATGCGAAGCAAAACGCACAATCACCATCTGCGCTTTGGGATCAATATACACCGTCTGCCCATGTACACCACGCGCAGCAAACCCATTATGGGTATTGCCGGTATGCCACCACATATCACGATACGACCAACCCTCGAGCTCCAAGTGATTGGACTTGGCAAATACCGACTTATCTCCACCTGCAGCAATATCTTGCATGGCTTGCTTAGATAAAATCGTATAGATTGATACTCCAAAAACTGCACTGGGTCACACTGCAACTGATATTCATGAGTAAGAAAGGTACAGTGTTTGCCGCTTATTTATAAGCCAGCCATCAGTGGGTTATAATACGCCCTATATACCTTTTAGAAGATTAGAAACCCCATGCGTCTTGATCGATTTATCTCTGAAACAACCGGCCTCAGCCGCAAAGACTCTGCCAAGGTCGTACAAAGCGGCGAGGTCAGCGTCGATGGTGCTGTACAAAAAAAAGGGGCCTTTCAAGTACCCGAAAATGCAGAAGTGATCTGGGGCGGTGAAAGACTGGAAGTGATGGGCCCCATCTATTTGATGATTAACAAGCCCTTAGGCTGTGTGTGCGCCAACCAAGACTCAGCCCATATGACCGTGTTTGCTCATTTAGATATACCCGTTTCCGATAAACTGCATACGGTTGGACGCCTAGATTTAGACACCTCAGGACTGTTATTAATTACCGACGACGGCAAGTGGTCACACCGCATTACTTCACCGAAGAAAAAATGCCCGAAGGTGTATCACGCTTGGCTATCAGAGCCAGTGCTTGAAGAAAATATCAGCGCTTTTGCTGAAGGCTTGCAATTGACGGGCGAAACGACGTTAACCGCTCCAGCCGTACTGGAAATCATCAATGAACGCGAAGCTTTAGTACATGTACATGAAGGCCGTTATCACCAAGTGCGACGTATGTTTGCTGCTGTGGGTAATAATGTTGAGAAATTGCATCGTGAACAAGTGGGCGCGCTCAGTCTCGATATTGATCTGCTGCCTGGCGATTACCGCTTCCTGACTGCAGAAGAAGTCGCGCTTTTCTAACGTACTATTATGCGGATCAGCGGAAACAAAATTCACCAGCGATCCACAGCCTGATGATGGTGATCTCGCTGCATTGATCGTCAAATATCGGGGCAGCACAACATGTCTGCCGCCCCGACGGTTTAATCACAGCGGATCATTGACCTAGATGCCTTAGAGTATCGCCTCAAAGGATTCCGGTAAGATCTGGCCGCCATCAACAATAATGGTTTGCCCGGTAATAAAACGCGCTTCTCGTGAAGCTAAAAAGCAGGCTGCGTGGCCGATATCTTCAGGCGCACCTAAGCTTTTCACCGGTATCGAATCAGCCATTTCTTTTAAGTAAGCTTCGCCTTGCGCTTCCAGTCCTGCCGTACGGATATTGCCCGGCATCACCGCGTTAATGGTAATACCTTCACGCGCACATTCTAGAGCTGCAGAACGCATAAAGCCCAGCTGCCCTGCTTTGCTCGCAGCATAATGCGACCAGCCCGGATAGCCCGTGACCGCGCCAGTAATAGAAGAGGTGATAACAATCCGGCCATAACTGCGCTCACGCATGGCTGGCAACACCGCTTGCACCATAAAGAAGGTACTGCGCAGATTCACGTTCATCATCTGCTCCCAGTTCTCAATGGTCATGCTATCAATGGATGCTTGTGGGAAAATACCCGTATTAGAGCAGAGCACATCTAAACGGCCATAACGCTCGACGACTGTATCCACCACACGCTGGCAGGCTTCTTTATCTGTGACATCCAGCGCTGCAAATGTTGCGCCTAATTCGTCTGCAACACGCTGGCCAGTTTCAGTATCAATATCAGCAATCACCACCTGCGCACCGGCTTTGACCAGCACCTCAGCAATGCCTTTACCAATGCCATTCGCACCGCCCGTTACAATCGCAACTTGATCTTTCAATGAGAACATTTGACTCCCCTCAATCACACTATTAAATATAGAGCAACGCTAGCATAGGCCATTTGCCTAAGCCAACCTGAGTACGACTCAATGTTTACTTGCTGGTTGAGGTAAGAGATAAGAAAATTTGGTGTCTCTTGTAAGCCTGTAATAAGGGGATGCTTAGTACACGCCACTCATGACAAAAAAAGAATAAAAAAAGTCGGAGCAAGATAACCTGCCCCGACTTTTTATTGCGACCGATGTTCTAAGTAATACTTAGGCCTTTTGGACCCAAGACTGACACCAGCCTTCTGTTTTCACACTGCTTTGTGGGAAAAGCATACAACCGTTATTCGGTTCTTGGAAGAACATGCAGTTTGAGCAATTGCTGCCCTCTTTAAACGCTGCGTGGTCTTTAGCTTCTGTAGCAATTTCGACGTAATGCAACGCCTGAGCCTGAGGAGAAGCTGGATCAAGAGGTGTAAGATCTTGAGCAAAAGCACGCTGCGACAGAAGAGTTGCACCGAAAGGTACAGCAGCGATCGCTAATAAACTACCGCGCATAAAGTTACGACGACTTTGGTTATCCATGGTATTTCCTCATCTATTTGTGGCTATATTAGTATTCTTAAGCATTGATCTATTATTCATCTGCATTACAAAATGCTCGAAGTAATGACAAACGAATCAGGTTTAGATTCAAATGCATACTAGAAACACAGCATCGACTTACATCAAGATGCTAATGATTCTCTTTAATCTATATAGTGCAATAATTCATTCATATTATATCACTCAACGAATTATTGTAATGGCATTAATTTTAATATTTAGCAACACACTAAATGATAATGAGTATCAATATTAAGCGTTCCAACCTAAACACTATAAAAGTCGCCTCATGCTAGAGTCTTTACCAAGCATTGTGCATCTTAGAGGCTTTTTATGAACATCTTTTCAGGAAAACTAACTGTCTTTTATGACGGTGCTTGCCCCGTCTGCGTTCGCGATCGGCGCTGGTATGAAAAGTTCGAAGGCAAAACAGAGGATAGCGTTGAATGGTTAGATATTACTGGGCGTGACGATGAGCTGCGTCAGCAAGGTGTCGACCCAGACAAGGCTTTGCGCGAGTTGCATGTTAAAGATGCACAAGGCCAAGTGCATCGAGAAATGGCCGCTTATATTCTGCTGATGTCTCGAGTCACACTACTGAAACCATTCGCCTGGTTGATTGCTTTACCGGTGATCCGCCCTACTCTAGCTTGGCTGTACCATCGCTGGGTTGCACGTCGGCTGGGATCACGAATCTGATTGAGCATCAATTCACTGCATCTGAATCGGTATCAGCACCTCATTACGGCGCAAAAACCAAGGCGTAAATGGCGGATTATAGCGCGCCCAGATAGGCTCTCCGATGGCAGTAAAACCCTGCTTTTGAATCCAAGCCTGCAGCGCTGCACAGTTTGCTTTATAACTTTTGGCCCGCCACAAACCTGAGTAACGAATCACTGCCATGTGCTGAGCCGGAATTTGACGTAAAACGATCTTCGGGTCATTGGGCTCAGGTAAAGTCTCCAATACTGAGTCTGCAGGCATCACAAAACTCACCACCCAGTTGCCGTCCACCTGCTGCTGGCCTACAGGAGAAGTCATGGCAATCTTTTGATTGGTAGCACCTTGCGCTACCGGGCTGGTCATACGCATGCTTTGGCGGGCGGTATTATTGCCAGTAATATATTTAAACAGTCGGCCAAAGGCTTTATTACCCGCGCTGGAAAAACTGCCCTCAACTGCAGTTTCAGCCACTATATGCGGCTCGTAAACGCGCAGCTCAAAGTTCTGTTCTTTAAGCATCACGCTGTACTTCGCTTCTTGAGCTGCCATTATCTGTCTCTCTATATATCGTATGGATAGACTTTATTTAATATTTTCTACGGCCGTACACTTAGGGTACGCAGAACACCCCCAAAACTGATGACCAGCGTTTGCTCCGCGCTGTGCTGTGCGTAAAACCATTGGGCTGGCACATTCTGGACATTTCTTCTTAGCGCTCTGCCGCAAGTGCTTTTTCAACTGTTTTACATGCTTGCGGTGGGTTGCACGTGAGGGTGGCAGTCGGGCCGATTGAATTTTCGCTAAAATCTCTCGTACCTCAACAGGCGAAAACACCTTCTCACGAAACGATTTAATATAAGCAATATAGCCCATCCCTCGAGTGACAGAAGCCGGCATAGGCGTCTTAAACGTACTCGGCCCGACAAATGCAACCACCGAGTGAATCAACTCAGGTGAGATATCAAGCGCAGACTCAAGCGCCATCATATGTTTGTAGTTCTGCCGTAAAGGGTTTTGAAATTTAAAGGATGTTTTAAAAAACTGCTGCGTCCATTGCGCTTGATGCTCCCCTCCCACAATCAAGCCTTTCATATTTTTGGTTTCGACAACAAAAATGCCAAAACGTGAAACAAAAACATGATCTATTTGCGTACTGCCACCTTGCATCGGCAAAGTGACATTGTGAATCCGATGATAGGTGCTGGCTGGCAGTCTAATTTTCGCAGCAAACTGCACCAGCGCCTCACCGAGCATGCCTTTAAACCAGCGCGATTTTAAAACAGTAATAAACACTACAACAGGAACAAGCCACCACAGCATATTTAAAGCTGCAGCGACCATAGAAGATGAATTCATTGCCAGTAAACGCCTAACGATATGAGGTTTAAAATTGCGATGGGATACTTTTAAAGTATAACAGCGGGGAAAAGAGCAGTAGAAAACCACTCTTTAAATCATAGGATCAAATAAGTCTAACCTTAACCAGCAAACTCGGCTGCATTATATCGTAATTTGCTAGATCGATGCTAAGCGTCAACTGACGACTTTAAGTTTTATCTGCAACCTATTGCCCAGTTGACGCCAACGCCTAGCTTGATTCTTTCTGATAGCGCTCAGTGATATCGCGAGCCTGTGCCACAGTGCCAACAACCTCACCTTGATCATTAAAAATTAAGGCAAAGCCCATTTCGGTGTAAAACTCGCTGCCATCTGCGCGCAACGCTTTCGTTGCCATGGGTTTGCCACTGTGTTTGGTCACACCTGCAGCAATAGCGGCATCAAAACCACGCCAATGCATCCGGCGAAATCTCTCCGGAATAATAATATCCAAACTCTGACCTAAAACTTGTTCGGCAGAAAAGCCAAACATCTTGACCGCAGCCGCGTTCCATAAACGGATATGGCCTTCTTTATCAGAATAAATAGTTGCATCAGGTGACTGCTCAATCAGCCAGCCAGCGAGTTCATGAGGATTTTTTATTGTTGTCATCATAGGCTCCTATAGGTCATTTCAGTCCATTGATCATAAGCCACATAAGCATGGGCTTAAAAACATAACAAGGCGTCGCTCTAATCTTAGATAGCGACCCCAAACAGTGTACCGACAGCTGTGGTTAAACCCATTGCCATCGCCCCCCAAAAGGACACGCGCAATACTGACGGTAGTAAAGGGGCACCACCTGCATAGGCAGCCATACCACCTAGCAGCGCAAGAAACACCAGAGCACTCCCAGCGAGACTCCACATCAGCGCGGCAGCCGGAATCATTAAAACCACTAACAGTGGTAGCGCCGCTCCGGCAGCAAACATCGAGGCCGAGGCAAAGGCGGCTTGCACAGGTTTTGCCGTCAGCGTAGCGGAGATACCCAGCTCGTCTCTCGCATGGGCACCCAGCGCATCATGCGCCATCAGTTGCGTCGCCACACTGGATGCCAAGGCTCGATCCAAACCTCGATCAATATAAATCAAGGTCAGCTCTTCGTGTTCATGATCAGGCTGAGTCGCCAGCTCTTCACTTTCACGAGCCAGATCCGCACGTTCAGTATCAGCCTGCGAACTGACAGAGACATACTCGCCAGCAGCCATGGACATAGCGCCTGAGACAAGACCGGCAACACCCGCAATAACAACAGTGTGTGTGCTCGCTCCCGATGCAGCAACGCCTAATACCAAACTTGTGGTAGAAACAATGCCATCATTGGCACCCAAAACAGCTGCCCGCAGCCAACCAGTTCGATGCGTTCGATGTCCTTCGCTGTGTCTCATAGAATGTCACCATGCAGTAGAAAGTTTGATGTATCGCTTCATGTTTTTATATACAGATACGTCCAGTTTTACTCAAGCAATAAACTTATGACAACTGTTTTACCGATATAACTGATTTAAAAATAAAAACAAAAACGCGCAGCCCTTACGGTACTGCGCGCTTATTTTAATGCACAGTAAAGTGCTTTAGCTGTTCAAACGAGGCTTAGATCGGATAGCGTGAAATCACTGCTAAGTCTTGGCCACCTGGGATATCTGCTCTACGTACAGCCATCACCTTGGCGCCAGTGCGCAATGCACGACCGGTGATTTCATCAACGATACCGTAGTTCACCGCATTGCCTTCAGCAGCAAAAGACACGATGCCTGTTTCTGGATCAATCGTGCCGTCAATCACGCCGTCAATATCAACCATAAGCCTGTCAATACCACCGAACGTTGCTAAACGCGCAGCATCGGTAATATCAGTGGTTGTACGCTGCTGACCGGTGCGCTGATCGAATAAACGGTGGAAGTCCTGAATTTTTTCAGCATAGTGAGCATCAAGTACAGGACGTGCAGCAGTCGCCAACTCTGCTTCGGACAAATGCTCAGGGTTACCTGAAATAGTCGTTTTCAGCGCAGGAATAACACTGATCGAACGGAATAATGCTTCCAGCTGTTTAGTTGTTGCTAAAATAAGCGGGATATCTGAGCCCTTAAGAACAGGACGTAACGCAGCATCAAGCTTGCGTACAAAACGTGCAAGATAGTGACCCTCATCCTCCGTACCATGTCGATGACCGATGCGAGAATAGTTTTTATCAACGACCTTACCGCCCGCAGTAACTGCATCTGTAGGCATATTCTGCACAACCATTTCACGAGCGGGTAAATCTGCAGAGACTTCAATCAGTCTTACCGCATTCTCGGACAGCGCCAGCACATGCGCCGCATGTGGGAAGGTAATGGCACGCAATAGTGGCTTCAGATGGAAGCGGTCGGATACCTCAGCAATATCACTGAGCTGATTCGCCATACGGTAGGTACGCAGTGATTCTGGTGTCGCTAGGATGGCTAGGCTATTGGCCTGATGGTTCCAGAATTCCTCATCAAGCAGCAAGTCTGCGAACTGCGCTTGCAAGGACGCGATGCGTTTCTTATCTAGACCCGCAGCCTCAAGCTGAGCAACAGCTTTCTTGACGAGGTTGCCTAAATTAATCCGGCTCTGCTCGGTTTCACGGCTGACCGGTGTGGTCGGCAGATAGATCGAGATGCATGCATCTGATCGAACTAGGTTGAGATCACCGATTTCTTCGGCGCTTGGCATATCAACATAATACATAAAAAGCCTCCTGCAAATTCTTGAGTCTCGACTGTAACAGAACTGTAGGTAATAAATAGCCTCGTTATATTGGCTAAAAGAGTATATAAATTCGTTATATTATTACAGCCCAATTATCAGTGAGAAAAACTATGCATACCCTAAGTAACCAGCAAGATTTGGATATATTTCTGGCCGAGCACCCCGCTGCATTACTGCTATATGGCGGCCAGAGTTGTGGCGTATGTCAGTCTCTGAAACCTCGTTTAACTCAGCTACTAGCCGAGCAATTTCCACAGATGCAGGCAGCCTATATTGACTGTCAGGCTGATGGTGCAACTCTTTGCGCACAACAGCGCGTAATGGCAGTCCCTGTGGTACAGATCTGGTTTCAAGAGCAGCGCTTTGCGGAGTTTTTCAAGGTGTTTGCGCTGTCCGATATCCAAGCAGCGATCGCCCGTCCTTATGAGCTGATGTTTAACAGCCTGTAGCCGCCAATTTATTCGGCAAGCCTACGTAAGCAATCTCAAAACACAGTCATAAACGGGCAGTTAAACGTCAACCAAAACCTACAGAAACACAAATGCGCCCCTCAATTTAGACTCCAAGAACCCTTATTGGAAGTGGATATCCTTTTTTATCACCCCTCTAAACGGACGGTTCATATCTGACACCCCCGTGCAATCATAATCTCCAAAGCCTGTCATAGAAGGCAATGATGAAGCCTCGGGAAAGCTCCCCCGATTTAACATGCATGGAGAAACAGAATATGAAGAAAATCACATCAATACTGGCAGCTATGATGATCGCAGGCGGCATTGCCTGTGCTGCATCGGCCAACGCCGCAGAAGATGTGGTGATTGTTTATGACGCATCAGGCTCGATGTGGGGGCAGATCGATGGCGTCAGCAAGATCGAAATTGCCCGCGAGGTGATGGCCGATCTGATCAACGAATGGAACGACGGTACCAATTTGGGCTTGGTTGCCTATGGCCACCGCCGTCAGGGTGACTGTACTGATATCGAAACACTGATCAAGCCTGGCACGTTAAATAAAGCTAGCTTTATTAACACCGTCAATGCAATCCAGCCCAAGGGCAAGACACCGATTTCTGCTTCATTGCAACATGCGGCTGACCTGCTGTCCTACCGCGACAGCCAAGCGACCATCATATTAATCTCGGACGGTTTAGAAACCTGTAATGCTGACCCCTGCGCGCTTTCGGCACAGCTTGCCAAGCAGGGAGTGAAGCTCACAGCGCATGTCGTAGGGTTCGATCTAAAAACTGAGGCCCACGCCAACTTATCTTGCATCGCCGATAACACTGGCGGCATCTTCGTACCCGCCAACAACGCCGCAGAACTACACGCTGCATTAGATCAGGTACAAAGCGTCATGGAGCAGAAACCAGACGTACCTGAAGCGAAGCCAGAACAAGCGCCACCTGAGGTTGAGATTTCTGGTCCTGAGCAAGCCACCACGGGCGCAGCATTCGACGTGGCATGGAGCAAAACCATCAGCCCCACCGATATGATCACAATTGTTCCTGTGGGCGCGGATCAGGGCACGCGCCACAACTATCGCCGTACTGGCAAGAAGGATACCGCGGGACGTCTCACCGCCCCAGCCGAACCGGGCCTATATGAGCTGCGCTATATGCTCGATGAAGGCAAGAAAACGCTGGCCACCGCACCCATTGAAGTGATTGAGGCGAGAGTTGAGGTTACTGCGCCCGCACAAGCGGTCACTGGAGCAGCTTTCGATATAGCGTGGAACACCACGATCCACAGCAACGACTTTATGACCATCGTCCCCGCAGGAGCAGACACCGGTCTACGCCGCAATCATATTCGCACGCGCGACAAAAATAGCGGCAGATTAATCGCACCGGCTGAGCCAGGCCTATACGAGGTCCGCTATGTGCTGGAAGAAGGTAAAAAAACCATTGGTAAGGCAGACATCGAAGTCGTTGAACCAGAAGTCAGTATTTCTGGCCCCGGTATTGTTCGGGCTGGAACCACCATGGATATAACTTGGTCAAGTACCATCCACCGCCAAGACTTTGTCACCATAGTCCCTACTGGCGCAGCAGAAGGCACGCGCACGAGCGACCACCATTTGCGCACGGGCGACAAGACCGAAGGCAGGCTAAAGGCCCCCAGCGAGCCGGGTTTATATGAGATCCGCTATGTCCTTGAGGAAGGCAAGAAGATGCTGGCAAGCACCTCGCTGGAAATCGTTGCCGCCGACGCACCGCTGGATGATGGCGCAGGATTATCAGTACCAAAAACCGCTGTTATAGGTGAGACCATTACTATCACTTGGAGCGGAGGCAGCGACAGTACCGACCAACGCATTTCACTGGCGCGCACAGATCAAGCCGACTTCAGCTGGATTACAGCGCAATCTGTCGGAGCAGAAAAAACCATGCAGTTGAGCATGCCTGATAAAGCAGGCTTTTATGAGGTCAGATTTCTAGATATTGCTGGGCGCAAACTGCTTGGCCGTTCTATTGTAGAGGTGAAATAATCATGCACTTAACAATTGGATTGACCCTGCCCAACCCTATAAGAATTGCCGTTATTGCGACGACTCTTCTCGCCTGTATCGCCCCCATAGCACAGGCAGACATTGATGGTCACGGGCCAGACTCTTGGCGTGTGACCGGCGTTGCAACAGGCGACACCCTGAATGCTCGCATGGGGCCCAGTACTGATTATTCAACAATTGAGCAATTCGCTTCCAACGAAACAGGCCTGCAACAAATCACTTGTGTGCCCTACTTGCCGCAGGGCTATTACAGCACAATGAGCGAAGCACAAATCCAAGCCTTACCACCGCGCTGGTGCCTGATCCGCAGCGCTGATCTACACCGCGCGGGCTGGGTGGCTCAACGTTTTATCACTCCCGATGGCCTTGAAGCCGTATCCAGTGAAACCTTAGATCAGTCCGGTGACCCATTGATCGATGGCGCAGCAATACTGGTGCGTGATCTGTATAGCGCTTTCGAGCAAGCCAATACGCAAGCGGCTAACCCTTTTACAAGTCCAGAGGCCGAGAAGTACTTTTTCTTAGATATTATTGATGATTTACATGGGCATGGAGCAGATGTGCTGTATGACGCACAGGACTTCCAGGGTGAAGTCACGCGTATCGCAGCCGATGCGGATCAGCCGATGTTTCGCGGCATGATCACCATCAACGTAGATTTCACCAACTTCGGCCAGCAGCGGCGTGCAGTTTTTAACTTACGTGCGGATACCGCCAGAGCGGATGCACCATTCAGAATATTTAGGATTGACCTTGATGACTGGAGCTTCCCTCAATAAACGCATCAAAGGATAGCCCTTAATCAGGCTTAAAAAACACTACAACACTTAAGACGCCCTCTACTTTAGAGGCTCACTCCTAAGCACCACTGCAACCTTGCGTCCTGTTATGCCGTACCTGATGCAGCAGGACGCAAGCCACTGGTCAATTCATAAAGCGCCGCTTCATCCAGCGTTTCCACTTCCAGCAAGTGGCTAGCAGATTTTTCTAGAACGTCGCGATTATTTGTCAGAATAGCCAATGCCTGTGCAGCAACCTCTTGCAGTAATTCACGCACGGCGACATCCATCGCCTCAGCGGTGGCCTCGCTGTAACCGCGCTGAACATATGCTGGAGCACTGCCACCGAGAAAGCTGTATTTCTCAGTTTCATAACTGACGCCACCTAAATGGGCATCCATGCCGTAACGGGCCACCATCGAGCGGGCGATATCCGTCGCGCGCGCCAAATCATCCGCAGCACCAGTCGACAGATGACCAAAGACTAATTTTTCTGCGGCACGTCCACCCAGCAGCACGGCAATCTTGTCGCGCAACTCAGTTTCAGTCATCAAGAAACGGTCTTCAGTGGGACGCTGAATGGTATAGCCCAAGGCACCGACACCCCGTGGGATAATCGATACTTTGTGGACTTTATCAACACCAGGCAATGCCATACTCACCAAGGCATGTCCCATTTCATGGTAAGCAACGATTTTACGTTCAAATGGATTAATCAGGCGATTACGTTTTTCCAAACCCGCCACAATGCGCTCAATAGCATGAGTAAAATCATCCATAGTCACCACTTTTGCGCGACGGCGCGTGGCCAGTAAAGCCGCCTCATTGACCAGGTTGGCCAAATCCGCACCGGAAAACCCAGTGGTCAATGCCGCGATATCATCCAACGCCATTTGCGCATCCAGCACAATCTTTTTCATATGCACTTTAAGAATTTGCACTCGGCCTGCGCGGTCGGGACGGTCCACCAGTACTTGGCGGTCAAAACGCCCCGCACGCAGTAATGCTGGATCAAGAATTTCTGGGCGGTTGGTCGCCGCGAGCAACACCACCCCTTCACCCGGATCAAAGCCATCCAGCTCAGATAACAGCTGATTGAGCGTCTGTTCACGCTCTTCATTACCACCTTGCGCGGTCGCGGCACCTCGAGCGCGACCCAGTGCATCGAGCTCATCAATAAAAATAATTGCCGGCGCAGCCTTACGTGCTTGCTCAAATAAATCACGTACGCGCGCGGCACCTACGCCGACAAACATCTCCACAAACTCAGATCCAGAAATCGAGAAGAATGGCACCTTTGCCTCTCCTGCAACCGCGCGGGCCAGTAGTGTTTTACCGGTACCCGGCGGCCCCACCAGCAGAATCCCTTTGGGCATTCGCGCACCGAGGCTGCTGTATTCTTTAGGGTTTTGTAAAAAATCGATCACTTCTTGCAACTCAGCTTTAGCTTCATCCACGCCAGCCACATCAGCAAAGGTCACCTTAGTGTCACTCTCGATGTAAACCTTGGCTTTGCTTTTACCGATGGACATCATTCCGCCCATGCCTGACTTAGAACCCATGCGGCGAATCAAGATCATCCAGATACCAACAAAAATCAGTGCCGGTAACACCCAAGACAATAAGCTGGTAAACCAGGTATTTTCCACTGCGCCAGCATAGGTGACGTCGGCGGTGTTTAAACGTTCAGCCAGTTCTGGTGCCACGGGTGTCGTCACAAAACCCGTTTTGCCATTGTGCGCCGATTTAAAAGTGCCTTTGATCGTACTACTGCCGATCAGCACATTTTCAATCGCGCCCTGTTCAAGGTAGGTTTCAAACTGACTGTAAGGAATCGATTCAACAGTCTGAGTTTGCACCCAAATATCACGCAGAAAAACCACGCCCAAAACAGCAAACAGCACATACCAAAGGTTGATTTGGGTTCCACGATTCATGGTTTTTCTCCATTAAACAACAGGCCAATCGCACACTAGCGACTAACATAACAATACGTAAGATACGCTAAAGCACGCAACGAGGGTCGCGTTCAATCATTGATGAGGTATTTAGAAGACGCTTAGATAGGGGTTGGACAGTTACTTTTCTCAACAACACAGGGGGATATTCTCCAACAAGACCCTTAGCCATCAGCTAAGAATCTTGAGGCGAATCACTGACACAATAGGTCTCTGCTCTTAGAGCACTTTAGGATCAGGTGAAGGGTAAATATTTGCACTATCACGGCCTAAATTCTTAACATGACTGGCCTGTGGACCATCATCGCCACGTGCTTCAACAAAACGCACGGTATCGCCAATATTCAGCCTATCAAAGCCCGGCGCTGCGACGCTGTTTTCGTGAAAGTAGATTTCACGCTCGTCCGGCGTCAGTAAAAAACCATAACCCTTATCTAAAAACATCTTATTGACGACAGCGTAGGGCGAATCTTCCTGCATCACTCGCGGCGCTTTCAGTTGTGCAGCATAATCCTTTAACTGTCGTTCTACAGCGTCAAAGGCATTGCGGATCGTCACATAAATATCATTAAAATTATCGTGCTCGTTCGGCTCACTTGAAACTACCAACTCGTCGCCTGGAACACTCAGTTCAACGCTGACCTTGTGATTGAGCACATCATAGTGTGGAGTGCGATTGGGCACTTCCAGCGTCACACGACACGAAATAATATGGTCGAAATACTGACCGAGTTTATCAACACGTTCACGCACAACCGCTTCCACTGGATCCGAACGTTCTGCGTTTCTAAAAGTAATATCCAAAGGTACTTGCATAGTTCACCTCATGTGAAAAACGTCGACGCAGCTAAGATATAACAACCGGGCGGCGCGTCAACCCAACCCGAACTTAAGAAGAACAAGGTACCCACCTGCATATCACTACACATGGATAAAGAGTGTTATCCACCCCTCCGTAAGCACCTTGAGCATAGACAGCTTTTTTAACCAAGTCCAACACCAATTGTCATTGATAAAATCAAAGGCAGTTGCCTGTAACTTTAAGAGGATAACCCGCAGAAACTGACCCCGTACTTTCCACTCATCTGTTGCTTATCGCCATCGCACAAGTCTACTTCGCAATCCCTTGAGCATCTTCAGCGTCACAGCCTCTTGTTTTGGTGCATGGCAAACTCTATGTTTACAGGACAATCCAGAAGATCGAGGCTGTACGCTGAGACAGTGCGCTGGCGCAGATAGATATCCATCTCAGCAAACCTAAGGATGATGCAATGCACTCAAATGGAAAAACGACCATTACCACTGAAAAACTGCCAATCAAACTCTGGCTGAACCAAGATCAAATGGACGAGGGTGCACTAGAGCAAGCACGCAACCTTGCCAACCTACCCTTTGCTTTTAAACACATCGCCATTATGCCCGACACCCACCAAGGCTACGGTATGCCAATCGGTGCTGTATTGGCGACTCAAGGCGTGATTATCCCTCATGCCGTGGGTGTGGATATTGGCTGTGGTATGTGTTCTTTACGCACCAACCTGACCGAGATTGATACTGACGATTTAAAAGACATTATCAAAATCATCCGCGCAACCATTCCAGTCGGTTTTAATCAGCATAAAACTGCACAAGATGAAGCTTGGATGCCCAAAATCAGCGGCAACTTGCCCATCGTCGAACAAGAGTATGACAAGGCTTTGTACCAAGTTGGCACACTGGGCAGCGGCAATCACTTTATCGAGATTCAACAGGGCTCAGATGGTTTTATCTGGATTATGATCCACTCCGGCTCGCGCAATATCGGCTTTACCGTGGCCAATCACTACCATGATGTCGCTAAGAAATTAAATATCGCCGCCGGCGAAGATGTCTCCACTGACTTAGCCTACTTGCCAGAGTCATCTGAATATTTCGAACTGTATAAAAATGAAATGAACTATTGCCTTGAATTTGCCCTAGCCAATCGCACGCTGATGATGGAGCGTGCTAAAGCGGCCTTTAGCGAAGTGCTACCCGAGGTTGAGTTCTCAGATTTTATCAATAAACCCCACAACTTTGCCGCAGAAGAAGAGCATTTTGGTGAAACTGTGATAGTCCATCGCAAAGGCGCAACCCGCGCACGCAAAGGCGAATGGGGCATGATTCCGGGCTCACAAGGTACGCGCTCTTTTCTGGTGACAGGCAAAGGTGAAGCGCAGTCTTTTGAGTCCTGTGCGCATGGTGCTGGACGTATTATGAGTCGTGCACAGGCGCGCAAAACCTTGGACCTAAAAGAAGAAGTCAAAGCCCTAAAAGATCGCGGCATCTTGCACGCCATCCGCAACCGTAAGGATCTAGATGAAGCACCGGGCTCTTACAAAGATATTGATGAAGTGATGAGCAATCAGACTGATTTAGTCGATGTGCAGATTGAATTGCAGCCTTTGGCGGTGGTGAAAGGCTAAATGCACTCGCCCCATGCGGGCTGTTTGCGCAGCCCTGCTCTGTTTATACTTACACTAAAAGTATGATGTTTTACGCCCAATTTGATAACATCCATAATGCTCTCGACAACAATGCCGAGCACATTATGAGCCCTTTATGATCTATTTGATTTTTCTACCTGTTCTACTGATACTCGGATTTATAGCCGCGATTCACTTAAGTTTTCGAGCGCCGAGACTGAGTAACGATGCTTTGCCTATTGATTACGGTCTTGATGCGCAAACCCATGAGTTTACCGGTCAGCAAGGCTCAAAACTTTCGGTTTGGTGGGTTGATGCGCTACAGCCGAGCGAGACAACAGTGGTTATTTTGCACGGCTGGGGTGCTAATAAAAGTTATATGTTGCCGCTGGCCAAACCCTTTCATCAAGAGGGCTATAACCTATTATTGATTGATGCACATAACCATGGTGACAGTGAGAAACGTGGCGTGCCGAGCATGCCCAAATTTGCTGAAGACTTAGCCTCTGCGGTGCATTGGCTCAATCAGAACAAACCGCAAGCCTGTCAAAAAACGATTGTCGTTGGGCATTCAGTCGGAGCAGCAGCTGTATTACTGGCCGGTGCCAAGGGCTTAAAAGCCAGTGTATTTATTTCACTCGCCAGCTTTGTCCATCCAGAATTGATCATGCAAAGAACACTTAGTAAGTTAAAACCCGTACCCGGCCTGATTCCATTGATTTCCAATTATGTGCAATGGGCGATTGGCCATAAATTTGATGTCATTGCCCCCATCACCAGTATTCAAAAGATCAATCAACCAACCTTATTGGTGCATGGCACTGCAGATCGTGTGATTCCCTTGAGTGATTTCCACTTACTCTGCAATGGGACCCAGAAAAAAAATATTCAGTGCTTAGAGATCCCAGAAGCTGACCATGACTCTATTGATAAAATAGAAGCGCATTTCAGTGAGCTTCACGATTTTATAAAAAAACACATCAATCTTGCTAAATAAAATGCCAACAGCACTAAACGGTAGGCCTTCTGGCCAAACCTTTAGTGCTGTTTGTGCATCTATTACTGCTTAAATACTAAATTATAAGTCACTGGTACAGCATTACTCACAGTCTCAAGACCTGCGATCGCACGCAGCGCTTCCACGCCTGCCGCCAGCTTGTAGTTTTCAGCATTGATAATCACAGGCTCTAACGAGCTCACCAGCATTTTACCACCCGCCAGCTTGGTGATTTGTACGCCACTGGTCACGTCTTTAGACTCGCCATGCAGCGATAGCGTAAGCGTGATGGAGTCGGTGTAAGTTTCACCCACATCGAGCTTTGCAACACGGGCCAGATCAACATCCCCAGTGATGTTTGCCTCAGCAAACTGACCCACTTCAAACAGCATCTCTTGCATGCGTTCATTACGGATCGGGATCTGGGTTTCCACACTGGCCAAATTAATATTTAGAGACACAACGCCCTTATCACTGACTGAGCCTGTCAACGTCTTAAAGCTATTAATCTCAGCAATATGGGTGCTTTTAATCGACACATAATGCAGCGAGGACTCATCATTGAGTAATTCCCAATCAGCGAATGCATTCGCTGATAAGCCCAACAGCATCATCATAACTAAGGGTATTTTTTTCATAACAACTTCTCCTTGTGTGTGGCTCTACCGATAACAGTTTTATTTAGCAATTACCAGATAATAAGCCTAATGTCTTACAACCGTTGAGCTGCGGCCTTAAGAAAATATTCACTGAAGCATCGGCTGAAACGTCGCCTGTTGATTCGCGGTAAAAAACCAATCCAGTTAAAAAACCCATAAAAACTCGCCCAAACAACATAAAAGAGCGATAAAAACCTCTAAAACAGACTCAATGCTATGCTTAGCGCCTTATAGACTGCGAAACCATCGAGTAAGTGAGTAAAACGTGCGTGAAGAGTTTTGGAAACATTATTCGCTAAGCGAATTAACCCCCAAAGAATGGGAAGCCCTATGTGATGGCTGCGGACAATGCTGCCTAGTACGCCATGTGGACGACAATCAAGTCACTGTCTTTAATATTGCCTGCGGACTCTTGGATTTAGAAACCAGCAGCTGCAGTGATTACCACAATCGCCTTGAAAAAGTGCCCTACTGCAGTCAATTAACAGCAGCAAATATTCCAGAGTTTGGCTGGTTGCCAGAGTCCTGCACTTATCGTCGCATTCACCGAGGTGAAGATCTGCCTCAATGGCACCCGATACGGACTGGAAACCGAGATCAGATGCGCAAAGAAGGTATCACCGTCTGCAGTTCAGCAGTGCACGTCAACGAAGTACCACGGCACGAAAGACCTCTGCATATTCTCAAGGTTAAGCTTATCGAATAAGCGCTTCACCCACTAATACCAGCTGGGTGTATAGCAAACGTAATATAGAAAACATTACAGGCCAAATGGGTAAGTATCAGGCATACCTTTAAGTTCGCGACTGTCGAGTGTGGTCACTGCGCTGCTGTGATCAACCCAGATATATTCGTCAAACTGACGTGGAAGTTGCGTTTCAGAATAATGGCTGGCTCGTTCGGTTTCAGGTCGGTAGATCACCCCAATCGCCCGTCCAAGACGAGTCTTCGATAAGCCGTGACGTACCTCAGGATCCGCGCCCTGCCCCAGCGGCAGTAAGAAACCAGCATGCCCTGTGGCGTGGCAAAGCCGCTCGTAACTCTCGGCCAGCGCAGGTCGCAGGGGTTTAATCTCCATCGGCTCATCCCAGTCCGAGGCTGCAGCGACAGTACCGCTGTTGGTACCGAAACCAATCAGATAAACGTCATCACCGAAGCGTTCCCTGCACAGTTGACCGATATTAAGCTCGCCATAATGGTATCTCTCCGTCGCTCGTGCGTCGCCAATATGCGAGTTATGCGCCCAGACCACAGCTCGACTGCCTTCACCGCCCCCTCTGTCAGGATAGCTGTCGCCCCTTCTGCTAGACTTTCTTGATTCACCGGGGGCGTTTGGAGAACACATGTCTCGTTATTCTGATGAGCGGCGCAAGGCCGTAGTG
>Ga0265295_1002238_pt1 | contig 31469 bp, 29 predicted proteins | sample Munlansysbiofilm_FD_192503 | JGI IMG/M metagenome (GOLD analysis project Ga0265295, IMG submission 192503) | Leachate microbial communities from a municipal landfill in Southern Ontario, Canada - Methane capture system biofilm | ecosystem: Engineered > Solid waste > Landfill > Unclassified ... | reverse complement strand
AGAAAAGAAGGAAACGAATAGCCACAAAAAAAAGGAATCCAATTTGGATTCCTTCTCTGGTGGGCGATGAGGGACTCGAACCCCCGACCCCCTGGGTGTAAACCAGGTGCTCTGAACCAACTGAGCTAATCGCCCTGCTTGCTGATTGCGAGTGCAAATATACGGCAAATTCTTTTCCTGCCAAATAAAATAGAGGTTTTTTTTAAAGATTAATCATTTATTTTTCAATGATTTTCTTATTTTATTGATAATCAATACTTATACAAAAGAAGTTTTTTCTTGATTTTCCTTCCACACAAAGATATTTTCGAAAACAATTTTGGCTCGTAGTTCAAAAGCCTCAAAAGTAGCATAAGCAATATGAGGCAACATCAATATATTTTGTGCTTTAAGCAAGATAAAGTCCGATTTTAAAGGAGGCTCATAATCGTAAACATCCAAAGCGGCACCGGCAATGGTTTCATTTTGTAATGCAGCATAAAGCGCAACCGTATCGATTACAGGACCTCGTGCCGTGTTGATTAGAAAAGCAGTGGGTTTCATGTACGACAGTTCTTGTTGACCTATAAGCCCATTGGTCTCTTTATTAAGGGGCACATGCACCGTAACCACATCTGAATTTTCTAAAACTTGCGGTAGCGTTTGAAACTGTACATTGGGAATCTTTTTTATTGTTCTGCTACATGCAATAACATTGCAGCCAAAGGCATTACAAAGTCGAGCTACCTCTTGACCAATTTTACCCATTCCAATAATTCCGACGGTTTTTTTATGCAATTCCACCCCGGTATAATTGTTTCGTCCTTCGCCTTGCAATGTTCTCGAAGCATTGGGAATTATATCGCGTAGCAACGAAATTATCATTCCTATTGTCAGTTCCGCTACTGAGTGGGTTGAATATCCGGCTGCATTTTTAACAATAATGTTTCTTTTGTTACACTCTTCCATATCGATATGATCGATGCCAGCAAATGCAACCGATATCATTTTGAGGTTAGGCAGCGCATCGAGAATCTCTTTTCCAAAAGGGATGTTCGACACAATAACTACATCTGCATCTTTACATCGTGCAATTATGTCAGCCTTCTCCGTTGGACGATTGTCCCAAACCTTCAGAATGAAATCATTGCGTGTTGCTACATTTTTATAATAGTCCTGCAACTCTTTGTCAATATTAAGAGGCTCAATTTGATGAATTTTAATCATTTCAATAACTTTTTTATTTCAGTTTGGTTATCTTTTTTTTCAAATTTAATTCCAGTCAATCACTCCCTTTAGAGTCGGGGTCAATGATTGATATTTATGTTATCAATACAACATATCGGCAGGTGTTTATATAATACCTTGAAATGCAATGGCATATGTTTACCATACGTATATTGATTTAATTTCCTGATAATCAATACAATTCAAGCATTCGTGGCAAAAAAACACCAACCCATTATGTTTACACAAACATCACTAAACTAACGCCCATAACAGCCATTCCCGCAATTAATCCATAAATGGCAAGATGATGTTCACCGTACTCTTCGGCGGCGGGCAAAAGCTCGTCGAGCGATATAAAGACCATAATTCCTGCAACTGCTGCAAACATAATACCTAAAATTGCTTCCGGCATTTCTCCTCCAAAGAAAAACAGAATTAATCCATACCCAATCAATGCTCCTACGGGTTCGGCCAATCCACTGGCAAAGGCAAGCCAAAATGCTTTTTTTCGACTTCCCGTTGCATAAAATATGGGAATCGAAACGGCAATCCCTTCCGGAATATTGTGGATGGCAATGGCAATGGCAATGGGTATGGCAATGGTGGGGTTGGTCATTCCTGCAATAAAAGTTGCCATTCCTTCAGGAAAGTTGTGAATGGCAATGGCAAGTGCTGAAAAGAGCCCCATTCTTAATAATTTACGCTTCGACTGGGCATTTTTGTCATTCAACTCCTCAACCCTATGCGCTTCGTGGGGGTTTTCTGCGCTGGGAATAAGTTTGTCAATGATTGCTATAACGGCAATTCCACCAAAAAAGGAGAGGAGCATTACCCAACTTCCCTTGCTTTCGCCTAACGTTAGAATTAAGCTTTCTTGTGCTTTTTGCATAATCTCCATTAACGCCACATAGATCATTACGCCGGCTGAAAATCCAAGGGATACAGCTAAAAGTTTGGTATTTGTCTGCTTTGCAAAAAAAGCAATAGCGGCACCAATTCCGGTGGCCAAACCGGCAAATAAAGTGAGCGAAAAAGCAAAAATAAAGTTTTCTGTCATACTTTTTTATTTAAAATGATACATGTTTTAAATCAATATTTCCACCGCTTAATATTATGCCAATCCGTTTTCCTACAAAGGTTTCTGGTGTGTTTAATACCACTGCTAACGCAACCGCTGCCGAGGGTTCAATTACTATTTTTGTTCGTGTCCAAAATAGTTGAAGTGCGTCAATTATTTGCTCTTCAGTTACCGTTTTAATTTCGGAAACCAACACTTGAATAATTGGAAAGGTAAGCGTTCCAAGACTGGTTCTGAGACCATCGGCAATGGTTTGTGGATTGTTCTGGGGAATCAGTACACCTTGTTTAAACGATTTATAGGCATCGTCAGCACCAAGAGGTTCTGCTCCAATAATTTTTGTTGACGGGGAGAAATAATGTGCTGCGAGTGCTGTTCCTGAGAGTAATCCTCCACCACCAACGGGAGCAACAATGTAATCAAGGTTTTGAACCTCATTTATTAGTTCCATTGCTGCGGTAGATTGTCCTTGAATAACTTCAAGTTGATTAAAAGGATGGATAAAGGTAGCTCCATGTTTTTCCACATATTTTTCAGCGGTTGTTTCACGTGCAACTAGCGTAGGTGCACATAAGATAACCTCACCGCCATATTGTTTAACGGCATCCTTTTTTGTGTTTGGTGCATTCTCCGGCATTACAATCCACGATTTTATACCTTGGCTTGTGGCTGCCATGGCGAGTGCTTGTGCAAAATTGCCCGATGAATGGGTTACTACGCCTTTTGCTTTCTCATTTGCAGTCAGCGAGAGTATCGCATTTGTTGCTCCTCTAATTTTGAAGGAGCCGGTGCGCTGAAAGTTTTCACACTTAAAAAACAGAGTTGCTTTTGCCATCTCATCCAAAATTCGGCTGGTGGCAATAGTTGTTTTGTGAATGTGTGGGCTAATGCGAGCTATTGTTTCTATAATCTGTTCTTTCGTAATTGGTATCATGATGTTTTTGTGCGAAATTTACAAACTAATAAATAAAGGGGAATAGGGCAGGAGTATTGTTTTTGTATTCTATCCACGTTTCACCAAATTCATTGTTAAGAAATTCATCCTCATCTTTGATTCTGTAAATGGTTACAATAATATATAATACGCAGAATAATAATGAAATAACAGAGTTGAATGTGAGAGCGCAACTCACTGTGAAAATAATTAATCCCAAATCTCGGGGATGTCTAATAAATTGATAAACTCCCATGGTAATCAGTTCATGTTTAGCCTCAATATTATTATTGCGCGTGAACTGTTTTGCAAATTGCCAATTTGACCAAGCAATAAAAATAATGGCATCAAACAGAAGAATAAAACCAACAATGGATGGCCACATTGCATTTGATATCAGCATAAAATTTGCCGATGAGCAACGAACCGCACTGATAAAAACACCCAATAATGTAAAAATGGAGAGATTGAGTTTAAGTTCGTAATGTTTTGGTTTAAAACGTATTTCGGAATCTAGTTTCCATTGTAAACTATTTTGTAACAATTGCAAAATAAACGCAAATAGTACAATAATTCCCACCCAATAGATAAGAATGGGATTGTTAAAAAAAGATTCAAGTTTAAAGGGTCCCCAAAGAAGAATTGTTGCTATTATTAAGGCCACAGGGAGTGTAAAGGCTTTTAAAATTCCATTCATAGTCTAATTCATTTAATATATGGAATACAAAACTACTAGTTTGTTGTAAAGAAGGTTCATTTTTTTAAATAAAAAAGTCTAATTCCAATAATATTTTATTGGGTATAATATTCAATATTAGTTTATTAACGGAATTGTATTTTTGTTTTGGAGAAAAACCATCCCCATTACAATGATTATTACTACTTTAGCAGATTGAAATATGTATGTTTTAAAATCAAATAAGCTAAGTAAAACATATATGTTAAAAACTTGAAAATAAATAAATTAACACAAAATAATCTGTTTTTATATTATGGATTTCATTAACAAAGTTATTGGACTTTTTATTGGTTCAAAAGTCAAAAGAGACCTAGAAGAGATTGCACCCTTTGTGGTAAAGATTAAAGCTGCCTATGAATCAATAACAAAACTTTCAAACGATGGATTACGGGAGCGAACAGTTAAGATTCGCCAACAAATCACTGATTATGTAAAACCTGAAAACGACGAAATAGCCCAGATACGTCAGTCACTCGAAGAGGAAAACTTTGAAGTTGAAGCTCGAGAGATAAAGTATAACCGAATTGACGAATTAGAAAAGTTGATTGAGGAGAAATACAAAGTTATTCTCGACGAAGTATTACCCGATGCATTTGCTGTGGCTAAAGAAACTGCACTCCGATTTAAAGAGAACGAAACCATTGAGGTAACAGCGACCGATTTTGACCGTAACTTGTCAATTAAGAAAGATTTTGTTGAAATTGTTGGCGATAAGGCGATTTATAAAAATGAGTGGCTGGCTGGTGGAACCCTTCAAAAATGGGAGATGGTGCATTACGATGTCCAACTCGTTGGTGGTGTTGCTCTACACAAAGGTAAAATTGCCGAGATGGCCACGGGGGAAGGAAAAACGTTGGTTGCTACCTTACCCGTATTTTTGAATGCTCTGTCAGGCCTAGGAGTTCATGTGGTTACCGTAAACGACTATCTTGCTCGTCGTGACTCTGAGTGGATGGGACCTTTATATATGTTTCATGGACTTTCGGTGGATTGTATCGACAACCATCAACCCAACACCGAAGCGCGACGCAAAGCCTATGAGTGCGATATTACCTTTGGAACCAACAATGAGTTTGGTTTCGATTATCTGCGCGATAATATGTGCTTGAGCCCCGAAGAGTTAGTACAACGAAAACACAATTATGCTATTGTTGACGAGGTTGACTCCGTATTAATTGACGATGCCAGAACTCCTCTTATTATCTCAGGACCCGTTCCAAAAGGAGATGATCAACTGTTCGATGAGTTTAAATCGCCCGTTGAGAAACTCTATAATCTTCAACGCAACTTAGTTACCTCCATTCTTTCAGAGTCAAAGAAATTGATTGGTGAAGGAAATGTCGAAAAAGGAGGATTGTTATTATTGCGCGCATTTAAAGGTCTTCCAAAATATAATCCATTGATAAAATTTCTCTCTGAACAAGGAAATAAAGCCCTTTTGTTGAAAACAGAGAACTTTTATATGCAGGAGAATAACAAAAATATGCATCTCGCCACAGACGAACTGTATTTTGTTATTGACGAGAAAATAAACTCCATCGATTTAACCGATAAGGGAATTGATTATTTAAGTGGCGTTGTTTCCGACACTAAATTCTTTGTATTGCCCGATATTGGTTCCGAATTAGCTGATTTAGATAAAGAAGTGGCAACACCGGAAGAAAAAGCCGTTAAAAAAGATCAGTTAATTCAGGATTATAGTGTTAAATCGGAACGTGTTCATACTGTAAATCAGTTGCTCAAAGCATATACGCTATTCGAGAAAGATATCGAATATGTAATTATGGACAATAAAATTAAGATTGTTGATGAGCAAACCGGGCGTATCATGGAGGGACGGCGATACAGCGATGGTCTCCATCAAGCCATTGAAGCAAAGGAAAATGTAAAAGTGGAGGCTGCAACGCAAACCTTTGCAACCGTAACTTTACAGAACTATTTTAGAATGTACGGTAAATTAGCCGGTATGACTGGTACCGCGGAAACCGAAGCGGGAGAATTGTGGGACATTTATAAACTGGATGTGGTTGTTATTCCAACCAACAGACCCATTGTCCGAAAAGATGAGGAGGATCTTGTTTATAAAACAAAACGTGAAAAATATACCGCGGTAATTGAGGAAATTGTAAAGTTGCGTGACGCAGGTCGTCCAATTCTTGTGGGAACAACATCCGTCGAAGTGTCGGAGTTGTTGAGCAGGATGCTTAAATTACGCGGTGTAAAACATAATGTATTGAATGCGAAGTTACACCAGCGAGAGGCTGATATTGTTGCCGAAGCTGGACATTCAAAAACAGTAACCATTGCTACCAACATGGCAGGTCGTGGAACCGACATTAAACTCACCGAAGAGGTTAAAAAAGCAGGTGGGTTGGCAATTATTGGTACCGAACGTCACGAATCACGACGTGTTGACCGACAGTTGCGCGGTCGTGCCGGACGACAAGGAGATCCAGGATCATCTCAGTTTTTTGTGTGCCTGGAAGATGATTTAATGCGACTTTTTGGATCGGACAGAATTGCTAAAATGATGGACCGACTTGGTTTGAAGGAGGGAGAGGTTATTCAACACTCCATGATTACCAAATCCATAGAACGTGCCCAGCGTAAAGTAGAAGAGAATAACTTTGGAATTCGTAAGCGATTGCTTGAATATGACGATGTTATGAACTCACAACGAGAGGTTATTTATAAAAAACGTCGGCATGCTCTATTTGGTGAGCGTATTCAAGTGGATGTGTCAAATATGATGAATTCACTGTGTCAAGACTTTGTAGATCAGTACCACGGTGAAATCGACTTTGAGACGTTCCGCCTTGAATTGTTGAGAACCTTGGCCATTGAAATAACGTTTGACGAATCGTTCTATCTGAAAAAGAGTTCCGAAGAGATACAAGATCAACTTTACGATTCTATTGTCAGTAAATATCAGCGTAAGCAAGATCACATAGCATCACAAGTGCTTCCAGTTATAACGGATGTATATCAGCGTCATAAAGAGCAATATAAAAATATTGTGATTCCGATTTCCGATGGATTTAGGGTTTATCAGGTAGTTGTTAATCTCGAAAAGGCCTATAAATCAAAGGGCATTGAGGTAATGCGCTCTGTTGAGAAATTCATTACTCTTTTGTTAATCGACGAAAGTTGGAAAGAGCATTTACGCGAAATGGACGATCTTAAAACCTCGGTTCAAAATGCGTCCTATGAGCAAAAAGATCCATTGTTGATTTATAAATTTGAGTCCTTCGAGTTATTCAAAAAATTGCTCGATAAAATCAATCGCGAAGTAGTATCGGTATTATTGAAAGCCTACATTCCCAACCAAGGCGGACAAAATGTTCGTGAGGCAGAGGAGCGAAAAACCGACCACAGTAAATTACAGACCGGACGAAGCGATTTAGCTGAAAAGAAACCGCAAGGACCTGTTAAAGTAGATCCTCGAGTTGGAAGAAACGATCCTTGCCCATGTGGTAGTGGAAAGAAATTTAAACAATGTCATGGTAAAAACGCTTAGAAAGTGAAGCTTTTTAACGGATTAAGGACCAAAATAGGTCAATATACATTGAAGAAAACTTCAGTTGGGAGTTGCCAAAGGCAATTCCTAAACTGGAGCGAAATTCATCGGATTCAAATTGTTTTTAACCGCATTGGTCAAAAACAGGCCGATGAAATGGTGAAGTTTGTGAAGTTTCTCCTAGAAGAAGGGAAGAAAGTAGATGTACTCATTTTCGTTGACGCTAAGAAATTAGACGAAACTTTTCAAAATCGTCCCGGAATTACTTATTATTGTCGCAAAGATCTCAATTGGTTTGGTAAACCTACAAGTATTGCTGTGGAAGAGTTTCTTTCAAGAGATGCGGACTTATTAATTGTTCCGGAGTTTACAGATATATTTCATTTTACTTGGATTGCAACATTAAGTAAAGCAAAGTCGGTGGTTGCTCCTTATTCCGATTGGAATACATGGGCAACCATGCTATTGAAAATAGAGGGAAAGGATATAAACTCGTTTTTGCAGCAAGCAATTCATTATCTGGGTTTTATTAATCAAAAATAACGTTAATCGGAAGAGATTTAATTATGACTAAAGCACAAAATTTTGGACTTGGCACTGCATTAATTACCCCATTCCGTAAGGACGGAAGTATTGATTTTAAGACATTGTCAAATCAGGTTGAAGAGCAGATTGCGGGGAATGTCGATTATTTGGTTGCCCTTGGTACTACAAGCGAAGCAGCCACTTTGACACAAGATGAACGAATTGCGGTTGTAAATTTGATTATTGAAGTTAACAATGGACGCAAACCAATTTTGCTCGGTGTTGGAGGTAATAATACACGCGCAGTTGTGGAAGAGATCCATAAAGTTTCGAATGAAATATGGGGAATACTTTCGGTGGCTCCTTATTATAATAAGCCTTCTCAAAAAGGGATTTACGAGCACTTTAAAATGGTTGCCATGGCAACTGCAAAACCAATTGTGCTCTACAACGTTCCTGGACGCACCGCAAAAAACATGACGGCTGAAACAACACTCGAATTGGCATCTGACTTTCAAAATATTATTGGAATAAAAGAAGCTTCGGGTGATATGGTGCAAATAATGGAAATTATTCGACGAAAACCAGACGGTTTTCAAGTGATTTCGGGCGACGATGCACTTACAATGCCTTTAATTGCTGCCGGTGCAACCGGAGTGATTTCGGTTGTGAGTAACGCCTATCCTGCTGCATTTGCCGAAATGGTACACTTGTCGTTGGCGGGTGATTTTAAGAAAGCACGTCGAATACATAACTTGTTACTGCCCTTTATATCAGCTATTTTTGAAGATGGAAATCCTGCCGGAGTAAAATTGGCCATGGAAAACATGGGACGAGGGTTGAGCAATGTTCGGTTGCCATTGGTAAAAGTTCAGAAATCAACGTCGGCGAAATTGCGTCTGTTGGTAGAGGAATTAAAGGAGCAACTATAGTTCCGTTGTAGCGGTTATTTTATCGAGAATTAGTGCAGGGATGCGCGTTGGTTTTCCAGTAATTTTGTTCACAAAGCCAAGTTTTACCCATCCCCGATTACAGATTTCTTGGGTGGAATTTAATATTTCGTGATCAAAAACAATGGAAGCAGAGGGTCTTTTTTTAACAGTTGTGCGAATGGTAATGAGTTCATCGTATTTTAAAGGTCTAATGTAACGTGAGTTGAGTTCAATAACTGGCATTAAAATTCCGCTTTCCTCAATTTCGGCATAAGAAATTCCCAAACTACGAATTAATTCAGTTCGTCCAATTTCGTACAAAACGGCGTAGTTACCATAATAAACAACACCCATTTGATCGGTATCCGCGTATCTTATTCGATGTTGAACATCCACTGTTAATGAATTGATCATGTTTTTAGTAATTAAAGATTTATTAACCGATATTGTCAATTTTTAATAGTAAATGCGAATTTGCAAATAATTAGAACGATTAAAGAATATTACTGCTGAATGTTTCAATTTTTCCCAAACAATTTATCCCGAATCGTGTTCATGGTCATACAAATAAAATAGAAATTCTATGAGATTATATGTTTCGTCAATTATAATAATTGCATTTATTGTCATCATCGACTGGTGGTTTGTGCGCTATGTATCAAGATATAAGGGCCGCCGGGCGCGGATTTTATATTGGTTTTCGATTGTTTCAAGCGCTGCCTATATCTCTTTTTTCACCTCTATTTTCCTTGCAAGTCCATTAACAGCCGATGTTTCAGGGGCTAATTTTTACGACTATTTCTTTTGGGCCATTACTTGGAATATGATTTGGTATTTTCCGCGGTTTGTACTCATGGTATTAACTTTTCTCGCGTTTCTTTCTGGATTAATCTCAACAAAATTTAAAACAAAAGTTTTCAGACCATTTAACAACGTATTTATTATAATTGTTATTTCGTTGGGATTGTATGGCTTTTTCATTGGTCGATCTTTGTTAATTGAACGTTCCTTTACCGTTGAAAATAAGCAACTTCCCGCTTCTTTTAATAATTATCGTATTGTTCAACTTTCAGATATGCACTTAGGAACAATGGCAAATTCAAAGGATCGATGGTTGCGATTTGTAGACAAAATCAATAAATTGAACCCCGATTTAATTGTATTTACAGGCGATTTGGTCAATAATTTTTGGACAGAAACCCTAGGTTGGGATTCGGTATTTAGCCGATTGCATGCTAACGATGGTAAGATTGCCATTATGGGAAACCACGATTATGGCGATTATATTCCATGGACTACGCAATACGATAAAGTAATGAATCACACCAAAGTGAAGTCATTTCTTTTTAAAAACGGATTTCAAATTCTTGATAATGAACATGTTTCACTGGTAAAAAACAACGATACGCTTCTTGTTGTCGGAGTTGAGAATTGGGGACATCCTCCCTTTCCAAAGTATGGTAATTTGTCAAAGGCATTGCAGGAAACTGGCAATTTGCCAATTGTACTTCTGACCCATGATCCCGATCATTGGGAAGGCGAAGTGTTGGATGTAAACCAGAATATCTTTTTAACCCTTACAGGACACACCCACGGTTTTCAGGTGGGAATGCGCACTAAGTGGCTCACGTTCAGTCCTGCAGCATGGCGTTACAAATACTGGGGCGGAATGTATCAGGTTGGAGATAAAAATCTATATGTGAATACCGGAGCTGGTTTTATTGCTTTTAAAGGACGCATTGGAATGTGGCCCGAGGTAGCGATTTTTGATTTGAAGGCAACCTCAACTGATTAATAGGGAGAATTCATTTCATTGGCCATTCCCCAATCTTTTCTAAAATTCTAACCTTTGCAAAAGTATAAACAACCACAACCAACGGTGTCGCTCTAAGCTAAACCGTTGGTAATCAGTCGTTTGCAATGCCTTTCTGAATTTGTGTGAAATTCTTGAATTGCCCACGGCTTCAGCCGTGGGTAATAGTGCAATACCAAATATTTGGCTTTTGCCAAAACATATTCTTATTGTCTTCAATAATGCCGTTAATAGGTATTGGTCATATCCTCATCCACACAAATGGTGTAATCGGCTGTTTGTAAGTCGTCTAAGCCTACTGAATCCACATTGGGAACTGAAATTGTTGAAATGGAAACCATCTCAATATTGTTGAGTTGCTGCATAATATACCAGTACAAACCCTCTTTATTTTGAGTATGATAACTTCCGTTTAAATGCACGAATAATCCTCGATCCTTTAGATATTTCAATGTGAAATGTGCCATGGTTGCATCTTTGAGGGCTTGTGCTTTGGCTAAATTTTCGGGCGATATTTTGGTTAAGTGCATGGTTGGCATCTTTGTCATGGCTTTGTAGCCGGGAAGTTCGGGATCGTAGGGAAATGGGAGTGGTGCAATGAGCATTTTTGCTTCGTCGGAGAGCGAATCCAATGCTTCGAATCCGCCACGGCTTACCATGGAAGCGTATCGGCGGGGAGTGTTGGTGGCAATAATGGGGATGCCATTATCCTTGGCAAAAAGTACAATGGGTTTGTAATCGGTTTTATAATTTGACCACAATTTTGCCTCCTCTTCAAAGTTTTTTTCCGGGATTATTCCACGTAGATATTCGTCGATAATCAATTGATTGTCGGATTCAAACATTTCGGCACCAACGGTAATGTGACGTAAGGTTTGAGCTCGAAAAGCTTTTATCATTTCCAGTTGCAACCAGTGCGCAATGGGATTGTTGTGCAACTCGCCAAAGAAAACTATTTCGGCACTCAACGATTTAATAATTAACTCATTAAATGATACTTCAACTCCTTTTGTATTGTAAATTTTATAGGCCGAAAGTGTTTGACTTTGTGCCGAAAGCGACAAAAAGAGCAGGATTGAGAAAGTGATTAAGGGTTTCATATTCTTATTGTTTTGAATTTAAGTTGTTTAGCGATATGGATTCCCAAACGAGATGCTTCCCTTCCGTCAGGATCTCGCATGAGCAATCGGTTGCGTGTTATTGAGTTTTGTGTCAATATTTTAATTTTTGAATGCATTTATTAATCTGGATTTATTTCACGATGTCGATAACAGGAGGCCAAATGGTCGTTTACCATTCCTGTTGATTGCATGTAGGCGTACATAATTACTGGTCCTACAAAGCGCATTCCTCTCTTATAGAGATCGTTGCTTATTTTTTCGGACAACGTCGTTTTTGCCGGAACCTCCTTCATGGTTTGAAAATGATTGACAATTGGTTTTCCATCGACCCAGTTCCAGTAGTAGCTGCTGAATGAGCCATGTTGTTTTTGGATATCGAGAAAGAGTTTAGCATTTGAAATGGCGGATTCAATTTTCTTGCGATTGCGAATTATTCCTTGGTTTTGCATCAATTGCTCAACATCGGTTGGGGTGAATGCCGCTACTTTTTGGGGATCAAAATTTTGGAAACATTGCCGATAGTTTTCTCGACGATACAAGATGGTTCGCCAACTTAATCCAGCCTGCGCTCCTTCGAGAATCAATAGTTCGAACAGCATCCGATCGTCGTATTTTGGAACACCCCACTCCAGATCGTGATACTCCGTATAAAGCGGGTCGGAGGGTGGAGCCCATGGGCATCGTATTTTGTCCATTTTTTGTAGAATTTATTCGTAAAAAGATCGGTTCAAGAAATCGTTGAGTGGTTTTAGGATTTTGAAGTGTTCCAACACAAAGTTAACTCCTTTTGGGTCCGTTACCAACGAAATGTCAAATGGTTTTGAGACGGTAAAACTCTTATATTTTAGAAATTCGATGGCTTTATCGTCCGCAGAATAACCTTGTGGCGGACGTTTGAGTTTGAGCCGTTCATCGGTATCGAATCCGTTGAACCGAGATTTGAATTCGGGATGATCAAAAATGGCTTCCAAATCTTCGTGAAAAGTAGCGATCTCTTTGCGTATTTTCTTTATTGTATCGGAAGGGGGCATATGAATTCCAGCGGCTAAAAATGAGCCCGTTGGGTCAATATGTAGATAATATCCTGCATTTTCCGACATGTTTTTGTTGTTGCTCAGGCCAATTCCCAAATGACTTTTGTAGGGCGTTTTATCCTTGGAAAAACGAATATCGCGATTGATGCGAAATATACATTGTTTGGGTTGAAGATTGGCCAACGTCGGGTCAAGTTTCTGCATCTCTTCGAGCAGTGTGGTGGCGAGTTGGAGGTAGTCGGCTTTTGCAATGTCGTATCGTGGACGGTTTGCGTGAAACCACTCTTTGTAGTTGTTGAGGCTTAAATCGGAATAAAACTGTAATGTCTCGGGATGTAACATATATTTTTGAACTTTTGGTACAATGAATTAACAGTTTATTGGCTCTATTGTTCTGGAAGAATTATTCTGTGTAGCCCCGATTGTGTCCAATATAATGTGGGTTGTAGGGTTATGGTTTGTAGTTGTTATTTCATCATCAATTTTGTGGTTTATATCTCGATTATTTGCAAAATTATTTTGTAATATATTGAATATTAACAAATTGCAATATAGGCCAATATGTCAAAAATATTAATTAAAACCAACAGCGTCAACATATTATTTATAATGCTGTAGTGTTCTAAATAGGTCTCTAAACGAGATACCCACTCTAATTTTCTGAGTCGCACGGTTGTAGTTGATTAGATCTTCGGCATATCCCAGAAAATATTCGGCATATAAATGTTGGTTGCTGTTTTTTGCAATTTGGTAATAGAATCCCAGCTGAACGCTTCCTTTCCAATTGAGCTTAAAGGATTTGTTGATTTCAGTTTCCAATATTATTCTTTTTCCCACCTGATAGGAGCATTGCAATTGCGAGAATCCTTTATAGTCGGTTATATCTTTATTATCCTCCATGTTGCCCAGCGGAACCCAAATTTTTACACTTCCGGTTACCTTGGGGCTGAATTTTATTGCACAAAACAGGGAAGGATAGTTCCAACTTCTTGATTTTTCCCCATCACGTCCATTCGACTCATGCTCCATTTGCAGTAATATTATTCCCTGTATTATCCCATTGCGAAATAGCGGTTTGGCGATTGCAAAAGCTGGATTGTAGTTTATCTCGCGGAATGGACTCGACTCGTCGTAAACGTTCCAAAAAGCCTTTTGACGGTAGGTGAAGAATAGGTAAGTGTTCCAAGGAAAAGCAAAATTTGTTAGCCTTTGCTTAAATCCCAATTGAATTTTTATGTCTGGATTTTCTCTATTTGGATTTTCCCCAATTGTAGATCCAGTAATGATGTAGTTATCGCCAAAAATAGTGAATGGAGGTAGGGTTTTCATTATATTTCTAAAATCGGAACTGTCGATCGTAGATCTATTTTGTGCCACACTGTTGACTGAAAATAAGGTGGTAATGTAGAAAATGGAAATGATGAATTTGAGGATTTTCATGGATCCAACGTTGTATTTTATGTCGGTAACAATATTAATTTAGTATATCAAAAAAGCGACCATAATTTAACATCCCGAAAAAATTTAAGAAATTGATAAATTCAATCCATTTTATACTGAATACTTGATTTGTTGTGGTTAGTTAGCATTAAAACAAAATCATTTTGTTTTAATGCAACGTCACTACGCAAGAACGTTTTTATTTTTTTACGCTAAATTAATATTGAGCAGTTGTTAATATTCAATGTTTAAATCTGAATTCAATGACATCAAATATTTGATCATTTTCTTTGGTTTTTAGTTTGTATATTGTATTGTAATCTTGATTATTACCAATTGCTTTTTTTACATCTGAGAAAATGATATTAATTATTACTTGACGTTCATTTATTTTTGTGATATCATGCTGTTTAGATTCATAAACAACTTGATTTAGGGTTTTGTCAAAAATTTCAGCCTTAATATCATTTAGCTCTAATTGTTTCCTGTCAATTATTACCGAAAGGCTATCCCTATTGTGGTCGAAAATATAGATTAACTTATTTGATTCAACGGTAGTTACAAACGGCGAATTGTCATTGTTTAATATTAGTTTGTAATCCGTTATTTGTGCTTTTAGCGATGTTGATAATGTAAGGAATAGAGTTCCTGCGATTAAAATTGTTGTGATGCTTTTCATAGGCTTATTTTTTAGGATCTCGTTTTTTGTAAAATTTCCGTTTTGGTTTTTCGTGACTTTCACCAGATTTCGAACTATTTCCACTTGGTTTAGAGCGGTTTCCATTTGGCTTTGAACGATTTCCTCCAGGTCTTGAACGATCTCCACTAGGTTTAGGAGCATTCCAGTCGGGTACTGGGCCAATTTCAGCGGGCGAAAGGGGTTTTGGAATATCTGTAACGGTTAGTTTCTCAATGTTCTGTAATCGAAACAGGTCACGTGGCGTTACCAGAGTAATGGCTTCGCCTTTTGCGTTAACCCTTGCAGTTCGGCCTACCCGATGAACATAATCTTCGGCTTCGAACGGCACTTCGTGGTTAATCACCATATTTATCTCCTTGATGTCGATTCCGCGGCTCATTACATCAGTTGCCACCAATATGCGGAGATTTTTGGCTCTAAACTCATCCAAAACGGCTTCACGTTGGTCTTGTTCGAGATTCGACGAGATTCCTTTTGCCGAAAATCCACTCTGATTCAGATTTCGGACGATATCGTTGATTTTGCTTTTTGTGGAGGTGAAAATCAGAATACTATCATACTCTTTTCGTTGCGATAGAAGGTATTTGAGCATTTTTGGTTTCTGCTCTTCGTACATTATATACGCTTTTTGATCGACCCCTTCGGCGGGTTTAGAAAGCGACAAGGAGATCTCTTCCGGTTCATGAAGGGTTTTTCGGGCTAACTTTCTGATTTCGGGAGCCATTGTTGCGCTAAACATCAAGTTTTGACGCTTTTCGGGCAAATATGAAAAAATGGTTTGTAAGTCGTCAATAAATCCCATATCGAGCATTCTGTCGGCTTCGTCTAGTACCAAATGCTTGAGTGTACTGAAATTCACATAGCCCATTTTGAGGTGTGAGAGTAGTTTGCCGGGTGTTGCAATAATAATATCGGTTCCATGGGTTAGGGTTTCCTTTTGTTGTTCCCAATCGCGACCATCGCCGCCGCCATATACGGCAATGGATCCGGCATCAACAAAGTATGAAAACCCCTGTATTTGCTGATCAATTTGCATTGCCAATTCGCGCGTTGGTACAATTATAAGGGTATCGATGCTATTTCCTTTTTTTTCAATCAGTTTATTGAGAATGGGGAGCACAAAAGCCGCTGTTTTCCCTGTTCCCGTTTGTGCGCATGCTATTAAGTCTTTGTTATTGAGGATTATAGGAATAACTTGTTCTTGGATCGGAGTTGCCTCTTCAAAGCCCATATACGATATGGCTTCAAGTAATTTAGGATCTATATTTAATTCTTTAAATTTCATTTGATTCTTATATTATTAATCTATTTAATACTTTATTTGTTATTTGTTGTCGTTTGTGTTGTTGGTTGATGTATTATGTTCACCGTAATGGATTTAAAAACGGATTCTAATAGATGTGAAATATTACATGAGACGCTCAGCATTACGTCTCTACGTGGGGTTTTAATTTTCTTTTCAAGAATTTTCCGGTATATGAATTTTTACATTTCACAACCTCTTCGGGGGTTCCACAAACAACAATATTTCCTCCTTTATCGCCGCCCTCGGGACCAAGGTCGACAATCCAATCGGCCGATTTTATAACGTCCAAATTGTGTTCAACCACCACAATAGAGTGTCCGTGCTTAATTAGTGCTTCAAACGAGGCCAATAGTTTTCGGACATCATTAAAATGGAGACCTGTGGTGGGTTCGTCGAAAACAAAAATAATGGATTCGCTCGACGACTCTTTTCCCAAAAAGGTGGCCAATTTCACGCGTTGGCTTTCGCCTCCCGATAGGGTTGACGACGATTGTCCAAGATGTACATAATCTAACCCAACATCGGCAAGGGGTTGCATTTTGGTTACAATTTTCTTTGCCGTAGGATCAATATCGTTGCTAAAAAACGCAATGGCTTCGCTGACGGTTAGTTCCAGCACATCGTGAATTGATTTCCCTTGATATTTAACCTCTAAAATATCGTCTTTAAATCGTTTCCCGTTGCACTCTTCGCAAATGAGTTGAACATCGGCCATAAATTGCATACTCACCGTTGTGGTTCCTTCTCCTTGGCATTTTTCACAACGTCCACCATCCACATTAAACGAAAAGTGCGATGGCTTTAATTTCAGTTGTTTTGAGAGTTGCTGTTCCGAAAAGAGTTTCCGTATTTCGTCGTAAGCCTTGACATAGGTAACTGGATTGGATCGCGATGAACGACCAATTGGGTTTTGATCGACAAACTCGATGCGTTTATGACTTTTTATGTCTCCTTCGATACGGATATGTTCGCCAATTAATTCAGTATGACCATTATATGCCAATTGTAATGCTGGTACTAAAATGCTTTTAATTAGCGACGACTTTCCCGAACCACTTACTCCGGTAATAACGGTGAGAACATTTAAAGGGATCTCAACATCAAATCCTTTCAAATTATTTTGTCGAGCACCAATGATTTTAATTTTGTTTTTGAATGGTCGTCTAATTTTCGGAATTTCGAGTTCCTCTTTTCCTAGTAAGTATCTTGCTGTGAGGCTATTGGGTGAATTCAGAAGGTCGTCTTTAGTTCCGGCAAAAACCACTTCGCCTCCCAATGTGCCTGCACCAGGCCCAATATCGATCATATAGTCTGATGCTCGCATAATATCTTCGTCGTGTTCCACCACAAGGACGGTATTTCCCATATTTCGCAATTTTTGAAGCACCCCAATGAGCAGATGTGTATCGCGAGAGTGAAGTCCTATGCTTGGTTCGTCGAGAATGTAAAGTGCGCCCATTAGATTGGAACCCAACGATGTGGAGATTCGAATTCGTTGTGCTTCTCCGCCCGAAAGAGTATCTGCTCGTCGATTAAGAGTTAGATATCCCAGTCCAACTTCGCGTAAAAAGTGAATGCGATTTTTAATCTCAATTAATATTCGATCGGCCACCGCTTTATCGTATTTTGAAAGTTTGATGTTGTCGAAAAAATTGGCTAATTCGCTGATGGGCATATCAACCAATTGCGGCAACGAAAAACCATCAATTTGCACATAATGAACCTCTTTGCGGAGTCTGGAGCCAAAACATTCCGGACAAATTGTTTTCCCGCGATATCGGCTCAGCATTACCCTGTATTGTATCTTATAAAGATTCTCTTCGAGCATGGCAAAAAAGTCGTTCAGTCCTTTAAAATACTCATTCCCAGACCAAAGTAATCTACGATGTTCAATGGAAAGGTCGAAGTAGGGCTTGTGAATTGGGAAATCAAATTTTATGGCATTATTGATTAATGCATTGTTCCATTCACTCATTTTTTCGCCTCGCCAGCATGCAATTGCATGTTGATAAATGGAGAGACTTTTATCGGGAATGACCAAATTTTCGTCTATTCCCACTGTTTGTCCATTTCCATCACAACGAGGACAGGCTCCCAATGGGTTGTTGAAACTAAACAGATGCTCGGTTGGTAGTTCGAACTGAATACCATCGAGTTCAAAAAGATCCGAAAAGTCATGGTATTGATCTTCTTTTGGGTCATAAATTGCACAACGTCCGTGGCCTTCAAAAAATGCAGTTTGAATTGAATCGGCCATTCGAGCCATGTTGTCTTTGTCGGTCGAAGATGTAATGCGGTCAATTACAATATAAAAGGGGTTTTTGTCGATAATTTCATTGAGCGAACTTAGATCATGTACTTGAAATGTTGTTCCATTGGCCAAAACTCGTTGATAGCCACGGGCTTTTATGGAGTTTAAATCCTGCACGGAATCGGTAATTTCAAGTGGCGAAAGAATCATGGCTCTGGTGCCTTCGGGGAGCGACGTTAAGAAGTTAACCACATCGGTAACAGAGTGTTGCGTAACCTCTTTTTTTGAAATGGGAGAGAAGGTTTTGCCGATGCGAGCAAATAATAATCGAATGTATTCATATATTTCGGTCGAAGTCCCTACTGTTGAGCGTGGATTATTCGACGTAACTTTTTGTTCAATGGCAATGGCTGGTGGAATTCCGCGTATAGAATCAACGGCGGGTTTATTTATACGACCTAGGAATTGTCGGGCATACGATGATAATGATTCAACGTATCTTCGCTGACCTTCGGCGTAAAGTGTATCGAAAGCCAACGACGATTTTCCGCTCCCCGATACGCCTGTTATTACAATAAATTGATCGCGGGGTAGCGATATATTTATATTTTTAAGATTGTGAACCTTTGCTCCGGAAACTTCTATTTTTCCATCTTTGTATTCCATACGGATTGAGTTAATGTAGAGTAATCTCAGTTCAAAATTGGGAAGTAAAACAGGGTGTTTTTAGAGATTACTATTGTACTATTTTATTGTTTATCATGTCTTTACGACAGATTTGTTTTGCTTATTTCACGACAAAAAGAAATTCAATGTCGAATATTAAATTGGTTTTTGGTGCTATTATTGGAGGATTTCCCTCTTCGCCATAAGCCAGTTGCCAAGGTATTAAAACACGCGCTTTTTCTCCAACGTGCATATTGCGTATCGCTTTTTCCATTCCCGGCATAACCTGACCTTCGCCAAGGCTAAACATGATATGTTCGTCGCGAAGCACACTAGAGTCAAATACCTCGCCATTTTCAAAATATCCGGTATAATGGATGCCGATTATGTATCCTTCTTGTGGTTTTTCGCCCTCTGTTTTTAGAAAGGGAATATATTTTAGTCCATTTTCCAGAATTACGGTGTCCTCGTTGGAAATGTACGGTTCCACTTTGGTTGGATTTTTTACTTCCAGAATTTCAATGTCGTATGTTAGGTTGGTGTTGGGTTTTATGAGTGTGTAGTAGCCTTTTTTGCCGTATGCTAATTCCGATGGAATTATAAATCGTGCTTTTGATCCTTCAGCCATAAGTTTTACCGCTTCGTTTACCCCTTTTATCACCCTACTTGATCCTACAATAAACTTTTCAGGTTCTCCAGATAGCAACGATGAGTCAAAAATTTTCCCATCGGGTAGATATCCTGTGTAATGCATGGTTACTATGTAATTGCTATCTGGTTTTGTACCCAGTGTTTCGGTTATAAATGCATATTTTAAATTGTTATTGCTTGTTTTGAATGCTTTTTTTTCAACCTCGAACGGTTCAATGGTAAGTTGTGGAATCACTTTTAGGAGTTCGATTTCAAAAATCAGGGTTGAGTTTGCTGGAATGGGACCATTTTCTCGATTTCCATATCCCAAATGTGGCGGAACAATAATTGTCATTTTGCTGCCTTCCGGCATTATTGCAAGTGCTTCGTCCCATCCCGTAATTACTTGACCAACACCGGCATTAAATTCCAATGGTTTTTGACGTGTATAGGAGTTGTCGAATTGCTCGTTGTCACGAAATAATCCTTTGTAGTGTACTATAACCAAATCGCCTGATTTTGGAATCGCTCCGGCTCCTTTTGTCTCAAATTTATAGAGAAGACCACTTTTTTTATATTCGAAATTCTTTTTCCAATTTTTATACTCGGATCGTTTTTGCGGAATAATGAGCGTATCGTTTTTCCTGTCCGCATTTTGTGCCACCGATGGAAAAGAAATAAATATGGATACCATGGCTACATATAGCCATTTAAAATGAATATAAGGGGTCTTTTTTATCATAGTTGGGTTATTTTTTCTGTTTAACAGAGATGATTTCAACATCAAAAACCAGGGTTGAAAATGGGGGAACCATATCTTTTATTCCTTCAGTGCCATAGGCAAGGTAGGAGGGAATAACAATTCTGCCTTTGCTTCCTTCTTGCAATCCAATAATTCCTTTTGTTAGCCCCTCAATAATTGAATTGTCGCCCACAGTAATAATGAAAGGAGTGTTGTTTTTGTAGGTATTGCTAAACATTTTACCATCGAGGAAATAGGATAAATAGTGGAAAGCTACGATGTCGCCCTCTTTAATTTTTGCGCCTGTGCCTACAAGCTCTGGAATATAATAGAGCATGCTGTCTATTTCTGTGCGATTTTTGGAAACTTTATTTAAGTATTGATCGACAAAAACACGCTCTTCAAGAAATCCGGAGCTTCGGTTTGTACGTCGAACTTCTTCAAATTTCTTCATACTCATAATGTCGCGCATTACGATATCAAAACGAAGGATTTCGTTTTCCGAGAAGTGCATGGGAGCAGGTTCTTTTTTGGAATACGAATAAAAGTTGATGGCATTAATAAAGAACGTCATGGAATCACCACGGTGCATAAAGATTAATGCATCTTCGATAGAGCCTCCTTCATGACTTGGTTTCTGCAACTGCATAGGTATGCTGTTTGCTGATTCGAGGACTGAATCGTTGGGTGCAGTAATTTTGAGATCTAAAATCATTATATCGCCTACGCGTGGGACAAGCCCATAATTATCTTGTTTGTGAATAATATATTCAAATCCTTTCTCATGTACTTTTCGATCGTTATTACATGAATATAGTGCCACTAGGGCAGTCAAAATACCTAAGTAAAAGAGTCGTTTCATTGTGGTTTTTTTTAAAAGTTTTTATGATTTTTGCAACTTGCGAAAATAGCAAATATTTTTGAATTTTGAAAGTGTTTCGTGAAGGTACAATTGTAGAATTGAACGTTATTTCTACTGTGGAGTATAATCGTGCTCTTTTTAATCGATTTCTGTAACGTTGGCTTCAAATTTCCCGCTTTTTAGAAATACTTTTACAGGATCATTTTTTTGAAGCATTTCACTACTAATTATTTTTTTATTGTGAAGGGTAACGATCGCATAACCGAGGTTTAATATGTGTTGTGGGTCGGACAGCTTTATTTTGTGTTCGTAGAGGGCTAGGGTTTGTTCCTTTTTTCTAATTTGCGACGTTGCCTGATGTTGGAGTGTTTCTTTTTTTCTTTCTAAACGATGGTATTGTTTTGAGAAAAAGAGTTCGGTTTTATGTTGCAATTGATTTTTTAGTTGATTGATTTCCAATAGCTGTCGATGCGAAAAGTTTGAGGATGCATGCGATAATCGGTTTTCTAATTGCACTAATTGACTTTGCTGTTGGTTGATGTGGCCATAGATTGCTGTCTTTAGTTCCGCATCGAGATTCAGTAATCGTTCCTGTTCTTTTTTGAATATTTTCAGACAACTCTGTTCTAATCTGTTTTGAAGTTGTTCAAGTTTATCGAATGCATTATTATTGAATTGCACTATAAAATCGGCAACAGCGGTGGGTGTTTTAAAGTATAGATTAGCAACATGATCAATTACTGAAGAGTCGCGTTCGTGCCCTATTCCTGTTAAAACAGGAATGGGTAATTGGGTTATAAGATAAGCCATTTCGTAGTTGTCGAAAACGGCAAGTTCTGCTTTTGACCCGCCACCGCGTATAATAACAATTACGTCGTACTCGATATTTGAATTGAAGATATTGTTAATGGCTGTTTCAAATGAGGAAACGGTTTGTGCCCCTTGCATGTATGCTTCGTAGAGATCGGTTTGGAATTGAAATCCATGATTGTTGGTATTCAAATGCTTAATAAAATCGCCATATCCCGCTGCGGTAGCGGACGATATAATTGCAATTTTCTTTATTTTATGGGGCAATTCCAATGAGCGATTCATCCCAATAACTCCTTCGTTGGTGAGTCTTTCGAGAATCATTCTGCGTTGTTGTTCCAAATCGCCCAGCGTATATTTTGGATCAATATCGTTAATCTCCACGCTAAGACCGTATAGCGGATGAAACGACAACCGAACCATGATCAAAACTTTTAAGCCAACTTCCAATTCATGCCCCGTAACCGACGAAAAATAGGATTGGAGCATTGGCAACCGATTGGCATAAATAATTCCCCGTAATCGCGCAACAATCTTATTATCAACCTGTTCAATAAGTTCAATGTAGCAGTGTCGGTTTCGATTGATGTTCATCTCACTAATTTCAGCAACCACTGGTGTGGCAAACGGAAACGTGTCTGCAATTGTATTTTTAATTTGATCGGAAAGTTGTGAAAGCGTGATTGGTTCGAGCATGGTAAGGGTTTTATTTTTGACGTTTGGGATAATCGAATGCAACGAGATTTCCTTTAGATGGTTCAACATTCATCCATGAATTGCCTTCAAAAGCAATTGTAATATTTCCAGCTGTTGGGAAACTGACTCGGAAATCGCGACATAATCGGATGGCAGAATCGGTAATGCTTGGATTGTGTCCCACAATTAAAATACAATCCAGTTCTTTATTCATGGTATTTATAACTTCGGTCAATTCACTGGTGGTGTAGCTTGTATAAAGCCATGGAATTATTCGACATGGATGCTCTACATTTAACTCGGCACGAATAATTTCCGCAGTTTGTGCAGCCCGATTGGCTCCACTGTGAATAATAAATTGGGGAATGGTATTTCGTTTGCGGAGTTCTTGCGCCATCATTAGCGAATCATCTTTGCCACGATTGGTTAGATTCCGATCAAAATCGCAAGTCTCATAATCGGTATTTTCGGCGTTCCCGTGACGAAATAGGATAACTGTTTTCATTAGTTTGACTTTAGGGGCGATATCCTTGAAAAAAAGAGATAATTATTCGATTTTTACAATTCAATTCCACAATATTGAATGCGTTATAACGCTATGGTATAGCTTGTTGTCGGGCTTTCTGAATCATTCGCCGCGCTTCGATACAATAGATACTTGATGGATTATATTTTAACAATTGAGTCAATGTCTCTATTGCTTTTTTGTTATCGTAAAGGTGGTTAAGATATAGTTTCCCGAGCTGAAACGTTGATCGATCAATATTTGTTTCGCTTGAAAATTTGGTACGAACTTGTTCGTATGTTGTGGCTGCTTCTTGGAATTTTGAAGTGGATATTAGAATTTTTGCTTTTAAGTTCAGTGCTTCAACCGATAAGTAGGAGTGTTCTGTGGCAATAAGCGAGTCGATGGTTTTAAATGCACTTTCGTATTTTCTTTGCGCCGTTTGTTGCAGAGCGGTTGCGTATAATCTTAGTGGCAATTGGGTGGAATCGTCCTCCGACCATCCTTCATAAAGTAAAATAGAGACCTCAATTGCGTTGTTTGAGATTGCTTTTGACGTGGCTCCCTTGAGTACATCCAACTGTGATTTTGCCCACTCAAATTCGTGTTGGTAGAATGCCATATATGCTTTTCGGTACTTAGCTTCAAATCCCACAGGGTTTTCGCTATTTTGTCGTTCAATTTTCGCATAAATAAGGGCAGCGTCCCAAATTTTATCTTCAAAGATCATTACATCGGCTCTTAGAAGTTCAATTTTAGCCAAATCGAATTTATTGACTCCTCTAATTGCAGCTGCTTTATCAATTATGACCAATGCTTCGTCTGGTTTGTTGCTGTAGTAAGTTAGAAGTTCAATGTAGTTTAAAATTGTTTGCAACATCTCCACCTTATACCCATATTTCTCGATGGCCTGATTGTAAGTGCTAATGGTTTCTTCTATAACTTCGGGTGAAAAGTCAATTCCGAGCTTTAGTTTTGAGTAGAGAAGATCGAGTTTCTCACGAAAGGCGACCATAAACAGCGTTGAGTTTTCACCCAGTTCAGTGAGGTAATTATATGCTTTTAAGGCTGTTTCAAAATCATTCTCTTTTGCTGCATTTTGTGCAAGGGGCAAAATACGTTGTCCTTGTTCGTTATTTCTCAAGTCAAGAGCACGTGCTTGAATAAATGCCTGGCTAAAGTTGTTTTGTTGTAAATAGACCCATATTAAGAGTTCGTTAAAAACCGACGCTTCGGGATAATCCTGAATTTTAAAAAGGAGTTGATCCTCTAGTACTTTTATTAACGATTTATCGGTATCGCTGTATATAGCTGAATATAAACGGTTTTGCACCATTTGAAGGAAAGCCTCGCTTTGGGCAAGTAGGTTGAGATAGATATTGACCATTGCCGGATAGTTCCGCATATAATAATATATATTGGCTAACTCCTGATCGAACGATGCTCCTTTAATTTTCTTTGATGCTTCGATATAAACACGTTCGGCCATTTCAAATTGACGTTGACTAATGAATCTATTTGCCACCGAAATGGCACTATTTCGGTCATTAGTGCCCTTTGATATTGCATCGCGAAACAGCTTGTCTGCTTCCCGATCGTTTCCCATAATTTTGTAAAACTGGCCTATTTGGACTTTAAACGATGGATTGTTAAGAAGTTTTCGTCCATAGGTTTTTATCGCATCTGTAGCTTCATCGTACTCTTTTTGTTCCAGCAACGAGTTTATATAATAAATCAAATAGGTTTCAGAAGGACGTTGCTGAACCAATAGCTTAAATGTGGCGGCTGCCTTGGCATATTCTTTATTACGGTAATATTCCATTCCCACATTAAAATCAGTTTGAGCATAACTGTTTGTTGTAAACATAGTAATTGCGCAAAAAGTTATGAGAATGGAGTGGAATCTTTTCATAATTAAGATGTTATAAACTGTCTGCTTGAGGGAAAAGTATATTTAAAATTGAGTCCGTTTTTAACTCCCTTTCAAGATTTTCCTTGCCAATATTCTTTAGTGATAGTACTTTATTGACATCCATTCTAATAAATTCGTAGCTTTCATTCTCTAGATTAATATAATAATCGATGCTATCGTTTGGAATTAATCGTTTTGAAATGTCGGTTCTTAATGTTTTGTACTGATGTTCTAATTCAAAGAGTCTCGTGGCGGTCTGTTTGGCTAACGGCATAATTTTTTTCAACCCTTTTACATAATCTGTAAAGTCAGATATTATAATAATGTCCGACTGTTTAATTTTAACACTGGAGATCAAATTATTCTTTATAAATATGGTTGTTGGATTAAGTTTAGTTTTGTAAACATGTCCTAAACTGTCGATGGGTAACTTATGGTATTCTTGAATTATTGAATCTATTATTTCGATTTTTCGATCAATTACAGCAAGAGCTTCCTTCTCTTTTTCGCTATTGCATCCGGTTAATAGAGCAACGGTTAAAAATAATAAAATTACGGTCTGTTTCATTGGTGTTTTATACATATAACATTGTTTTAAAATCGTTTTGTGTAGTTTATTAACGTATTCGATCGATGGATCGTACTAAATTTTCATCTTTTTTAATGGCTCGGTTTGCCATTCGGATCAAGAAAACAATTACTAAAGGAAAAATGGCTCCATATTCAAAGTTGATGTTTTGATATTGGATGTTTTCTAAAAACACAAACCAAGTGATCAAGGAAAATAAACCAACCCACAGAAACCATATTAAAATTCCCATACGACCCATTTTAATTTGCTTGATTCGATTCTTGAACATGAAAATTTGAACTGCAATAATGAGTAATCCTGGAGAATATAAAAGGATAAGATACCATTGTGGAGCGGTATTTAATCCAAATATGGTTAATGTCATCTCTGTTGAGACAAGTGATATGGTTGCTGCAGGAATAAAACACAAAACAACCCCAAGTATTAGGGCTATAAGTAAAAAAATGGTTTGGATTCGTTGAATCATAATCTGTGATTTTAAGGTTGAAGTTGCAAAGATGAAAAAAATATCCGACAAGTGAGCTTAGTTTTCTAATCTTGTATAGCACTCTTTCTAACGTGTTTTAAGTTGATATTGTTTAGTGCATTAACATCAAAATTTGTAATTTTATTGTTTACAAATCGTACAACAACATCGTAAAAAAGAGGAATTACCGGTGTTTCGGAGATAACAATGCTGTCGGCCATTGGGATTAACATTTTAGCGTCGTCGTCTTGGGCTATTTTATAGTAAAGAGCATCGAATTTTGGATTTGAAAACTGGGTGTAATTTGGTCCTGCGGGGCTTTTATTTTCAGTGCTAAAAAGCAGCAAATAATTCTCTGCATGGGGATAATCAGCAATCCATGAAGCTCTAAAAAAAGCTAATTCGCCGTTGGCCACTTTTTGTCGAAAAGCTGCGCCGGTGGCTGTTTCAATCTCTATTTGTATCCCAATTTGCAACGCCTCGTGTTGGATATATTCACCAATATCCAGATAGTCGGGCGTGGTGGTTAACGTAATGGGTTTTAAGCCTTTTCCACCTTCGTATCCGGCCTCTTTTAGCAATTCACGGGCTTTACTTTGGTCAAAAGTAAAGCCTTGCGGGTGCTTTGTTCCCTTTGGATAGAGCATTGGTGGTGTTAATGTTGCGGTTGCAGGTACGGCTAAATTGTTCCGAAGATAGGCAATCATACGTTCGCGACTAAAAGCGTAGTTCAGAGCTTGTCTTACTTTGAGTTCCACATAATCGGGATGATTCTCGTTCATTATAAATCCCAAATATTCGGAGTTTAAATAGGGCGCAGTTTGCATGTAAAACGTTTTATGGTGTCTCTCCCTTAATTTTCCTGCACGGGTTAAAAGTTCGTCCTTATTTGTTGCGTGAATACCGCTAATAAAATCGATGTTTCCCAACATAAACTCCATAAATTCTGATTGTTTATCCGCTATAAATGAGATATGTACAGCATCGAGATAGGGCAGGGGATTGCCCATACTGTCTGATTCGAAATAATGGGGATTCTTCAAGAAAATTAAACGGTCGTTTAAATCCCACATGTGAAATTTAAAAGGGCCTGTTCCAATGGGATTTTGCCCAAATTTATGTCCCAATAATTCAACAACTTCTTGAGGAACAACGGAGCAATATGTCATGGTTAACATCCCTAAAAATGGCACAAAAGGTTTATTAAGTCGTATTTGCAACGAGCTGTCATTTAGTGCTTTAAATCCGCCATCGCCAAATAAAGTGTCAACTATATTAAAAACCCAAGCACCCGGACTTCCTGTTGTTGGATTGGTTAACCGATTAAAACTATACACAAAATCTTGTGCAACAACAGCTCTGGTTTTTTTGTCGCCAAAGGCAGAATGGGAGTGGAAATAGACATTGTTGCTTAGCGTGAATGTATAGGTTTTTTTATCCGCATCGAGGTTCCAATTCTTTGCAATACAGGGTATTACATTGAGCAGTGTGTCGGTTTGAACTAAACCATTAAATAGGTTCGATGCAGGCCAAATTATGGTTTGATTGCGTGCAAACGCTGGATCGAGTGTCGGAATGCCTTTCGATTCGTTGTAAGTAAATATCCGATGGTGATCATTTTTACTATTGCTGCACGAAAAAACAATCAGGCTTCCAATTAACAATAAAACGATATGTTTGGAATTCAAGCTGTTATTCATTCTTTTTGAAATGTAAATTGGAAACCTGTAAAGTTCTATTTTCGGAATACATTTGTTGAGTTGGCTTGTGCTGTGGGAGTAATAACGATGTCGTTGATACACACATGTTTCGGTCTCGAAAGAACAAACCAAATGGTATCCGCAATGTCGTCCGGAGTTAATGGATCAAACCCATCATAAACGACTTTTGCTCGTTCTTCGGCACCTTTGAATCGAACCAGCGAAAACTCAGTTTCTACCAATCCAGGACAAATTCCGGTTACTTTTACGCCGTAGGGCAACATATCGAGGCGCATTCCTTGAGTAAGTGCTTCAACTGCGTGCTTTGTGGCGCAATAAACTGCACCTTTTGCATAGGTTTCTTTTCCAGCAGTGGAACCAATATTTATAATATGACCCGTTTTGCGCTCCACCATTTGGGGCATAACCAGTTGGCTGATATTCAAAATTCCCTTAATATTTGTGTCAATCATTTGATTCCAATCGTTGGGATCTCCATCTTGTAATAAGTCCAATCCAGCAGCCAGACCCGCATTGTTGATTAAAAAATCGATGTTTTTCCACTCCAGTGGCAAAGTGTTCCATGCGTTTTCGGTATCTTTAGCATCGCGAATATCAAAGGACAGAAGTTTGATTTCAACCTTGTATTTTGACTCTATTTCCGTCTTTAATTCGGTTAAACGTTCTTTTCGTCGGCCGGTTAAAATTAAGCTAATGCCCTCTTTTGCAAGTGCATAGGCGGTTGATTTTCCAATTCCTGAAGTAGCACCAGTTATGAGTGCTTTTTTGTTCGAGTTCATATTGTATATTTTTATAGTTATCCGGATTCAAAGGTAACGGATTTGGCGCTATTTTGAAAGGTTTCCGTACAATTCCTATGTGTATTTGTTGAGATGTTGAGTTGTCGATATGTTTAGTTGGCAATTTTCAAAAAGCGTACTCTGATTACCAGTCATAATTAAAACTTGACTTTTACATTCTGCAATTTCGAGTACCTTTAAATAATTTTTATCCGTGGCTAGGATAATTCTCAATCTTAGTTAAATAATGATTATTTTTGTTGAATAGTTTATACGTTCAATTTGTTGGTGTGTATATATTCGTGGTTTTTAAATTTCACGAAATCATCTTTGCCAAAGTTTAATAACGTATTGCAAGTCCCTATCTAATATTGAAATGAATATGAAATTTTTGTTTTGTCCGCAGTGCGGAATACGACGTTTTCATTTGAAAAACGAAAAAGGAGAAACCCTATTGGTTCAAATAACCCGTGAGTTTGTAATTGTTCCTGTAAACACAAACGAATCTGTGGAGGGATTCGACCAAACAACACTTTACTGTTTGGGTTGTTCGTGGATAGGAACGATTAAAGAGTTGAAAACAGTGTCGGTTTAATCTCAATTATATAATTGGGATTAGCTGTTTCAAACGACCTTTTTTAGAATTTTCTCGATCTGTTCTGTAGAAGTAAATAACAATACAACGTAAACTTTATATTCATATATAGCTTCACTCATAAATAAAAACATGCGCAACAGACTCAATTTCAGTATTTTAATTCTATTTTTATTTGCAATAGCAACCCTATTTACTAATTGTAAAACACGGGAGAAAAGTCAAAACACGAACAACACGAGAGTTGAGAATTTCGATCAATTTTACAATCGATTTCATTCCGACAGTCTCTTTCAGATTTCGCGAATAAAAATTCCTCTCAAAGGAGCTATTATTGATGGTGAAGGAACCCGAGTGTGGACAAAATCCAATTGGCATTTGATGAAAGTGAAAATCTATGATCTTGATACTGCCGTTTATAAGGTTGAATATAAGAAACATGAACACACTTTTACTGAAAAGTTTTGGATTGAAGATTCTGGATTTTCTTCTGAATATCGTTTCGAACTTCTTAAGAGAAAATGGTTTTTGGTATATGCTTTGGAAAGCAATTTGTAATTCTTTTGAGATTTCGATTTAATTTATATTCGTTTGTTTTTAAATCAATAAAAAACTTTATTTTTGTTGTTCTGATCAAGAAAATATCATTTTTGAAAAGGTAAACATCAACCTTAAACTATGACTAATCTGCTCTATCTAAACGACACATATCTTTTTAAACATTTAGCAAAGGTTATTAATGTACTTGAAAATGAGTTTGGAACAGCTCTAATTTTGGATCAAACCATATTTTATCCTCAAGGTGGTGGACAACCTTCCGATATTGGAAACATCGTTTCTGATTATGGGAAATTTGAAGTGAATAACGTTCGACTGGACGAAAACGGGGTAGTATTGCACTATGGAGGTTTTACGAAGGGGGAGATAAAGGTTGGGGAAACAGTCACTTTATTGATTGATCACGGACATCGATTGCATTCTGCCAGATTGCATTCTGCGGGGCATCTATTGGATTGTGCCGTCGAAATTGTTGGTTTAGATTTGATCCCAACCAAAGGGTATCATTTTGCCGATGGCTCGTATGTTGAGTACGAGGGCGTTATTGAAAGTGATGATAATGTTAAGGATCGAATCCAAGTGGCTGTGGATGAATTGATAGCGCAAAATCTAAAAGTCGAAACGGTGGCTTATTCGGTTGAAGAGGCAACGGCAAGAGATATTTATGCTCCGGCAGGAAAGTCGGTTCGCGTTGTTAACTTCGAGGGTTTTGATGGTTGTGGATGTGGTGGTACACACATTCAGTCGTCGAAAGAGATTGGTCAGATAATCGTTCGGAAAATTAAATCAAAAAAAGGCAACACTCGCATTTCCTACACCTTAGAGTCCTAAGATTTTTATAATCAAATAGTTTTGTTGTGTTTTATAAATGTTAATTTGTAGGATTACACATATTTACTCCGGTTTACATGATACATAATGGATAGCAAAGTTGTTTGTCTATCGCTGTTCTTGAAATAGATTGCAAAAAAATCCCTCTTAATGTTGATTAATTAAGAGGGATTTTTTTAACTCGACCGTGGATAAACGAAAGATGATTAAGGTTCCTTTTTTACATTGTTTTTAATTTTATTCCAATATACACCGTTCTTGGCATTGCAGGACCGTATATGTAATCGCTATTTCGATTTCTGTAATTATCGAAATCTTTTTGATATACATTGGTTACGTTTTTTATCCCACCGTATATTTCTATTCCTGAGTCGATTGATTTTATAGGGAATGTATATCCTAATTTAAGGCTTATTTCTGCGTATGAATCGGCTGTTTTGTACTCATTTGGCGTTAATGCTATATCGGGCGAGAACTAAGCTTGGAGCATCGACCCGGTGTATAT
>Ga0265295_1002237_pt1 | contig 31470 bp, 28 predicted proteins | sample Munlansysbiofilm_FD_192503 | JGI IMG/M metagenome (GOLD analysis project Ga0265295, IMG submission 192503) | Leachate microbial communities from a municipal landfill in Southern Ontario, Canada - Methane capture system biofilm | ecosystem: Engineered > Solid waste > Landfill > Unclassified ... | reverse complement strand
GAGGGTGGTGATCATTTGGCCTTGTGTGCCGGCGGCGATACAGGTGATGGAGACGTCGTCGTTGGTGTAGGTGTCGGCGTGATTGGTGTTTTGGTTGGTGTTTTGGTTATCGTGGTTGTTGGTGTTGTTGTTGTGTTTTTTGTTGTTGGTGGTATGCTTCATTCGTCTTCCTCCCGGGTGATGATGTTCTGGAACTGTTTTGTCCGATATTCGATGATCTGCGACCGGCGGGTGTTTTTGTAGATCTTGAGCCAGTCCCGGATGTCGGTGTCTTCGGGGACCATGCCGCAGCGTTCGAGCATGAGGAGTTTGATGTCATGACCGAGGCTGCTGATGACGATCGCAGTGCCCCGCATGGCGATGACGGGGAGGGCGATCTCGTCGAGGATTTGGATGAAGGTCTGCATCTGGAGGAGGAACTTCTGATTGAGTGCGTGGAGTTTTTGGAGTTCCTTTTCGGTGATGCGGTCGGGGGACGGTTCGCCGTCGGCGGCCTCTCCGTAGATGAGGAGATGGGCACAGGCGGTGAAGAGGTCGGTGCGGCTAAGGAAGCCGAGGTTTTCAGCGATGCTGTCGAGGATGGTTCCTTCCTCGTCGGTTATTCTGAGATATGCATGTTGTCGCATTTTTTCTGTGTGGGTTGACGTCAGACGTCAGACGTCAGGTTGTTTTTTGGGAAAACAGATACCCCGGGAATTTTCCGGGACCGTTTTCTTCTGTCATTTTCCAGACCGTTCGGTAACTATATATACATTTAGAAAGAAAGAAATAACACAAGAGTATTTTGGCATCACGTCTCTCTCTCAGGAGAGTGTGGCTCAATTTTATCAGGGTAGTTCTTTTTTCTGAAAAGCCAGGTGACGTCTGACGTCTGACGTCTGATGTCAACTTAGGGACGAAGGGTCCGGCAGGGATGGTTCAAATATTTTGATTATCCCAAAGGTCTAATAGAATAGTGTCTGTTCCTGTTCTTTCGCTCAAAGTCAGAATCGGGCAGACACGTTTTCATTTTTGTTGGTTGTTTGGTTCACTTCCTGAGGTGTTTCCCTCACATAGTTATTGGATGTTTTTAGATAAAATACTGTGTTTTTGGGTGTTATATTATAACATATTATAACATATTATAACATATTATCATACAAACTGGATTCTCAGCAGTTTGCGAGTGGAAGAGGAAAGCAGGGATCCGGGAGGAGTGTTTGGGACGCTTCGAAACGGATGATCTTTGTCCCGGGTGATGCGGTTGGAAAAAAAGGAGAGGATATGTCTTCAGAGTTTTTTGTTTCTGAAGTATTCTTCGAGGTAGTCGTCCACCATGCTGCGGGTGAGTTCCGAGATGGTGAGTCCCTGTTCTTGTGCTGCGGTGTCGAGTCCCTGTCTTTCGCATGCTGAAATTTTTACGGAGAGGGAGTCACGGTATCTGACGCGGTCTGATTTTATGGCAGTGTTGAGTCTGACTGTCGTTACGAGTGGTACATTCTGCGATGTTGACATAATACTGGTTTTTTTCTTTTCTGGGGTAATCTGTCCCGGATGGGTGCCTGTACAATTTTTTCAGGATCATCCGCTAGGAGAGCCTGAGTTCCGTTGTGTCACGAACCCGCAAGGTTTGTGATCAGTTCGGAGAAGGAAAAAATTTTCAGTTTGGCCCGTGGGCAGAGGAGGACGACTTATTTGACTGCGAATCGTACCCTAAAATAGCTAACCGTCCCAGAGGACTCGTATGCCGGACCGCACTGATTGTTTTTTCCTTTTTCGAACTTTGTCTATATTTTTGTTGGATGGGAGGATATTTTAAGGTTCGTTTTGACGTATTACGATCTAATATGGGTTTTTATATAGGAAGAAAAATTATGGATCCATGAAGAATAGATTGGCGGGAAATGCCTAGGATAACGACAGAAAAAGGGGATGTTATTAGGTGAATGATGAGGAGATCGACGTGTGGAAAATACAAATATAAACTGCCGGTGGGTTTATCAGATTTGTTTTCGGGAGGAGGTATGTCGGTTTTTTGTCCGGGATTTTTTGAGTGGTACCACTCATCACACGAAATTCACGAAAATGAAAACGAAAACACGAAATAAAAAAAATCGGCTGAGTGGGGATACAAATGGTACCCTCCCCCGTCCCCCAACACCAAAAATCACCAACTCGCAAATCAAAGATTTGCTCGGCTGAGGTCGTCGACTTCGTCGCCAACCCGCCAACGAAATTCACGAAAAGGGGGACAGGGGCGGAAGAACCGAGTTGGGATAAGTGAGAACACGAGAATAGAATTACCGCGGGATAAACAATAGATAATATCTCAGCCTTATTATCTATGGTAAATGGACACCGTCACCCCAGAGCAGCGCAGTTGGAATATGCGCCGCATCAAATCCACAAAGACAAAGCCTGAGCAAATTGTAGCCTCCTACCTTAGAGGATGCGGTCTGGGTTACAGACGATATAATACAGATTTGCCTGGAAAACCTGACTTTGTTCTCTCCAAATATCATACAGTAATTTTTGTCAACGGATGCTTTTGGCATGGCCATGAAGGATGTAAACGGGCGACCATTCCTAAGACAAATACTGAATGGTGGATCGAAAAAATTCAACGAACAAAAGCACGGGATGAAAAAGCGTATGAAGAACTTCATGCTTTGGATTGGCGGGTCTTCGTGATTTGGGAATGTGAACTGGGAAAAGATGCCAATTTTAGATTGAAAGAGTTAACAAAAGAAATTTTGATAGGTGATGAATATTTGGAGTAAAGGATTTATTATCGAGACTTATGAGTGGAAATAGAGATCACATTTATCCGAGGTGTGTCCACATGCCTTATTTTGATTCATGGGAATAAAAAAAATGTTTCCAGATAATATTTTTTCCCCACAAATAAACCGGTGCGTATAGATTTATGAAGTTACTAATAAGTAGAGAGCTAATTTACAATTTTAAGGCAGGTAACAGTAAATTATGAAATCTAAAAAAACTATAGTTGATCTTTTTGCAGGGGCCGGCGGACTCAGCTATGGTTTTGAACAGACAGGTTCCTTTAATGTAGTTGCAGCAGTAGAAATTCACAAATCATTCGCCGAGACATACAAAAAAAATAATCCTGAAGTCACCTTATTTTGTCGAGATATTTCTGAAATAAATTTCCAAGAAGAAATCTTGAATAAACATGATGAGATTGATGTGGTTATCGGAGGACCGCCCTGTCAGGGTTTTTCCAATGCAAATCGTCAAAGTCAAAGTGTCATCTCCAAAAGCAATTGGCTAATAAAAGAATATGTCCGTGCTGTTAGAGAGTTGAATCCTAAAGCCTTTGTAATGGAAAATGTTCCAACTATTCGAACTCCAACACACTTAGTGCTTTGTTCGACCGAGGAAGCAAATATACTCGAGAAACATGGACTTGAACTGAAGAAAACCTCTATCATTCTGGGAAATGTGATCGAGGGGATAGAAAATGATGACGGATTCATTTCCTATCTTATGTCAATTAAGGAGAAACACCCGGCACGTTTGTTCTCCCCCTCCATTATAGATTGCTTAAAAAAGATTGAATCGGGCATTAGTAAAAACGCTCATACGGAATATTTTTCCCTGCAGCATTTTCCTAAAATTAGTGAACTGAAATCTGCATTGGTTAACAGTTCAAACGGATATACCGACCATTACAGCAAACTGTGTAATACTTTACTAGAGAGTTTGTTTCAATCCGACTCCCCGGTAGATGCACTTAGCTTAGATGGGGCATCAACATGTAAAAACGTGATCTCTCAAATCTTGATTTGCCAGGATGTACTTTCAAATATTGCATTGCTGAACCGGCATAATATCTCTATATATGATATAACCATTACCGAGAACAAAATTGAGGCATCCGCTAAAGCGGCTGTTGTTTACAATTATCTCAAAGTAATGCTCGGACAAGAACTTGGCTACACAATTGCAGATGATATTTTGAATGCAGCGGATTTTGGAGCATCACAGAAGCGTAGACGTTTCTTCATGATTGGAATTAAGCCCGATGCGCTCAAAGGTGATTCTCTCACCTTGCCGTCCGCCCTCATCACTTCCGAGGAAAATTATTACACCGTTCAAGATGCAATAGGCGATCTTGAAAATTGTACTGTTACCTGCAATCTGGGTGCCACTCCTCAGAAAAGAGAACTTCCTGAAAATAAAACGCCGCTTGAAGAATACTATCTTAGTGGGAAAGAAGAAGTGACGGGGCACGTCACAACAGATACGAGAGATATGGCAAAAAAGAGGTTCTCTGTTCTTAAAGAGGGACAAAACTTCCTTGATTTACCATCTGAACTTAAAACGACCTATGGGGATGAACAGAAAACTCAAAGAACCATCTATTACAAACTTCGTGCTGATCTTCCAAGTCCTACGGTAGTAAATATACGAAAATCCATGTGGGTTCACCCTCATCACCCCCGCGCAATGAGTATTCGTGAGGCAGCACGGCTTCAGAGTTTCCCAGACTCATTTGAATTTTGTGGAAAAAAAGACGATCAATACCAGCAAATCGGAAATGCCGTCCCTCCTCTTCTTGGATGGGCTGTTGCGGAACATCTTCTTGAGTTGATGGGTGATGTACCAAATAAAAGATTAGGTGCTCTTCTTTCAAAATAAATCTCTATTTTATCTATTTTATTTCCGTTACCCTTATCGGGTATAAAATTAGACTTTTAGCATTATGACTAATGCGTGGGATGAAATCAAACTAAAAACCAACAATATTGGATGGTATTTCCCGTCTGTTGACGGAGGGGATCATGAAGGCTTTAATAATCCGTCTATGGAGAATTTCGAACGCGGTATTGGTTCACTGACAAGAGAAATTATTCAGAACTCAATTGATGCAGTTGATGATTCTGAAGAACCTGTTGAAGTTGATTTTACCGTAATAACTCTTCCAACAAAAGATGGATTTCCATTAAGGGATGAATATAGAAAAAGATTTGAGCAGTGCAAATCGACAATGGGAAACAAAACGAAAGACATTGTTGAGAGTGGCTTAAAATCAATAAATAATACAAATATAACGTATCTTAAGATAAGCGATTACAATACAAAGGGCTTATCCGGTGCAAAGAATCTGAATGACACTACCACAGATTGGTTCTCGCTGACCAAAGGCTCTGGAATGTGCGGTAAAGACAAGGATGCCGGAGGAAGTTACGGCCTTGGTAAATCAGCCCCATTCACCTGTTCGGATTTAAGAGCAGTATTTTACTATACTTTGGATAAGGAAGGCACGCGTGCATTTCAAGGGAAATCTCTTCTGGCAACCCACAAGTGGCAAAATTCTGAAGGACAGGAATTTTATACTCGGGCAATTGGATATTTCGGAAAGCTTGATGATGGAAAAACTCCGTTGGTTAATGATGAATGTCATATTTTACCAGCTTTTTTATCTACCAGAGATCAAGTGGGGACAGATGTTTTTGTATCGGGATTTTCAGAAGTAAACGATTGGGAAGAAGAAATTACCCGCTCTATTCTCGAAAATTTTTTTATTGCCATACATAAAGGGCAGTTGATATGCAGAATCAATGGAGGTATTGAACATAGCACCGAGATTAATAAAAATAATTTAGATGCAGTTATGAAATTATTTGGAAAAAAATATCATGATAATGCAAATGATAAAAATATTATTCATTTTTATACTGCATATCGCGATGGCCAGGTATTTTCTCCAGATGCGGATAGTATTTTAGAGCAGTCAAAATTATACATTCTAACCTGTGATAAATTGGGAATTTCGCCAATACTATCAAATATTGCATTTTTCAGAAAAACAGGCATGAAAATTGAGAACAATAAAAAAAGATATCCATATCCTACGTATATAATTTTTGAAGCCCTGGGAGAAAAGATTAATGCCGTTTATCAAAGCTGCGAACCTCCGGCACATAATAAATGGGATTATAAGCGATTAAAAAGATCCTCTGATGAGAGAGAAACAGCCAAAAAATACATATATGAGATGGAAGCCTGGATCAAAAAATGCGTAATGTCATTAGCACCCCCTATTTCAGATCAATGTGATCCGGTTGGTGTAGGTGCATATCTTCCTATCGAAACCGCTGCAAATCCACACACAGAAGATGCCAATCTTTCCATACGCTCTTCACCTAAAACAAATAATCCCTTCAAATTTACTCTGCAGAATACTCCAGATCCCTCATCACCGGAAAAAGGATTGGAACCACGTAGCCTGAGAAGAAAAGGACACCAAAATATATCTCCATCACAAAATGTTCTTAGAACAGGGGAAGCAGCTTCCTCTGCAGAATCCGGTGAGAATGGTGCCGAGTCACATCATCACGGGACGAAACATGTACATCCTGACCCTAATCCGTTGGATCCTTCCGAGAAAAAAATGAGGCCTGATCCGGATGGTCGAAGTTCGGTTCCCAGACACAAACCGTCCAATCCTAGAACGTCAATGCAAACTGTAAATATTCCGATAAAGAGTTTCAGGGTTACATCGTCAGATAGCAGGCATGGTAAATACAAAATAGTGGTCATATCAACAGAAAATCTTCACAATGGACGTATTTGCCTGATGATTGCAGGAGATTCCGGATCCGAACCGGCACCTGTTTTATCAGCGAAAAGGAAGGGGGAAGATACGTATTTAACGGTCAATACAGAAAGGGGAACAATCGTTCTTGGCGATATTTCATCAGAAGAACGTATCATTTTAGAAATTGAACTGGCATATAGGGAACGTACCTCGTTAGCGATCAGCCTGGAGGGAAACGGGTATGAATAAATCTGTTCGGAGTTATCCGTATCCTATCCTCAGAAAAGAATCGGATGATTATATGGCAGAGATATTTTCTGTTGCCTGGAGGGATCTTCCTACCTCTGCCGGAGATAAAACATGTAAATTAGTGTTTTATATTACCAATACTTGTGATTATTTAAAGAATCTAATTAGCGAGGGTAAAGCAGCATATGCTCTTAAAATTGTATGTCAAAACACGTTGTATCGTGATTTCGTTTCATTCAACACAGAGGAATGCACCTATTTACTGCCATTTTCAAAAATATTGAATTCTGTGATTATTACTCCATATATTGTGGCAATGGAAGATCTCGCGGAATATCAATGTGATTCCTTCCACCCCGATTACTCAGGAGAGAAATTTAGTATTAGCGTTGGAGATCCGCTCGGAATAGGAAATACAATTTGCATCGATGCTCCTACAGAAAATGAGGCAAATAAAACACCAGAATCAATTATTAAGTATATCTTTGTCGAGAAAGAAAACAATACTATTGATGTAGATTTTTCTTCGGATGTTATATATATTAGGATTCCAAAAACCATGCAGAGCATAGTGAGTTTGAACACGCCAAGAATAATGTGGGCAGACCCGACTAAGATTTTACTTTCAATGATTGTTATCCCGGCATTAACTCAGGTCCTTTCGCAGACATTCAGTCCAGAGTTTGAGACAGAGGGGGAAGAGGAGGAAAATACGGTAGATAATAATAACAACCTTCAATGGTTCCGTGTTCTGAAAATAGCTCTATTTAAACATAATTTAATTGAAATTGGAGATGATGGGAGGATAATCAATTTTGAATCTGTCTCTGAATCTCCCCTTGAAGCGGCACAGCTGATACTGGGAGCCCCTCTTTTTGAGGCTACCTCAGTTCTTAATAGAATATTTTTGGATTCAAATGAGGAGGAAGATTGAAAATGGCATTGAAATGTTTTAGTGATACAGCGTATTCTAGGCTACACCTGGAATTGTCCCGGAATTTCACCGTGATTCGAGATTGTTATATTAATAATAATCAACCATGGGCTGAACGTTATCTTCAGGAGATTGGAGTAGAAGATTCCATTAGTTTGGTTTTAGATCCTTACTGTTCTAAAGTAAGTTTAAAAATGCCTCGCGATACACTATCTGCAGATGATGCTGAAAACAGCATATCCTTTCATATTGCCTTAAGAAATATCATATCTCCGGCAATGGCCGCAAATGGAAAACTTTGGGCTTATCTTTGCAATGAAACTTATTACGAATATGTATCCAAAAGATGGCCTATAACCACAACAACTACAGATAAGACAATAAATAAGCGATATATTGGGTCGGGATCAGGGGCGAGGACACTCTACCGAAACGGGATCGCACGACTCTGGTGGTTTGCAGAAATGACCTATGATAAAACAAACACTGCAGACCCCTACGGATTAACAAAAGTCCTGCTTCGGCGTCAGGATGATGCTGAAAATTTTCTTGGACGTGAGTTATTGCATAATAAGAAAATTCTTCACACGCTACTAAGAGTGCTAAAAGATGAAAATCCTAATGATTATGGAAGAGATGTCTTTCGGCCTATGCTGAAAGATATAAATAATGTTGGCGGGGTGTCGATACTTGATTCATTGCCGGACGAAAAGCTTGAAAATTTAATCCGGCGAAAATTGAATGAGCACAAAAATAAAACATAAAATATAATTTTACCATAGTTTTTATCTTTTGTATTACCATTTCAATTAAAAACGATTAGATTGAGGTATAACTATTATTATCTTAAAGGACAATGATTCATCATTCGAGTGATTATTATGACGATTAACAATGTAAGAGCTTTAAGAGTTTATTTAAAGGAGCATGCATATTCAGTTCCAAAATATCAAAGATCATATGCCTGGAAAAATGAAGTCGATGATCTATGGGAGGATTTAGTATCGTTGGTTGAATCAAAAAACCCTAAGGATGATCATTTCTATGGGCAAATTGTCGTACATGATAACAAGGATGATGGGAGATATGATTTAGTTGACGGACAGCAGAGAACTTGTACCGCAGTTATATTGCTGTCTGTCATACGGAAATATTTGCATCAACTGCGTGAAAATACAGACATTGCCAATGATGCAGTTTATCTTCTTGGGATTTTGAATAATGAGGTCATTGGGTATGTGGGCGAGGATGTCAACACCCTCAAATTTTTTCTAGGAAATGATGCAGATAATGAATATTTTAAAAAACATATTCAAGCCGGAACCTTAGAACCTTATCATAAAAGTTCACCAGAATACTCAAAAAAACTAAATGCAGCACGAAAAAATATTAGCGATGCATACTGGTTATTTGACAATAGATTTCAGGGATTGTTTGGAAATGGAGAGGAAAAAGACAGATATAAGATTCTTAAAAACTATATGCTCACTTTTTTAGATAGATTCAAATTAATGTATTTGGAAACAAATGATTTAGCTGAAGCATATGATATTTTTGAGAGTTTAAATGCAAGGGGAAGGGAGTTGGATACAGCTGATTTATTGAAAAATCATTTATTCAAAATATCAGGCAACAAACTTGATACAGTTATAAAAAACTGGGATAAAATGATTATTGAACTTGGTGATGCTAAACCTACTACTTTTATCAGGTATTATTGGAATTCTCAACATAGTTTCACTACTGAAAGGGAACTTTACAGAGAAATCCGCAAATATATTAATAACGAAGAAAATTGTGAGAAGTTAGTAAATGAACTATCTGCGGCCGCATCAGTATATTCAGCATTGCATTCACCTAAAAATGCAGATGAATGTTTTAAATCTAAAAAAATAATTGCATGTGTAACGGGATTGAAGGATATGAAAGCAACTTTATATTATCCTATTGTCCTCTCACTTATGCACGAAAAATATTCTGAAGATGATATTGAATCAATTCTTCAGATGATCGAACTTCTCGTTTTTAGAAACGTGGTTGTATCTGATCTTGGAGCAAATAAATTCGAACGTGATTTCGCAAAAATCGCACTTGATATTACTGAGAAGAAAAACGGCAAGATTCCGGCAGATGACGTAATGGTAAGACTGAAAAACCAAATTATTGATGATGCTAAGTTTGAGTCAGCATTACTGGAATATTCCGGCAGTAATGCATCAAAAAATGTAATTAGATACATTTTAAGGAAGATAAATAAGGATCATATGAGCGATGCTGAACCGATTTCAGACAACGCAGAACTGCATATTGAACATATTATGCCGGTGAAAATCACACGTCATCATTGGAATATAGATACAAATATTCATGAAACATATCTATGGAGGTTGGGAAACTTAACGCTCTTATTGGATAAACTCAATGCAACAGCTTCGGCAAAATCATTTGCAGAAAAAAAGACCAGATATGAAAAATCTAATATGTGGACTACAAATGAGCTTTGCAAATATGACAAATGGACTGAAAAACAGATCAATGAACGTCAGAGAATATTAGCTCAAGAAATCCTGAGGCTATGGAAAATACCATAATCACATCTATTTCGCGAGTAAGTATCTATTCAATATCTATCTTCATCCTCATTTTATCTCTCATGTAAATCTCGTTATCTGTATTTTTTATTACAAATCTTCAGATGTTATGCATCTCCATCAAGCAATATGCAAAAACCCTTAAATCTCCTCACACAAAAATCAACCATACGATGGCTCCCCTTACATTCTTCGAAACACTAAGCAGTACCGCATCGAACGGTCAGATCGTCGACTCAGACACCGGACTCATCATCATGATGCTCTTCTTCGGCGGCCTCATTTTTATCGGCATCGTCATCATCACCCTCGCCCGCAGAAAATAAAAAAAAAGGTGTGGATATAATACCGGGGTTCTTCGCGAATCCGTGAATTTTTATTTTGGTCAATATAATTCACGGGTTACCGGGACGGGTTTTCTCTTTTGCTGCGTTCACGAGACATCTGAATGAAAGCGGTTTTTCAGACGGTCAAAGTCAGATTTAAATCGTAAACGATAACGTTCAGGGTTCCTCCTTTTTTGTCCGCTGAAACTCCAGAATATCACCCGGCTGGCAATCCAGCACATCGCAGATAGCATCCAGAGTCGAAAAGCGGATCGCACATACTTTGCCTGTTTTGATATTTGAGAGATTTACATTGGCGATACCTACCTTTGCTGCGAGTTCGTTCAGGGAGATCTTACGATCTGCCATCATCCGGTCAAGTCGTAAAATGATCGCCATATTACATCGTCTCATCAGCCTGCTTTTGCAAAAGTCTGCCGTATTCAAAGATAAGGGCAAGACAGTAGAACATGAAAGCAAAAATTATGCCGGAAAATTCTAACGAAAAGGATGCAGCCACATCCGGTGCAAGAATCTCCGTCAGGAGCATTTCTACCGGCGGGACAATGATCGTATAGGTCAACATCAGAAGTGAGATGAACTTCAGATATAACGTGTGTTTCGGGGTAAACGGCGTGTAATCCCGGGAGATGTTTCGAAACACCAACCAGGCAAGAAACAACATGCCGGCGATGACGAGATTTCCGAGAAGCTGTCCGCAGATGTGGGCGATTTCTTCTCCTGTCGGTCCGCTCATAAGGGAATAGATGTCATATCCTGTTGCGGCAAGACAAATGATGAGAAAGATCAGCAAAATAATCGAAAGAACTCTGCCGACCGTTTGTATGTTTTCAATGAGAAGTTTCATGTGATCTACATTAATATTAATCGTGAATGTATTAATGTTTATCGTTAAAAATTATATGACAAACAATAGATGGAATTCCAAGATGGTCTTTTGCTGCCGGATGTCTCTCAGAAGTCACATTCTTTGAAGCCAAAATGGAGTCCCGCGTATCTGCGGGGTGAGCCGACAAGCGAGGGTCGTAGACCCGAGTCGGAGAGCAACCCGAAGGTTTGCGAACAGGCTCGCCCTTAGCGGAGGCGGGTCGTCCGCTTTCAGCGTCCAACCCACAGTAGCAAGTTTCCTTCGAAAACTTGCTCCGCTAAGATCGTCGACTGCGTCGCCGATCCGCGTTAAAAGATCCGGAATAGGGTACCCTGCTGTCGCAAATCATAGATTTGCTCCGCTAAGGTCGGCCGCCTTCAGCGTCCAACCCACTCGAATAGAACACTACAGAAAGGCGGGACCTTATTCCCGTATTATGAAAGGAAAGGGGGATCAGCCCATGAAAATCGCATCAAGATCTTCGTGGGCTGACGAGACAGACGTTTCCTGGAAGGAAATGCTGCCCTAATGATTGTATAAGGACAGTATCATATATTAATGAATTATTCGAGGCACTTTTTGGAGAGAGAATTGCGTTCATGATGCAAAACACGAAAGCGAAAAAAGATCGACTAGGTGGGAGCACATGGGTTGACCCGCAGTCGCAATCGCAAATCAAAGATTTGCTCAACTGAGATCGTCGACTGCGTCGCCGATCCGTAAATCAAAGATTTGGTCGCAAGGCAAAGCCTTGCTCGGCTGAGCCCGCCCCTACGGGTCGGTCCGCCTCCGCTGAGGTCGTCCGCTTCGCGTCCAACCCGCTGAATAAAACACTACAGAAAGGCGGGATATTTTCCCGTAATATGAAAGTAAGGGAGTTCAGCCCATTGAAAACCGGATTAGAATTCCCGACGGGCTGGACGAGACAGACGCTTCCTAGTAGGAAATGCTGCCCTAATAATCTATTAGGATACTATCGTATATTAATAATTTCTTCGAGGCATTTTTTGTATATCACAATGTGTTCATGATCCCATAAACGAAACCGGAAAACACACAAAAACACCCCCAAAAAATAATAGAGATCATACACACTCCTTCCACCCCGGCCCCCTTTTTTGTCCATTTCGTTGTCGTGTGATGAATTGTACCATCCAAAAGAAGCCAATACACCAAAACACGAAAAAGATCGGCTAAGGTCGCCCCTACGGGTCGTCTGCTTCGCTTCGCTCGCATCCAACCCGCAGTCGCAAATCAAAGATTTGCTCCGCTGAGGGCGAGCCTGTTCGCAAACCTTCGGTTTGCTCTCCGACTCGGGTCTACGACCCTCGCTTGACGGCTCACCCCGCCTCCGCTGAGGTCGGCCGCTTTCAGCGTCCGACCCGCCTCAGCTAAGCTCATCGACTCCGTCGATAAGCCGCCATTTAATTCATCACCTTTGACACCCAATACCTACATGATTATGCATCTTCTCAGTCAGACCGAAGGCCAGCTTGCCCTGCAACTCGCACGACTCTACGCTGAGTCCGCAGTAACCGGAACCCCCCCCCACGGAGAACCGGAGCTCACCGAAATCTTCACCGAAAAACGAGGCGTCTTTGTCACCCTCACCAAATTCGGCGACCTTAGGGGATGCATCGGCTTTCCCTTCCCTGTCATGCCTCTTGGCGACGCGATCAAAGACGCCGCCCAGCATGCCGCGATCCACGACCCCAGGTTCTACCCCGTCAACGAAGGAGAACTCCGGCATATCAAGATCGAAGTCACCATCCTCACACAACCCGTCCTACTCGAATGCGAACCAGAACTCCGCCCCGCTGCCGTCATCGTCGGCAGACACGGACTCATCGCCGAAATGAACGGACACACAGGCCTCCTCCTTCCCCAGGTCGCCGTCGAATACGGCTGGGGACCCGTAGAATTCCTCCGCGAGACCTGCAATAAAGCCGGTCTCCACCCCGACGCATGGACAAACGCATCATGCAATATTCTTACATTTGAAGGACAGATATTCAAGGAATAACCCATGACAATAACATTCGAAGTCATCCATAAAGACATAGCAGGCCGCGTCGGCAAACTCAAAGCCGGCGACAAAGCTATCAGAACTCCTGCACTCCTCCCGGTCGTCAACCCTCACCTTCAGATAATCCCGCCCTCCGAAATGAAAAAGATGGGCGTCGAAGGCATCATCACAAACGCCTACATCTTCTCCAAAAGCGAAGATTTCAGAGCCCCCGCCCTCGAAAAAGGCCTCCACGAAGTCCTCGACTTCGACGGACTCATCATGACCGACTCCGGATCCTTCCAGATGTCCGTCTACGGCAGCGTCGATATCACGAACGAGCAGACCCTCTCCTTCCAAAGAGATATCGGTAGCGACATCTGGGTCCCGCTCGACATCCCCACCCATCCCGACACCGACAGGGAAGAAGTCATCGCCCAGATGGAGATCACGAACGCGAGAATGAAAGAGGCAAAAGAGATCTTCGGTCCCGACGCCCCCCTCTCAGGTCCTGTCCAGGGAGCCGTCTTCGAAGACCTCCGTGAATATGCCGGTAAAACCGTATCCGACATGGGCTTTGCCTACTGCCCGATCGGCGCCGTCGTCCCCTTGATGGAAAGCTACCGATACCGCGAACTTGTCGATGTCATCATCGCCGCGAAAAAAGGACTCAACCCGGGAGCCTGCATCCACCTCTTCGGTGCCGGCCACCCCTCCATGTTCGCCCTCGCCGCGGCTCTCGGCTGCGACGTCTTCGACTCGGCCGCCTACGCCCTCTATGCAAAAGAAGGACGCTATATCACGACCTACGGAACGCTCAAACTCGACGAGATGAGCGAACTGCCGTGCGCCTGTCCCGTCTGCCGCAGTCATACCGTCGAAGAGCTCAAAAAATCGCCGGACAAACAAAAGCTCCTCGCCTACCACAACCTCGCCGTCACCATGGCCGAGATCTCACGGATCCGTGCCGCCATCCAGGACGGGACCCTCTGGGAACTCGTCGACGAGAGGTGCCGGGCCCACCCGAAACTGCTCGACGGATACCGGAGACTCCTTGAACGGGTCGACGAGATCGAACACCTCGACAGAGCCAGCAAACGCCGGTTCTTCTACCGGGGCAGCGAATCATGCCGCCGGACCGAGGTCGCAAACTACCATGCGATGATCCCCCGCGTAAAACTCTCGGACGTATCCCTCATCGCAGCCGGCGGACCTGTCCCTCGGATCTATGAAGAGGTCATCGAGTTCAAGCCCCCGTTCGGCCCCCTGCCCTACGAACTTGCCGAGACCTTCCCGGCGGGGCCTGCTGAAGTTCCCGCATGGGACGAAGAGATGATGAAGTACGGGATCAAAGGTCTCAAAGGACTGCTCGCGACAAACCCCGACACCAAAGTCACCATCTCCACCACGCCCCAATGGGCCGACCTCTTCAGAACCGAGTTCCCGGACGCCGAGGTCATCACATGAGTCTGTTCGACGCACGAAAACGCGACGGAAACGCACGGATCGGCAATCTGAAACTCTCCGACGAGGAAAACATCAGCACCCCTGCCGTGCTCGACACCGAATCGGTCTTCCCCTCCTTGAAAGAACGCGGGTTTTCAAACCTCCCGCCGTCCGCAGGCAAAGCCGATTTTGAAAAATACTTCGTCGCAGGCGAAGAGCCGACCGCCGTTCACCCGCAGAGCGAGTCGGTCGAAGGAAGCGTGCTGCTGTTTAGCAACTGGAACACCGTCGTCTCCGACGCACGCCGCCATGCGGACTATATGGAAAAACTGCTCGCGGTCTGTCCCCCGGACGCCGCACGCTATGCCCCCGCATGCGGTCTTCCCTCGAACGCCGCCTCGCTCATCTACCTCGGTTTCGATCTCTTCGACTACACCGCGGTCGATCTTGCGTCCGTGCAGAAAAAGTTCTGCACACCCGAAGGCGAGTTCGATGCCTCCTATATGGAAAAAGGCATCTGCGACTGCCCGGGCTGCAAAGCCGGCGACCTGAAACTCCACAACCGTCTTGCTCTCCAGAAGGAGATCGCTCTTGCGAGGACCTGGATCGAACAGGGCCAGCTCCGCGAGTTCATGGAGATGCGCTGCAGACTCCACGCCGAGCAGGTCTCTCTCCTGCGGCATGTTGACAGGAGGCCGGGCTTTGCGGTGAACCTCCCGGTCGTCCGCTCCTCCCGGTTCCTTGCAAACTCGTCCGAGTCGATGACCCGTGCCGAGATCGCCTTCTTCGAGGATCGGGTCATCAACCGGTTCGTCCCGGGAAGGACCGATGTCTGTGTTCTTCTCCCGTGCGCCGCACGAAAACCCTACTCGCTCTCGAGATCCCATCAGCTGTTCTCCCGCGTAGTTGACGGCCGTGCCCATGAAGTGATCGTGACCTCGCCCTTAGGCGTCGTCCCGCGGGAACTCGAACTGATCTATCCGGCAGGTCACTATGATGTGCCGGTGACCGGATACTGGGACAAGGAAGAGTCCGCGATCCTGGTCGAATACCTCGCGGCCTACTTCACGAAGCACCGGTACGACAGGGTCATCTGCCATCTGGAAGGCGGGGCAAAAGAGGTCGCAAAGACCGCCGCCGAAAAAGCCGGCGTGGAACTCGAGTTCACCTGTAATGACGATAAACCGCTCTCGCAGGACTCGCTCCGTGCCCTGAACGACACGCTTCGCGCAAGCAGAAAACGCCGCACGGATCCGATCCGCGGCACGCTTCTGTGGCAGTTCGGCGAACTCGTCGACACGAAAGGCTGGCTCCCGAAAGGCCGGTACCCGAACCAGAAGATCTACGATAAGAAGACCCAGCTCTTCTCGATCGACCCGGAAACGGGTCTGCTCCGCCCGACCCACGAAGGCTGGAAGCACATCAACGGATACCGGGTCTGGATCTCGGACGGGTTCGTCCCGCAGGGAGATATCCTTGCGCCGGGAATCGCCGACTGCGATCCAAATATCCGTGAAGGCGACGAGGTGTTCGTCGGCGGCGAAGGATATCAGGCAACCGGCAAAACCACGATGGGTGCGGACGAGATGAAACGCTCGAACCGCGGCGTTGCGGTCCGCGTGCGGAAAACAAACAGGAAATGACGACGAAAGCAGAGCTTCGCACCACCCTCAAAGCACGACGCGAAGCTCTGTCTTTAGGCGACCGGCGGGCGAAGGGATACTACATCACCTGCCGGCTGCAGGAACTTCTGAAACCCTATCATACGGTCCTTGCCTATGTGGCAAAGGATCCAGAGGTGGAGTCGATGGTGATCATCAACTGCCTTCTGGAAGAGGGAAAGACCGTGGTCGTCCCGATCATCGAGAAGGAGACCCATACGCTCCGGCTCTCGTATCTCACGTCGATGGATCAGCTTGAACCGGGCACGTTCCGGGTCCCGGAACCCCTGACGAAAGAGCGGCCCGCCCCGGCATCCTCGATCGACGCGGTGCTTGTCCCGATGGTCGGTTTCGACCGAAAGGGACACAGGCTGGGCTACGGGGCGGGATATTATGACCGCTTTTTTGAAGCGAATCCAGCTATCCCCAGGATCGGGATGGCGTATGCCTGTCAGGAGGCGGAGTGTATTCCGACGGAGGAGTACGATGCCCGGATGGATCATATCGTGACCGAGGATGAGGTCATCGACTGCAGGTAAGTGGGACATATTTTGTAGTACATAATTCCGATATAACGGAGATTCGTGGCGGATGTTTTTATTTCATCACATATTGTTAAATTAAGTATTTTGAAAATAGTCACTCCTTCATTGTACTCGTTAATTCCGGATAAGATAATATATCAGATATTGAATCATCAGGATAACCTAAACAGCACAACTTTCCATTTTCATCAATAATAATTTCTATTTCATTAGTGGAATCCTCCTCTTTAATAACACAATCATCTTTGGAAATTATTTTCTGATTGCGGGATCCACGCCATTTCAAATAAATATCGCGCTCATTTTCATGATATCTTCCAGGAATGAGAATATCTGCCATGTTGCAAATTTCCTGATATTTTTTTTCAAATGATATTTCATTCATCTCATATCCGGTATATAACATGATATGCATGCCGGATTTTTTCAACTGGTTCAATAACCACAATAAATTATCCGGTTGTTCCAGGGGTTCCCCACCAAGTATTGTCACGCCATCTGCCGCTTTTAATAGAATATTTCTAAGAAGCTCTTCACGTTCTAATAGTATGTTAGGATCAAAACTCCACATTGATTTATTCCAGCATCCCTTGCAGTGCAACCTGCAGCCCTGCAGCCAGATCACATATCTGCATCCCGGACCATAAATCAAACTTTCCTCCTCAATATGAGCAATATTAAATGAAGTTTTGTAATCCTCTGTCATAACGAATAATCAATAATGGGTTCTAACAAGAACTAAACGTGTTTTGTCACCTTGTCGCGTTTCTTTTACTGAATAACCCTTTGACTCTGCTTTGGCAATAATTTTCAGTTTCTGGGCTTCGATATATTTACGTTTGCGTTCTTCTTCCTCCTTTAATTTTTTCTCTTCAAGTCTTTTGTATGCATTTTGATATTCTGTATCAACCACCTGCAGGAAATTTGACACAGTACCCCATTTGTTAACGTCCATACCCCATGGATATGGATTGAATCTTCCATTTGCACTGGAATCATGTTGATATTGATATCTTCCTAATTCTGGGGAATATACAAACATTTGTAATCCATAATAATCCTCCAGCTCTGTGATGATGTTGTCCTGTTTTATTGTATAATGAATATCCATGGTGTCAAGGGCTTCACAAAGTAAGTCTTTCGAAATAAAAGGAGTCGTTGTTTTGATTACTGAACTCATAGCTTCCCTCCTTTCTGCCTAATTATATTATTCACTGTATTTTTCTGGTTCTGGTAATAATCATCTGTCGGCTTTATCACCATAGGAACATCATCTTTGTCGAGAAGTTCTATAAGAGCGTCCATACAAGCAGTTCCATAAAATCCAGAGGTCTTTGCAGTAATTCTTCCCTCATCATCAATGTCAATTGTAATACGTTCTTCGGGCAAGATCAATTCTCCTTTACACAAATCTTTGCATGAAGCCTGGCTGCTTCACTTTTACTCTTTTCCAGATTATCCAAAGAATCTATTGTTAGATATCTTCCTCTTTCATTTGAGAATAATATGCCTATGCCTGAAGACGGCAGTTCTTCGTTGGGGTATGGGGGGAAAGATGTATCTTTTCGATCGTTATCTGTTGTTTTCAATATTTTTCCAAAATCATCTGTACTCGTTTCAATACCTCTTTTTGGTTTATTTTTTTGATGTCTCGCAAGGTCTTCAGCTAATCGTTCCATATCTTTATTTAGTTTAGATATTTTCTTTTCGTCTTTTTCATTTTTTAATTGTTCATTCTTTTTATTACGATTTTGAATTATTTCTTGTTCTTTATTTTTCCAGTTTTCTTCCATATCTACAAGTATCTTCTCGTCCAAAGATTCTGAAATTAGATCGTCGATATTTTTACATAATTCATGATAATCAGATTCATATTGTTTCCTACTTCCCGGTGATTTATCATGAAAAGTAACACTTCTCAGTCTTGAAATATTCTTCTGACATTCAACTAGTTTTTGTTCTTTTCCTTGGATTCTCGCTATCACTGATTTTTTCCAATTTGATTTTTCTTTAATATGTTTATTAATCCGGGAATCAAGATTTTCCAGATTCTTCGTCCATTGCTTTTGGAAGATATCCCATCCCAAACATTCCCTCTTTGCATTCTTGGGTAAATAGGGTGGATGAATCTCGATTGAATATGATATATCATACGCAAGTCTGTCACGATCAAATTGAATCAGACCTTTCTCCTCGCAGAGTTTTCTAGGATCTTTACAGAATTCGTCTATGGTAGTTGCGTTGATCTTGCCAAGAGGTATCTCTGATCGTACTTTCATGTTATAAATTACATCGGGATCGTCTGCAAATCGTATCTTATCATTTACCTGCAGGTTACCAATGTCTTCGGATTTTTTCAATTCCCAGTTATGAGGGTAATAATTAATAGTATATTTTGTATCTTCATCTACACATGACCAATTGACCCCTTCTTTTATTGGATAATTGGGAATTAGATATGCAACATTAGTATTTTTGATAATGGAATTATGTATTTCCTCATTGGATAGTTCAGCGATAAATCCATTTGATGTTTTATTACAGAGCTCTGTAATATCCGGGTTATCATAATCATCATCATACGAGAGAAGGAAACAGATGTTCTGACATTTTTTATTTTCTGGAAGAATTTCATGTATCCAGTGGGTATTATGTATCGAGGTTACGATGTCTAAAGAAAATGCGCATTCTAAATCCGCTAATATGGATTCGTATAGCATATTTGGTTTGCAATATAGCTTATCGGTGAAAATATCCATGACCGGATTTGTCTCCGGACGGATTTCTCTCGGTTCTTTATCCTGAGAAAAGAATTCATGGGTTGCCCTCTTCCAGAAAAGATAGCAGAATGTCTGAAACAGCCAATCAACTGTTTTTTGGTTAGTTTTAACTGCTGAACTATCTTCGGAAAAAAGTTTCTCTGAGGCACAAATCCATGCCATTTTATCAGCAGTATTTGGATTTGTCAGTATTACCGAGCCCGATTGCGTGACTCCTGTTCTTATTAGACATTGTCCGGCAAGGTGTTTAATTGCGAGCTGATTGGACGTGTTGTTCTTATCTCCGAGCAGGATATAGATTCTTTTTCCTGATTTTGAAAGCTTTGCTAACTTCTCGACCTCATCTATTCCAAGCTCATTTGCTGCGATGCAGATTACCTCTACAGATCTAAAATCAGGTCGTTCAGTATTAATGCAAAAATTGTCATATCCAACATCTTTTTTCAGGAAAATATTCTGTAATCTTATGTCTCTCTGTGGAATAACAAACTGATCTCTTTTAGATTGAATCATTTCCTGTTTCCTCCGGATGCACTTTTTATTTCTGTTTCGAGGTATTTTGGAATAGTATAAACTGGGGAGATGTTTACCTGAGCGTCAACTTCTATGTCATTACTCCCATTTGACTCTTTAAACGGGGTGAGAGAATGACTGAATGACCAATATTCCCAACCATTGGATGATTTAATGAGCCAATAACGATTATGATCGTCAACGTCATAATCTCTTTTTGGAGATAGTATTTTCAACTCCCAATTATCCGGTGTCGACATAAGATTATATCTGGAAAATACGGTGATTTTTATACCTGCGTCATCCGGCAGCAGTTTTTCTAAAATACTTATCTCCTTTGGCTGGATATATCTGTCAGAGATTATTATTCGTGATACCTCTCGTCCTTTGAACAAATGCTCTGTTATTTTGGAATTTACCTGAGATTCGTTTTTCTCAAGAACAAAGGGGATCCGGATATTTGCTTTTGCAGGTCGTAAATCATGCATAACTGCAACGTTCCAGAATGTTTGTCTGTTCTCATTCAATTCAAACAGTACCTGATCAGTATTTTTAGCGGTGAGATCATAATTGGATAGAGCTTGAGAATGTATCCATTCATTCTGATCGATCTCCATCTGTTCTTTTGTAACATACTGAGAAGACCATGTATGTGCTAATAGGGATTTTAACCAGTTTTCTGCACATGATTTATTTTTTGCTCTGAGGGGTATGTCTTCGATATATATTTCATTAAATCCTGCTTTATTTTCTAATCTTTCGTTTCTGGTCACATCGGTTGGGTTCTTAGGCGGTATATCAATTAACAGACATTTATACATCGTGTCAAAATCTTTTCCGAGAATATCATGGATCAGAGCGACAGGGTCATATTTATAGGTCATTTCATTTGATATGGTGCTTTTTTCTTTATTTTTTTGGCTCCAATCAAGATTTGCTGATAGTTTACAGGAGAATTCTTTTTTATTCACATCATCCGCAGTACAAGTAAGGTGACCTGTAGCTACCTTATCATTGATTTTTTTCACAGTACGAGGAGTAAGAGAACTCAGGTTTACGTCGATCTTACTATCCGAATCGAGTATGGACTGCGCTTTGTCCTGGCTGAATTTATCGAGTACGTCTTCGGGTTTTGCCCACCTGTTCGTATCTTTATCTTGATTTCCCTTTCCTGCATTTATTCTGTGCAGGGCAACAGGCAGAGTCCCAAACCAGGGTTCATCAACATGATACCAGATTTCATACTGCCCGTACTCTTTTTCTTTAACCAAACCTGTTTTTATTGCATTTTTTCCAGATTCAGTTAATGCATCATATTCATTAATAAGGTCAAATTTTTTCAGATGGTCTTTAAGTCTGGTAAAAAGCAAATCTATCCGTTGATTTTTCAGTATCGACTGAAGATCTTCTCTCCTCTGGTCAATATCAAGATAAGCAATCATTTCTTTTCTTTTTAATGTTACATCTCGTTTCAACGTCAGTTTCATATCAATCACTCCTCACATACATTTCTGCAAGTTTTTTTAATTCATTCGTCCTTGAGTCCTTTTTAAAATAATCATATTTTCCAACGATGACCATCTGATGGCGTGCCCGGGTTATAGCAACATTCAGCCGGTTAGGGGTATCCAGAAAACCGTCCCGATATGTATTGACCATTGATAAAAATACGATGTCTGCTTCCTGTCCCTGAAAAAAGTCCACCGTTGCTAATCTGATACTACAGGTATTATACGAGAATCGGCTGAGTTTATTACTCATTCCAGGCAACTGTCTTAGTTTTTCGCGTAAGACCGCCTCCTGCCCCTTGTAAAATGTCAATATAGCGATTTCGGGGTCGTTTTTTTCGTTCCAGTGATCTTTCGCCCAATCCCCAAATTTTTTGACTTCGTTGATGATTCTCGCTGCTTCCTTCTCATTACTGTTGTTTTTGCCGATTTCTCCATTACAATCGATCCACGTTCTGCGTGATTTAAATCCATCATACTCCCAAGACCTCTTTTCCGTGTCGCCATCGAGCAGTGATCTTTCATATCTGTCAGTTTTTCTGGAGCCTGATTCACTGTAGAATAATTTCCGTGGCGGTTCTGAGATTTCAGGATGCATTCTGTGCTGATATGTCAACGTAACCGATCTGCATTTCAGCTCCTTATCATTAAATCCTTTCGTGAGTGTATTGGAGATTCTGCCTCCTAATTTTTGCCCGTTGGTGGAAAGGCTTTCCAAAATCGAAGGAAATGCAATATTTTTGATCCAGTTTACTGATCCATCGACGTCTATGCTTTTTGGCAGCAGCCTGTCAATCTGATTTTCGTATGTCTCTCCTTTCTTTTTTGCATATCTTAACCAGTGTATTCGTTCAAGCCGCCAGCATATTTCATCCGCCCAGGTTTTTTTCTGTGTCAATTCAGTCATGCGGTCATACATATCTTTTGCTGACGAAAGTGTTTTCCCTCTATTATAAAAGGTATGACGATTTGCCCATTCATTTTGAGAATGATGTTGGAATGCATGCTTGGTCTGCATCCAGTTTTCAGAAAGCACTATCGCATCCTGCGGCATCATGTAACTAAATTTTTCAAACAGGGAATCTGTGATAAATATTACATTTTTGCTATAGAGGTATTCTGGATATTTCTTCAGCACATCCTCATTTAAAATTGTATGGATATTCTCTTTTAACAACTCCTTATCTAATAAATCATTATTGATACGGCTATCAATTTCATTCAGGATTTGATCAATTACAGCCTTTTCGGCAGGAACAATGATCTTTTCCGAGTATGGATATGTCTGAAACAATAGATTGCATGCCTTTTGAAGTGCCGGATTCGCCTCTTCAATGTGCTTTAAGTTCGTAACTATTTGACTCCTGTCTGTAAACGGCGATAACTGCCTTATATCACCAACAAGAATCCATTTTTTCGCCAGTCTTCCCGGCACCACAAACTCCTGAAAGGTAGTTTTGCTGCATTCATCGATTATCATTACATCAAACGGAGCTCCGTTTCGGGTAAGATTTTCATATGGATTTTTTTCGTTTTTGTGAGAATCTTTATTGAAGAGTTTATGGATCCCGCTTGTAGTTCCGCAAACAAGGTTTGCACTTTCAATAATGAGCTGTTTTATTGTCGTTTCGTCTAAATCAAGACCGCTCCACTCATCATGATTGCACTGTTCATCAAGAACAAATTCTTCTACGCCATGTGCACGATCTATTGTTCCAAGTCTTGTGGCATGAACCGGTGCTTTCTCCTTATCTTCATCACGAAGGCGTTCAAGTACATTGTTTATTGCTGCATTCGTTGAAGCTGCAAGCAGGATCCTTTTTCCTTCCTTTACCAGTTGAAGAATCAGCTCCCGGATAGTTGTTGTTTTCCCGGTTCCGGGCGGTCCGTCCAGTATTGCAAAATCAGGTGTTGCCAGCGCAGTTAAGACAAACTCGCGCTGTTTATCACATCCTTTAAAGTTTGGATCCGTTAAAACAAGCCAATAATCTTCAGGAGGCTGCCTCAAAGGTTGAAATATATCCCAATGATGCTTATCCCTATCCTTCATTAAGTTAAGGAGCGGGAGGTTTTCAGGAAACGGTTTTGTTTCAAGTTTCCGAAGTGCTTCTTGTTGATTTGATAGTTCACGAATATTAGCCTTTAAATAAAGGTGATCTTCTTTCGGGAAACTATCATATTTCTCATTTTTTCTCCTAATTTTAATCTGGTAATCATCAGGTCTTTTTCCGGTTATTTCATATCTGTCTGTTTCTCTTCTTTCTGCCGTTGCAAAAATATCTACAGAATCGTCAAAAAAATATTCAAGCGGAGATTGCTCTATCACTTCAGGGTCGGAATTCTCGCCCTGATCTTCGAGAAGCTGAATCCATTTATCTTGATGGATATTATTATCTCCACTTATTCTCCAGTTCTTGTATAATGTATGACTGAATTCTAAGCCCTTTATATTTTGATTTCCTTTATTACTCTCATTCGTAAGAATATGTGATTCAGAATTGTATGTCCATTCACTGTCTCTGAGGGTTTGATTATCCAACATCAACTCTGAAACCTTTAGATTTTCCAGGGCGATATTTGTAATATCAGTGATACTGCAGCACTGAAATTCTGGTTTTTTATTCACTACAAACCAATAATTATCAATTTTAGAGGCAACATCTCGGAAACTCTGTGTGAATTTTTTTTCATCAAATTTTTGGATTATTTCATAATGTGTTTCGATACCATTTACTAAGATCTTCTTATTAACATCTAATATTTCAAAAATATAATATGTGCGTCCCTCTTTTCCACCCCTCTTTACATCGACTTTCGAACCATTATAATAAAAAGTATCCGTTTCAGAAATGGTTTTACATCTATTCCAATTAAAATGATAGTTTTGCCAGATTATTTCTGGATCTGGATTTGAATCTCCGATTTTGATCTGATAATCCCCATCATCGTTTTTTCGGATTTCATCAGATGATAATTCATGAGATTTACTTCCTGCACCTCTCCCCCATGAGATGTGCCGATTACTGAGATCAATGCCATAGGTTTTTAAATCGCTCTCTTCCTCCTCTTTGATATGTAGTGTTGCCCATCCTTCCTGAACGTTTAAGAAACGGATTTCTGTTTGGGGTATAATCTGATATAAGCTATTTTTGGCAGAAAGTTTCAATCCAGGTTTCTCTAAAGGTTCCCACCTGCATGTAATATTTTTAGCTTTCTGTGCCTGAATGGCTTTTTCCATATACCCTATATACTTACCAAGTGAAATTCTTGCATTCAAGTATAACTGTTGTGCATCGTCCCCTGCCATTGCTGTAAAAAAACCAGATGGACCGGACATATTATCTCCAGAGGAAGGGATTTGCGTTCTCCTGCAGGAGGACCGGTTTTTTTGCGGCGTTTTCTTGTATATTGAGTTCTTCTGGTTTATGATCGCTCGCCATAACCGCTCTTCCCTTAGCCCATTCACGTGTACTTCTGATAACTTCACCCATAGTAATTGATAATGGTGAAGTCTCAAGAAGTGCCTCTTTTAATTGACTGGAAGTAAGGGGCTGCCCCTCATCATATGCGCGATACATGGCCTCTTTGACCGCCTCTTCAAGTTCTGCTCCGGTAAAACCTTTGGATATCAACGCAAGCTCGTCCATATCATTGTCTGAAAATATTTTACGTTTCCTGCGCTCCAGATGAATCTTCAATATTTCCTTTCTCTCTTCCACATCGGGAAGATCAACGAAGAATATTTCATCAACTCTGCCTTTTCTAAGTAATTCCGGAGGGAGTTGCGCAATATTGTTTGCGGTTGCTACAACAAAGACAGGCTTCTTCTTTTCCTGCATCCATGTTAGAAATGTTCCAACAACCCTGGATGTGGTTCCACCGTCAGTAGATCCAGAACTTTGTATTCCTGCCATACCCTTTTCGATCTCATCGATCCACAAGATGCAGGGTGCAAGAGTCTCAGCTGTTAACAAAGCAGATCTCATATTTTCTTCAGATTGACCGACAATCCCGCCGAATACCTTTCCCATGTCAAGACGCAGTAGTGGAAGCTGCCAAGCATTGGCAACGGCTTTTGCTGCAAGACTTTTTCCAGTTCCAGGAAGACCTAAGAGAAGAATCCCTCTGGGTACTTCCAGACCAAAATCGCGTGCATCCTGAGTAAATGCCTTCTCACGCCTTCTAAGCCAGTCTTTAAGCCGTCCCAAACCCCCAATATCATTAAGATTTTGCTCCGGCTGATAATATTCCAGATGACCTCTTTTTCGTATTACCTGCTCTTTTTCAGCAGCAATAAGTGGAATCTCAATCTCAGTTATCCTCTGTTTGTCAACAGCAACAGTAGCAAATGCAGACCATGCTTCTGTTGTTGAAAGACCCAGTGCTGAATCCAGAAGTCTAGTTGAGTGTTCTTCACAGTCGCGATCATCAAGGTTAAACTGTTCTTTGACGGCGATGATTATTTTTTTCAGATCTTCCACTTCCGGCAGGGGAAGATCAATTATCTGTACATCCTTTTCAAGTTCAATCGGCAGAAATCTCACAGGCTGAGATAAAAAGAGTGTCCTGTTCTTGAGTTGCTGAAGATATATTTTCCTTGCAATACAACGAAGACGGTTTATCGTCTGTGGCTGGTTTTCAGAAAGATCCGGATGAAAATCTTCTAAAAGCAGTATAATATTTTCCTGTTCCTTTTCTGAAAACCATTCCAGAATCTCTCCCGGTTCTCTTATTGATGAATCTTCTTCATAGAGCGTACCGGATTTAAGATCATATCTGTAAAGTCCTTCGGTCCTGTTCCAGACATATGGAGTTCTGATACATTCTCGTGCGGCAAAATTTAACGCAGCATGGATTCTTAATGTTTCATAGCTTATTATCTGCAGAATCGGAGTATTTGCCTTGACAAACGTAATCAGTCGTTTTTCAAAATCAGATAATCCATAGTCCATTGCTTTTAGTATCAGGGTTGAGACATATATCATCTTCGATTTGCATTTTATCCAGTCAATCTTGGTGATAAATATATGTGATTAACTATGAGTGTTGCCAAAATGACCAAACTGCGGGTACTTTACTAACTCCACAAAATGATGATGTTTGTTCACATCGAACCTTAATGTTTATTCTCACATTTTCTCTAGGAGAGTAGGTCCCCTCAATCTCTTCTTGAACAAATTTATTCCTTGTCGATAAGTGATACTGTATCTTCAATATTGATGTCTTACAGACTATGTTTCATACTGCGAATAGTTCCCCTCCATCTACGGCGATACGAGAGTGACCGAAGAGGAACTTCTGGCAGCTCTCGAAAAAAGTGAATCACTTCTTCCGAATCCAAAAATAGGATTCCCCGCCGCGTCGGGCTCCACGCCGGAGTCGCCCTCCCGCACCCCAAAATCAGAAAAGAGATTGGGATATTGGGGAAATCCCCATATGAAAATAGAAGAATCGACTGAATGTAACAGCAGAAAAACCCGCACGCGGGTTTTTCCCCAGCATTTTTCCAGACGGCGTGCGATTCCTGCGTAGGCGAAGCCCAAATGGGCAAAGTCCATTTGAGGCGGCACGCAAATCTCCGATTTGCACGCATAAGCCGGAGCAGAGCACGACGACGCAAGAATAATGCGATTCGCGAGAATTCGTGGAGGCGTGCAAGCCAAAGGCTTGCGTGCCGCCTCAAATGGGCAAAGCCCATTTGGGCTTATTCGCGGTAAAATAATCTCATGCTTCCACACCCAACAATACCTTTCACGAGAATGCGACCGCCTTCAGCGTCCAACCCGCAATTCGAAAAGATGTGATTATGTGGAGTGACGTGCAATATACATACATATGACGCTCGGCACGGATATTGCAAAAAAACTCTCCGAGGTAGTGGATACAAACATCAGGATCATGCACGTCTGCGGCACCCATGAAGCCGCCATCGCAAAATACGGCGTAAGATCCGTCCTTCCTCCGCAGATGAAGATCGTGATGGGACCCGGCTGCCCGGTCTGCATCACCCCTCAGGGAGAGATCGATGCTGCATGCGAACTTGCCGAGCGGGGCTGCATCGTCTGCACCTACGGAGACCTTCTCCGGGTCCCCGGATCCAAAACCTCCCTCGAACACGTCAAAGGCGATGTCAGGATCGTCCAGGGAATAACGAAAGCAGTCGAGATCGCACGCCAGAACCCGGACAAGGAAGTCGTCTTCATCTCCGTCGGATTCGAAACCACCGTCCCGACCGTCGCCGCGACCCTCATCACGAACCCGCCCGAAAACTTCAGCATCCTCGTCTCCCACCGGCTCGTCCCCCCCGCAATGAAATGGCTGTTGGAACAGGGCGAAGCAGACCTCCACGGATTCATTCTCCCGGGACATGTCTGCGCCGTCATGGGATACCACGAATATGACCAGTTCAAGGTCCCACAGGTCGTCGCCGGATTCGAACCCGAAGACATCCTCCTCAGCCTTCTGATGCTCGCCGAGCAGATCAAAAACGGCGAAGCAAAAGTCGAAAACGCCTACCCCCGCGTCGTGACCTACGAAGGAAACGTCAAAGCCCAGAAACTCATGAAAGACGTCTTCACGCCAACCGACGTCGAGTGGCGCGGCTTCCCGGTCATTCCTGATTCGGGTCTTGCCTTAAAGCCGGAGTTCGAAGCATACGATGCCCAGAAAAAGTTCGACCTGGTCTATGAAAAGATCACCAAAAAGGACGGCTGCATCTGTGATCGGGTCCTTCGAGGTCTCGCCGACCCCTCGGACTGCAAACTCTTCGGCAAAGCCTGCACCCCGCGTGTCCCCGTCGGTCCGTGCATGGTCTCCCACGAAGGAGCATGCCGGATCTGGTATCAGTATCAGCAGAAAAAATAACACATCAGCAGGATGAAAACCTACACCAATATCATCTTCGATCTTGACGGAACGATGGTCGACTCCGTAGTCGGCATAACTAACTCCATCATTTACGCATTACAAAAATACGATATTGAGATCCCAAACGAAGATGAGCTGAAGAAATTTATCGGTCCGCCGCTCATCGACTCGTTTCAGGAGCTTTACGGTTTTTCCCGGGAAGAGGCTATGACTGCCTTTGAATATTACCGGGACTACTACCGGGCAAAAGGTATTTTTGAATGCAGTGTTTTTCCCGGGATCGAAGACCTGCTGAAGTCCCTCAAAGAGAACGGCAAAAATCTGATGGTCGCAACAGCAAAGGTCGAGCAGTATGCGAATATCGTCTTAGAGCACTTCGGGCTCACAGAGTATTTTACCTGTGTTGCCGGCAGCAATCTGGACGGCACCAGGGCGCATAAAGACGAGATAATCCTCTCCGTTCTGGAACGATGCAGAATAACCGATAGGGAACACACTCTCATGATCGGGGATCGGATGCACGACATCCTCGGCGCGAAATACGCTAGCATCGATTCGATCGGCGTATTGTTCGGCTACGGCACAAAAGAGGAGCTGGAAGATGCAGGGGCGGATATCATTGCTGCGAGTGTTGATGATCTGAAAACGATCCTTTCACCCCAGGTATAAATACTCTCACGTGCAATATACTAAGGCGTTCAATCTATCGCAGTTGCATCGATAGGGTAGTCAGGATATCCTATGGGCCTCCGGAGCCTATGACTCGGGTTCAAATCCCGACCGGTGCGTCGTTTCTTTTTATTAAATTAGTTCAATAACTCAGATGATTTCTCAAAAAAAGGGTATGGTTACTTGGAAAAAACCATTACCATATATCCGTTGTCAACCGCAGCCACCCGGCTCTTTTCCGTAAACCCAATCAGCTGCATCTTTTCCGCAAACGAATCCGGCGTATTCTTCCCGTCGGTATACACAGCTGCGATCACCGTACTCACATTCTGTTTCAGGAACAAGCCCTCATACTGAACAACGGAATGCTCATACCCGACAATATTCATCACCAGTGTTATATTCGATGAGAAACCCGCATTTTCAGCAAGCTTCTGAACAGTGGTCGTCTCCACATTCACGGATTTGACGAGCACGCCATCGGATCGCACGATACGGTTGTTCGTGATATCCGACGTCACCGAGATCGCGACCGTATTCGATCCATACCCGATAGCCTTCTGCACAAACGTCACGCCAAGATCGTTATTCTGCTTCGTCAGGTTCAGAGACGGAATCAAATACGGATTCGGCTCGACCGACACCTGGTTCACCGACATCGTCAGCTTATCGTTCATATACGCCGAAAGCATGCCTATTCCCGCACCGAGTTCGATCAGCGGATGCTGCGGGACAAGATACCCATCCACTGCGGCGATCATCTCCGGCTCATAGCCGTTCGGATCCAGCAAAAGCTTCCAGATAAACGACCCGTCGACATACGTCGGATCGACCGAGATAACATTCCCCCGGATCATTACCTCATTCGGGGTCGGATTCACCAGACCCACACATCCGGCCGTCAGCATGAAACCTACAACTAAAAGAGCTAAAATCAAAACTGAAACGGTTTTTCTCCCCGGAGTATTCATAGTAAACTTTCGGAGGGCAATCTATTTGTAGATATTGTTTGCACAAAGGAAAACCCCAAACCCTTTCATGAAACCAGTCAACCATTTTTTTCAGACGGACAGTATGCTCTCCATATATGAGAGGGAAAACACGGGGAAGCGCGAGGTAAATAACGTAAGTATAAACATATACGTTACCAAATAATATATGCCGTGAGAGGAGGGTTGGATGAAAACTGAGGTTCTGAAAAGCATTAAAGAAACCGAAGCAAAAAGTAAATCCACAATCACTGCAGCAGAGAGTGCCGCCGAGCAGACACTTGCAAACGCAAAACTCGAAGCTGACAACTTGATTGCCAAGGCAACAACCATTGCCGAGGATTACAAAAAGCAGAGACTTTTAGATGCACGGAATGTATCAACAGCAAAGCATGCCGCTATTGTTACGCAGGGAAAGGCAGATGCCGATAACCTGATTAACGCAGGAAGCAAAAAGCTCCCGCAGGCAACTTCGCTATTCGTAGAGCGGTTTAAGGAGAAACTGCATGTTTCAGCCTAGACCGATGACCCATTTGTTAATTGCCGCGAGCAAAGAGCAAATGGCGTCAGTTGTGACCGAATTATATCGTCACCAGATTTTCCACATCACCGATTTTGTAGACCAGGGGAAAGAAGGTTATGAAGGAGTAAAGATCGGCATTCCTTTTGAAAACGCCGGCGATCTCTCAAATGACCTGCTGAAAATACGTTCAATCGAGAGCGTATTTCAGACCACCCCGTCTACGCAAAGCACAGTCCAGATACGTCCTGCAGAAACGATTCGAGCAGCAATAGATAGCGAACTTCCGAAAATCGATGAAGAAGTGAGCAGTCTCACGGTAAAGCGATCGAATGCAGAGACCCGTATCAGGGAATGCGAACTGCGTATCAACGAACTTAAACCATTTTCCCTCGTGCCCCTTGAGTTAGATCTCTACCGGGGTTACGAGAATC
>Ga0265295_1002236_pt1 | contig 31480 bp, 49 predicted proteins | sample Munlansysbiofilm_FD_192503 | JGI IMG/M metagenome (GOLD analysis project Ga0265295, IMG submission 192503) | Leachate microbial communities from a municipal landfill in Southern Ontario, Canada - Methane capture system biofilm | ecosystem: Engineered > Solid waste > Landfill > Unclassified ... | reverse complement strand
GGGGTGAATAAATGACTAGAACTCAATGCCCATACTGCAAAAAAAGATATCCGCAGATCATCCCACATCTGATTCATCATGGATGTACTGAGAACGAAGCTGAAAGGATTCTGGAGAGATTCAAGGAAGAATAAATCATGGGAAACAACATCCTAACAAAATGTTTCAACTGCACAAACCGCGCCCCCTGCTGGCACATAACAGACGATCTCCCACCTGGAAGAGATCCAAAGAAAATCAAAATGAAAAAACTCAGCCTGATTAAATTTTTCACAAAAAGACTCTTCGAGGGGTCATATGACACATTATTTTTATATGAGTATGTTTGCATCAGATCCATTATAGATGGGCTTAATCCTGCTCTTGGTGAGGAATTGAGCCATGTATATACTCAGCAGTGCCTCGGCATGATTGAATCAATGGTGAACGCTCAGAATAATGGATGGTGTTGCCCGGGGGATGATCCAGATGTCGGAGAGGAATTTAAGTTTAGTGAGCTTAAAGGAGTGTGAAAAATAAATGGACGAAAACGAACTTAATCAAAAAATCGATAATCTCCAATCTACCCACAAACATTATTTATCCAGAATTGAAGAACTTGAATCATTGCCTGATACAAGGGCGAGAAGAAAGCAGTTAATAAAATTGAACGAAAAGAAGTTCAAAGCGTTCCACAAAATGAGATTTGTAGTTATGAGGGCAGTAGAGGCCGGGTACGAGCAGGATTGGAAAAGTGGGAGATGGCACAAATGTCAGAAAAATCAGAATTAGAAACTCTCATAGATGAGATTCAAACGTGCCCTGATAGGTTCACCCGCGCTGAATTATATAGAGAATATGATAACATAGCTGATCCCAAAAAGTACACCATCACACTTGCAAATAAATTGCAACATGAAATTAAAACACTCAAAGATTCAGAGGAAATGAAAGCATATGTTAAGAGAGTAATTGCAAATGAAAATCAAGAGAGGAATATATTAAATTTGAATGAGATTAATATAAATGAAGTGTATAATATTCTTGGTGAGTCTTATACTTGTTTTTGGGGTCTGAGAGAAAATGAATGTCAGTGACTTAATAGCCCTCCTCAATAAAGTTGATGGAGAGATGGAAGTTGTAACTGAAGCGGTTATCCAAGAGGAATGTGGTTATGTGGATGTCATTGGAACTGATATAATCTTGCTTCTCGACGATTGTGGAACATCCACCTCTAGGGCAGTTGTAATAAAAACAAACCGGTGATTAAATGAAAGTCGGCGACAGCATAAAAAAACGAACCAACGAACTGAATAACCTTCCAGATGAAGACCTCAAGAACCTAGCTGATGCCCAGTTGGAAGACACAAAAAATCAAACATCCGTCCCCACGATTGGAAATAATCGTTGCCACCTGCTGCCAGATGAGCTTATAAAAAGGATTGATGATCTCTACGAGGAAACCATGAGAAGGGAAACTGAGATATTTAGGACACTCCCTGTGGTGTATAGATTTGAGAAGGATTTACTTTGATTTTCTTTTTTGACATCAAATGGGATTACAAGAAAGAATAACGTAAACTTTTTAATACTGTGCCGCTTTCCTAATTACAGGAGGTGAATAACATTAAACTCGATGGAAAATCAGCCGTTGACCTTGTGAGATTCGTTGCCGTGTGTGTGCTTGGATATTATTTAATATCTGTAATGCGTGAGACACTCTTTTGAATTCACTCAAATTTCCCTTTTTTTTTACTACTCAAAAAAATAGAAATAATCTTTTTTATACTCAAAGAACTAAAAATAGTTTTAAGCTTCCTGATATTTTTTATATTTTTTATTAAAGTTTCATCATATGAGTTTCATTAGAAGTTTTCTATTTATTAACGCATTTAATTTTTTTATATGGTATTGAAAATAAATATTAATAATAATTATAAATCATAGCACTTTTCTGATAATTACAACTTTTTATTAATATTTAGATCAGATCTAAAAAAAATCGACATGTTTGTATATTATGATAATTAAACATTTAGAAAGCCTTTTTGGAAGTGTTTAGTACGAGAAGAATTTTAGTAATTATATTTTGTCTATTTTTGCTTACTAAAATAGCCGGAGCCGCGCCTTTCACATATAAAATAAATGACAATAACACAGTATCTGTAATTGATCATGCAACAAATATGGTAACTGGGGTTGTTACTTATGGTGGGGGCACCGCTGATAATAATGTTGCTGTCTCGCCTGATGGAAAAACAATTTATCTAAACTATCATTATATGCGTCCTCCAGATTATTGTGAAGGAGTTTCAATTGTAGATGTTGCTACATGTAAAGAAACTTCGTTTATTGAAACCGATATGCCTTACGGAATTACTATTAGTCCTGATGGTAATAGATTGTATATTTATTCTCCTGACCTAGATTACGTTAAAACAGTTGATTTGCGTACGAATTCTATAATTGCTACTTTAGGTATTAGAGCAGTAAGCACTGCTATTAATAGCGATGGTACAAGACTATTTGTAAGAGTTCTATTCGACTCATTGCAGGTTGTAGATACATCTACAAATGCAATTATTGCTCAATATGAATCAACAGGAATCAGTCCAATAATAATTAAAGATAATAAAATAGGTGTCGATTATGGTGTAATTAATGCTAGTACTGGTTTTCCTGATACAGTTCCTGATATAAGAATATGCACTTATCCAGATTTAGATATGTTTTTTAGTCATCAAGTTGAACCAAATGAAATTAGTATTTATGTTTATCCGTGTATTCTAGAAAACAGTGCAATAGATTGTTATGTTGATGGTAAATTAGCATTTACAGAAACTAAAAAACTTTATCGAAGCAATTTATATGTGAGTGAGTCTTTTATTTTTTCTCCGGGAACGCATGAAATAAATGTAGATTATCGAATTTGGGATAATAATGGAAAACAGACGATATTGACTACTGCAACAAAAGAAATTACAGTACTAGATAATGAACCTAGTGTCCCAGAGACCCCCACAATTACCTGGCCTAAACCTGTTGATATAATCTATGGAACACCATTGGGCAGCGATCAGTTAAGCGCATCTGCTTCAGTACCAGGAACCTTTGTCTATACTCCGGCAGAAGGAACGTTACTGAGTGAAGGCATACATACATTACATGTTGATTTTATACCAGATGATACTATGACATACAGTACAGCATCAGCAGATGTTGTAATTTATGTCTTTCCTTCACAGCAGATATCTGTACCGGAGTTTCCTTCGGTAGCATTGCCCACGGTTGCAGTTCTAGGTATGATTGCAGTCTTTGGACGTAAAAAAGAATAAGCATGTCTGAAGCTTTGAAAAAATAGAGTGTACAAGTCGTTTTTTATGTGACTTCGTCCCGCAATTTTAGGAGGTGAAACGGCATCCTCCTAAATTGCTAGCAATCTCCGCAAATCAAATTGTAGTATGAGCTGACCTGACGATTATCATAAGTTTATCGTCATTGGTCATACCCGAATCCTCGATATAAGTAATTACTCCGTTTGTTATTGAAATATCAATTCCTTCATTGTCAGGAGCAATTAAATACATCCTGTGTTTTCTTGGATTCAAACAGTTGTATATCTCACATCCCTGAGACAGATTAAAAATGCTGATAATCTGTTCAACTGTGAGTGCTGTATCTCCTGTATCAATTGTCCTTGCTGATGCTACATGTGTGTAGCCCGTGATAATAGATTCTGATCCTCCGCTCGTGGCAGTGCCTCCTGATGTTAGTGTTCTTGTTGCATACTCCCAAACCTCCTGGGCTGTTGCTCCTCCTGCCCCTGCGCTCGTGAGAGTACGAGTGACGTGTTCCCAGACCTGTTGGGCAGTTAGTGTGGATGTATTGTATCCCTCTAATGCAGTTGCGACCCTTAATTCAAAGTAATCGTTTGTCAGTGTATCGGTTACTATTTTGATTCCATCTACAACGTTGTCTATAGTTGAGAGTGTGGTATCTGCTGTATTGACCCCTAACCGTATTTTGACATCATCGATGTCGCCTGCGCCTTTTACAACAATATCAAAAGATCCCGCAGCAGGAACATACGCGGCTGGTACAGTCAGGAGATACATTCCCATATCCGAAATCCATACAGCTGTTGCTCCGATTGCCTGAACTGCGGTTTGTTTGTATCGTTTGACATAGACGACGAGATTAGAGATTACGTCCTCATCTTCTCCCGACCAATCTGCTTTCATTGCTTCAAAGAGGACTTCTGCGTCCTCGCCTGCATAACATTCGCCTAATAACATATTACCACCACCTCCTGGATCTCATGAAGAAATACATTACAACTGCACTTGCAGTAACTAGTAGTGGGGGAACATACGGATTAGTTAATTGTATATAATCCACTTTTATTTCAGAATCACTACCATATTCATTCGAAACTGTCAAATTAACTGTGTATTCCCCGTCTGTATCGTATGTCCAGATTGGATTCTGTTCAGTACTGTCTATTGTCCCGTCATTTTCAAAGTCCCAACTCCATGACGTAGGAGCCCACATAGAGCCGTCCGTAAATGATAAATCTATAGGGGCTGTACCTGTTGTGTTATTGGCTGAAAATGCTGCTATTGGTACGCCAACCGTTACAAAATCAAAAGAGTGTTGAAGAGGGTAAGCTGTTGCAACGTCTAGCCCTATCGAAATGTTTTCTGTTGAATTTGGTGTATTGTTGAGATATACAAGTCCAGAAACTAAATTATCTTCAACATTGTCAAAAAATAGACAATCACTTAAAATTGATGAAGATGTGAGATATAAATACTGATTTGCTTGCCCTAAAAATGTATTATTCCAAAAAATACAATCCTCTATGTATGTCTGATTAGGACCTAGCGGATAAGTGCCACTTGCGTATGTATAAACATTTATCCCGTATGAATTTGGACCATAAATTATATTGTCCCTAAAAGTTGCATTGAATACTCCTCTTTTGTCGGAGTCTCCTGTATACCCATATGTATCATCATCTCCTATTGACCCTAACAATAACCAGTTACCGAGAGGTAGACTATCATCCTGTTTAATATTCCAGAATTCATTGTTCGTTACGGTGAGATTCCTAGTATTATAAATCTGTATTGGGCGATATGTATAATTAAAATCGCAATTGTCTATTATTATATTAGATGCGTTATAATTATGGAAGAATACCCCTACTACATCTCCTGTTAGTGGTGTAGGAGTTGGTCTGTAATTGAAATAACAGTTTGACACATTAACAGTATCAAGTTTATTGTAATTAGTGTGGAAATCAAGCTCGTTATGCCAGCAGTCCCAGAATGTGACATTCTCAACTTTTGTATCATACGCCCCGTTGAAAAAGTGTAGTCCATGACTTATTATAGTATCGATATATCCATTTTTAACAGTGGTATAATTACAATTAGTCTTGAAATCCATGCCGTCTATAGACATGTTTGTCATGCGGAAATTATCATATGTTGTATTCCATGACCCTGTACTATCCACGCCTTTGATAGACCCATTAGCAATATAATTTGTAATTGTGGAGTTTTTTAGACCGGTCCCGATCATACCATAATCTACTGAATCAATGTTAATATCTGAAACATATGCAGTTTCCAGATTCAGGTATCCTATTGCGCTGCCTGTACAATCCGCAATATCAATTGTGTCAATTATAGCATCTGTACAAGAGGAATAATATATCCCATATGCCGAAACATTTGTAATTGATACATTATTTGTTTCTGTGTTGTCAGCACCTGAATAGTATATTGAGTTCTGGTATCCGTTTAAATCAAGCCCGTCAATAGTGATATAATTTTTCAGGATATTAAAACCGTATTGCTGTCCACTGCCCTGTAAAAGTACAGTTCCATTATATTTTTCTATTGTAATTGGATGACCAGATAATCCACTTTCAGCGAGTACAATCCCACTTTCGGAAAATGTCCCGTCTATAATTTTTATTGTGTCGCCTGGAAGTGCAATAGAACACGCATAAGTAATTGTTTGTAGAGGAGAATCAATTGCGCCAGAATTCGAATTGCTTCCTGAGTTAGAAACATAATACGTTTGAGATGATGCATCGCCCCCATATGCTAGTTGAGAGATTTCAGTGCTGTCTGTTACAGTTCGATTAAATATATTTACATTGTCGAAATCAGCATTACAGTATGAGAATAATATCAGATTTTGCTCATTCGTTGCGGCAGTTGCCTCTCCGTTTAGCGTGCTTAATACGGTAGTTGTTTTTAGTGTTCCGTCTCTATACTGTTTTACTGTTTTTGTTTCATAATCATACGTAATTAATACATTTGTCCAGATATTCTGTGCCCACTCTTTTTGGTTGAGATAGTAACTTGATGCTGAAACAGAACCATCCCCGAGATTAATAGTAAGTGGTTTAACCGGAGTTCCGTATTTTGAAATGATAACCTGATAACCATTCAGGTCATTAAAATTCTGTCTTTTCTTAATTATATAATAATGTTCAGTGATGTCATCCATCACTGCGTTTGGTTTAATGTCTACTGACATAGAAAAATCTGACTGGTATAGATCTAGTGTACTTGAATCTAATACAGTAACAATAGACGTAGCCGTGTTATTTGTTCTGACTGCATGTCCTCCGCCTCTCCCGTCTACCCATACAACGTTTGCGCCTAATGTTCCGTTGTTTCCATTTCCGGAATCATCTAATGCCGTTGAGCCTGATCCCGTTTCGAAATCAAAATGTAGTATTTCTCCTGAAGGTGGGACGGCACTCGCAGAGCCTACTAAGAGACACAAATATATCCAAAAAATAACCACAAAAAGAAACCCACGACGTACTCTATTATTCATCGCCGCCCCTTTCTAAAAATCGTTTTTCAGTCATCACAAAAATAGCCGCCTGTTTTTTTAATCATTTATTCCTCCAGATATCAAAAAATATCATTCTTTGAAAAATATATCATAGATGATAATATAACTCTTCAAAATAAAAATGTTTGTATTGAAGTAATAAAATATAGTCACACGAATTAAAAAGGTATAGATTCACTAGAAGCCAGTAGAGAGGATTTTAGAGGGGAGTTAATAGGAAAGTATGGGAAGCGTAAGAAAAGTGAGCTACGTGGCTGTGTGAGAGCCTGTTGGAAAAATGGAAGGGGAAATTAAAGGAGATCTTCGGGGGGTTGTTCAGTCTGCCCTTTAACCGCCTTAATGCCTGCAATGTCTACAGGTTCAAAAAAATCAGCTCTGTTGAGGATTTGAAGAATATTTGATGGACAGTTCAGGAATTTGATTGATTCCTCTGTCAAAATCTCTTTTTCATAGAGTGCGTCTACGAGTTCTTTAAGGTGTTCTACGGTGTCACATGGGATTACAAGAGAGGGGGAGTTGTTGAGATCCATTAAATATAATCCTCCGTCTTCCATTTATCAGCCTTCTCCCTATAATACTCTAAAAAGAGTTTGCCCCACTCAACAAGCACATTATCCCGATCTTTAAAATCATTTGATCTACCCTCATAGATCCGGAGTTCTTGAAATTCCTCTTGCTCCAAACGCTCTGGGAGATTCCATTCTTCGAAAATGATCGCATTAACGAACCATTCAAACTCTTTGAGTATCCGGTGTTGTAAGTGGAATACTCCTCGAAGTTTTGCACATTCTTTTAGTATTTCATTTAGATCGTCGGGCATTATATCACCATCTTTTCAAAAGCACTTAAACACATATTATATCCATCCCGTTCTTTTGCTAATACCGCAGCCCTGTCATACTCTCTGACTTCTATGCAACTCTGGATTGCTGAGTTATATTCGGATATTTTATTGTTGAGCCAAAGGGAATAGGAATTGATACCGTGTGTTTTTGGAGTGAGGGGTTGTTCTGGTGTGTCTTCTATTATTTTCCAATCATCAGAAAATATATCATCATCAGTTAATGTATAATTTTCTGAGAAATTTCCAGTATCTGTTATTGTAGTGATTAGGAGAACGCGCTTAAAAGAAAGATCCATTTGTTGTATAGGGAGTATTTCAAAAAAATGTTTGATCGGAAGAGAGTGTCTTCTTACTTTCGTGCCTGCTTTCAAGGCTTCAAGTGCTTTACTGAAATCCATTTTAGATACACCTTTTTCGATTTATTAATACAATCCATGCCATTGAAATTAAACATAGTAACGAAAATGAGATTATGAAAATGTCAATTAATGAATACCCATCATGTATGACGACTGGAACAATGGTATGATGAGATTTCCCAGCTAAGATGTAAACAGTTTTCATGCCGGCGTGATCTTCCTTTTAATTTCATCACAGTACCAGATTTTTAGTATCATTTATGTTCCTCTGATTGTTTTCTCAATAATAACATTCCTTTAACGCCTTTATCAAAATACATCAATTTAATATACCTATAATAAGCCCGTGGATATTGAATCCAAAACGATATTTTACCCGTTATATTACGGGAATTGTAACTCATGAATGATTTGGAATCTTTTAGAAAAGTTGGCATGGTTTTAATTCCTCCTGGTTTGGATTGTCCTTTAAAATAATATGCTGAGTATTCATCTCGTAATAAAACTCAGATAACTGATCTCCTGCTACAGTCCTGACTACGTTTTTATGTTCTGTCGGAAAGGAATTAAAACCAAAACATGTAAACGAAATATTGTTAAAATTGCCTTTTTTAGTTGCGGTTGGGTTATAATTAAGCGATTTCAGTATGCCCATGGTGGTTTCTGTTAATGACATTGTTTGCACCTCTTAATAGCTCGCTCAGTCCATTCAACCCCGATATCCCCGGAAGTCGTGGAGAATTATATATATCATAATGATGAATACTATCTTAGAGTCTTGATGAGGACCCATAATTTTATTGTGGCACTCAATAATCTTACTCGGGCAAGATGAAATGCGAATTCAACTTGCCTGAGAATAATACCTTTTTTGTAAAGTGATGATGTGTAGAGCCACCGTACTTAAATTATAACTGACCCCACATCAAAACTGGCACACCATCCATATTTAATCACCTTCCTCCGGGTTGAAATGTAAAAGCTCAATTCCAATTATCTCCTGATCAAAATTAAAATCCAAAACATACCATCCATGATCTTCAGAAACTTGATACCCATCATCCCAGGTCAACGAGATTATATCTGCTTCATAGTCATATGATACCGTTTTACCTTCCAATTGTGGAAAGTTCGGCACTGTGGTTTCAAGTTTTGAGATTAATTTGTTTAGGCTCTCATGGGAGAGTTGGTTATTTGTGGGGTTGAAAATCATTTTGAGACCCTCTTGATTTTAGTTATCTTTTTTAGATGGATATCCAGATCCACCACGTGGAGGATTTGAAAAATCTAAACTTTTAATTCCTATAACTTTGTTTGATCTATCAATAGCTTCATTGAGCTTATCTATTTTTAACTGTGCCTTCTTCTTAGTCTTTTCCAGTTTCCGTTCAAAAGTTATTCCAAAAAAAGACTCGATGAAATTTGGAGGAGATACACACCAAGACTTAATTAATTCCCTGGCTCCATTATGCCCCGTAATTGTTATGTGTTCACCATCTGCTCTAACATCAAGTTCCCATTTTGAATTTGGATCGTCAACAAAATAAACCATTTTTGGAACCTCATATTATTTCCCAAGTTTATTCTTAACACACGCCAGCTTTTTCTCTAACTTCTTCTCTTGCAGTTCGAGATTGAACCGTTCATCACTAAACATATACACCCCATCAAAAAAATTAAAAAAGTCAACTTCCGCAGTTGGGTGTGTTGGTTCGTCATCCCAGTCGTCCCCCCATACTTGTTTATTCATGAACGTAAGAACCACGGGACCTCGGGGAGCACACTCATTGAGTTTCTTTAGCACAAAGAACGGTAAGATCTTCGCGAACTTCCTGAAGATGGCCATTTGCTTCCTCCAATTTTCTTGTATATTCTTTAATTCTCTTTTCTGCTTCGGTTTTTTGAATTTTCCAGTAATCAGAATGATTTGTTCCTATCCATACACCATCTGAGATTTTCAGGAGAACTATCTCGTGGTCCTCTTTTCCGACGGTCACTTTATCCGCATAAAACGGATCTATTTTGTTTAGTTTTCTTTCGAGAATGAACCAGGGGAGATATTTGTAATACCGTGGCATTTATTTACACCTGTTGGATTAATGACGTTTAGAGTTATTATAATGACCGTGTGTTATACCTGCCCGAATGTCTTCCATTTTTTAACTCTATCACAGAATTTAAATTTATAATCGTCTACTTGTTCTATGAAGTGAAAAGCTAACAGGTGTTTCCAATGCGCAAGAAAGTTTTCATCCCCTACTCTGTCATTGCATTCTTTTTTCACTTCATTATAAGTGAATTCTGTTTTGTAATAGTTGTTTAATATCCTTATCATCAAGTCTCTTCTCATGGTTATCCCATCATGTGTTAAGAGCGTAGATGTTTTTTCTTTCTGGAATTTTTTATTGAATATATAGGAGTAATCATCGAGTGATGGATAATCAGATTCTAAAAGTTCTTTTTGTGGTTCTTCTTTAAGGGAGTCGAATAGTCTCCACAGTGCCATCTGAGTGATTTTAGTCCCGGTTTCTTCAGATAGCCTTTTTGAAATTTCTGAAACAAATAGACCAACACCCCTCAGTTCAAATGCTTTTTGAATAATAACAGTATCGTTTATAGTCATTTGTGGCACTCTATCCCGCCTCTTGTTGTATTTACATTTGTTTGTAGATTCGTTCCAACGGTCTTTGTTATTTTCGATCCAATTTTTTTTATAGTTTATTATATGTTCTTTGTTATTATCTCTCCATTCTTTTCGAACTTTTGAAATATTCGCACTGTTTTCATTTCTCCATTCGTTGTAACTTTTTTTTAGTAATTCTTTGTGTTCGGTTCTGTAACGTTTATCTGATTCTGGATATGACCTGGGATTTGTCCTCCTCTTCTTTGAAATCGTTTCTTTGTTTAGCTCATAATATATTTTATTATGAGCTAAGATGTGATCTCGATGAGATTCTCGATATTTTTTACGATCTACCGCTCTGCAATCATTACAACGTGACCTTAAACCATCTTTGTGATTTGAATCCTTATTATATTCACTCGCATCCTTCTCAATTCCGCATTTACTACACTTTTTCAATGTTCACACCTTTGTATATTTGAATGACCATTATCTACATTTTAATAACTCGACTTTTAAACGGATTATTCATGGTATATATATTCAATTCAGAATGTCTCTTTTCTATACTGAAAAAACTGAATCCGTCATTGCAAATCTGGACTATTGTGAATGTCTCCTTCGACTGCCCCTTCTGCATTACAGCACATTATCAGAGCATCAGTTTGATAGCGGGATTTGTTAAGGAAATTTGGCTTGTTTGGCGTTTTTCTTCGTTTTGAAATTGGTATCTGCATGTTTCCTCGCATTTTTGTTTTTTTGGATTCCACACAAGTATTTAAACTAACACCAACTGTCTAAATTTACGATTGTGTTTTTTAACTTCCTAAAAGTTACCCGAGTTACCGGAATTATTTTACACCGTTTTCATTGATATCGTTTTTTTAGTTCCCGGTAACTCAGGTAACCGTAGTAACTCTATATTCTCTTCGATTTCCTATAAGGAAAATAGAGTAAAACATCGGTTACTTTGGTTACTCAGTTACCTGGGAGATTATTCACCGGTTCGAATTGCGATATTGCCCGCGTTTCATACTATAGATCACACCTTCGTTCCAATCTGCTAAAATTACTTTTGAACCCTCGTTTTCTATCCGGTCCGTAGATTCATTGAAAGCTTTTATTTTAGCATCGTTTCTTTTGTCTATTAGCTTCTGAAACTCCTTCGCACACTTCAATTTTTCATTGAAAACTTCATTATTTACATCGCGGTATACCTTCATCTCGAGTCCACTTGGATAACTCAAGTTGATTTTCTGAAACGCGTCTGAACATTCAAGTTCTTCCCACGACACAGCTTGAAAAAAATGCATCGCTGGGAACTCGTCTCCCCACTCAACTGTTACTATAAAGTTTTTCAAACAACGCTCGCTCATTTTTATTCACCAATCATTTTTCATTTTTAAGTTTCTTTTGATAATACTTTTCGGCCGCTACCGTTGGACCCCATTGGGGGCAGTTCTTTTTTTCGTTTAAAGAACCTGCACATTTTATTTTATAACTACATCCACTCAAACTCAATTCACAATAACTAAACACACGGAGGTCATTCTCGACCCGTTTACAATATCTACAGCCTGCTATCATTTTCATCTCTCCTGGAACGGGTATTTATCTCCAAGTAGTCTGTATTCAGCAAGTTCTCTCATTATGGCATTAGACAAAGAATGACATCCACGACATTCACGGATTTCTTGTTTATTCCGGAATCGAAATCTTTTATATACCACTTTATTTCCACCCTCTCGTTCTCAATACATGCATTCTTGCTCTAACAATCGAACCCGCGAAATATGGGCACTGTTTAATAAATTTCCTTTCAAATTCATATTCGTCTTTTATCACATGGTTAGGGTATTCTTTCTTCACATACTCGATTATTAAAGAATCAATCAGCTGCAACGGGCTCACGTCGTCGGTAACCGTGGTAACTTCCTTTTTAGTGGCCGCCTCGGTTTCCGTATACGTGTCTATTTCGGGGGTACTATAGTTACCACCCTTCAAACGCAGCCCGAACACAGATTTCCAATTTTTACCTATTGGATCCACGGTGTCTGTATATTCACTTTGTAATTCCTCATTGTACTTTTTTGCGTTTGTTTCATAGTCCATGCTTCGAAGTATCGAGGTAAATTCGTTCTTTGATATCTTTCGATGCCCCCTCTTTTCTCGATAGCTCTCATACTGCTCATACAAGTACCAGATTGGCACAAACGAATTGTCAGAGTCTATACACTCGTCGTTTACGAACGCCTGCACCGGGTTCGATAAGCTTTCATACTTGTCCTTTCGTGCCTCCTGTGTTTCCTCATTTAACATTTTTCCGGCTTTCAGCATACTATTTAAAATCCTTATACACTTCATGCACAGGTTTTCATATTCAGTTTCTGGAATTTCGTCTACTATGTCCTTCCCGTCTTTGAATTTATTTTTAAATTCAACTATTGACCATCTACGATAGAACCCGTCTGATCTATCGGTTGTAGCTGGCAAGCCGTTTGTAGCAATCAGTATTTTTGCAGTGTTGATAAAATCAAAGCTGTCTCTTCCCTTGAATTCACATGATACGAGATCACCGCCCGACAGAGCTTTTAACATGTTCGTTCTTGAAAGTGTATTATAGTTAGTTTCTCCGATGAACGCCGCTTTCTTCTTGTACAGTTTAGATGCTTCAAATTGAGACTTTGCCAGCCGATCAAGATCTGTTCCTACACAGTTTTCTATTCCAACCAACCGCCTTAAAAGAGTCATGAACTGTCCTTTACCGTTCGACCCTGAACCAACCAGCGCAAAAATTCTCTGAATCGGATAACCGTCATACATGCAGTAAGCACATATTTCACAAAGCAGCGCGGCTTTTTCACTGTGCCAACTTTTGAACATCGTGTTTATAATAGGAGTTTCCTCAGCCGTCCCGAGTTTATGAGGTATCGGAGAAACGAAAAAATAGTCTGGTGTCGCCTCGAATTTCTCCCCGGTTTCAATATTAACAACCGTGTTTTCAAACTGGATCCACTCTTTTTTAGTAGGCTGCACGCGTCTTTTTCTACCAGTTATTCTGATAGCTTCGAGTATCTCCTGTTTCATTTGTGATTTATAAATTGTCAGATCCATACCCGATGAAATTTGACACATTATTTCAGTTTCGTCCACCCTGTCATATTTCTTCAACTCGTCGTTCCACATCCAATAATTTTTAGCGATGTCGAAATATATCGGGATGCTGTCTTGTAGAGCCTGGGCGATCTGCACCGGGTCGTGCACGGTGCTTCGGATCGCTTGCCCAATACTCTCAGTCTTCGTCTTGATCCGTTCCCTGCCGGTATCAAATGGGGCGTGCTCTACCACTTCGTTATATACTTCTTTTGGGAGCTTCCACCCGTCAACCACTTCGCTTTCTTCACATATGTGTGATTGGAGGGCATAGTAAACCATTGCTTTTGCTGGTATTGGGTCATCGTTTGGGATATGTCCGTGGTTTTTTGCATGTAACCATATTGTGTAAACCGTTTTCGGATCATCAAAATTTACATCCGACGACCCCGCCCCATTGTGTCCAAACCCGGCCCCAGAACACGTAGACAGCCCACACTCAACCGCCATGTATGTCAATGCAGTGTGGCTTACGTTGTGCCTCCAACAGTGCAACATTCCATTTGAAACGCTCGTGTCCTTGTACGTTTTTGATCCATGAAAAGGAGAAGGGAAACGATGTGTTGGATCGTCGTGTTTTCCTGTAACGTCGTTAATCGTAAGTGACCATAATGCAGATTTGTTTTTACCGTCTTTATCCTGGGAGACAGGTCTTTTGTTTTTCTTATTTCTGTTAGCAATGTCTGTAGCTCTTTTATTTTCAAGACATACTCTATAAGCTTCTGGCAATTCGTCGTATGTGATTGATTGAACGCTGTGCTCAACCATAACAGAATATTTCCCAGCGTTCGGTTTATCTTCATCTGGTATGAGCCCGTATTCTTCCGGGGCCACCGGGACATACGAGCCAGCAGCGACTACATATTGCCAGTTTGACCGAACCTCCCCCGCGTCCTCTGTAGCTATATTCTGTTTCGATGAGTTTTCAAATATGGACTTTGCCGGGGTGTCTTCAGTAAAATAAAAACAGTGCCTTCCTATCCGCTTTCGTGATTGGTTTTCAAGTGTGGGCTTATGGCTTTTAATTTGATTTAAATCGTCGATGTCTACGATTACTAATGGGTCAGTATCTATTGCAGCTATACCAATGTTGAAGCCCTGTTTCATGAGATTATAAGCTTCATTAAAGGTTTTTCTGTTCTGCTTCCACGACATGCCTTTCCACGGGTCTTTACCATTTTTTTCAAGTGGAAAATAATAAGGCGTGTACCCACGTGGAGCGTCAGCCATTAAAAGCATATGAAACTTTTTAAGCTCTTCTGGATCGGTATAAACTGACATCCCCATCACCTTTTTTAAACGTCTGCGGTTTGTGTATTCTCCGTTTTCCTCTACAGTGCGAACAGTGCTTTCTAAAGATTTCAGCATCGATGTATTCATTCAGATCAGGTTCGAGATCTGGAACGAACGTAAACCGGCCAGGTGTTGAGTTTATCCCCATAGTGAAACCCTCGGCAATGAACACTGTCGTATTTTGAAAGTTCTTTGCCGTGAGCGGTCGTGGTTTTCAAATTTCCTCGTTTTTAGAGTAGCATATAAGTTACCCATTCCATTTTTTATAGAGTGATTCATCTATCTATGCGCTCCATCTCTGTGGATTTCTCAACTAATTGTTAATTATTGTTCTTTTGGAACGTCCCAATGAGGACTATGACACCGTTTATTAGGGCATAGTGCAGGGCGTCCTTTTTTACGGGGGATCCATTTGTGCCCACATTTTAAACATTCGCATTCTGTTATGTATTCTGTCTTCATTTTACAACTCCAATTTTCCCGACCATATTATGCAGTGATATGAAACTTATTATACCACGTACTATAATACGTATTATGAGTATATATACTTATTGTTTTCACCCTCCCCGTCTATCATTTTCAACGTAACATCTACATTCCCGCGTACCAACTTTTCTAAAAACGTCACTTTGAATCCTCCTTTTCATACAAAGGATAAAGCGCGTTCAAACACTTCCCACAGTGTAAATTCTTCTCTCTTTCCGGCCAGAGTTCCCTGAGTGGAGATTCTAACCACACCGGACATTCAGGGGGGATGTGATATCCCTGTGCGGTCTTTTCTCTGATGAATTCCGCATGGACCTTCGCGGCAGTTTCGTCAATGGAAGAGGGGCTCATGCTTCCACCTCTTCCGGAGTTTTTTCAATTCTCGCAAGTGAAGCCCTCAAAGCAAACAGATTAACCTCACACTCAGCAATCTTGTTTTCAATTGCAACACGGTCATTATATGGAGCCTCATCGAGCTTCAGGAGCTCTACATAATTCAGCTTCAACCATTCCTCTACCCCCGGCCTATACGCTTCATATGCTGCCTCCCGGCTGCCTCTCCAAATTATCTGCATCCCGAGTTCCTGACACTGCATGATTATTTTATGCTGGGTGGACCTGATTCTCTGAACGTCTACAGTGTACCTCTTTCGTTCCTTGAATCCAGTATGACATCTAAAATCAGGGGTATTATCTCTAACCGGGAATAATTCATGTGACCGAGGACACCAATAATCTCCATCTTCGGTTTTTATCCGTTTAACTTCGCAAAAACGGCACTGTTTAGGCCACTGAGGGAGATAATTATAAAATTCATCCTCTGTGCATTCGAGATCAAATCTAAAAATAGTAAACCTTTTGTCACCTGAGAACCGCCCAAACTCTTCATACAGGTTCTTTCTGTGGTCCTCATCCATCAGGGTTCCATACAGATCGTTTAAGCTCTTACGTTCCCGGCAAACTGGATACCAACCCACCCCCTGAACGTGTGCCACATAGTCCCCTACTGAGTAGTAAGGCCATTTCTTCTTATCATATTGTGGGGTTTGTTCGGTGGGGTAGCCGAGTTCATCAGCGGAATTTGGAAGCTGTTCTCTGCCATCAACATAAACAGTAACTTTTGATCGTTCAGCCCAACAATTTCTATACCAACGAAGGGAACCTCTTTTTTTTTCAAGCTCCTTCAGTGTCTCGGCATCCTCTGGATTTGCTTCACAATATGCTTTCAGGAGCTGCACGGCTGGATAGAGGGACCGCATTTCCTTTTCGTAGTGTTCGGATGTGAGGGGCTGGCGGCCTGATTTTTTAGGAGGCAAAGTGCACAGCCTCCTTGATACAAATTATACACCATGTGCCGGTTGCCGTCCGGCGAGCGACTAACGCCTTAGATCCCTTATTGTAAGCGCGTGCCGTACCCTTCTGAGCTTTCCGTTTGGTATTCAGATATTCCGCTGGAATCCACTTTTCAGACTCTCGATCAAATTCCCGGTATCGTTCAGGAGCAAATATGATTGTTTTTTTAGTCCAATACCTGCCCCGCTCCGGACCTTCACAGGGGAGAACCTGGGAGTAATCAACACGAGGCAATTAAACAACCCTCCGGAGAACACGTTCAAACACATCCCCAATTGATCCCTGATTGCAGACATAAACAACCTTCCCGCCTGCGTTCTTCCCTTCTACTCTATACAGCTCCCGAATCGTCTTTTGATACTCAACACCTGAATAAATATCAGAATCCCGCCCGTATGGTCTGCCCATGATTAAGACAGTAACATCAGGATCAGGCAGATAATCCGCAGTTTTCCTGACCCATTCTTCAGGAAGCCCATCAGCAAGCGCATAAACGATGCCAGAGAGTTTCCCCCGGTCACAGACGTATGTTTTTCTAGGATCAAGCGTTTCATAGGTCTCAAGCCGGTTGACTATCTGGAGAGCCTGAAATGACATCGGCTCGAATGGAAGTTTTTTGTTTAGGATATCCCGGAGGGTCTTTCCGGATTCAAAATTTTCATTTGGGAATTTAATTAGGGTGGCGTTTAATTTTTTGGAAAGGAGGGCACAAATTGTACTTTTACCGAATTTATCCGGGCCTTCAACGGCGATAATCATTTTAAGAGCCTCCGCATGGATTCTGGCACTTTCCCAACGAGATTTTCAACCATGTCCAAATCATTATTATACAAATGCGCAGAAGTAGACACACAAATTAACTCTTCGAGTATTCCCCCGGCTGGCCGGATAACTTCGTCCTGAAACGCTCGGATAATTGCTCCAAAATTAGCAAAGTTGGCATTTCCATAATCATGTGAACGGAATAAAACGCGGAGAGATACTTTATTTCCTTCTGATGTTCTAAGCTGGAACCAATTATAACAAGGGGGGTTTTTTAAGAAAATATCTAGTGGATTCCAAATGACCCCACATATTCTGTTATTTTGAATTCCAGATTTTATAGCCTCTTCTAGTTCTATTTTACATTCGTCCATTTGATCAATATAAGATACCCATTCCGAGATCTCGCTCCAAACTCTGTAATTGTGGAGTCTCTCTCCATAAGTATAAGGCTGCTCTCCCCTATCTGGATCTTTCAGCATCTCGATATATACCTTATTAGCTTCTTTCCCAAACATCCACCCTTTAGGAAGCTCGCCACGGTATAATCTATCAAGGGCCCTGCCGTATAGCTGAACCACTGAGAAGATCTCTCTTGCATCTTTAGACTCTTCTATACTCCCAAATTTCAGGGGGTTTCCCTTTTGGTATATGGTTCTCCAAAGATCTTCATTGAGCTTATCAATGTCATCAGAGGAAAATAATTTAATGGGGGTTAACATTATCAGAGCCCCCAAAATATCCCACAATAACACTTCCCCTCAGTCTTCAGATCCTCATCAAGCTCATTACAAGGGCACTGAGTATTAATCTTACAAAGACAAGCTAAAACCCCGTTCTCGCCCTTCTCGTTCATTCGCAGGATCTTCGGCAGGTTCTTATTATATGACAGTAAACATTTGTGTTCTTCAGCTACCTTCTGGAGATAATCAAATGATTCTTCAGGGGGATTTTCAGTATACGCTGGCATTTAATCCGCCTCCTCTACATACATCCTGGCAGGCTCAGCAATCCACGCAGAAGTGAACAACCCTTCAAAAAATAAATTTGAATGTTTTTGATAGGGATAGTTCTTGATCTCATTTACAGCCCTTCGATTTGCATTTATCAATTCTCTAACTAACATCAGCAGGCCCCCATACACACACTTGAATTTCTCAACATCTTCTCACAATCTTTGCAATATTTCGACTGTCCATTTGCCGGAAATCGTTTTCCGCATTTCTTACACTCGCGCATTTCGAGTGGAGTGTAATACAGAGTTTGTTTTTTGCGGGTCACAGTTCCACCCCGGCCCATGTAATCAAAAAAAGAAAAAACAAACCAATGATTAGGAGTCTCGAGAACGGCATCTCTTACGCCTCCAGTGGGCTGATTATTACCCACCCATACTTATATTTCGCAAGCAGTGGATAATAATCCCCTTCATCACACGGCAATCTCACATTTGATAAATAATACTCAATTTTCCCCAACGTCTTCAAATATGTAAAAAAATCAGCATCGAACACGGCTTTCTTATCTTCATCTTTAACTATAACTCTTTCAATTCCAATTTCGATTTTATTCAACCGAATTTTATTTTTATCATTGAAATATTCCTGTATTTGCTCGGGGAATAATTCCGGGCAGCGGGCTTTCATAATTTCTTTTTTGGGAGATGATAACAACCCATCTTGCACTTCAGTCATTTCAAGCAAATTAAAACACCCCCACACAATAACTTGAATTAGTAGAAGGCGCAATAACGGTATGAGTTGAATCCTGCCCGGATCTGAGCAATCTTTTCAGGGTTCCACTCATCTTCTCACCTGCTTTGGTTTTCTGGTGAGGTATACTAATCCTACGAGACTCCAAAAAAGGATAACCAGAGAGATGGTGATCTGATCAGGGGTCATGCTCTCACCGTCTCTGGATAAAACTCTTCTACAATTGCTTTACATTCTTCCGGTGCTTCAGGTAATGAGAGTGATTCCTCAGCCAGTTTCTCAAAATCCCTTACGGAATACTGCATCAAAGCTCTGGTATTCATGGTTTGCTGAATAGCATTGACCATATCCTGTAAAGATCCCCGGTACTCCAAATTGACCATGTAAATCGTTGTGCTGGTCTTTGTGCCTGGAATAACAGTGTGTTTTGGGGTCAGGGTAAGCATAAGGGGCAGCCCTGCAAGAAGTCCGTTTGTAAGGCCTCTGATGAATTCCATTGATGAGAATATATTATTGATAGAATTCCATCCGGTTGTCCTGAATTTATATACCCCGCCAACCCTCGGAGCATCATCAAGAATGAGAGACAAAACCCCATTCGGTTTACATTTTTTATCTTTTATATTGGGGCACGTTTCTGGGTTACATTCGATAGATGCACCTTCTGAGTTCAGAGCAATGAACCCATCTCCTCGGCACTTGCACGCTGCACTATCATAATAAGCATATGATGTAGGGAAGTTCAAGGACGGGTCATCGTAAGGAAGTCTCACAGGGATTTCACGGCAGTTTTCCCCTAATTGTTTCATTATGTAAGTATCCGGCGCGAAGTCATCATTCACTTTATCCATTGTTGTGATAAGGAAATGGTCTATCTTCTCAGGAGGTCTGAACTGGTTCCCCCTCGCGGATGTTTTCATTTCGCCTTTTCTACCGATCTTTATTTTCCCACACTCGGCAAGCCTGGGGGTGAGCCCACGAATAGTCCGCCTTGGTCTCTCTACTGGGTTAGGTCGCACAGGTCCAACTTCTTCAAAACCGATTTCGTGGATTTTCCCAACGTATCCACCCTGTTTCCATTCATTTATTTTCTGAGGTTCGGGCATCTCTTTAACCTTTTCCCGTCTCTCCATCTCAATTATTTTTCGTTCTTCTGCTTCGGCCAGTTTCCTCTCATTTTCTTCCCGTTCTTCTCTGGCCTTTATCTCGGCTTCGTCTACCTTCCCAGGTTCAACGATCTCCTCTTCTTTAGGGACTTCCACCGCAGGAACTTCAACCGGGCTTTCCTGTGCCTCTCCTGCAATCTCAAATCCCCCAGCTTTCAAGTTATCAAGAGGATCTTTTTTGAGTTCTGGAATTACAATTTCCGTATAATCACAAATAAACTTGGCAAGTTCGAGTTTTGCAGCCCCGTGGACATCTTCAACTGTCAGCATACTCCCGCTTTTCTTATCAAAGGCCTTCCATGTTTTCGGGTCCTTTGTGGTTTCAACCTTAATTTCTAAGTCAGTTTCTGGCAAGGGAAACACCCCTGACAACTTGGAAGCATTAATTTTAAGCTGAGGATAGAGTCTTGAGAGGTCTGCGAGAGGGTCACGTTTACTCATAGTCCCACCCCTGCAACTTTCAGAGCATAAGCTCTCTGCTCATTCCCGAGTTCTATCCTGAGCTTCTTCTGTTCTCTCCGGGTGTCTCGGATCTCTACAATAAGCCCCTGAAGCTCGTCATTGCAATCTGCAAGTTCTTCATAGGCAATCTGTCGCTTTTTCTCGTTTGTGAGCCCAGAAGCCTTATCTTCAGCCCGTATTTCTACATCCATTCTCAGAGCGTTTTCAATTCTTCTTTTTCTGGCTTCAAGGTCTTCTACATGGTCGTCAAACTGCATTAATCTCTTTTCAATAACGGCTATGATATCCTTTTCAATTGCATAGGTTTTCACAGGCGCATCTGGAAACTCTGTTAAACTCTTTTCAATATTCATTAAAATTCAACTCCCATTAATATAAAAATCCGTTTTTACAAGCCCATTGTTTATTTCCGGCATGGGCAAAAACTCCTATCAGGATTCGAACCTGAGTCTCGGGCTCCAAAGGCCCGAATGGTTGACCACTACACCATAGGAGTAAGGTGTGCCCCGGACCTCTCCGGAGCGATTTTGAAAATTAAGAATACATCCGTTTTTTATGTCTGGGAATCCGTTTTTCGTTCGTACTCAAATTCCGTTTTTCAATTATACCGGATTGCTATTTTGAACATATTTTATTTTCTGCGCGTTTTTTAATCCGTTTTTTAGTATTCCGTTTTGTATTTCATGACAGATTCCCCCACACGGGGGACGGCACGAAAGGGGTTTGAACCCTTCACAGCAGAGGAAGAACCGTTTTTTGTAGGGGGATTTTGAGGTGGTAGGTCGAGTTGGGGTGAAAAATGCTGTGTCACCGTCTTGATCGCGCCAATTGGGAGTTGCCCCCTGGGTCTGACATCAGGGGGGTTTATTAGGAATTTGCCACTGGCGGACTTTCACCGGAGGGAATGTGAGTCCCCATTCTCAGTAGCACGTTGAAAAAATATGTTTTTGTCCTCCCTCACAGCACATATAATCCATTATCTACGAGCCCATCGTGAGGTTCTACCCGAATACTATACACATGTCTAGGCTCTCCCCTGTCAGCCTTTACCGGCAACAGGTCGCCGTGCCATTCCTTTCCTTCTCCGACTCTGCTTAAGTGGATTTGGCCCTTTATGCCGAGTTCAGTTCTTGCAAAATCAATTGCTTGTTCTGCGTTCTTTGCTGCGACTTCTATTTTCATGTTTTAATCTCCGGTTGGCTCCATTTTATTTCGTTTTAGCAATACTCTGAGCCCTTCCTTCACGGCGGCTCTTTTTGCCTCCGCGAAAGATCCATAATCTTCTTTTGGGATTAGCCTCTCAAGATCTGCATTTTGTTTTTGTGTTAGATCCTTGTCCATTTTTCTACTACCCGCAATTAGTAACTACTACTAGATAGGTAGTGGAGGTATATAAACTTACCCGTTTAGTAGTATTTTGCATCAAATCGCATCAATATGCTGCGAATAGTAGCAATACGCATCATATATCAGTATATTGTACCTATATCGCGGTATCAAAAAACAAATAAATAGGGGCGTGGGCTTGTATATACCAATGTCAGACGAACAATTAGAACCCGAAGAACAGGGGGGTGCGGTCAAAACGTCAGTGTCTTTGCCCCTGTATCTTTTTGAATGGCTCAAAAAGACCTCAAAATCAAAACAGTTTAATTCGCAGTCAAATGTTATGGCCGTGGCGCTTGCAGAACTAAAGGGCCGTATGGAAGGAAGAGAAGAAACCATGCGTACCTCTAAACCACCTATCAGAGAAATCGCACCGCAAACGGCCCCAGAATCACCTCTTGATATCTTAGCACTGATGCTCCAAACACAAGAGGGACGACAGGCATATGAAAAAATAACAGCTCGCCCAGGATTGCTCTCTGTGGAATCCCCAGACGAGGCACACTAGGACAACACTATCCTTTTTCCAGGCACACCATCAAAAAATAGAAAAGAGCGGTTTGAATAATTTTTTCGAAATGTATATATCACATATTATAGTACCCTTGATGGGTTTTATTAAGACACGGAATTGGTGATTAGTGATGTATACATATGGTGTTTGTTTAAACTGTGGGGCAAATCTCGTTTATGCCCTGAGTGTAGATGCGGATCTATCCGAAAGCGGGATCGTAATTGAAGACATCTCTATTTCAGAAACGATGCCCGAAGACGAGTTTGTACTTTTTATTGCAGATATTATGAATAAACACATTGAAATAATTCCAAGTGATGTAGCCGGTGCTCTTGTCAAATATGCCGGGGTCTCCCCCACGTATGCGGAACGGTTAGAGACTTTAATCCTCCCTCTGCTGATTACCCCCCCACCCAATGTGTCTGTCAAAACATAACAAACCTTTTTTTACTCACCGTGGTTCATACATCTGTTAATATATCGAGGAATTATATATATTTCCGATATATTTATGGATGTGAATATACAGTGTTAATCAAAGCAACATGTCCCTGTTGTGGGGAAACGTACTTCGTAAATTTTGAAGTGCAGATATCAGACTCAGAAAAACTATTGTCAATCTCGCAGACAAAGACCGAAGACGAATCAAAAATCATACATGATGCGTCAGTGTCTGTCAAAGACGGGGTCGATGTGGGAATTCTGAAAACAGTTTTAAATAAACGTTTCGGGCTTGCTATGGGGTCTATCCCTGGCGTGATACACTCTATTATAGTAGAGTATGGAATGTATCAAGAGCACGACAGATTGTATTTTAAAAAGTGAGTGCTCGCAACTGAGGATGCCTCCCGCCAAGAAAGCAGATCCTCAGCCGTGAGCAGATATTACTATAACATGTTTATATATATATTTTTTATTATAATAATTATTTTCATACTGATCTGTTTTACGGTCTCTTGTTTTTTGTTAATTCGTCAGGCCCCTGAAAAATAAATCTACTTCCTCCACAATTCCCACCACTTCTTTTTAGTCCCCCCCTCCGAAATCTGTTTCACTTCCTGTTTTTTCTCCGCGAAATAATGAGCAAACCTATCCAGGTTCCCCACTTCACGCTCAAGTCCTTCAATTCGCCGGTCCTTTTCTTCAAGAAGTAAGTGTAATACATCATCCCGCGCCCTGACTTCCGCGAGTTCCACGGGGTCCGGTAATCCCTGTATTACCTCCCGTAATTCGCGTATTTCATCGTATTTTTCGCGTAATTCTGCCGTAAGTTTTTGTATTTCATTTTCTCTCTCTTGTAATACATCCGCCGCAACTTGCCCTGACTGCTCCGTATTATCAAGTATTTTTTCAAGAGCTTTTGTAATACAATCCGTCTTATCTGCGTATTTTTGAGAGTTTACTGCGTCTAGTATTTTGTCGTGGAGGGACTTGGGGATCTTGGCAGTTATGGGAATGCGTATTTCGGGGGGCATACGGAGAAATACGGGGGATGGATTATTAAGATTTCGAAAAAGACTTTAAAAATATATTAATCATAATTTACTCTGTAGAAATATATATATGTAATAATACTCTTCTACCATATGGCATTCAATACACAGTAGTTGAGTACAACTACCGTTTCGTTCCTTAACAAAATCCTTGAGTTGTCTGGCTCCAACCTTACAACCCATACCTTTTTTGAAAATAAGTGTGCCACCGTCTTAACCCCCACTCCTTAAGACGGTGGCTTCATTAGGATAGATTAGTATCTGTTTTCGAAGAGAAAAAGAGAGAAGAAACTAAGGTTAGGGAGATTAAAAAAAGGTTAAATCCAGTTTTCCCCGTTCCATGTTTCCCCATGCAGTGTATGCATAGCAAACGCAAGCCACAACTGATCTAAATCTGAGAACTCATTCCGAAAACCATTCATCTGATTTTCCCCCTTCACCCAATAATTAAACCAATAAAACAGGGCTTGTAATTCAGACATGAATCCACAATTATCATGGTCGTAAGTTAATAGGATGTCTTGAAGTTGTTTCTGGCTCGGAATTGGTCTTAACCTAGAAACATATTCTTCAGTTTTACTTTCATCAAATGCATCAGGGAACAACAGGTTAACCATTTTACGCGATACAATTTGATTCCGTGAGCTTATCACAACGACTTCTCTTTTATATCTATCATCCATTATGATTGCTCTGTCGCCTGCTTGCCAGCTCCACCCTTCAAAGAATGATTCCGGCAGGGCAAGCACCATCTTTTTATATGCTTCATCTATCATCATTCCCACCATCTTCAGCTACAAAAAGAGTTTCCCGGCTTGTTGCTCCAATCATAATTATTTTCCCATTTTTGGTTTTGACCATGATATAAGGGCCTATTTCGCCTTTATTTTCTTCATAATACGCGATGCCGATGATTTCTGAGCCTATTAACTCTTCCTTTGATATCGTTTTCATTTCTTTTCAGCCCCTCTTAATTTCTTCATCTAACTGGTGATTCCATTCAATTTCTTTTTCATGATAGTAATCTAAGAACAGCTTCCCCCATTCCAAAAGAGCATTATTACAATCCTTTACCTCAAAGCTTGAATATTTTTTTAATTTTTGGCAATCTTCATCTTCAGGGAACTTTTCCCATTTGTGCCATATTATGCAGCCAACAAACCAATCAAATTCATGGAGAATTCGATGTTGGAGGTTGTGAACTCCTCGGATTGCAGCACACTCTTTGAGAATTTCATTTAATTCATCAGTCATTTATTCCACGTCCTTTCATATACATATATAAAATGTTCATGATCTACCCAAACGAATTAATCCTTCTTTGTTGTCTTCTATAACTTCTTTTAAACATGCTTCAAATTTTTCTGGGCTTCCGCAACACAAGTTCTTGCTTGGTTTTATTTTACTAGGATCTGGTTTCGGGAAAAACTGCACAGTCCTATCTTCCCCTTCCATTACAGGGAACCTCTTCAACCATTCTCTGAATTCAGGTGAGAACTCGTTCCACGTATCAATTTCTTCTATAGTGGATTCCATAGCGTTTCTAATAGCTCTGCCTATTATAGCCGTAGGCGTCTCTTCCATATAATCCAAAAAACGGTTTACTAATTCATCATCAGTTTCTTGTCTATCTATGATCCATTGTCGTTTTTTATTAAGTCTCTCTATTGTGGCAATAGACAGACGGGGAAGTTTCAAAAGATACTCTAAAGTGTTATCTAATGTAGTATCATCACGTTGAGCTTTCAGTACATTTAATTCGATTCGATTTTCTTGCTTTACTTTTGGGAGTTGCACTTTTACCATTTACCCACCTTCAATCATTAAACGACATTGAAGCTCTTGTAGCCCCTTCTCCTTCATCGTGCTTTCCTTCTCCATACTCTTCGACGTATTGGGTAAGTGTAGCAACCTTATACATGAATCTCTTATCCTTTCCAAACGCAGACGCCTCATTCATCCGGTCCGCGTCACGCTGTGCATCTTCTTCCTTGAAGTAAATATAATCCGTGCAGGATACTCCATACTCAAAATTATTGGAGTAAATAACAAAGACATCATCAAAGTGCATGTTCGCAATATCGTACATTTGTAGTGCCACCTTCGTAACTTAGTATATGCAAATACAGCTTTATCATATTTATATGTATTTACATATAAAACATTATTATAATATCGCGTACATCTCAACCGGCATTTATCTAATTAAATAAAAAAAAGAAAATACAACTGCTCAAAAAGTAAGAAGAAAAACATCAAGAGCCATTAATTTCACCTATCCCCACTCCCCTAAAAATTATGTTTATTCATCTCAATGGTGAGAAAGTCATTTTTCCTTCATATTTTTGTTCCCAACATCGTCAATTTTTGATATAATATACTCAGCCATCTCCTTCTCTCCTTCATAGTGGCTTATTTCCTTTTCAATTTCTGCAATCTTATTCCTCAATTCGTATATCTTAGACTGTGCTTTTCCCTTTTCGTTTTCTGCTACATATTTAAGCGATTTTAACTCTTCCGATTCTGTCACTTATTCACTCTCCTTTTAAATTCACTATCCCCACTCCCCTAAAATTTATTTTTATTTAAAATTTCAAAACATCCTCAACGATGTCTTTATAATCTTCTAATTCTTCTTTTGTAAGCTCTTCCTTCGCTCGATACTCATTTAACTTCTTATGCCCAAGCAACACCTGAGATACAATCAGCCGCCGCCAGAACGGTTTAATCCCCTTCTTGAGAATGACAACAACAGCCCCTGCTATAGCTAGAAGCCACCCTTCAGAATTTTGAATATCGAACTCGGCAGTTGACATTTGGTTACCTCTTTATTTTTACATCTGCTCTCATGACCTCGTTTTTGTTTATATATTTAGATTTTTTAGAAGATTCAACCCAAATATGCACCTTATCTTTCTTGCCCCCAATCACGATCCCGACTTCACCCTTTGAAGTTTTGACCCGGACTCCCCTTTCCATGAGGAATCAATCCTTTGCGGCGTCTATAATCATAATCCCGAGTTCCTGAGCGTCCCCTGCGGTAAACCCGTCCTTTCCGAGTTCCTGCGCTTTCATAAATATTTTCCCAACCTCGGTTATTGAGATGTTGCCGATTGCCTCCTCGATCTCATCACGAAGTCCTGCATAATCTCCCTGTAATTTGTCCACAGTTTCCCCGAGATCCTCTGGTAGAAGCCTAAAACCCTGCATACGTGCATATCCATACATCACAGTCCCGAAAGTGATTATTCCTCCGAGTGCCCCGCTAAAAAAAGATACAATGTCTACCATTTTTATTCACTCCATTTTTTACAACTTGAATTTCGCCCCTTTTCTAATCCATCCCGACTGCACACACAAAGACAATCTGAAAAATCATCTGGTTCCTCGTGGTTTGAACAATTTGAACATATGTGCGCGGCTTCGCGTTCTCTAATTCTCTGCATATCCTGATGTTGTCTATTTTTTTGTTCGATTGTCAAGAAACAATTTTCACACATTTAGCACCTCACTTTCTGGAAAATAGATTACTTGGAGCTAAATAACCGGCTGTGCCTCCCAGGATCGCAATAATACATTTTAATAAAAACCCATCTTGGCGAGTCAAAATGAGGGATACCGCAATTGTAATCAACCCAGCTATCGAAAGTAGGAAAAGAGGATTACATTTTTCAAATTCCGTTTTCAACACTCCTCGTCTATGTAGTAATATCATGATAGGCAATCTTTGCAACATTATATTATTACATAATATGTTTACTCTAATATATATCATTAATGTATATTATAGCGAGACAAATAATAGGAAAGTGGGGTGTGTTATCGAAAAGTATTCTTAATTATGTCATCAGCGAGTCTCAATATGTAATCGTATTATTTCGAATCACAGCCCCCGCCGCAGAAATCCCCGGAGACTTACACTTTTCAATTATATTCCCCTCAATCACAACATTAGTCATTTTAGCATCAAGAGACACAATCCCAGGATAAGGCAGCCCTTTCATGTGGTTTCCTCTAGCAATAATATTCTTGAGATCACCCTGCAATTCCAGCCCGCAGAACCCCCCTCCGGCAGTTGAACAGTTGCAGTCCAGCATAGCCCCGTCTGTTACGGAATCGAAACGAACGGACGAATTAGTCCGGTTAATAAAATTTGAGTCTTTAACCGTGATACCACCCACATGATAGGCATATACACCGTCATGCCCGCATTTGTTCACGGTTACTTTATCTATCATTATGTTCTTGGATTGCGAGATAAGCATGGCATCATTACACCCATTCCTGAATGTTACATTCTGGATAGTCAATCCATCACAATTTACAAGGGTTGCCATGTTATAACAGGAAGCACCGAGCTTGACTGTAGGATAATAATCGCTCTGGCTGCCATCGACAATTAAATTTCTGATTGTAATATTGCTTGCAGAACTGCCCTTTATCATGAACATAGCTTTCTTTTTTGAGACACTGCTATCACTTCCACCCCATACAGGCAGGCCGCCAGCGAGCTTAATCACAGCCCCATCAACGCCCTCTAAGATAGATTCGGCATAGAACAGTAGGCTATCAGAAATTTCATAAATGCGAGGTTCTGAGAGCCTTACAATTGTCCCAGGAGTGGAGGAGGCGAGTTTCAGGGCGGCATTGATTTGGATATGGTTTTTGTCAGAATGTTTGACTAGCAAAACATTCTCAGGACAGGTCTATTTCCCACCCTTGGTCCATATACTGATTTCATTTTCTCCGATGACTTTTTTGACTTCCGGAATAAGGGCCTCTGCATCAGCCTGAGAGCTGCACATGATCAGGAGAGAGGCAGGCCAATCCTCAGGGGGAGTCTCGACAACCGGGGGAACATCGACCACCGGAGGAACAGAGGGTTCGGAATCTACAAAGGAATACGTATAAGAGCAGAGCTTGATTTTCGCTTTTGCTCCCACGGTAGACGTTTTTAGATGAAACCGTACTATAACATCTTTCCCGGAATCTGCCAAAAATGCGGGTTTATTTATTTTCTGTTTATAATCCTTTGATGTCTCTTCCCACGATCCCAATGTAGTTTCCACCCCATCAACTACAGCCATGACCCAGGCAATAGCAGAGGCTCCCGCGCGGGTGGTTGCCAGAGAACAGCCTACTGAATCAATTCGTATCTGTTTGCCGGGTTGACCATGAATTGTGAATTTTCGTTGCAGGCAGCCTGTATCTTTACAGTCAGTGTATAATGTAGTATATATGGGGGAAGCTCTGTCCGTGTATGTGGTCATTTTTCCAACTTCCTTAGAATTGTTCTATTTGCAATTATGTTTTTTATTGCCTTAATCTGAGATTCAAGGCAAGTCACTTTCAAAAAAGCAGGATTCTCGGTGGGAGCGGCTGGCGTTTCAGTGACGTTGTAGAGGTCCCTGACATTCCCAGAATAGGAATTCTCCCGAGCAACTACAGACGTATATCTTTCTGATTTCAGATTAGCAATAGCAGTACCTGACGCAGTGCCCACCGTATTGCTTTTCTTAGTGCCAATGAACTTATTATTTCTGATTGTGGCTGAAAGGTTGGCTCCCACGTCTCCCGCGTTCACATAATCCCCAAACAGGACCCCATACCCTTTGCAGTCTTTGAAAGTGTTGTTTTCGACTACGATCTTATCCCAGCAGTCGAAAACAAGTCCACCCACGCCGGGAATATGATGATATGAGCTGTCCATGTTCCCGCAATTTGTGAACGTGTTGCCTCTGAATGTAATCCCGGTTGCAGCTCCTTTGTTTGGATTTGCCCTACAAATCACCCATGCCCCAGGTCCCCACGTATCCGATACCTCGTTATCTTCTACCAGAATATCAGAGGAATACCTATTTTCCAATGATGTCTCAAACTGGAATCCTGGGCACGATGCAGCCCCACCTACTTTATTTTTGACTACGTTTCGCCGGACCTTACCACCTTTCACATGCCTTAATCTTACTGCACTGTTTGTCCGAATTTCAGTGTAATTATCATCTGCTTCAACATCGTATCCCCCATCAACATAGAGGCCATCGTGACCGCACCGGATTACTTTATTTTTATTGTACCGTACCTTCTTTACATTTGCCAAACGGGCCATGTCTCCGGCGCTGTCGTGCAGGTGGATGTCATGTATCTTGATATCAGAGGCTCCACTGAGGCCAATGAGGTTATGAAATCCCTTCCCAAGCGGGACCGTTTGGTGATCTGAATTCCCATCAAAAACGAGTCCTGAGAATTCATATCCAGATCCACCGTTGGACTTTGCTCCGAGGATGGGCGTCATGGAGGGAAAAAGAGACTCAGGGGCTTTGTCTGTGAGATGGAAAACGGCCCCGCCCCCATTCACTATGAGATTGCCATAAAAACGAATCGGTGAGATGATCTCAATGTCGTTATCCTTTGAAAAAATGTATTCGGTTGGAGTGTTTCCCGTGTTGTCTATGAGTTTTTGCAGTTTTTTTGAATCGTCAACTGAGGAGCTGACGGTTATTGTTTTTGTCATGGTCTGCCCCGTTTTAGTAGTATATCTGTAATATAATATAGATACACATGTATATAAATATATTATTAAGTGTCTGTTTTATTATTTGAATAATATTTTACAACGATTCTAAAATTAAATTATTAACCATTTTTACTAACTCTTACGAACATAGTAAACTATAAATATCATTAGTGCCATTGTAGTATATGGAGAAGCATAATAGAGGCTGAGAAGATGCAGAACACAACAATTGTAAAAGCTGAATATTTTGAGAAGGGTTTGAACTATGAATGTGTAATCAAATTCACAGAAACCGGGTATAACATCCTGAAAGACACAATACCAACCCACAGAATAGAGTGGCTCAACAAGGATAAAAAAGCAGTGTCTTACCTTCACATCTGTGAGGAGTCCGCAGAAGAAATCACAGACGCTTGCAGAAATCAGATTGTGAAGTATCTTTATACTCGCAATACAGACCTGACTCCGGGATTGGGGACAACTGTTACTGATAGAT
>Ga0265295_1002235_pt1 | contig 31481 bp, 30 predicted proteins | sample Munlansysbiofilm_FD_192503 | JGI IMG/M metagenome (GOLD analysis project Ga0265295, IMG submission 192503) | Leachate microbial communities from a municipal landfill in Southern Ontario, Canada - Methane capture system biofilm | ecosystem: Engineered > Solid waste > Landfill > Unclassified ... | reverse complement strand
TCCGTGCTTTTTGCGGCACGGTACTTTGCATCGTGACGTTCACCAAGGTGGCGTTTTTTGAAATGGGCTCAAGCTGAAGGCTTTGTTGGTATTTCTCGGTTAAATTTTCGTTGGTGGTAAACTGAAAGTAGTATTCTACAATGCCGTTATTGTTGTGAACATACCCCTCCCGGAGTTTGACGGTGAACGAAAGAAAATCCGCATAGAGCTTATGCCCCGGTTCCACTTCCTGGCTGAAAATAATGTCCGGGCGCCCTGGGGCTATTTCGCGTCGTCGGTAGTCGAACAACGTAGCACTTTCGCTGTCAGCGCTGATTCTTATGTTACCCTCGGGCGTTAATGCGGCCTTAAATCGTACGCCTATGGGCTGAATGTGGTTTTTGTCCATCTCCACAATAAATGGATCTTCCTCGTAACTCTCCGAGATCTGAACTCTTCCCTTGTTATAGTACTCCACTTCAAAGTCCAGTTTTTCCAGTGTATTCAAAATATTCGAATAGCTTTTGATGATAATCAGCTGGTTGTCGAAGTTTTGCATCCCCGGCATCATACTGAAGCCTTGGGTCAGATCCATACCGGCCATGGGGGAATAAGAATTTTTGTCTTCATCTTCGATTAGCATGACCGCAGAGGTTTCATAAATTCTTGGTGCATAGCGGTTTACTATAAAGCTGAGAGCGAAGCCCACCACGGCGCAAAGCACAAACCAGTGCCAGTTTTGTAGAATCCGGAAGAGGATCAGTTTAATATCAATAGTATCTTCTTTTTCTACGGGTGACGATACAGGACGGAAGACAGAATTTTGTTCCATAGTTATTTTGTAAGAAAAGAGTTATAAATAAGTATGGCCGAGGAGATGGCGGTAAATACAACAGTAAAGGAGAGCCCTTTTTTGCCAAAAACTTTGCTGTCGGGTTCAACGTACACGATATCGTTGGGAAGGAGGTAAAAATGTTTATCCGATAACAGCCGGCTGCTGGTGAGGTCAACGCTGTAAGTTCGTTTGCCGTCGGCTCCGTTACGTACAACTCTGACTTTTTTCCGGTTGCCGTAGTCCGTCAGGTCGCCGGCATAACCCAGCGCCTCGAAGAGGGTGATACATTCACTGGTGATCAGGTATTTTCCCGGCCTTTGTACTTCTCCCAAGACGGTGATTTGTTTATTGACCAGCTTGACTACAACGGAGCTTTGCTGGACGAAAGGGTCGATTTTTTGCTGAACGATTTGTTTTATTTCGGGGATTGTTTTATTGGCTACTTCAACCTGACCGATGTAGGGAAAATCGATGGTGCCATCCACATTGATGGTATAACTACTCAGTTCGATGGCTGCATCGGAATTCATATACGATTGCCCTTCCGTAAGGTTGAACACCGACGTGGCCAGCTCGTCCATACCCAACACCTTAATATACAGGTTGTCGTTGGGTTGTACCCGGTAAGTCAGTTGTTCCGTATTTTTTATGGTGGTTTCCCCGTCGTCAAAACCCTGCATATAGATCAGATTTTTTTTGGTCGTGCAGGATGTGGCCATAACAAGTAGCGACAAAAAAAGGATCAGCAGGGGATGCGATAACTGTTTTTTCATAGTAAGTAGAATTATCGTTTCGAAGAACGGAACCATTTCCTGTTCTTCGCATAAAAGGTCTTTTCCGGATCTTCTTCCGGACAAATGATTCGAAAAATTTCGCCCCACGAGGGTAATCCGCCCACATTACGATCGTCAATAAACAGATCTGCATCAGGTTTTGGCGATCGGGTTTCGGTGAACTCCTCCTCCGGGAAGCTCTTGTTTATTGCATAGAATTCTATCCCGTTGGCCTTACAGTAGGCAATGGCTTCTTCCAAAAGTACGCCACTTCGGTAAGTCCATAAAATCAGCAAATGCCCTTTTTCCTGTAAAGCTCTCAGGGTTTCAAATGCAAATGGAAGCGGTTTGCCTATCCTGGGGTAATGGTGTGTGACGATGGTGCCGTCGAAATCAACTGCTATCTTCATACGCTTACGGATGTTATAATCAGCTATATCACTTCCTTTTACTGAACGCTTCGCCATCCCACTCCCACTGAACATCCGGGATGAGTGCAGGCGATGACTTTACTTTGTACGCTTTTGCAGGTCAAAGATAATTCTTTTGAGTAAAAAATGTACTCGTTATTGTTATTTTTTGTCCTTCGATGCCCTTGAAAAACAATAATCCCCGATTCATGCAGTTTTGCATTACGGGGATTATGTTGTTTTTGCTTTCGAAAACCTGAATAGTAGTTTTCTGCTTTTTTTATAAACATTTTATTCATCCTGACACATAGCCGCCACCCAGGGTGTTTTGCGGTATTTCTCTTTTTTTTTCGTTGTGTGATTTTTATGAATAGCTTTTACACATAAGGAGAAGGTCAGGCCTACAACTAGTAACAATAAGGTAAGTTGCCAGATGGCAAGGTGTTGAAAAGCAAACCCAATGCCAACGAAAACCAATTGCATCGTGAGCAAAAGAGCGGTCGCCTTACGATGGGATAACCCGGAACTGATGAGCAGGTGATGAAGGTGGCGCCGATCGGCATGAAACGGTGACTGGCCGTTGATAATGCGGAGGATAAAGACGCGTAACACATCATACAGCGGAAGGAACAGCAATGCAATGGATACGGCCGGTGCTGCATGGATGGCATAGGGTTGCATGACCATTGCATTGTATTCATTGAACCGGATGACCAGAATGGCCATCATATATCCCAGTATCATCGCTCCGGTATCGCCCAAAAAAATTTTGTTTTTTTTGCTGAATACATTATAGTATAAAAAGGCGCTCAGGCTGCCCACCAGGGTGGCTGATACTAAAATGTATTCATTTTGCCCGGTGATCAAGAAGTAGATGCTGAGAATCAGTGCGGTAAGAATTCCCATGCCCGCCGCCAGCCCGTCAATCCCGTCGATGAGGTTAAAACAGTTAATGATTACAATTATTACAAAAACGGTTAACAATACACTCGACAGGTAACTGATTCCCTGGATCCCCAGAAAGCCGTGCAGTGAGGTGAAACGGATATTTCCCAGCATTACCACTACCAGCGCTGAGATGATTTGCCCCAGTAATTTACTATGGGCACTGATCACCAGAACATCGTCTTTTAGCCCGATGAAAAACAGAATCACCAGCCCCGGAGTAATATACTGCACCGAAGGAAAATTCTGCAGGTTAGTGAAGGTTAATACGGTAATAATCAAACTGGCAAATAAGGCAATTCCGCCCAGGTTCGGTATGGCTCCCTCGTGCGAAGTACGCCCGTTAGGCAGATCTACAAGGCTTTTCTTCCTCGCTACAGCCAGTATTGAGGGCATTGCCACCCAACTGATAAAAAAAGAAATTATCAGACTAACAAGCACGAGAAAATTGTTATCCCGAAAAAGAGCCTGTAAGGGGTCAGTGTTAAGTATGAACAATTTAGCCATGGTGTGGATTTAGGTAATGTTTTCTGATTTATGCGTACTTCTTGAAAAAGGTTGATAATGTAATGTTTAAATAGGTTAAGGGTATTATCCTGATGCAAAGATATAAAATATTTTTTAACCCTTTGAATATTTATGGCAGAAAAAATAAAAGTTTGCTGTTTTATTACGAATGATATATAAATTGATAAAACTACTTGATAGTTTTAATATATGTAAATATTTAATTTTGTAAAATCGCACTATTGTATTGTTTTATAGTGTGGTTTTATGTGACTATTTAAATAGTTGATTTATAATTTGTTGTGGCGATTTGATGAGAAATAGCATAAATCCGGTGAACATACCTCCCAGGTTGCACAATAAATCCTGTATCTCGAAGGCGCGCTGCGGCACCACAAGATGTTGGGTGAATTCGGTAGCAAAACAAAACAGTATTCCCGCCAGAAATATGATCAGGCCAACCCCCCGGCTCACCCGGTACCGCTGATCCGATTGCCAGAGCAGAAAGAGGTATATAAGCACTAGGTTAAACAGAAAATGGGCAAGATAATCCAATCGGAGCCACCCGTTGAGAAAAACAAGGGGAACCCGCGGCAGCCGGGGCACATATAGTAACCCCAGAAAACTGGTCAGCCCGATGAAAAACAGGGTTCTGAATATCTTTTTCGTTCGTGTCATTTTCCGGCTTTGTGTTTTTGTTCTATCGTTTTCCCTGACAGGGATCCCCGAATGTCGCCTTCTGATCGTTTCAAACAGGGGAGAGGTCTTGCTGCCGCGGAAGATCGGTGTTACAGCCTTTCATCACAGCAATGTGGTACGCCAGTAATTGCAACGGCACTGCGTTAAGCAAGGGGGAAAACAACTCTGAACAGTTGGGAAGGGTGATGGTGTGGTCGGCCAATTGCGTTACCTGCTCGTTATTCCCCTGAACAATCGCGATGATGTGGCCGTTGCGGGATTTAATTTCCATCATATTGCTGAGGATTTTTTCGCGGAGGGTGCTGTTGGTGGCAAGGGCTACCACAGGCATTTTTTTGTCAATGAGGGCTATGAGCCCATGTTTCATTTCTGCTGCCGGGTACCCTTCGGCATGAATGTGGGCCAGTTCTTTAAGTTTCAGCGCCCCCTCCAGGGCTAAGGGATAGTTGATGCCCCGCCCCAGATACAGGAAATTTTGCGCGAAAGTGTAAAACCGTGCCAGCTGTTGGATGCTTTCTTCAAGGGTTAGCGTCCGTTGTATCTGTTGTGGCATGCTCTCCAGCTCGAAGAGGTAGTGTTGAAACATTGAGGTGTTGAGGGTTCTTTTTACATCAGCCAACCGCAGCGCCAGCAGTATGAAAACTGCCACTTGGTTGGTAAATGCTTTGGTGCTCATCAGCCCCCCTTCGGCTCCGGAAAAAGTACACAATCCGGCGTTTACCTGTTCACCAATGGGCGAGTTTTCCTGATTGTAAATGCCATAAACAACGGCTCCCTGGCGCTGTGCATGATCTATGGCTCCTATGGTGTCGGCGGTAGTGCCCGACTGGGAAACCACAATCACCACGTCGTTTTTATGAATTACCGGATTGCGGTAGCAGAATTCCGAGGCATATTCCACTTCCACCGGAATGCGTGCCAACCCCTCAAGGAGGTACTCTCCGATTAAAGCGGCATGCCACGATGAACCACAGGCTACAAGGGTAAGTTTTGACGCCTGCTCCAGAAGAGGCAAGTGTGGCTCGAAATTTTTTAAGTCAATTTTTCCTTCTGAGGCCTTCAGTCGCCCCTGCAGCGCACTGCGCAATGCATGGGGTTGTTCACTAATCTCGCGGTGCAGTTGTCCGGTTGGGGGATCAGAACCGGCGTCGATTGTTGTTTCCGGCCGTGGCATAATAATGCCATTCGTTTTGTTGTTTATGAGTTTCATTTTTTTTGGATTGAGGGAGGTTTGGATAAAGGATAGGATGGGATGCTATCTCTTGTCAACAGCGGTAGTAAAGCCAATATACGACAAATGAAGATAGTTGTATTTGTTTCATATTTGGGTTGTTTTATGAGAATTATTCCTGACAAAAGTAAACAAAAATTTGAAATGCAATCGAAAAAAGAAAATTTTTAGGGGAATTGTGACCCAGGGAGGAGTAGAATTAAAAATCGACGACGAAGCCGGTGTTGAGGGTAAACAGGTTTACCGCCGCGGGAACGGTGATGCCGCTGGCATTGCTTTCCCACCAGGTTCGCGAAGCGCCCAGTACCAGATATATTCTGTAATATCGCTCACGTCTATAGCGACGAATCCGTTGCTCTGCCTTAATCGTTGCATGTACAATGTGATCATACAGGCCGTTGCTGCCAAACTCCAGTGATTCGTTACTGAAAGCTCCTTTGCGAAGGTAGCTGTATACATCTCCGGTGACAAGCGGCGATGATGCCGCAGCATCAAGGTTGTTGGTGCCATGTTTCAGGTAACGACCCTCAACGGTGAAGGTCATGTGGCGGATATATTGAGACGATAGTCCAACTTTGAATTCAACACTGTTGGGAGGTAAAGGAAATCCCAGATTAGCCCCATCGTGGGTATAGGTCATATCCACCGGACGGGCACCGGAAATATGGGTGATTACAGGTGCATGGGTGTAGAGATAGGACGAGAGGCGGGTGTAGCGCAGGCTGAAGGTAGTGAGCGGGAATAATGCGAAATCACCTCCGCACTGCCAGCCAAAGCGGTTGGAGGGTGCTTGAAATAAAGGCATATCTCCGGTTCGGAGACTGAAACTGTCTACCCACAGGCTAAACCATACCTTTGCAAAGCCCGGAAGGCAGACCCCTATATTCCCTCCCATAAAAAGGTTGTGGTTTCCTTCGCCTGCAAGTTGTGAAAAGTGAAGAAAAGAGTAGGGTAAAAGATGTGCTGCTTCCGGACTCCCCGGTGATAGCGATCCTCCCGACATGGAGACCTGCAGCCATGGTACAGGGATCAGTTCCACCATCTGCAGGGTATAGGTTCTTTGGCCACTGCCCAGATCATACCCATAGATATCCGCTTTGTAAGCACCACTCTTGTTGGCATAATGAAATAAGGAACCCACCAGCATATAGTACCGAAAGCAACGCGCGGGGTGAAGTACCAGATCCAGCCCGGGCATACTGCGCGCTGTACCGGAAAGCATCAGGTTCTCATTACTGAACCCCCACGAACGACGGTTGTTGTGGAGATTCACCTGTAGCGCATTGTTCCACCAGCTGCTGCTGAGTTCCGCCTCGTAAAGTAGCCCTCCCAGTACCTTGCCATTTAACGGATATCCCTCACGCAGCATGGTATCCACCATAATATGACCGTACATGGTTTGATAATCAAAGGTGTAGGGATGGCACGAATAACCGATCGACGCATAGGGAAAATAAACCATGCTGTCTTTTACCCACGACTCATAGAAAAGATCCGGTGTGAGTCGTTCCAATCCCATGCCCATTGCCCCGGAGAGGGTGATATGATTTCCGAATTGTGTCGCAATAAAGGGCTTAAAGATATTAACGGTATTCCAGGATGCATTATACCCCGCTGCAATTGTGCCTTCCATCGACGTCGCTGCTCCCATCACCGCATACGTGTCGCCGTACTCTTCATCCATGGCCACAAAACCATTCACCGGAAAGGAAAAATCCTCCAGGTAATCATCGATAATGTAGCGTTCATGACGGGATAAACTGCGGTCACGGCGAAGCTGCTGAAGATACTCTACTACCACCGAATTTGTGTAGGGGCGTGAGGCCGGTAACATCTCCAGCACACCGCGTGCTTCATAGTGCTTTAACAAGGCATAAACACTGTTGTCCAGTGGTACTGTCTTTTGTGAAAGCTTCGGGAAATAGGCATACTGTCCGGAAACTGAAAACGTTATGGTCAATAAAAACAAAATCACCACATAGAAGCGGCCTTTTGTAAAACGTTTTTTGGATGCACCTGTTGAAGGTATCTTGTGCATTCTTTATTGACTATGGTTTCATTTAAAGCTGCAAAATAACGAAAAAATCAGTAGCGGATGGAGAAATTATTTTTGTTTATGGAAAAGAATAGCTTTCACCACGGTGCGAATTGCAGAGTGCCGCGATTGGGGCTGCCGGGCAATGCGCTGTGGGCGCAGCACGGATTTAAAAGTCCAAAAATAAACCGGCAGAGAAGGTAAAAAGCTTTTGGGGGTCAGGAGCCGTGACACCGCTTTGGTTGGCCTCCCAACGGGTATGCGAATACCCCAGATTGGCAAAGATACGGTAGTATCCTTGTGAGGGTACAGGACGGATGCGGTGCTCAGCCATTAAAGAGGTGTACCACGTGTGGTCGTAGATACCATCACGCCCAAAATCCAGCAGCGGGTAGTCGTAAACATTGTTTTCCTGATAGCGATAAATATCGCCGGTAATTAACAATGAATCTCCGGCAATGGCCAGGTCGTTGGTGCCATGGAGAATATAGCGGCTCTCCAGCTTGAGGGTTGTGGCAGGGAGAAATTGGGTGACGATCGACAAGCGTGCTTCGGCGCTGTTAGGCGGCAGGTAGAAACCGATATTTGCGCCATCATGCGTGTAGGTCATGTCCAGTGGACGCCCGGTCAGGGTGTTGAAGTTGTATTCGGGGTAGTGGGTGTAAACATAAGGCGTTACACGGGTGTACGAAAGGGAGATCGTGGTGCGTGGTACCGGTAGCGGCGCATCCCAGCCGGTTTGCCAGGCATAGCGGTTGCGCGGCATCTTCAGCAGCGGATCGTCGCGGTGGGTGATGCTGAACTCGTCGATCCACAGGCTGAACCACACCTTTCCGGTACCCGGAATACGTGCACCAATGGTTGTACCCATAAAAAGGTTGTCATGATCTCCCACATCGATTTGCGTGAAATGAGGGAACGCGAAAGGCATCATATAGGCCAGCTCCAGGCGCTTCGACCAGATGTTGCCGCCTGAGAGTGAGAGCTGCAGCCATGGCCATGGCATTACCTCCAGCAGTTGCAGCGTGAGCATCTTCTGCACATCGCCCAGGTCGTAACCATAGATGTTACTTTTATACGTGGAGCGCTGGTTGGCATAGTGGAAGGTGGAGCCTATAAGCATGCTGTAACGTAACCACGACACCGGCGTTATCACCATATCCAGCCCGGGCATACGGCGGGCTGTGGATGAAAGCATCAGATTGTCGTTGCTATAGCCCCATGCACGGCGGTTGTTGTGGAAGCTGATGCGCAGTGCATTGCCCCACCAGCTGCCACTTATCTCGGCATGGTAAAGCATCCCCGCCGTGAGGTTTTTGTACAATGGGTTTCCTTCACCCGAGGAGGCATCAATATTCACATGGCCGTACATGGTCTCATAATCATAGGTGTAGGGGTGACAAGCATAACCCTTTTCCTCATAGGGAAAGTGAACAGCACCATTTTTTACATACGATTCGTAAAAACAATCCGGTGCCAGCCGCTCGATGCCCAGCCCCAAGGCTCCGAATGCCGAAATATGATCGCCCAGCTGCGCCGCAATAAATGGCTCGATGATGTTTGACGTACTCCAGGTGGCATGGTCTCCGCCTGCAACACTGCCCTGCATAGAAGCTGCCGCTCCCACTGCGGCAAAGTGGTTATCAAGCTTTTGCTGTTTAAAGATCATTCCGTTTACCGGTTGTGTGAATTCGGAAAGGTATCCCTCAACCTCCTCGTGATCCTTGTGCAATAGCGAAGAGTCACGCATAAGAATCTCCAGATAACACACAACCTCTTCATTGGAATACGGTTTTGCCTGAGGCAACATCTCCAGCTTGCCTTTTGTCTCGTAGTACTTTAGAAGTTGATAGACGGTATGGCGAACATCCACCGTTTTCTGCGCCAGCGTAGGAAACTGGGCGAGGGAATAGAGCGGGAGAAGAAGAAGGATTGTCGTTGTGGTTAAGAAAGACCTGACCGGTATTCTTCTCCTGTCAGTTCTGGATTGTTGTTGACGTGTTGTCATTGTTATCAATGTTATCGTTGTTATTCACCGACCTGACCGGTATTTTTCTCCTGTCAGGTCTGGAGGGTTACAGGATTGAGGTTACTGCATCGTCAGTCATCCCGCTTCATTTTATTTTGTGATGAGGTGCAACGCCCTGACGCAGTAGAATATAAGGTAGAGCGCTTTTTCAACACGTGGATGGCTGATGCCACCCCGGGTTTCATAAAGCGGGTTTATACACGATTCATGCGCAGATATCATTCGTAATTCGTGAAAATTTGTTTAATGGGTGCAAAATCGCTGTTTTATTTACTTATTTTCCAATGACCATCTTTCTCACTGCCAACCCGTTCAAGTTTTTTAGCTTCCTTTAGTTTTTCTATGTCTCGCTGAATTGTCCTGCTTGAAACGTCAAAGTTTAAGGATAGTTCTTTTGCCGATAATTTGTTATTCTCTACTAACAGGCTTAAGATTCTTTTGAGTCGCTTATCTACGACATTATCTACGACATTATTATTTTTTGCGAAAACAGTAGCACCAAAACCACCTGGAATAATTTCAAAAAGTGGCTGTTTCAGACCATATTCAACAAACATGTTGCGTACACGTTTTATTCCGGTTCCATATTTTTCGATCCAACCCATTTCTTTCACAATCTTAGCTATTTAGCGGTTACGTGGCGTTGATACATAGTTGTTTGTCAATAGCTGTTCAATGGAAATAGAATCGGGTAAGCCACCGGGGTTGAAAAACAGGATATGGTCGTTAATTTGCATCACCTTCTCAACTTTCTCTATTGATATATCATTCAATGTTTTTCCCGGGCGCGGATAATAATCCCAGCTGGAATTTATGGTTTGGAGGTGCATGTTCGAAACCTCGTTAACCGATAGCAAATGGTTCGAGTTACCCACTCGCTTGTAATATCTACCCCTGGTTGATACCGGTTTTACGGGATATTCCGATACACAAAATGATACTATTTCCTTCCCATTAACGGTATGGATTTCAGCATCGGGGATAATTTGGGGCATTGTTTTATTTTTCACCTCATTTATCCAGTTTTGAAGTGTTTCTTTACCAATATTTACGCCGGAAATATCGCCTTTGTCCGTAATTCCAACATATACAGTCCCACCCTTTGCATTCGAAAAGGCAACAAGTGTTTCTATAACATCTTCTTTGAATGATGTTTTAAACTCTGAATGAAGTCCTTCTCCTGCTTGAACTATATTTTGAAAGTTTAACATTGATATTAGTTTTTTATCTAAGGCAAAGTTAGTTGTTAATTTTCATTTAACCAGTGGGTGCGGAGCGATTCAATTGCCCCGGCGGTTGCTGAGCTAGTCGAAGCATAACCCCGGGTAAAATGCGCCAGCATTTTAAAAACGGCCGCGGTAGGGCGTTGATAAAAGTTGGGGTATTGTTGCGGCCGTAATGGTAGGGCGTTGTTTTGTTTAGCTATGGGGGGGGGAATAATGGAATAATGGAATGATGGATTGATGGAATGATGGTCCCGATGATTATCGGGATGGATTGATGGAATAATGGAAAAATGGAATGATGGATTGATGGATTGATGGTCCTGATGATTGTCGGGATGGAGTGATGGAATAATGGAAAAATGGGGTAATGGATTGTTGGGGAAATGGGTTCGGAGCGGTTGAATTGCCCCCTCCCGATGACCATCGTGGATTAAGTGGGGGATATGTTAGTTGTATCTCCTTGTTTTAGGTTTATAACTCGTCAAAGACGAGTGGAAGAAAACCTCTCGTTGCAAACGAGAGGTAGAAGGTATGTTTAATTGTATTGTCTTCATTTTTTGCGTTTTTTCAAAGATGCTTTTTTTCTTAAGTCTTCCTACTGTTTGGTTCGCAGACAGGAATGTCCGCGTTACGTTGGTGCAGACTTTTCCAAAGTTTTGAGTTTTGGCTTAGGTGGTGGTGAAAACGAATTTGCTATTATAATATAAAATATTGGCGTATAGATATGTTTTATATATATTTACGTAAATATTGTTTGTGTAAACCGCCGGCTGGTCATCAACTTTTCCATTTTGAACCCCGGAATAGAAGAGGAGGCCGGCGGAACACTGCAATATACCACCAAATTTTTAAGTTTTATGACTTATAGTGAAAATTTTGAGCAATGGAAAACGGCCATAGAGGCTTTGCCATTGGAAGAAGTGAAGTACCCAAACCAGCCGATTGATGATTATGTAGCTGCCATTGAGGCTTTATCGGTTGCAAGTAATGAAGACCGCGAAGCCCTGGTTGGTGTGGGATTGGATGAACAGCTGATTGATGATTTACCAACGCTTGCCGGTGCCCTGCGTTATTGCCAGGCCGAGTGGATGAGTGTGTACCGTGCGCGCGAGGATGCCCGTATTGAGTGGCAGGAGCAGTCGCCGGGTGCGTATGATTTAAGGGATGAGCTGTTGCACCATTTTACATTTGCGTTCCGTAGCCACGATGATGTTTTAAACAAGGTTAGGCGCATACGCGAGGGTGCCAGCCATGCCGACATGGTGCAGGATTTGATCGAGCTCGCCGTTTTGGGCGAAAAGAACCCGGAGCCCCTGGCTGCTATTAGTTTTGACATGGCGAAGCTTGACGGGGCCCGCACGCTTTCGCACCAGATGTCGGGTTTGCTGGCCGCGGTGAATGGCTCGGCCGAGGAGGGCAACCAAGCGAAAGTTTTGCGCGATAAGGCTTATACCTTGTTAAATGAAAAGGCAGGCACGGTGCGCGAGTTTGGAAAGTATGTGTTTTGGAAGGATGAGAAAAAGCAGCAACGTTATTTTGTTGAATAGTGTGAAATTCTGAAACACCTGATTTTGCTAGTTCCCGGTGAGTTTTGACCCTCCCCGGGGACTTTTGACCCTTCCCGGTAGGTTTTGACCCACCCCTGTGGGTTTTGACCCGTTCCCTGTGTAATTTTTTTGCTCCACGACGAAAAATGACCCTTCCCTGTGGAATTTAGGGCCTCCACGACGAAAAATGAGTGCTCCCGCTGCGTTTTTTTTTGCCCACGGCGAAAAATGCCCCCTCCCCGGCGAATTTCAGTGAGTTCACGACGACTTTTACCCCTTCCCTGCGACTTTTGACCCGTTCCTGGTGGGATTTGACCTTCCCCGATGGGATTTTACCCTTCCCCGATGGGGTTTTACTCTTCCCCGATGGGTTTTGATGGATTGATGGTCCCGATGATTATCGGGATGGAAAAATGGATTGATGGGGTATTGGGTTAATGGGGAAGGCCAACGGCCTGCTAGCAACAGCGTGGGGCGAAGCCCTACGAAAAAGGTTGTGTGTTATTTAAGAAAAGCCCTGAAGGGGCGTAAGCAATAGCCTCCCGAAAAATCGGGACAGGCAGGGGTGATTGAGCGAATAGCGAAAAAGCCCCGGGTAAAATGCGGCAGCATTTTAAAAACGGCCGCGGTAGGGCGTTGATAAAAGTTGGGGCGTTGTTTCGGCCGTAATGGTTGGGCGTTGTTTACCGTTTAAATAATTGCGGTATTTTGCGAAGGTTTTTGGATAGTAATGTGAGAAGGGGGTGTTTGAAACCATTGTTTTTCATGGCTTTGAGGTCTTCTTTTGATTTGCGAATTATGTTATTGATGCTGCCGGTACTGGCACCGCCCATGCGCATTTTGGTGATTATCTCGGGGATGAATTTTAATTGAACATCTTTTGCTTGCATAATGCGAAGCATAAAATCGTAATCGCCGGCAATACGGAATGATGGGTTGAATAAGCCGTATTGCTCGTAAATTGTTTTGCGGAGCACCAAAGTAGGGTGGGGTGGCATCCATCCTTTTTTGACCATTGATGGAGTAAAGGGGCTGCTGTTCCAAGTGCGCACCACCTTATTGTGTTCATTTACAAAAACCAAATTGCCATATACGCCGCTTACATCTTCATTAGAAAATTGATTAACGATATTGGCAATGGTTTGGGGAGTTGCAAATACATCATCGGTATGTAGAAAGGCAATAAGCTCACCACTTGCCATTTGAATGCCTTTGTTTAGGGCATCGTAAATGCCTTTGTCGGGCTCTGAAATAATTTTAGCCACCCGGTTTGGAGTGGCTTTAATAATCTCAAGCGTGTTATCGGTGGAAGCGCCATCGACAATAATGTGCTCAATGTTTTTATGTGTTTGGCTGTTTACCGATGCCAGGCAAGCGGCAATGTGCACGGCACTGTTGTAGGTGGCGGTGATAATGGAAATTTTCATGGATTTTGTTTTAACCATTCCAACGTTTTCTTTATTCCTTCTTTTCTTGTAAATGGAAGATTTGGGGCCAGTTCTTGCGTGTTTGATAAATCAACTACGTTATTAGTAGTCATATTCTTTAAACGAAATGATGTCATTGGAAAATTAATTCCTGCTTGTTTCAAAACATCTCCACCCAAAGCTGCTATTTTAATTAAAGGATATGGAATTGTTTTAATTTTTATTCCCAATTCTGCTCCAATCTCATTTGCCCAGGTTCTAATGTTGGTTGGCTCATAGTTGCCCAAATAAAATACCTTGCCCTGAATTCTTTCAGCTGGCGCATTTAAAATTGAGTCGATTTGATAAACTATGTTACCAATATACCCATAAGTTTTTGTGCAAGCTGAATTTCCAATATGAAAATAACGTTTATTGGTAACCATATCAAAAAAATTCCGGTAGGGAGTGCCAAAACCCGGGCCCCAAATTGACGTGGGACGTACAATTGCCCATTCAAATTTTGGATTTTCCTGTCGGATTATATTTTCCATTTGAACCTTGCTTTCACCATAAACCGTTGATGGCGCATAATCTGTTTGGTGTTTGGGAATATAACCAGGTTTGCAAACCAACATGGACGAAGTAAAGAGCACCCGTTTTATGGATGGTGTTAAACTACATGTTTTTATGATGTTTTTTGTGCCAATTGTATTTGCTGCATATTCATCTATGGTTTTTCCATCCAAATCGGTTCTTGCTGCTAAATGCACTACATAATCCGGTTTAAAATTAAGAATTTGCTCTTCCAGTACTGCTGCATTTGTAATATCGATATTTTTCCAGTATTCATTATGCTTTGAGTTTTGAGGTGAATTGAAATCGATATTTAATACATCGAAATTTTTATGCGCAAAATGCTCCAAAAGGTTTGTACCGATAAAACCTGAAGCACCGGTGATTAATAATTTAGTTTTCATGCTGATCTTATTGTTTTCGACAGATAGAATTTTTCATATTGAAATGCCATTTCTTTAGCATTAAAATGATTTTTAATTGTTTCAATACAATTTAAAGAAAGTTTGTTGTAATCAGTATTTATTAGCTTTTCGTATGACTTATAAAAGTCATCACAATCGTTATTTTTAAATATTTTACCTATTTCACAATTAGTTGTATTAAAAATTTCTATATGCGAGGGAATATCTGATAAAAGTACGGGTGTTCCAACAGCCATTGCTTCCAATACTGCATTGGGCATACCTTCATGAAGCGATGCAGAAATGAAATAGTCTGCTACATGCAAATAATCTTTAAGATTGTTTACCTTACCAATAAAAATTGTATTTTGAAGTTTTTGATATTTTTGCAAAAGTTCAGGCTCAACAAAACCTGCAATTACAAGATATTTTTTTGAGAGTTCCCTTTCCTGAAAGGCGTTTATTAGAAATTCAATATTTTTCCCTTTTAATTTGCTTGATATCGTAATATTTATTGCTTCATCAACCGGAAGGTTTAAAAATTTTCTTTTTTCATTAATTGTTTTGCTATCAGGTTTAACTGAAATATTCTCTTTGTCTATACTATTTATTATTACGACAGAATTTAGATTTATGGTTTTGAGGTAATTATGAACAGATACTGAGCATGCAATAACACTATCGAATTTTTTAATAAAATACAAATTGATATTACCAAAAATAGAACCTAACAATGTACCCCAAACCATTTTCCAGTTAAATAACAGCGTATTACGTACAGTTGTAATTTTATAAACATTTTTTAGTTTGCTCGAAATTATATCAGAGCGAAAACCAAAACTCTGAATGATTGAGATATTGTTTTCATCTATAATTTGTTGAATCTCTTTGTGCGCAAATAATAGACTTTGTAGTTTCGAAAGTTCTAAATCAAACACACGAATTCCTAAATCTTTGAATTTAGAATGCAACGAGTTGGTATAAGACGTTTGCGATGTAGTTACAATGAAAGGAATGATTTTGTCCTTATCAAGGTATTTGCAAAGATAATATAACTGATTTATTGGCCCTTGAGGGGTTAAATTTGAAATGACGAATAGAACTTTAGTCATATTGCAAATTAAAATTAGTATAAAATATGATTAAATATTGAGCATAGGTAATGTCAAAAATCATTTAGTGAGTTATACTTGCTGTATAAATTAATATATTCCTTCCCCATTCTTTCTATTGAGAATTTTTGATTAATAACATGTTGTCCTTCTTGACCTAAACTTTTCATCAAGTCTGGGGTATTAATCAGTTCTATTATTTTTTTTGATATTTGCTGATCTATTGGTTGCATAATAAAGCCTGTTTTTTCGTTTATAATTAATTCACGACTTCCCCCGCTTAAATCAGTTGTTATGACGGGTTTGCCCATTGCCATGTATTCAATTATAGCATTTGAAATACCTTCAGATTGAGATAAGAGTAAACAAATGTCCGAAATTGCTATTAATTCTTCAATATCATTCCTTTTTCCCAGAAATATAGTATTTTTGATGGATTCATCAAGTCTTCTATTTTCAAGTCGTTCTAGTTCAGTTCCATTGCCTACGCATAAGAAAGTAATGTCAGAATTTAATAAATATGTTATTTTTGCTACATCTAGAAGTAAATCATAGTCTTTGTTTTTACTTGCTGAAGCTACCATCGTAATTACGTGTTTTGTTGCAATGTTTAACTTTTTCTTTATATGAATAGTGTCAATATTTTGAGGGAAACGATCTTTCGAAACACCGTTGTAAATTAATTTAACTTTTTCATTAGTTTCTAGATTGTACGCTTTTAATCCTGCTAATGAGTTGCCTATTATTAGGTTGGAAAATAAAAAGTTGATGCTATTAAATAAGCTCATTAATGAGATTGTGTTGTAATTTCTCTTAGCATTTGTTATTAAATTTGCGATCAACTTTTTATTAAGTATTAATTTTGATGGTATTGAATAAAATGTAGACATCGTACCCCAAGTATGAATTATATCTGGATTGCACTTCTTTACAATTTGATAGAATTTAAAAAACAATGATGGATCTCTTCTAATTCGATTCCTTGTTAAGAAATATATATCTATGTTTAAATTTGTAACAGAATCGTAATGGATATCATGTTCGGCTAATACTAGCTGAATTTGATAGTCTGTTTTATTTTTCAAGTATGTAATTAGTTCAACCAGTCGTCGTTCTTTGCCTCCTGCATGAAGGGTTTCTATAAAGAAGAGAATATTCATTTTTAGACGTTTTTATGTGTTATAAAAAATGATACTAGAAAAAGTGTTACTATTATTGGAGATTCAATAATGCCAAATCCAAACCCAATCATCAGTAATAGTACAGGAAATATCATGTGGGAGGTGTATTTATAGTAAAGTCCGAGCCATCTTCCAGCACTAAAAATGCACCAAATAAATATTGTAAATCCTATTGATCCGTATTTGCCTAAAATAGTTCCAATACCATTTATTGCTGAAACAGTATGATCTTCACTGATAAAGCCGGTTTGTAATGAATTTTTCCCACCATAACCTGCAATTGGGTAATTTTTATAATCTTCCCATCTCATCTGAAAACTTGCAAAACGCCCAGGAGCATAACTACTCCCAGTTAATGTTGCTCGTTCCATTATCTCTTCTACGTCCTGTTCTGCCTCGTTTACTATTTTTTCCTGAAGCCACGGTAAATTAATAAATAGATAAATTACTATTGAAATTGCAATAGGGACTGATAAAAATTTGAATGCTATATTTTTAAATCGAGCCCATGAAATCCATATTATTATTGCTAGTAATACAATGAAACCAGTACTTGACTGTGTTGTTATTAATGCCGTGATATAGACCATTAGTCTTTTTTTGTCTTTAATTTTGATGTTGTTTCGAGCAATGTTGAAAAATAATGCGAGCATAACATAACACGAAAAAGGTCCTGGTTCCCAAGTAAATCCTGAATTCCGAGGGAATAACTCACTTAGATTCTTTTGGTGAAATGTATAAATTCCTATACTCGAATATAGTTTATGTGGAAATATACCTTCAGATAAATCAATTGCTTGAAAAATATTCCACATTTGAGAAGGGATAATTATTTGAATTGAGTATAACGCTAGAGATATTATTGTTAGATTATAAATAGTGTCTTCATATTTTTTAAATATTTGTTCTTTATAGTTTGTCAACAACCAATAAGCTATCATTATTTTGGCAATATAAATACCCATAAACATTGGGTGGAAGCTCCTGATGATAAGAGTGTTAATGGTAAAATATCCCATCCAGACTCCAAGTGCGATAAATAGTTTTCTGCTTGGATACAGGGTTTCTCTCCCAAAAATAAAAAGCCCCAGTGCCCAAAGTGCTATAAGGCCTTCGTGGCTTCTAAAAAATGCAAGAGCCATTCCAGAATAGAGAACTACAAGAAAGAAGTAAAAATCTTTAATTTTAGACATTTTTCTGATTTATTTCTGCAATGAAATCTCCAGTGATATTTTTTTATTTTTTTTAATAGATAACTTGCAAACACTTTTTATTTAATTTTTTTGAAAACTTCTTTGAGTACTAATTCTTGAATCCAGTATCGACCTTCGAAGAATTGATAATCATTTTCTGAAATTCTTAAGTAATATCCAGCTTTTCCGTTAACAACAAGCTGTTCACAAGTATCTATTCCTATAAAAATTGATGATTCTATGATAAGAAATTTCTTATTATTTTCGTCATACAACATATCGGTAGCTAAAAAGTTAGCATTAAAAGATATTTTTGTTTTGTATGCTAATTCGAGTGCTTCAGTCGTTATTTCTTTCTTTTCGACTATTCCGGCACCAGATGCCTTAAAATCTCCCTTTTTCGGATATCTATAATAGCCAAATAGTTGATCTCCTACGACCATAACTCTTAAATCGTAAGTTGCATTGGGTATAAAATCTTGAAAATAAACGTAGTTCTTTTGCCGTTGGTACGGCCAATAGGTTTTTCTTCCGTTTGAGCTAAAAACTTCATTAATCATTCTTTGTGCATATTTCTTTGATTTTATAATTTCGACTCCAAAGGACGAAGAACCTGTCGCAATTTTCGATATAACAGGAAATTGGACGGAATTAATATAGTGTGTGGCTTCTTTTTTGGAGAAAGTTATAAAAGTTGGAATTTCTGGCAAATTGTATTTTTGATATAAATAGTGTGTATTAATTTTGTCCTCGTAAGTCCAAATTTCATCAAAGCTTGGCAAACAGGTTTTTCTCATAACTTTTTCAAGAAAATGAATTTTACTTTTTGCAATTTGTTGAGTGGCTGGATCTGAATGGGGATGCCAAATTATAATATCCAAATTTTCGGCTATCCGAATCCAATCACTAGCGTATATGTCATAGTACACATAGTTTATACTGTTGTTTTTAAGAAAACGTTCGTATTTAGGATAATAAGCCCTGGGGTTAATAATTTCATCAATTTCTGTTTCTCCATCCTTTACTAAGCCAATTTTAAAATTGGAATTTATTTTTTCATCCAATAAAACATTTTCAGCTTCTTCTATTTTGGAAAAGGCTTTTTCTATCCTAATTAAGGAACCTCTATTCTCGCGATTTTTTATATATTGCTCCCTAAGAATAGGGACATTCAAAATAATTTTTTTAAGAATATTTTTCATTATTTTCTGTTTTGAAATTCATTAATTCTTTCATCAATTATTTTACCTTCTTCAATTATAAGTGCATCTATTAGAACATTATTATCCAAATCCTCTATTAGATTGTTAATGTAAGTTGAAACTATTGAACTAAGTGTTTTTGAAATAGTTTTATAAAATAAGGTAGGAGTATGGTCAACCACGTAGTGTGTGATTCCATCAATTGAATATGTGGGCTTTTCAATACTAGTTGGTGTAGATGTTTCAATACCACCATGCCTATCACAACTTATATCAATTATCAGGGTGTCTTTTTGCATTCTTTTTAAATCATCTCTATAAATAATATGGTCTTTTCTTTTTGTATCCCAAACAATAGCATTGACAATGACATTATATTGAGAAAGTTCTTCCTGAAATAGATTTTCAGTTTTTCGGTCATAAACTGTTACGTCTGCACCCATGTAATTTAATATTTTCAATGCGCCTCTAGCTATGTTGCCTCGACCAAGTATTGCTACTTTTGATTCGTAAGGAAACAACCCGTGGAGCATATAAGCATGTACAATTGCTGCTTCTCCTGCAATTTCATTATTCCGATAAAAGATATGTCGACCTTTTTCGTACATATCTTCCCATGCATAGGCTGTAAGTTTACCTTTTAAAATTGCATCTGTTATGTCTCGGTTTTGAACAGCATGAACCCAGCCAAAGATTATTTGATTATTTAGTGATTCAAGATATTCTGCATCACCAATTTTTGGATCGCATATGATATCTTTTTTAAGAATTTCATCCCTCTCTGTAACTCTTACTCCTTTGTCTATATAATCTAGGTCAGAGTAGCCCATTACTTCACCATAACCTCTTTCAATGTAAATTTGATTAGGGTATTTGATATTTTTGATGTCATTAGGTAATAATGCCCTTCTGTTTTCATTCTCTTTTCTACTAATTGGAAATCCTACTGTTTTCATAGTTGGTTTATTTCGTTTATTGTTGAAAATTCCTTTTGTTCTTTTAGTAATCTGGTCAAATGTTAAAGCTTTTTGAATATTTCTATTATAATGTCTCTATGTGATTCACAACGAATATAATTCAAATGGTTTTTCAACTTGTTTTTTTTCAAAAGTAATTTATTGAAGCCCAATTTTTTTAAGGCAGCCCTTACGTATCGGCCCGGAATAAAATTGATTGGAGAAAATAACTCTAAGGAATTTTTTCTTTTTACAAGGTATTTATTCCATTCGTTTTGTAGTTTATTCGGGTTTTGTATCACGGTGCTCAAAGCCTTAATTTGATTAAGAACTTCATTTTTCTCATTATTACTTAATAAGGTAAGATGAAAGTTTCCTGCTTGTTGTTTAATTGGGAGTAAGGTTATTTCAATTGGCTTGTTCTTTTCAATATTGAGTTGTGCCAGTAGCCCTATATACCATACAGGATATTGGCTATCAAGTGTAAAAGTCATATTTCCTAAACTGTATGCAATAGGGCAGTTGTTGTAAAATTCAAAACCACTAAAACAATGTGTGTGATGGCCAATAACAGCATCGGCGCCATTGTCAACAAAAAAGCGATATTGCTTTACCATGCGTGGGCTTGGTAACTGGTAGTATTCATGGCCACCATGGACAATAACAATCACAAAGTCTGCTAATTGTTTTGCTTCTTTTATCTGTTTGGTATTGTCAACTATATCTAAAGGATTTGCACCTCCTTCGTTTGTGCTTGCAATAGACCATTCGTTTTCACAAAAATTTACAATGGCAATCTTCAGATTTTGAATTTCAACAATTAATGGTTTTGATGCTTCTTCGCATTTTTTTCCAGCTCCAACATATGAAATTTTGTGTGATAGTAATGTATGAAACGTGTCGTATAGTCCTTTCTGTCCGTAATCCAATAAATGATTGTTGGCAAGAGTAACTGCATTGATATTTAAATCTTTTAAGTGATTTATTATTCGTTCGTCGCTTCGTAAATGAGGACCGGTTTTTAATGTTTTATTTTCTGCAATGTCTTTCGTAATTGGGCATTCAAGGTTGACAATATTGTAGTCCGATTTATTAAAAAGCTCAATTACTGTTGAGTCGAAGAGGCTTTTATCAAGGTAATTTGGTGTTATACAGAAGTCACCGCCGATTAGTATATTCATAAATGTTTATTTTAGATTTTTAGAAATTTTATTAGACTATTGCTATGTGCATTAATGTTAAAAATTTTTTCAGCTATTAAACGACCATTCTTTCCAATTTTTTCATATTTCATTGGAGCCTGAATTATTGCACTCAAAACATCAATGAGCTCTTTTTTATTGTTTGGTTTAATAATAATCGAATTTGTATTATTCAAATACAATGGAACTTCACTGACACTTGTGCAAATAACGGGTTTACCTGTTGCTAAGTATTCTCCTAATTTTGTTGGAAATCCGCCTGAACTAAAATTTTCAGGGGGTGCCATAATTAAAAAATCTGCTTCCATTAACAAAACAGGTATTTCATTACTGTCCTTTTTTCCTATAAAAAGTATTTTATCAGTTATGTCTCTTTCTTTAACTAGATGTATTATTTTATTTAAATAGTCAGAATTCTTATTGATTGGGCCAATAATATGAAATTCAAAATTTCTATAATAATCTCTTAGTCCAATAAATGCGTTTACCATAATATCCAGTCCATCTCGTTGATAATTACCTCCTCCACAATATTTAAAAATTATTTTGTTCTTATTCGCATTTTTCTTTATATCCTTAAATCTATCTATTTCAACAGTCATTGGTAATAGAAAAAGATTATTCTGTTTTAGCGAGATAAATAGATTTTTTAATTCATTAGTCATAACAATCATGCCCGTAAAAAGGCGATATGAAAAAAGATAGAATTGTTTGTATATTTCATATGTGCTTTTTTTAAGTACTGGAGGCTTCTCACTTTTTTCCTGATAATAATTAAAATTTAAAATTTTTGAAAAAGACCATAATAACCAGATAAGCTTAATGTCATTCGAAACAAGCAAAACAGATTTTGCTTTTAAATCAAACAACTCTTTAAATAGTAAAATATATGATTTAATTATTATGCCAGCCTTGTTTAGTTTTGATGATTTTTTAGGCCAAATAGTATTTTTGTGGATATAATTATATTTTAAAAGATTTATATAGCCCTTTGGTTCAGTATTTCTGATGTTATTTGGAAGTTCAGTTGGTTTAGCTATCAATACAGTGACTTTTTTTTTCTTTGCAATTTCTTTTGCGTACGAAAGTATTCGATTGGTTGCAGCCATTCCAATAGGAAATGGCTCGTTAGTTATAATAACCAAGTCGGTTTTATGCTTCATCTTTTTAAACTTTTTCGAAATACGTGTCCCCATCTTCGGGGTTGTAGTGCTCATTGATCCAAAAAATTGTGTACAATTCTTCGTCGCCAATGTTGGTAATGTTGTGTGTATGCCATATGGGCATATCGACAAACGAGGGTCGATTGCCATCTAATTCAAACGAAAGTACCTTGTCAGTTCCAATTCTGCGAATGTCTATACAGGCTTTGCCTTTAATAACGGCAAAACGCTCGGCTTTGCGGGTGTGGTAGTGGTTGCCACGGGTAATGCCCGGAACGGTAGTCGAAAAACTTACCTGGCCACCGCTGTTCAACTTAACTGTTTCCACAAAAGAGCCTCTTTCGTCGGTGTTTAATTTTAGATTAAACGGATAGAAGTTAGCATGATCGATGTAGCAAAGAAAGGTATTAAAGAGGTTTCGGTCGAATGGATTGTCCAAGCTGGGGATAATTCCATTGTCGAAATAGTTGCTTTTGAATTCTTGCAACTTTTTTAGTAAATCAGACACCTTAATTTGAGAGGTATGCGGTACAGGAATAGGATCAATGGAACGCAGATGACGCGGATTGGGCTGATTTTCGCTGAATTTTGCAATAATGGTCTCTACCAATTCGCTCACATAAATCAACTTTATTTCGCCATCGATTTCGATCTTGGGTGTTTCGTTGTGTGTTAGCTGGTGGCAGAAGGTGGCCACTACTGAGTTGTAATAGGGATGTCCAAAAGGTCCATATACATTGGGAATTACCAAGCCTGTAAATTTCGTGTGGTTTCTAGCAGCCCATTGTTCCAACAACTCCCGTCCTTCGCGTTTCGATTTTCCGTACAAGTTGTCACGTTCTTCCTGAGTTGAAGAGCTGAATAAGATGTGCGGTGTCGATTGTATTTGTTCACAAGCTTGAATTAATTTCTTTACCAATCCGATGTTGGTTTTGTACAATACTTGCGGATCGTTGTGGCGATTCATGGCTGCCAGATGAACGATGACATCGCATTGCTTTACAAAGTCCTGAAGGGTTTCTTCCGACAGGAAGTAATCGTCTTCAAAGGGTATGCGTTCAAATTTTTTAGGGTACAAGCCCAGGGTGTTATAAAGGTGAGTTCCTACAAAGCCGGCTTGCCCGGTTATTCCTATTTTTATCATATTTGTTATAGCACGCAGATGACGCAGATTATGCGGATTTGCGCTGTTATTTATGTTTGTTAATATTTGAGAATGCTTTTCTTTTGATCTCTGGTTTTTTGCCAAAATTTAAGAGTAGACCAAGCTCAATTTCAGTGGCTTTCAAATAATTTATGAGTTGATTTTCATGTTTTTCACAAATTGTTTCAGTTGCTTTGAGTTCTAAAATGACTTTGTTTTTCACCAATAAATCGGCAAAATACTCACCAACGATTTGGTTTTCGTAAAACACGTTGATTGGTTTCTGGCTTTCTACAAAAAAACCTGCTTTTTCAAGTTCAATTTTTAAAGATCGTTCATAAACTTTCTCCAAAAAACCGTATCCCAATCTGTTGTAAACAATAAAGAAACGATTAATTATTTCAGAAGACAAATCAGTATGTAGATAATCATTTTTCATTTTTATCGGCGATAATCTTTTAAATCAGCGTCATCAGCGTTCTATTTCCTCCCAGTTGAGCCACCGGTTGCTTGGGTACCTTATTTTTTCGTTCACTGATTGCTCTAAATCCATATCGGAGAAGATCATTACTTCGGAGTTGGGATCTAAGGCTTTTAAGCCGTTGGCATAGCCTTTGGGGATTGAGATGATTTCAGAATTTTCAGCCGATAGAATATGATATTCTGCTTTTAAATCTAAAGAGGGGTTCTCAAAATCGTCAATCTTGACCCATGCCACCACAAAACTGCCGCTAATAGGGTAGAAGTACTTTTTCTCGAATTGGTGCCCTTGCCATGCGCGAACGGTTTCGGTGTCGGGGTGCTTGATAAAATAAAACCGTTTAACATCTCCGAAATGAAAATCGTTTACAAAACGCATTGAACCCCGTTTATCAGAGAAAAATCCACCTTTGATGATTTGTACGGCCATTTATAAAAGAGTAGTTAAATCAGAGTAATTTTCAATTTTTTCTCCCAAAACATCGTGTCTTATTAAAGGCAATTTTAATAGTAATTCTTTCATTTCTTCTTTATTCAAACGATGTGTATTGTGTGAGTGGTAATCTTCAACTTTCGAAATATCTTCAACTCCTTCAGTAAAAAAACTGTTGTAATTTAAATCGCGGTTATCGGCAGGTATTCGATAAAAGTTATTCAAATCTTCGGCTTTTGCCATGTCTTCGCGGTTTACCAATACTTCATATAGTTTCTCACCATGCCTCGTTCCAATTATTTTAATATCATTTTTAGCATTATAAAGCTCAACGGTTGCTTGTGCAAGGGTTTCAATAGTAGCTGCAGGAGCTTTTTGTACAAAAATGTCACCGTTTTGTCCATGTTCAAATGCAAATAAAACCAAGTCAACTGCATCATTAAGTGTCATCATAAAGCGAGTCATGTTTGGGTCGGTAATTGTAATGACCTTACCTTCTTTTATTTGTTTAACGAAAAGAGGAATAACCGAACCTCTACTTGCCATTACATTTCCATAGCGGGTACCACAAATTGTAGTTTTTGAGTTTCCACCCAAATCACGCGATCGTGCAATCATAACTTTTTCCATCATAGCTTTGCTTATTCCCATGGCATTAATTGGATAAACTGCTTTGTCGGTACTGAGCACTACTACTTTTTTTACACAATTTGCAATTGCCGATTCTAAAACATTATCAGTGCCTAATACATTTGTTTTAACAGCTTGTAAAGGGAAAAATTCGCAAGAAGGCACTTGCTTAAGAGCAGCTGCATGAAAAATATAATCCACTCCGGGCATTACCTGATCTATGCTGTGTTTATCTCTTACATCGCCAATAAAGAACTTAACCTTAGGGTTGTTTAGCCTGTTCCTCATGTCGTCTTGTTTTTTTTCATCACGACTGAATATTCTGATTTCCTTAAATTCATCAGAATCAATATATCGGTTAAGAACAGCATTGCCGAATGAACCTGTTCCTCCTGTAATTAAAAGTGTTTTATTCATTATGTTTAGTTTTTTTGATGAATCGAAAATAGTAAAAAATTATAATAAATAAATATACAAAACCTGTAATAAGTTTTGCATAAGCTGCCCCTGTTTCACCCCATTGTGGGATAAACAAAAGGTTGAAAAACATCATGCTTCCTCCGACATAGAATGAGCTGTTCCTTAATGCTTTCCCTTGTCCGTTAGCTCCTAGATATCTGTTATAAAAATCGCCAAAGCCATGTGCTATTACCCCTATGCTTACAATAAAATTGAGAAGAATTACACTTTCGAATTCGATACCATAAAAAAAGCGAACAAAAGGCGGTATAATAATCCAAAGCCCAAATAATGCAGCTAAACTAAGTCCAAGGGTGATAAAAAGTAATTTCTTTGGGACAGCTTTACTTGTAGAAAAATCTTTGTAGTGTGTGGTTGCAATAGTGTTTGGTATAAATGTTAAAGGCATGGTAAATGTTAATGCTAATGAATAAAAACCCACTCCATTATTATTGGCACCAAAATAACTGATTAAAATATGTGTAAGCTGACCAAAGCCCACCGCAAAAAGGCTGCCCAGATAAACATTAAATCCGAATGATTTATTGTAGTTCCAAATTTCATTAAGCCGCTCTTTTATATTTTTGAATGATATTTTAAGTTTTAATAGAATTATTGTGTAAACAATTACTTCGGTGGCTATATAAAATGCCCAAACCACTGCCAGCCGGTTTGTTTTGATATTCATAAAAACAAAATAAAGCAGCAGGGCAGTAATTAAAAAACCTGCTTTAGGTAAAAGCCTAACCTGTCCTAACAAGCGTATGCGGTTGTCGGCCTGGAAAAGTGTCTCAAAATAACGCAATAATAAAAAAACCCAGCCAAACGGTATAACAAATAACAAAAATTTATCAAGTTGTTTTTCCTGTATATTGCTGTCAAACAATGCATACAGTATAAGGAAAATCGACATGATTATAAATAGCCCGCCGGTAATTAGCAGTTCGGCTCCATAGTATTCTTTTGCTTTTTGTTTATCGTTGTTGAGCACCAACGCACGGTTTCCGGCCTGGAAGAAACCAAAGGTGAAAATGATAATGGCAAAACTGAATATGCTTTGTATAAATTTATAATCGCCATAACCTTGTGCGCCCAAATACCGGGTTATAACTATACTTGTAAAAATACCAATGGGAATACCAATGATATTAACAGAGAATAGACCCAAGACTTGTTTGGCTCTGGGATTAGATTTATATTGTTGGATTAATTTTTTTAACATTATAACCTTCCATCGGTTAGTACTTTGCTTAAAATTCCCTTCACATCGTAAATCACGGCACCTGCTTTTTTATGTGCTTCAAAATTTAAACCCAGGAATTCTTTATGTGCCACTGCCAATACAATCGCCCCATAACCGTTCCCTTCCGGGTATTCAGTTATGGTTTTTATGCCGTATTCGTGCTGTACTACTTGGGGTGAGGCCCATGGGTCGTAAACATCTACTTCCATACCGTATTCGCGCAGTTCGTGGTATATGTCGATGGCGCGGGTGTTGCGTATGTCGGGGCAGTTTTCCTTAAAGGTGATGCCCAGCATAAGGGCGCGGGCACCTTTAACCGGAGTGCCTTTTTTAATCATCAGCTTCACCACTTCGGAGGCCACGTATTTTCCCATTTCGTCGTTCATTCGGCGGCCTGCCAGGATGATTTCGGGGTGGTAGCCTGCCTCTTGTGCTTTTTGTGCCAGGTAGTAGGGGTCAACCCCAATGCAGTGTCCGCCAACCAGTCCGGGTTTAAAAGGCAGGAAGTTCCACTTGGTACCGGCAGCTTCCAGCACTGCCTGCGTGTCAATATTGAGTTTGTTAAAAATTTTAGCCAGCTCGTTTACAAAGGCAATGTTAATGTCGCGCTGCGAGTTTTCAATTACCTTGGCAGCCTCGGCCACTTTAATGGTGGGCGCCAGGTGCGTGCCGGCGGTAATTACGGAGCGGTAAAGGGCGTCAACCTGTTCGCCAATTTCGGGTGTAGAGCCGGAGGTTACCTTTTTAATTTTCTCAACGGTGTGTTCCTTGTCGCCGGGGTTAATGCGCTCGGGGCTGTAACCGGCAAAGAAATCTACATTGAATTTCAAGCCCGATACTTTTTCCACCACGGGAATGCAGTCTTCTTCGGTAGCGCCGGGGTACACGGTACTTTCGTAAATTACGATGTCGCCTTTGGAGATTACCTTGCCCACGGTTTCGGAGGCTTTAATGAGCGGTGTAAGGTCGGGCCGGTTGTTGCGGTCGATGGGGGTGGGTACGGTTATGATGTAGATGTTGCAGTCGGCTATGTCGGCGAGGGAAGTGGTGCAGTAGAGACCGGGATTATGCGGATTTGTTTCAGGATTACGCGGATTGGGGCGGATTGAGCGGATTAGGGCAGACTGCAAGATGTCATCGTCCACTTCGAGGGTGGAGTCGTGGCCTGTCATGAGTTCTGCAACGCGTTTTTCATTTATGTCGAAGCCTACTACGGGGTATTTGGTTGCAAATAATCGGGCTAAAGGTAATCCAACGTAGCCTAATCCAATTACTGCGATACGTGATTCAGATATATCTTTCATTTTTGAATTTTATTTAGATTTTTCAATTGCTTTACTATTTATAAATCTCTTCCATTTGAGGCTTGACTCACCAAAATTAACTAATAAACCTACCGGTTTTGATGCTGTGTTTATGTAATTGGTAACTTGTTTGTAGTTATCGGGATGTATAAAACTGGCTGCTTTAATTTCTAATATTATTTGATTGTAGCACAGAAAATCAGCTTTGAAATATTTATCCAGGGGTTTGCCGTCGTACATTACATTTAATTTGCACTGTCGCTTATGAGGTATGTTTCTTTTTATGAATTCTCTTTCCAACGCCTCCTCGTAAACAGATTCGAGAAAACCGCACCCCAATTCTTTATGAACCGCCATGCATGCCCCGATAATTTTGTATGTCTCTTGTTCAAGGAGTAAAGCCATGTAATCCGTGTTAATCCGCTAAAATCCGTGTTAATCCAAATTATTAAAATACCATTCACATGCTTTTTCAAATCCTTCGGGGGCACTGTACTTTGGTTTGTAGCCAATCATTTTTTTTGCTTTTTCGATGGAGGCCTGGGAGTGGGGGATGTCGCCGGGGCGGTTGGGTCCGTACACGGGTTTGAGGTTTGCTATTTCGGGCTTGAACTGGCTAAGGTTGTTTTTTAAGGTAGCGAATAACTGGTTGAGGGTGGTGTTGCCCCCATACGCAGCGTTAAACACCTGGTTGATGTATCCTTCGTTGTTTTTTAGGTTTTCGTCGGGTGCAAGCATGGCCTTTTGGTTTGCCTGCACGATGTTGTCGATATAGGTAAAGTCGCGCGAGTATTCGCCGTTGCCGTTTATGGTTGGGGCTTGCAGTTGTATCATTTGCTTTACCCACAGGGGGATAACGGCTGCATAAGCGCCATCTGGGGCCTGCCGTTTTCCAAACACGTTGAAGTAGCGTAAGCCCACGCACTGCATGTTGTAGGTTTTTGCAAACACATCGGCATACAGTTCGTTTACATATTTGGTTATGGCGTAGGGCGAAAGCGGTTTGCCAATTTGCTCTTCCACTTTGGGCAGAATTTTAGAATCGCCGTAGGTTGAAGAACTGGCTGCATACACAAAGCGTTTTACCCCGGCATCGCGGGCAGCAATAAGCATGTTGAGGAAACCGCTGATGTTGACCTCGTTGGTGGTGGCGGGGTCTTTAATGGATCGTGGCACACTGCCCAGGGCGGCTTGTTGCAGCACATAGGTGCAGCCCTCAACCGCTTGTTGGCAGGTTGGCAGGTGTCGTATGTCGCCCTCGATGAGGGTAAATGCCGGGTTATTCAGCAGATGTTCGATGTTTTGGCGTTTGCCGGTTGAGAAATTATCGAGGCATACCACTTTGTATCCCTGTTCGATAAAGGCATCGCAAAGGTTTGAACCTATGAATCCGGCACCGCCGGTTATGAGTATTTTCATTTGAATATTTAATTATAAGCCCCCTCTAACTCCCCTCCCGATATCGTCAAACTTATCGGGACTTTGCTTTGCTTTGCACGGGGGAGACTTTGGGTCTGTGGTTATTTTACTTTGTATGTTTCTTTTTTGCAGCGGCGTTGGCATACCGTCGGCACGCCTTCGCCAAAGGCTACGGCGTGCAGGCCAGGTTGTAGGCGGATAGCTGGGCGAAAGGATTAAAGATGTTGAGCCGCTGTGCAGGAGCGACCAGAGGAAGCTACCTGCACGGCGTAGCGAAACACTTTAAGCCGGAGGCCACTAGAAGCCGGAGACCGCCCGGGCCGCCAAACCCCCCAACCTTCCCGATACTCGGGACTCCGCTTCGCTGCGAAAGGGGGGGCTTTGTCAGCGTTACTGTTTATTGTTTATTTTTTCACCGCAAAGTCGCAGAGTCGCAAAGGGGCGCAATATGTTGCGGCTGTACGGTTGGTTTCAATTGGTTTCTATTGTTTCCAATCGTTTTCAATTGCTTTCTTTTTTTAACCGCAAAGGCGCAGAGTCGCAAAGGGGCGCAATATGTTGCGGCTGTACGGTTGGTTTCAATTGTTTCCTATTGTTTTCTATCGTTTTCAATTGCTTTCTTTTTTTAACCGCAAAGGCGCAGAGTCGCAAAGGGGCGCAATATGTTTCGACTGTACGGTTGGTTTCAATTGTTTTCTATTGTTTCCAATCGTTTTCAATTGTTTTCAATTGCTTTCTTTTTTTTAACCGCAAAGGCGCAGAGGCGCAAAGGGGCGCACCAGCGTGTTGAGTTTTTCAGCCTTTTGGCTGAGGTACGGATTACAATTGGAGCGAAGCGTAAATCAGCGTAGCTAAATCCGCACCAGCGAGGTTGCCTTGCTTTGCTATATCAAATTTAGTTTAGTGATTCTTTCAAAGTGTTTTCTGTTCAGCGTGTTGATTGGGAGTTCATGTACCAATGCTGTTGCGGCTATAAAAATGTCCCTGAATTCAATAATCTTGTTGTTGGTGCGCAATATATGATAAATCCTGGCTGCTTCCTTTGCTACTGGTATCATCGAAAGGTAGAACAGGAATATCGTCAGTTAAAATTTGAATATCTTGTTTTTTTTCAGACGAAGTAGCCCCCATATGTAATTCATAGAGTGTAACAGATGAAATGTATAGTTGTTTTGTTTCAGAAATGTTGAAGAGGGTTGTTTGCTTCTTGTTTTTTGCACGTAAGAACTCAATAAAAACAGACGTGTCGATTACCATTCCTGAATGTTCCATTGCTTGAAAGCTTTTTGATTTTCTTCAAATTGTTTACAGTCTTCGTCGTTCCAGGTTGAAACAGAAAGTATTTTTTTTCGATATGAAGAAAGGTGTATCTTGGATTCTTTTTTTTGCCTTGTAAGTAGGAAATCAAGAAAATCGTTTACCTCTTGTCTTCTTTTATTGCTTAATTTGTTGTATTTGATTGCAATTTCGTTCATCTTTTTATTTCAAATATATGAAAATTATTTGTGTTTTATTAAGTTGTTTACAGCCTAAGTTGCCTCCCATTGCCTTCAATTGTTTTCTTTTTTTTTCACCGCAAACCCCCCAACCCTCCCGATTTTCGGGTACGGATTACAATTGGAGCGAAGCGTAAATCAGCGTAGCTAAATCCGCACCAGCGAGGAACTACACCCTAACCCCCTGAAGGGGGGACTTTTGGTCCGTGGTTGTTTATTTAGGGTTTGTACACTTTATCGTTTACATCTGGTATCATATACC
>Ga0265295_1002233_pt1 | contig 31497 bp, 37 predicted proteins | sample Munlansysbiofilm_FD_192503 | JGI IMG/M metagenome (GOLD analysis project Ga0265295, IMG submission 192503) | Leachate microbial communities from a municipal landfill in Southern Ontario, Canada - Methane capture system biofilm | ecosystem: Engineered > Solid waste > Landfill > Unclassified ... | reverse complement strand
GTACCGCGGGCGCGACAGCGAAAACACAGCCACGCTGCAGACCACGAGTAGCGCGCACGCTAGCAGGAACCGCTTCTGTTTTGTCATAGTCTCCGCCTCCTACGCCTCAGTGGGCCAGCGGATCTCGAATGGGAATTCAGGGTCGTACTCGCCCTCGCCCGGAGGCTCAAAGTGCCCCTCGAGGCGCAGCTCCGACACCATCTCCCCATTCGCCACGAAGTCCATCGTGAACCCGCCGCCGCCGAGGACGTTCTTTAAAATCACCACGACGGGCTGGTTTGTCCCGCTCACGCGTCCTACGAGAGCGCAGTTTGTGAAGTAAGCTTCATCACTGATCTCTGCCAGCGTGAGCTTCGTGTAGCTGTCGCCTGGATCGTAGTCTTCGGTCTTAGTGAGGGCCGCGTCTGGATCGGCAGGGAACGTCAATGTCCCGAGGCTCGCCACGAGCCCGGTGGCCTTCGCGGAAAGGGCGAAGGCGATTGTGAACGGTGTACCATCACCAGTAACGGACTCAACAGATCCGATGCCGAACAGACGCTCAAGCTCGTGCTTCACAGCGTCTGCATCGTCCTCTAAGTCCAGCTGCCTGCTCCAGTTACCCTTGCCGTCACCGAGCTTGTAGTACCCTCCAGTCGCCGACCCAAGGTCAAGCTCCCACTCCTCTCCCTGCGAGGTTCCGCTCACCGACTCCTGCACGAGGCCTGGAATCGCTGCGAGAAGGTTCGCCACAGTGAACTCGATCAGGTTGCAGCGGAGGACTGGTTCTACGCGATCTATGATCCGCCCTCCGCGCACTTTCCCCTTCACGCCGTCAACCTCTACGTCCCGGATTGTCACCCCGGGCTCGAATGTATTGCCTCCGCGGGTGGCCCCGAGTAGCCGCTCAGTCACTAGATCGTAGTCGAGGTAGACCGCTCCAGGACCGACAACAAGGCGCTTGAACGTATCCGCGTTCAGGCCCGTCCGTTGGTGTGCCACAATCAATCACCTCCAAACTTCTCTCCCTGGCGCACGTAGCGCAGGGTCCATCTCGACACCCAGCGGTGTACGCTGGCGTTGTCGGTTTCCATAAATCCGCTCGATGACTTTACAATGCGCACCGCCTCCGCCATCCCTCCGGTAGTGGCGATGCTTTGCCCGTCCAGTAGCCGCGTGATCTGATGCCCCGCGGCTTCGGCCCGCTCAGGTGTGGGAGCGTAGTCCCACAGGTCTATCGCTAGATCTCCCGTAGAAAGCCCGTCAGCATCTAGGTCCGGGAGATCTGTTATCTGGTACGTCATGTACGGCAACTGCGCGTTCTCTGGAGCCCAAACGTGGTAGATCCGCGGCTTCGCGCCAAGGATCTTCGCCAGTTCGGTATCCTGGCGGAGGATGGTGAGGATCGCGGACGTGATGTCTGCTAGCACTCCCATCACCACCACCTTCCACCGATAATATGGTAGATCTGATCGCGCATGTTGTTGAACGCAGGGAGGAGCCATGGGCGAGGCTGGACACGGCCGTTCCCGAACTCAAGCTCCGCTCCGTAGCGGAGCGCAGTTCCAACCAGGGCCACGGTTTCGCTCTCCGTCACGCGCACCTCGCGCACGATGCTGCCCTTCAGGCGCCCGGTAGGGACAGCGGGAGCTTCTCCGGGAGCGGATGCGGTGTACCATGCGCCTTTCGTACCAGGAACCTTGTACCGCCTCCCGCGCTTTGGGCCCGACATGAGATTCATGGCCTCGCCTCGCACGAGTTCGGCGGCGCGCTCTACGCGCGACTTGGCCTCGCTCGCAATGCGCATCTCAACCGCGGCTCGGTTCGACTCAAAGCGGATCGTGTCAGGCATCCTCGCCATTCCCGCCGCCCTCTTCTCCGTTCTCCTCTACCACGGGGACCTCATGCGGAGGTTCCTCGCGACAGAGGATTATGGTGTACTTTCCTGTACCGTCTGGGTCTATCGGAGGCTGCGCCGGGATCAGGCGTACACGAGGATTCAGCATGTTAGTGGCCCAACGGAACCGGAACTTCCCGAACTCCCAGGTCTTCCTCCCAGGCACGCGCACCTCGCGCGTCACGTCCCCCATCAGCTGCTTATACGTCGCTCGGGCCATCGCCCCGATAGGAAGTACCCTGGCCCACACGATAGGTCCGCTCTCCGTCCATGTCTCAACGGAGCCCATCGGACCGTCGGTATGAGTTAGCGTCTCAACCACGAGGCGGTCTCGTTCGTTCACAGTCTCACCGTCCTCCATGGGGCGAGGAGCGAGTAGTCGGGCTCCTCCCCCCACGTGATGGAGTCCCCGCCGCGGCTGGAGCCCTCGCTCGTGCGATCATCTCGCCGATTGAATCTCCAGGCCACGTACCGGTAGCACCACAGCCGGACAGATTCTGGGAGCTCGGATTCCTCGCCCCCATCCTCATCGTCCAGGTAATCGAGGTTCGTTCCGACGTACTGTTCAGCCAACTCGACCGCGACAGCCAGCATGAGACGGAGCTCGGAGAGGAGAGGGTCCTCCTCCCCTTCTCCTAAATCCTCCGGTGGCAGAGTAGAGAGACGGAGGTACTGTAGAAGCCCATCCTTCTCGCTATCCCACGTCATGCGGTCCGCGATCACGCCCATTATTTCCTCTTGCCCTTCTTGGCCTTCGCCTTTGTGCGGGTGGTTGGCTTCGGCTCTACACGCGTCTCAGGTCTGCCTTTGGTTCGCATCATTGGTTGCTCCTCTACACCGCGCACCCATCCGAGGTGCACAAACCGCGAGAGTGAGGGGGGGAGGTCAAACTCCTCCCCCTGCTCTACCTTCAGCCCGCGTACAGTCAACGGGCGCATGGCAATAACTCTCATCTCCGATCACCTCACTAGGACCGTTCGTCTATTGTGTGGGTCCCATCCTTCCCCTTGTTCGGATCGAGTATGTCGAGCGGCTCTGTTTCCGCAGGCCACGCGACGTAGGGGATGGCGTAGAGCACCGTGATCCTAGCCTCGCCAGCGCTGGATGCGGAGCCGGTTTGTGTCACCTTAGCCTTCACGAGCTTGTCCTCCGTTGGGGCGGCCAGGCCTTTAGCACCGAGGAGGTACGTACCGACTATCTCTGCTTTGGCATCGAACGACGTCACGATCTCATTGAGCGACTGTCCGTACCCAACGTCAATCGTGGCCGTCGTGCCTGCGTTGAACTGCGCTTTCAGGCCTACGATGGCTCCGACAATGATGGCTCCCTGCGGGATGTACCCCAGCTCGACTTCGGTATCGGTGTGCTTCACGTCGGCCACAAGGGCGCAGAGGGGGTAGCGCGCGGCAACTCCGGCGATCCGCAGCTCATCACCCTCCGCCTCTGGTCTGTATCCACGTTGCATCTGAGGCATGATCTACCTCCTCAGTCAGGCTCAACCAGAGCCGCGAACGCATCGGGCCGGATCACGCCACCCAACACGCGCTTGGTCACGAGGAACCCTACCAGTCCGGCCTCCGCGCGCAGCTCTACCAGCCGCTGCACGGTGATACCCCGGCGGTCGCGGATCGCGTAGCCGGCGCGGAAGTCGCCGAACAGAACGTAGGGAGTTCCGGACTCGGGGCTGTTCTCTGGGAGGGTTGGCATAAACTGCGATGTAACTGTCGGATAATTCCAGATCCGCGCGGGAACACCAGCCTGGGCCGATGGCTGCCAAACGTAGCGCCCGTAGCCGTCAACCTCCAGCATGAGCGCAAGCTCGGTGCTCGGATGCATCAGGAACGTCCCGCCGACGCGGTAGGCATCGGGAACCTTGTACGTGAGCGCGAGCAGATCCCCCAGCGTCACAGTCGCGGTCGTTCCAACCTCCAAGGGCTTGATCTGATAGGACTCAGACCCGATCCGTGTCAGGATGCCCTCTGGTTCCTTGCCGCCGGTATAGTCGCCGTTCAGGAACCCGTCGTCCTCCGCCGGTGCGATCGCGTTGACAAACGCCTCATTTATCTCCTGGGGGAGGTTGATGTCAGTGTCCTCCAGGAGGTCAACGCCGATCCAGGTGCTACCGATAATGTTCCGGACGTACAGATACTCATCTCCCGGAACCATCGTGCTCTCAGGTAGATCTGCTCCAAGCTCCAGTTTCCCCCACGCGACCGTCACGCCGGTGAGGGAACGCCGGTGCAGTTTGTCGGAGCCGATTGCACGCGCACCTACCAGGCTGCGAAGCACCGACTTGTGCGGTAGCTCTCTCACGAGCTCAGTTTCCATCTCCGCCGGGATCATGATCATCCCAGTTGTCTGATCGGCAACCAGTGCCCGCTTATCGGCTGGGTATTGCGCCCACGCCTCGGGCCCCCGCAGGTAGGCGCGCAGCGCCTTCCTGGCCTCGATCTCACGAGTGCGCTTCTGCTCCTCCTCGGTCCCGGTTGTGGCCGGGGCCTTGAGGCGGAGTTCCAACTCCTCTTGTTTCGCACGCAACTCTGCGATCTTGGCGTCAAGGCCAGTAACCCGTGCCTCGACAAGTGCCTCAGTCTTGCTCTCTGCCGTAGTAGCCTTGTCGCGCAACTGCTTCACGAGGACGTTCAGCTCCTCGATCGTAGTGCGGAGTTCGGCCACCGTCGCTGTGTCATTAGGCATGTCTGTCACCTCCGTCCCGCGAGCTCGTTTCCATAGGCCCGCAGGTTGTCCAGCAGCGTGTGGAGGCTATCCGGCACGCTGCCGATGGTGGGCGGCGCAGTAGGCCCTGAGGTGGGTTGCCCCGGCGTCAGGATTCCCCTGAGTGCCCCGATCGTATCGTGTAGGTCGCGAATCACGACCTCCAATCCGGAGCTCCTCTCCCATGGAGGGTAGAGCTCCGTATCGTCCCACGTCTGCCTCATCTTAGCATAGTATCGGCTCATATGTCGCTTCACCGCGTCGCGGTCTGAGGCGGGGATGTCGGTCTGATCTATACGCGCAGCCGCTGCGAAGATCGCACGAGGTACGCAGTACAGACGGCCATCTATCACGTCGGCGAAGGGCATCTTGTACGATCCGAACAGCTCCGGCGCCTCGCTATCGTACCACAGGAACGCGGACCGGTACTTCGCGTTCGGCTCCTCCTCCGCCCCGGCCCAGGCGCGCACGCGCTGCATCGCCTCCGCCGCATCCCACTCCCGATCTCGGTCGGCCAGCGGGAGGTCGGCGAACGTTGTGGCACCGCGGAGCTGCAGGCTGTCAATGATCGAGGCAACCTCACGCCCCACGTTGAGTAGCTCCTCGATTGCACCATCACGCTCCAGCTGGCGCATACGTGCGAGCCTCGTGTTCGATTCACGAACCGCAGTTACCATCGCGTCCGGATTGGAGGCGTAGTTCGCAGTTAGCAGAGCGACCTCGATCAATTGCACTTCGGTGAAGTGCGTAACTCTGTTCTCATCTTCCTTCCTCCGGATAGGACGGAACCCGTGGCTCATGTCGGTCACGTATCCGAACCGGAGCCCTGCGTACACGCGCTGCGCGGTGCTATTCCCGACAACGTCCAGCTCGCCGTTCACAAGCAGGCCGCGATCGTCCTCCTCCACTGTAGCAAGGCCGATCGGCTCCGTCGGGTCATGGAACCAGGTAAGCGGGAACCTGCCTTTCCGCTCCTTGATCGTTTTCCTGAAACTCCCGCGGTCAAAGATTGTCCCGTAGGAATCGACAACTCCGAACACAGAGGCATAGCCCGAAAAACTGCCCTCCGGCTCCCCGATGCTACGGAGCTCCATCGTCCAGGATCTCGTCTCCATCCGGCTCATTCTATCACCTCTCAGCTGTACGTCTCTGTGCATCGGCAATTCACCGTCTCACCTGGTTCGCCCTCGGGATCGCCGGGGTACATTAGTCCGTTAGAATAGCGTTCGTCCAGAGAGCGTTCCTGTCCGTCCATCATAGCATGGCTATCCCGCTCGCGCCCGTCGCGCGTTGTGAGCCATCTCTTTTTGCTGAATGCCCCGCTCTGCGCGGCGCCCTGGTGCATCCCGTACGACGCGGCGCCGTGAACCTCCGTCCTGGCGATCGTGTAGGAGCGGCTGCGATCAAACGGGACATCACCCTCCCCCATCCACTCCCCGTACGTGCGCTGTATCCGGCGGGCGATCTGCGCGGTGCTTTCGTTCTCCGCGATCCCAGCGGCGATCTCATCTCGGAGCGCCGCCTTTGTGCTGTCGGTTATCATGGTAACTCGCCGCGCGACAACGCGCGCGACATAGTCCGCAATGACTGAGTTCCACAGATCCTGCCTCGTTTGTACCGTGGAGACCGCCCTCTCGGGATACAGCTCATGTAACACGTCGTTCCCGAAGTACTCCACAATCGCCTGCCATGAGGCGGTCATGGTTTCCGTCCATCCTTTCGCGAGAGCATCTATCAGAGGATCGAGGTCACGTCCTCCGTTCTGCACGTAGGAGACTGCCTCCGCGCGCTCCGCGGAGAAGCGCTTTTTCACTATGTCCGCGATCTTCGCTTCCCATGCGATCTTGGGGCGGTCAACGGCGCGCCAGTAGGTGTCCAGCTGCGCGTCCGTGGTGTACGATCTGATCTCATCTCCGTTGACGTTTCCTCGGTTCGCCGATCCTCCGCCAACCGGGAAGTAGCTCATTGGGAGGTAGCCGACGTTCCCGCCGGGGACTTGCTGGAATCCGAGCCCGAGCTCTGTGTTGAGCTGATTGAACGGAACACCGAGCCCCCAGTAGATGCGCGCCTCCTCTGCCTTGTCGCGGCGGGCCCCGATCACAGCCGGAGTTTCCGACAGGTCAAAGTCGATGTAGATGTCCTCGCCCCATATATCCTGTAACCTCAGGTTGAACCCGTCGCGTAGGCATTTTAGGAGGCGCAGGATGGGCCCTTCCCACATCGCGCGGATTGCCCACCGCTTGTTTTCGTACGTCGCCTCTGCGAGCCCAAGGGCCTCCGGATGTACGCCGTAGCTTGTGCACACGTCGCGGCTGGACATCTGATGGCTGGCCACAAAGTCGAGCTCTACCGGCGTCAGGGACATCGGAACGAACGACGCCTCCGCACCAGAGACAACGATCACCCTTCGGGCATTGAGAGAACCAGAGCGCTGTTCATCTATCTGCTTCACAAGCGCGGCGTGCTGTTGATCCGATAGAGGCGCCTTGACGCTCACAATTCCGTCGGGCCTGGCCCTGTTGCGCATTGAATAGCGGTTCCAGTCAACCATGGCGTTGTCTGTGTCAACGGTACGTGCGGCGGCACGCAGTGGGGATAGCCCGTAGTAGTCGGAACCTGGATCGTAGAACAGGTGGTGAATGATCTCCTCGGCGGGGTAGACCATCTCCTCGGAGCCAACGCGGTACTGGTAGGCCTTCGCCCCATCCCGGCCTGGGATCACCGTCACGCGGTCAGGGCGGAGACGGTAGAGCTCAACGCGCTGCCCGCTTGACACGGTGAGGCAGTAGTGGTTCCCTGCGAGGAGGATGCACACCGCGGCGCCCTCAACCAGTTGAGACCACGACATGCGTGGGTTTGCCTTGCGGAGGAGCTGCCAACCAGGGTGCGTGTAGGGGGCCTCCTCGGTCCCACCATCAGACCTCTCGCGCCGGAGAACCCACGGAACCGTGGCAACGGCCCCGGACAGCTCCGTCACGCATCGGTAGACCGCGATATGGGCCCGGTAGCCGTCGCGGATCGCCGCAGTGGTGTCCCAATCTGAATGTTGCGGTAGCGCCGTTTCCCAGTCTGGGACAATGATGGGGCTCGCTCGCGGCGAGCGCTGTCTGAGGAGAACAGATGCGACGCGCTCACGTAGTGTCACGGGCCGGTTATATATCGCATCACCACCCCGTGTCAAGCGGCACCGATCCTGATCTCATTGTCTCCGCCGGAGAGCTCGGTGATGGCATATACGAGGGCGTCCATGCGATCAGGAGACCAGTCGGCATCTACGGTCCATCCGCACAACTGATCCTCAAGCTCATGGTAGCTCCCAACGTGGTGAATGCGCCCCTGTTCGTACATCGCAACCACTGGCTCCGCTCGCAGGACCTTCCCCCTCTTTGCGTGCACCGTAACAAGGCGCGGCATAGGAACGCCTAGTTCCTCCGCGCATAGCGCGAGGATCGTTCCAACCATGTCCCCGCCCTGGTTCACCTCGGCAACCACGGCGTCGGCATCTAGGCGTGCGGCCAGGGCCAGCACCCGTTTCCCCCACGCCACTGGTGTGTACCGCCCTGATTCGTCCGCGATGCAGTATACGTGGCCATTCTCTCCGATCCCGCACGCCACGATACCCGTCTCATCACTCTCCTCGTGCGCCGTCGCGGCTGGGTCAACGGCGATCACGATCCGGCGCAGAGCTGGAGCGGCGCTCACGCGCAGCGCGTCTATTGTCGCTCTCGTGAGAAGAGCCCCTGGGATGTCCTCTAGGAACTCCCCCTCGATCTCTTGGCGCCCCAGTGTCGTTCCCTCGTAGCGCGCGATCACGTGACTGAAAAACGCCTCTGGAAGGTTCTCGCGGTTATCGTAGGTGCTACCACGCGTTACTACGGAACGCGGGTCCTCCATGATCGCACGCAGGAACGCGCGGGGCTTCGGTGTCGTTGTGGCAACGATCCGCGGGTGCTCTCCCATGCGCATCCCGAGGAGGAGGTTGTCCCAGGCGTCTGGGTAGCGCCACGCCGCGATCTCATCACAGAACGCGAAGTCGTGTTGGGGCCCGCGCAGGCGGTCCGGCTCATCTGCGGAGTACAGGTACGCAATCGCGCCGTCCGCCCATCGGAGGCGGCGCTTGGACGGCTGGTACTCCGGGCGGTCCCACGGAGGAGACACGGCCATGATCCCAGACGGTCCGTCAACCATCACGTCGCGCACGTCGGCGGCGGTCGCCCCTACGAGCGCTATCCTCCTGGCGCGGCCAGCCCTCTTCTCGTAGCACACGGATTCAGAGCCCGCCCGCGTCTTCCCCCACCCGCGGCCTGTCAGGATCAACCAGATGAACCAGTCCCCAGGAGGCATGAGCTGCTCTGGACGCGCGTTCAACTCCCAGTCGTAGGCGAGAATCCCGAGGTCGCGATCACTCAGCTTCAGGATCTGCGCTCGCAGCTTTGGATGCGACTTTGCGTAGCTGATCGCGGATTTGCTGACCGGCCTCACTGAGTTCAATTTGCAGTGCCCCTCCGCTCGGTCCAGTTACAGATACGTTCCGACGGTCGCGCCACCGGTCCGGTGCGCGGTTGTACAGGATTACCTGTTGCGCTGTGACGTTGCCCTCCACTGCCGCCTTGTAGAGCGCGTCCTCTACCACCTGCACCAGGGACATCTCGGCCTCCTCGATTGCCCTGGCGAACTCCGGATCGCTCCTGACGTGCGCGCAGATGGTTCCTCGTGTCACACCGATAGCCTCTGCGGCTGCGCCTTTGAGCGCACCTTTCCGGATAGCCTCTAGGTAGGCTTCCTTTTTTGCCGCGGTCATTTTGTACGGCTTGGCCGCCATTATCCGTCCTCTCCGCCGTTGGCCATCATGGTGTCACCGCCAGGAGGATACAAGGTGGAGGGCTCCTGAGTCAAGGGAGCGGGCCATTGGCCAGTGGAGTAGACACAACGTCCCACACTTCAACGCGACGCGTCTTGGGATCGTCACAGATTAGATCAGGCTCTCCGCTTGCCAACATAATGTCCTTCGGCATCTGTGGCTTGACACGTCGCTCGACAATAACCTTGCGCGGATGGTAAAGATATCTCTTTGTCATTACAACGAAGTCTGGTGCCATATATCCATATAGAGGCCTACGAAACCAGAACGGATTTTCATACTTATAATGGCTAGTATAGACGACGTCGTTATAAGATTCCCCATTATCTCTGAAGGCATCGCACAGCATTTCATCCCAGGTGCGCATATCAATGCCGCACCACACAATCTGCTCGGAATCGTTCTCGTTGCTCATTCCTTTGTAAATTGTGAACATCGTTTACCTCCTCCTCCGCCTCCGTAGCGAGGGTAGCCGGGGCCGGCGTGCGGAGCCCCGGCGCTATGGTTACAAGCTAGCCAGGAGGTGTTCACCTCGCTCTATTGTAGTTTGGCACGCACTTTGACCCTCGCTTCCGCGGTCGCAGGGAGTAAAGGCCGCGGGTTTGACTTAGGGAGAGAGGAGCAGTCACCTCCTGTACGCCGTGATGTACCGGCGGTACGTGATTCTCCCTGCGTTGCGCTCCGCCGGGGAGTCGAACCCCGCGAACCGATCCCGCGGGCAAGGAGGCGCGCCGCGATGACGGTGAAACGGCGCACGGAGGAATCCCGCGGGTGAAAGGCCCTGCACCGGCGCGGAGCGGACGTTGTGGCAGGTATAGTCCATCCGTCTGTAGTACATCCCACCACTCGGGTACGTGGTATTGCCTGATGATGCGTGATGCATTCCCCCTATACAGGGGGGGAAATGCATCACTGGCAATGATGCATGTTTGATGCATGATGCATCGCAGGCAGAACGCCGTGCTGGTTAGCGTTCTACGGATCGGCTGATGCATCGCTGATGCATGGTGCATCACACCTCGTTGATGCATCGGGGCGTTTGATGCATCACCGCAGCTGGTGGGAAACGTCCAGGACTGCCAAAGTTGCGATCCCCCCCCTGGGTTATCCACAGGGTTATCCACAGGTCGGCCGTGTCCGTGGCACAATCCAAGGATGGTGGCCAAAGGCTGTGTAGGCCAGCACTCCAGGCATTTAGGCCGGAATCCCCGCTGATGCATCATGATGCACGCTGATGCATATGCATCACCGATGCATCGCTCACGAAACGCTGCTGTTCTGAACGTTCCTACAGGAGTTATCCACAGGACTGGAGGCCGAATATCGCTCAGAACGGGCACGTGTCACCCCTCCCCGTGCGTTCGTACCGCCCGTCGCTTGCCCGGCGGACGCGCCCCTCGGCTGCGAGCCGCTGGAGGGCAGAGCGGGCGGTGTGAATGTTGATCCCGGTTTCATCCACGATCTCCCGGAGGAGCATCGCATCCCTGGAGAGGCACGCCAGGATGCGCTGCGGGGCGGGGAGGGAGTCAACGGCGTCTGGGATAGAGGAGAGGTCCGTGTACCGTGCCGTGATCGGACCGCGCGCGTCATCTGAATCGTCAAAGTGGAATTCTATTCCTAGTCCTGGGAGGCGTCCGGATAGGTTGGACTTGTCGTGCACGAGCCCGAGCGACAGGGTGTTGCTTCCAGGCTCGCTGTACGCTCGCGCAGACCAGACGGAGGAGGCGAGGTTCCGGAAGAAGATGCTGCCGTAGATCCCCCTCTCCCTGTCCTTCCCGTGGTGCCCGATCACGAGCGCTGTCGTGTCCAGCTGGCGGATGCCGTAGAAGAGCTCAGCAGCCGGGCCCGCCGGATCCCTCCCGTCCGCCACCCCGGCCGCCGGGAGGAGGGAGTCGATCACGATCAGCTCGATCTTGTCGCGCTGGATCAGCTCCGCGATTGCCTCGACATCGTCTGAAAGCCGGGCCTGGCACTTGCGGTAGTACACAGTCGCTGGGCTGCGCAGCCCGAGCCCGAGGCCAAGCCGGTAGAGCCTCCGGCGCGCCTCCGCTGGCTTGCGTTCCCAGTCGAGGTAGAGCACTCGCCGCGGCTCCGGAGCTGCCAGCCGGAGGGCCGTGTGTTCGGTCCCCGTTGACACGAGGATCGCGAGTAGCATCGCGAACATGCTCTTCCCAGAGGCCCCGTCGCCATAGATGATCGTGGGCTCCCCCTCGGGGAGGAGCGGCGGGATGATGTAGGTGACGGGGTCTGGGTATTCATCTGACACGAGGGTCAACCGTGGCTCGCCGGTGAGAAGCTTGTCCGAAAGCTGTTCGTAGAGGTGGGTAAGTTCGGCCCGCCACGGGACGTCCGGGCGGTCCTTCTCTAGGTCTGCGGCGAGCGCGTTGCGCGTGCGGGCCGCGGCCAGGTTTATCGCACCTGATCCGGAGACGGTTTCATTGCCCGCATAGATCCGCAGGATAGCCGTCAACTTTGTCGCGTCGGAGTGCAGCTTCGGTGACCTGATGCAGATCTGCACTCCGTACGCTGGCATGGTGTACGTGAACGTGTTGGCGTGCCCCTCCAGGCGGCTCGTGGTGGGGACAGGCTTCCAGTCAGGCGCCTCCTCTACCAGAGCGTGTAACTCCTCGATCGTGTGACCGGCGGCCAGCCAGTCGCTCACGTCGCCGTGCTCCTCTAGACCAGGCAGGTTCACAACCCGGACACGCCGCGCCTGCCCGTACAGGGCCGTTGCGACGGTCTGCCCGTGTGCCAGTCCCGGCACGTCATTGTCCGGGAGGATCACGACGTCCCGCCCGGTTAGCGTCCGCGTGTACTCAGGCAACCACTTCCCAGCTCCTCCGATGCCGGTTGTGGCGAGAAGGCCCGCCTTGGCGAGCCTGTCCGCATCCTTCTCCCCCTCTACGACGTAGACTGTATCGTCTGGTCTAGCGAGGATCTCCGGGAGGTGGTAGAGCACGCGTGCTTTTGTCCGTGATAGTGTCCATGCCCACCCGCCGTTATCGTCCGGGACACGGATTCTGAACGACTTCGGTCGCAGCCGCACCACCTGGTAGAGTAGGTTCCCATCGGCGTCCCGGTAGTCGTAGGTCGCCTCGATCGCAGCCCACTCACCATCGTAGTCCTCCGAGAGCCCCAACGCCCGGCGGATAGCCTCGTAGGAGCAGCCAGCGTGGCAATAGAGGAGGAGCTTCCCCTGGCTCTCGGTGATTGACAGCGACGGGTGATGGTCTTCGTGGGCCGGGCAGCGAGCGGTCCACTGCCCGTTGCCACCCCTGACGTCCTGCAACGCGCCTAGAACATCGCGGGAATTCACTGGGAGATCCTAGCTCGGTGCAGCTCTACCAGTCGCGCGAGGAGAACCGTCGCTCGTTCCGTGTCTCCAGCGACCTCCGCCTCGTAGAGGGCCCGCGTGACGGATGCGATATCGTCCATCCCTGCCTCCTCAGATCCGGTTGCTGGCCGCGGGCCGCGGGAGGCAGGGTTCCGCTCCGCGCGGCCAGCGTCCGGTTCTCAGCGGGAATATACCCCGCGCTCCCCTATTCTACCACACCGCCCATCCGCGTGTACGTGCGGCGGAGGTACCTCCCTGCCGGTATGACGGCCTCCTTCCGCTCTACCCACGTACCACGGACAAGCCAGTCCCCGCATACCACCGTCTCGCGCTCCCCGAGGAGCTTCTTCAGTTCGGCCTCAACGGATTCCAGCTCTTTCCGCGCAGGCTGGAGCTCCTCCCTCCGGTTGAGTAGCGCGGCCAACCGATCATCATCACTGATCGCCGCGCCTTCTCCGTAGTACAGATCCGGTTTGCACACGAGCTGGTACTCACACTCGTGGCACTGCTCCCCCTCGGTCCGCTCCGGCGGATCAAGGTCGAGGATGCTCTCGTACACCTCACGCGCTCGATCGAGGAGAGATGCGATGTAGAGAGGATCCTTCTCGATCCACAAATCCTTCACCGCAAACCGGGCCTTGTTTTTCAGGAGCATGATCCCGACGTCCTCGCCTAGCGCGTACATGTAGAGCTGGAGCTGCGCAGGCCATAGCCTCTCGTACCATCTATCCGAGGAGATCATGTCGGCCATGCTGTTGACGTTCGGGAACGTGTACTGGGAAACGGACTTGATCTCGTACAGGATGGCCTTCGGCTCTCCCCGCTCATTGAGCGGCCACCCGTCAAGGTGGGATTCCGGGGCGATCCTCCCATCTATCTTGCCGGTGATCGGAGGATCCTCGATCGCCACCCGCTGTTGGGTTTTGATCACCCGGAACCCACAATCGGCCAGCATCAGTTCAACCGCGCGTTCCTGGGCCCGTCCTTCGGCGAACACCTCGCGGAGCCCCTCGGGGTGAGGGGCCGCCTTGTCGTAGTCTACCCACGCGTGGTAGAGGTACCGCGCGCAGGGATGCCCCAACCGGCTGGCCCAGAAGCTCGTGGGCTGGTAGGGCTCCCAGGTTCGCGTCGCAGCCGCTTTGATCCTCTCACCGATCACGCTGTCTCCTTCTCGGGCTTCTTCGCATCGGCCATCGCGGCATCATGAGCGAGTTTCTGCGCCTTCCCATATACCACCTGCAGGCGCTTTCCAGACAGGTCAGTGGTGGAGTTGACGCCGGGTACTTGTTTCCCGTCGCGCGTGGTGAACGACGTGATCTCAATGAGTTTCGCCCGCGCGGCGTCCATATCCCCGCCGGACATCGCGAGTAGCCAGTCGCGGATCTGCGTTCGCATCTGCTCCTCGGTGAGCCCGGCCACCGCGTCGTCCTTCCCATACGTCACCCGACCCGCAGCCGACTGTGGCGTCATTCCGTAGGCCGCCAGGTCATCCCAGGTGAGCCCGCGGAGGCCAAGGACCTCGGTGATCCCGCGGACCTTGGCGTTCGTTTGCGCGGCCATCGCGACGTCGCGCTCATTGACCTCCTCCATCCGCAGCATGACCCGCTGCGACTCCCCGTCGGGCCGACGCTCGTAGCGCACGCAGAAGAAGGGGTCCTTGCTAGTGCGCATCCCGACTACCTCTGTTGAGCGCCCAAGTAGATCGCTCCAGACACGCACTTTGCAGCGGTAGAGGTAGTACCCATCGCGGTCCTCGCGTGTGGGGCCCTCCTGGATCTGCACGTGGACTCCCCACAGGCGCGCCATGCGCTCCGCCCCCACCTCCATCGGGTAGGGCTTGCCGCCTAGGTCTACCCAGTCCTGGCGACCGCACGCGGTGACTGACGCGCGGATGATCTGACTCATAGCCCGCACCCGCTCATCCGCCGTCTCCGCTAGCCGCCGCAGGACCGCGAGATCCATCATCGCCGGTCCGGAGCTGGACACGATCTGAGTCCCCTCCTCCACAGGGATCAGATCAGCATCCCTCACTACGACATCACCCGTAACTCCCTTCCCGTTGCTCATTTTCCCTCCTCTACATCGAACACCGCGGCATGTTCGCCGTGCCACCCGATGGCCTCAAAGGCCCCCGGCTCGCCTATTCTTCCTGTTATCCTCCGTGCGCGTGCGCGCATTCCGAACTGTAGCCACACCACCCGATCGGCTGCCGCCTCCGGAGTCTCACCTCGCACCACCATGACGCGGTGAGAGTTGCCTCCGAACGTAACCTGCCACCGCGGCTCGCGAGGTCTCCACCGCATCATTGAGAACCACTCTCTCTCTTCGCGAGGAGATGGAGGATCTTCTCTGCGACCTCAGGCGGAGGAGTTCTCCGCCCTTGCTCCCAGCTCTCAACTGACATTGTGCTGACCCCCAGGGCGGATGCCATGCCAACCTGGGTTAGACCAAGGGTCCGCCTCGCCCGTCGGATCTCGTCACCGGTCATCTGTTTCGTTCTCATGATTCACCTCCATGTCGCCTGTCTGCTCTGATGGCCTGCCATCAGCCGGATAGAAGAGCCCGTCCGGGCCCTTCACTGCCGCGACACAATCGCGGGGGAATGGTTCTCCGCACGGCGCGAGAGTGTCTGTGTGGCATCCGCATTCCTCGCCTCCGTTGCGGAAACACAGCCCATCGTATCCGTTCTCGCGGAGCCATTGCCGCACGATCTCTGTTACCGTGTTCATTCCTGCCTCCTAGGCGCCTCTCGGCTCGGGGCCTACCAGGCGTCCTTGGCATGATACTACTACGCCTCCTCCACCATGTCAAGCCCAAGGGGCGGGACATCCGTCACCTCGCAAAAGGACGCCCCCCGGTGTTAGCCAGGGGGCGCCCCGCGGTGGGAAAGGAGGTACGGGGGGGAGAGGCAGCCGGGTAGATGCCCTCGGGTGTGGTCGAGGGTGGGAGGTGGTCCGCCTCTCCCCAGCTCTCAGGGCATGGCTATCACCGCGACTATCGCCAACAGTCCAAGACACACACAGCCTAGAACGAACCACCCGATGGCGCGTCTCACGGGCAGCACCCCGAATAAATGAACTTGGTAACCGTCGCCTCGCGCCAGTACTTATCGCGGATCCGGAGGGTCACGCGGAACGTCCAGGTCTCGCCGCTACAGCCTCCGGGACCGTCAATGTACCAACAGAACGACGGCTGCTCTGTCAGGATGTACCGGATCTCCGGTTCGCAGAGGGTGCCTCCGTGTTCGTCTCCCCAACAGTACGGGATAGGCGTCGGATCGTCCGCCGACCTGACGCGCACGATCTCGATCCGGTAGGTCAGGCCCTCACCGCGGCTCTCCTGCGCGTTCACACAGACCCGCTGCCCTGGGTAGAAGGAGTCTGTCACGTAGCCACCGACCCACGTTGTGAAAAAGAGGACAGGATATAGAGTGTCACTGCCACCGAGGAGGTCAACCGCCTTGTGACTGGCGGCGATCTCCGGTGTCCCTGTCCCTGGTGTTGACCCTCCTCCGCCTCCAGGCGCCGGGCCGCAACAGCCTCCGCCTCCCGTACCGCCGCCCGATCCTCCGTCGCCTCCGCCGCGCTCTACCACGAGCCCTACGACGTAGATCCCAAGGTCGGCGTAGGTATGCGTTACAGATGACACCTCCATCCCGCCAGTGATCGTAGTCCCGTCATCGAAAGACCAGGTGTATTTATCCGCGATGTCCTTGGCCTTCAGGATCACCTTGTACTTTCCGACAACCTGTACGGTAAAGTCGGCTGTCAGTGCGCCTGAGGTTCCACTATCAGCACCTACGTCACTGAACATCAGGCCGCAGCCTGACAGCACGAACATGGTAGCGATAGCGAGCCCGCTACAGATCAATCGTTTCAGCATCATGATCCACCTCCCGTCATAGAAGGATAGGGGCCGTCTAGCGGCCCCTTATCACTACCGATTGATCCGTTCCGGACAGTCTCCGCCTAGATCACCGCAACCAGGCGGAGGCGTGCCACAGCACGGGGAGAAGTCAAAGAACAACCCAACCACCGGTTGCAACCCGAACAGCACCGAGCTCCCAGATACCGAGCGGAATAGCAGGAGCTTTGCGAACACGTTGATCCCCTGCCAACGGGCGACTCCAATGCCGCCCATCCCGACAGAAGAGGACGTAGGAACACCAGAGCACACCTCAACCCATCCGGACACCACGCCCCCAATCCGCACGTTTCCGCTCCCAGTAACGTCCCACACGGGGGCTACGGACAGACCGTACCACCCATCTAGCACGAGAGCGTGCTCCATTGACACGGTGAACGAAACGATGCTCCACCCGGTGTCGTAGCCGCCGCCGATATATGGGCGGAAAGTTCCGCGGGACGGCACGAGCTCACCGAGAACGAACGGGCCGGCGAACGCCGCCGTGCCCAACGCGATCACTGCTACCGCAACTCCGATCAACCTTTTCACGATCCACCTCCAGATTCAGCTTCCGTTGCGACCTCGCTCGCGATTTGCGCAAGCAGCCGCAGTGTCCTGGCAAACACAGGCCTCCATTCCGGTGACAACTTCGCCAGCACCGAGCGGAGCGCCGGTTTCATGTACCCAGCCACGTCCGCCGGTTCGATACTAGCCAACAGTTTCGCGATTAGATCCGGAGCCCACGCGAGCAGGATCTTCGCGGACAATCCGAGTATCTTGTCCTTCAGCCACTCTATCATTCCACCCTCCTGTCGAGCCTACGGTGCAGGGCATCGAAACGCCGTTCCAATGCCTCGTCCTGCCGGATATGCTGCGCCTTCATGTCCTCCGATAGCTCGCAGAGTCGGTCCAACTTCGCAGTCACAGCCGCCTGCGCGGATGCTACAGCGCGCAGCCCATCGGCCACCTCCCGCATCGCGCCATTCGTGAGTGGAGCCCGCGCCCCCTTGTTCGTCTTGGCGAGAACGGCGTCAACGAGCTTATCAATAACCTTGATCGCCAGTCCAATTCCGCCGATCAATGCCACGATCTCTGCAGTTCCGATCTCTATCACGCATCGTCTCCGATTAGAGCAGCCCCGGTCCCCTCAACTGGGTCTAGATCCCATTGCCAACTTGAGATCGGTGTGTCCGGTAGATCCGGTAGGCGCGTGCGGATCTGAGATTCCAGGTCCGCGAGCTTGGCATTGATCCGCGCGATCTGCGCCTGCGCCTGAGCCTGCACCGCCTGGAGCGCGAGGATGTACCGCGACGCTACGGCGGCCTCCGCTGGTTCCAGCTCGACTCTCATGGATGCCATACTATCGGTCCTCCCCTCCGGCGTCAATCCCCTCGATTCTGGAGAGCCGTGCATCTAGCTCCTTGATCGCCCCGAGCATGATGGAGACAAGAGCGTCCAGGCAGGCACCATCCTCCCCCATCTTCTCCCCGCGCTTCCACAGCCTGTCGCCCTCTCGCGTGTCTTCAAACGCTACGGGAGCGGGCCTGTACACCGCCTCCGGGAGCGTCGCATAGTCCAGGCGCTCCGTTCCGTAGGGAGTACGTAGTGTCGGATGCGGGCGGATCTCTCGGAGCGCTGCGATATCCGACACCATCCTCCCGTCGCGGAGCCGCACGCCGCCGTCAAACCACCCGAGGCATCCGCGGTCTACGAGGCTCTTGTAGTTCACCTCGTTCCAATAAAGGCTAGACGTTCCCAGGTTCTGTGTCCCGCTAGAACCTGCCTGAATGTCACCTCCTACCAGCCGTATGTAGCCGCCGGTTCCTGAATTTATGTTGATCCCATATCCTGGCCCGCACATAATCGTTAGATATGACCCGGACTGGATCGTAGGGCTCCCGTAGGACCATATGAGCCCGGTCTGAGAGAGTCCGACAGTGTCCGTTGAGCCCGTGATCACGAGGCCTGTAGGCTGTAGACACGAATAATAGCCAGACGACTGATAAGCCCACACGCTATTCCCCGATACCTTCGCGTACGGGTAACTTGAGGCCCCCTGGAATACGCATCCTGTCAGTGTACCAGAGATGTACTGCCCTCCGATCGAGGACCCCGACTGGGTATATACCGCTCCGCGGACAGTCACGTTGTTGAATTCGGCGTTCCCGTTCCCCTGGATCCTGAATCCAGCCGATCCAGCGGAATAATTCGCGGACTTGATCTCCCCGCCCGAGCCGATCACGAGGGAAGAGGTGTTCGTTCCAGCTGTCAATTTATCGAACGTCATGGACGCGATCTTCCCGCTCGTGATCGTAGCGTCAACGATCTTTGCCCCGGTGATCGAAAGGTTCTCGATCGTGCTGGTATCGGCCATCAGTCGGGCATCTACGGCGTCCAGGTACACGGTCCCGGTGAATCCTGAATAGACTCCCTCAACGCGGGCGGTGATCGCACCGGATGGCGCTGCGCCCGACGCCTCGACTAGCGTCCATGATGTTTTCGGCGCAGCGGCGAGCGCCTCAGTGTAGGAGATCACGTTCCCGTCGGTGTCCAACCATGCGATGCGCACGCCTACGTTTCCGGTGTTTCCGGCAGCGGTTTTCACACGGGCCGCCACGTAGTAGCTGCGGGTCGGCGAGACATGGAACTCGTAGCCATTCTGAATCACCGCCGTCGCTCCGCCTGTCACGATCGCCTTCGCGCACCATTCCCCGGCGTAGGCTCCCGCGTCCTCTACGATCTGCCATGAGCCCCCCTTCACGGGCCAGCCTACGTCGCCGTCCTCGAACGAGGGATTCACCACGCCGATCGAACCTTTGCCTCCGGTGACGTTGATCACGCCGTTGATCGTGAGCGGAGCTGGTTCGGCGGTGGGATCGAACTCCAGCCCGCCGCCCGTACCGACACAGCGCAGCCTCCCGGCGGCGTCCATGTACGTGACCCACTGGTTCCCATCGTGGTACCCGAGGTGAGTCGCTCCGAGGTACAGCCCTGCAATAACCGGAGGAGCTGGGAACGGCCCGAGGCTCCCACCTGGTACCGCGGAGAGCTTTATTTTCCCGGCCTCGATCTGAGTTGAGAGCACGCGCCCGAACGCGCCAGGAGCCTTGACGCCGTCTAGATCGTCGGCGTAGATGATGTCCCCGTAGTCCGGGAATTCCCGCCGATCTCCGATCACGACCGACACCTCGCCAGGTGCCCCGAGGATGTCGCGGTAGCTGATCGTGGCGATGCGCTCTACGTGATCGATACCGAGTGACGCGTCAACGATGCGGATCTGATCACCGAGGCGCAGCTTGTCCGTCCCGTAGCCGGTGATCCGTGCGAGATCAATAGCGCCGATCGTGTACGTGGTGGCCGGTCGCTTCAGACGCTCCAGGCGGGCCACAGCCGCGTCGTACAGATCCTGCGCGCTCGTGTACCTCTGATCCTCCCATCTCCGTACGATCACCCCGTACTCGCCGATCGTGTCGGCGTCAATGTACTCCTCCCCGGTCGGATTCACGCTGGCAATCGTGAGCTGATCGGCTCCGACGCCGTAACCGTAGGCGTAGAGCCGCGTCACGATGTCCCGCGGATCGGAGTCCCGGTCAACAGAGTCGAGGTTCCGCCCGGCGTCCAGGTAGGCTTTGACGCCTACGGGCGGGGCAATGACGCTCAACCGCCACGGGGTGCTTGTCGTGTCAAACGAGAACATCCAGTCCTCATTGACAACGGCCAGCGCGTCAAACAGCGCCTCAAGGAGCGTCCTGTCCTCCCAGAAGTGCCACCACGTCTTGACAAAGTCTAGCCTGTGAAGAACCCATCGCTGCGTTGTCTGGTGCGACAGGATGTACGCTAGAGCATCGTGCAGGTCCGTGCTGGGAGGATAGACGTTGTGGTGACCGAGAATCATGTCGTCGCAGAGCGTGGCCAGGGCGTGTTCGCACTGGTAGGTGACCGTATGCCCGCGTCCGGTAGTCTGAGCCCGCTCAGAGGCGATGCGAAAGAGCCCGACCTCTCTGTCCGCATCATAGATCCTCACGAACGCATACGGCTTGCAATAGATCCGCTTCGGATCGTCCGCGCGGATCGTGAACGATGCCGTCCACAGTTCGCGTAGGTGCTGCGTGTACCCGAGCGCCGTCACCTCACCGAGGTCGGCAACCGGGCGCATGTTGTGATCCAGTACAACCACAGGCGCTCTCATCCGTACCTCTCTCGGTAGCGCACCGCTACCACCGCGGACACGTCGCCAGGAACGGTTGTGATCCGTAGGATGGATTCACCTGGCGGGAGATCGAACCAGTCACCAGTGATCTTCTCCCGCACGTCGCTTCCGGCGTACCGAGCCCGCCTGTTAGCCAGGTCAATCGTGATGGAACGCCCCGGTGCGATGGGTCCCGTGTAGGTCATGCCCACCTCTCCCTCCTGCGAACCTCAATGTCAACCTCACGGTCCTCCTGGCTGTCAGTGTAGCGGATCACCTGGGGGCCGGGGGAGAGAATGATGTACTCGCCGGAGAATGAGGGGCGCGCGTTTGCGCCATCTAGCGTCACCGTGAGCGAGCGCCCGTCTACCACGAGCGTCTCCCCGGCCCCGAGCTGGCCGAAGGTGAATGAGATAATGCGGAGGCCTGTAGGCTCCGCGAACAGCGAGCCCGCAACTGAGATCCTGGAATCTGCAGAGAGGGCACGCGTCGCTGTGGCGGCTATCGCGGCCACGGCCCGCATGATCGCCGACGCGTCCACAGCGCCTGTGGCGCGCGCTAGGAGTTCAGGCTCTACACTGAAACTCACAGCGCCTCCGCGCACGGCGCCACCGGATACGGAGAGCGTCGCCCACGCGGAGAGCGTGGCCGAACCTATGGCGGTGCGCTGCGCGGTAGACGTCAGGCTGGCCCCGGACAGCATGGTGACGTGATCCCCACGGGCCCTGAAACCATCAGCGAGAAGTTCTGGAATAGCCTCCAGGCGCGCTTCTCCAGTCTTTGTCTTCTCACCGTCGGCACCGATAGCACCCTGCACGAAAGCGTCTGACGCTGCGCTCCACACCGCCGACCCTAAAGCATAAACCGCGGCCCGCGTGATAAACGTCACGCTCGCGTCAACGTAGCCTGTTACCTCCGCACTTAGCAGCGCCTGAACCGTAAGCGTCACAGCACCGCCACGTAGAGCGTTCCCGTCTGTGGCGAGGTAGGGAGCGGAGCGGAATACTGCCTCGGCTTCGCGGACACGGAGCGCATCCACCGCAAACGCTGTCTGCGTACCCATAGCGGCGTCTACGGGTCGCAGGCGCCCGCCGGAGGAGAGGAGAACGGAGGAGACGAACATGGAGGCGCTAGCGTCTACGTAGGGAATGATGGAGATAGGCCCCATCCCCCAGCGGCCATGCCCGGCACGGCCACCACCCCAACGCCCCCATCCCTCTGTCAGCACGCTACCTCGTGAGGCAAGGACTCGAACGCCTTCAGCATCGTTTGGGCGCGCGCCACTTCCAGTAGCTTTTCAACGCTTGCCCCCCAGCACTCCTCCTCGATCTCATTGCTACGCATCCTGTCGGTTATGGCCAACCCGCGCTGAGCACAGGCATACGCGGATTCAGGATCGCCATGCGCCAGCCAGAATTGCGCGAGCCGGATCCATGGCTCCCGCTGGGACGGGTTCTCCGCCAGCGACCGGAGCATCCAGACGGCGATCTCGTTCGGGTCCCTGCCGAGTTGGTTCAGGCAGTACGCGATCAACCGGCAGCTGGTCGAACGCGTCTGTGCGATGCCATCTACGTCCTCGTACGGATCCAGGTAGAGGTCAGAGATGGCCAGGTGGCGTTTCAGTTCGGCAATGGCTTCCTCGTATCGTCCATGGAACCAGAGTTCGCGTCCGTATAGATGCGCACAACGTTGATCGTCTGGGTATTCTTCGGCAGCCATCTTGAGGAGAGCGATCCTAGACCATCTCTCTTGTTTGTTAGGGTCTGGGTAGTGGCGAATGATCTCCTCGGTGCACGTCGTAACGCACTCACCGGGAGCCGTCCGCACCAGCGTCTCATGGATCGGGTAGCGCCATATATAGCCGTTCCTGGAGTGGATCTTGAACCCCCATACCGAAATCCTGGGGATCGTCTGCTCTCGGTCCTGCCAGTTGTGAATGAACGGGTAACGGAGCATGGTTGTCTCTGGTGTCCAAGCCCTCTCCAGCGTCTCGCGCCAGTTGGGGAGGAGAACCTCATCTAGGTCCATCGAGATGCAGATCCGCGCCTCTGGTGGGACATGGGATAAGGCCATGTTCCGAGCGAGATCGAACCGCCATGGTGCCACGGTGATCTCATTGACCTCGGCTCCTAGAGAACGAAGTACGTCAGGAGTTCCATCCGTTGAGCCGGTATCGCATAGGATCACGCGGTCAACGCCGGCCATTGAGCGCATAAACCGCTCGGCGAACTTGGCCTCGTCCTTGCAGATGCCGTAAACGATGATCATACTTTTAGCCCCAAGGAGTGATAGCCACCGCCTGCAGCCACTTTCCAAGTACATGAGCCGACCACTGTTGGAGAAGTTCTGTAACGGGTAGTCCCATCGCCTAGCTGGCCATAGTCGTTCCGGCCCCAGGCTAGCAGGCGGTCATCTGCACGAATACCCAGAGAATGATAGGTGCCAGCCGCAACTGCCTTCCATGTACACGTGCCAATGAGTGTTGGAGACGTACGGTCTGTAGTAGTTCCATCTCCTACCTGGCCGTAGCTGTTCCCACCCCAGGCCAATAGACGGTCATCTGCGCGGATAGCAAGTGAATGACGGCCACCAGCAGAAATTGCCTTCCAGGTACACGAGCCGATCAGTGTCGGAGAAGTGCGGTTTCGGGTAGTCCCATTGCCTAGCTGGCCATAGTCGTTCCGGCCCCAGGCTAGCAGGCGGTCATCTGCACGAATACCCAGAGAATGGTAGAACCCACCAGAAACAGCCTTCCAGGTACATGAGCCTATGAGTGTAGGAGAACTCTTGTCTGTAGTAGTTCCATCACCTAATTGTCCATAGTAGTTGTATCCCCAGGCTAGCAGACGGCCATCAGCCCGGATACCAAGAGAATGATAACCACCACCAGAAACAGCATTCCAGGTACATGAACCGATCAGTGTTGGAGAAGTACAGTTTGTAGTAGTTCCGTCGCCAACTTGACCATAGTCGTTTTGGCCCCAGACTAGTAGACGATCATCTGCGCGGATACCAAGAGAATGATAGCCACGAGCTGAAATCCACTTCCAGGTACACGAGCCAATGAGCGTTGGTGAAGTGCGGTCTGTGGTAGTTCCATCTCCAACTTGGCCAGTATTGTTCCGGCCCCAGGCTAGTAAACGATCATCTGCACGAATACCAAGAGAATGGTAGTCGCCACCTGCAACCGCCTTCCAGGTACACGAACCGATCAACGTTTGTGATTTATTGTTTGTGGTAGTCCCATCGCCTAGTTGGCCATTTGCGTTCCGGCCCCAGACTAGCAACCTTGACATCTCCAATATCCTCTTCCACTCGCCACTTACACGCGCCCACCCCTCGGTAAGCTCCTTCCATTCACCGGATACTCTCGCGTATAGATTCGAGAGTTCCTTCCATTCTCCGCTAATGCGTACGTGGCCGCTCATGCGTACTTGAACCAGAGATCGCCATCCGATCCTCCAGACGGGGCATCTGTGCTAACCGTTATCTTGCGGATCTGATCGTCATTGAGTGATGGCATCCCGTGTTTGTGATCCCTGCGGGCCGCAACTGACGCCTCGCCTGCCGATGGAGAATCCCCGAACGCCTGGGTTGATGGGGCTGTCGCATCGAAGGCGACGATTGTAGCGTTCGATCGGATAACGGTTGCGGCATTGCCAGCTGCAGCGGACGTTCCGAGCGCGATAGCCGGGGTTGCAAACGCGGGGATGGCATCAGCAACCTCGTTGACGTAATCCGCCGCCTGGGGCCCCCACACGCTCGATCCGATGGCGAACACGTGATCATCTGCACCATCGCTCGCGTTCCTCGGGGCCGCCGGGGAGAGGTTCGTCAGGCGATTGTTCTCCTCGTCCACCCCGCCGTACTTGAGAAGGACCCATTCCTCGTCGTCGAACACGCGCACGATGCCGGATGTCATGATCTCCCCGGCGAGGATCATGGCTGACAGGTCCTCGGCGACCTCTAGGTACTCCGAGGTCCCGTGGGTATATGCCGCAGCTAGGGTCAGCACCAGCTCATTCGTCAGTCTCATACCTCACCACCCACCCCCACTCAGAGGGCCGCGTTTGGCCTCCGTCCGTGCTGGTGGTACCAGAGGGCTCACCCCCGACACCGAAGCCAACAGCGGCCCTCACGCTCGCGCTCGCACCACGCGCCAGGCTAGCACGCGACTGTAGGCGCGCGACTCCCGTCAACCGTGCCTCGGCGTCTACGTAGCGTCGCATCTGTCACCTACGTAGTCGGGAGGAACCCAGCGACAATCCGCCCCGCCTTGAATCTCAGCACGTCCTCGGCCCCGATGTCCTTTGGGGTCGCCAGCGGGCCATGGAAGAGGAGCGTGTCTCCCTCCCCGGCCTCGGAATGTGTGCGCAGCCCGACGTGGGTGATCAGTCCCCAGTCGATCAGGCACTCTGGGAACTCGATGTCATCATCGTTCTCGCACTCACGTCCATTGCCCACCGCCGGGTCAGTGAACACGACGGCCACGCGCGCGTAGCCTGTAGGTTCCTGGTCAACCTCCGTCTCGACCTCTTCCCCGACGTCATCATCCGTCGGGTCCGTGGTGTACGCCGCGAGGTACACAGTCTGTGGCCCAAGCGTGAACGCTGTGTCCCGTAGGATTGAGTTCAGAAGGGCCGTTGCCAATGCCGTTGAGATGTTACCAGCCATCATTCCACCTCCTGCTCTAGCTCGATTGTCAGGCTCGTGATCGCCTGGTCTCCGGTATTCCGGATCGTGATCACCGCCGGGGTGGCGATCGTTCCGCCAACCGTGAGCGGGATCTCCTGTGGTGATCCCGTGATCTGTTCGATCACAACTGTCTCCTCCTTAGCCTGCCCCCATGGCTCTACCGCCACGAGGGGCAGGGTGAACCGCCCCGATTCCATGATCCGCGTCACCGGTAGCCGTCCTGAGTAGCGTACGTTATAGAATATGTCAGGCTCGGTGTCAAACACAAGCCGCATCGTGCGCGGGTTTCCGTTGGCGTCAACCAGGAACGCTGCGAACTCGCGGATGCGCTGTTGCAGCGCCTGCCGGTTAGCACAGCCTACGAACTCTAGCGGGAGCGCAAAGTATCGGCTCCGCATATCCGCCCCGAAGTCCCAGTCCCCGTGTCGGCCCGGTACCGTCGTGATCCGATCGTCCGTCTGAGGCAGGATCGGGTGATCATGCCTACGTAGCAGCACTACTCCTAGCTCCGCAGCCGTCCGTCCGTCCAGACTGAACATCACCTGATCACCGCCGCTGCCCCCACGCCACGTTGGCGGTCCACGAACAGCCGGTGAATCTCCGCGGCGAGATCCTCTATGTCCGCCGTGTCCCGGACGTTGATCGTGGCCCCGTCGAACATGCGCTCAAAGTTCACGATCTCCGCCGCCCTCTCCTCGACATGGTACTCCGGCCAGCCTGCCATGTCCGGGTAGCGCATCCTGCCCATGGCCTCCACTATACCGGCACCGATCCGGTCAAAGATCGCATCGGAGAGCGGGAGCACCGCCTCCTCGTTTCTACCCTCCCCCACCACGGCGAGCGTCGGCCCGACGGCAAGGCCTCCCTCAGCTAGTCCGGCCATTGCCTCCACAGCCTGAGAGGCGACGTATAGCCCCGTTGCGGCTAGCGCGTACCCGGAGGCCTTCGCAAGAGCAGCCGCCGCCGCTGCCCAATCGAGGGCGAGCCCGAACGCCACGGCCAGGGCGGTCTGAGCCCCCGCCATCGCGGACATCTCCTCCGCGGCGGCGCGTAGAACGCCAGCCACGACCTTCAAAGCCGTCTGCAGGAAGCTCAGCTCCGCAGCCTTCTTTCGCGCCGCCGCTTCCTCCGCGGCCTTCGCCCTCTCCTCGGCGGCCAGTTTCTCAGCTGCGAGCTTCTCCTCCTCGGCCTTTTTCACGGCCTGCTCTAGGTCGTAGATGGCGCTCTTCTCGTACGCGATGCGCTCATCTGTCATCCGCGCCCGCGCCGCGTTCGCCTCCTCCTCGGTCAAGAGTCCGCGGGCGACGGCCTCGGCAATAAGCGCCTCCCTCTCCTCTACCGTCTTCCCCTCACGCTGCACTTGCTGAATGAACCGCTCCGTTGCGGACATGCGCGACTGTTCGTACCTAGACTGCGCCGCCTCCATCCGCGAGAGGTACGTTTCCTGCGCCGCCTCCATGTCGCGCGCGTACGTCTCCGCCGCCGCGATGTTGCCTTCGAACATGTCAAAGATGGCTTCTCCGACAGACCGCCCGATCTCTTCGGCTCCGTCAATGAGAATCCTGCCGAAGTCCTCCCAGCTAAAGACGAACTCATCTAGCTGCAACAGCCACGATGTAACCCATTCCGTCGCGTACTCGATCACCTTGCCGAACGCTGTTTTTGCGGTGGGTACGAACCTTGTCAGTCCAACTCCGAGCTCTTCTAGCTGCCTGATCACCTGCTCTATCGAACCGGCGAGGGCGCTGTTATCGTGGTGAAGGTTCTTCTGCATCGCCCGTAGGGCTTCTAGCGTCGGTAGCGCGTCCTTTGCGATCTTCTCCCATTCGTCTGTCCCTACCGTGACGCCCTTCAGGGCTACGATGTATCCGTGGGCCGCCAGGCGCAGTTCAACGTAGGCCTCGCGCTGCTTCTCGGCGTCCGGAAGGATCTCCTTGAACTTCTCCGTCAGACCTGGTAGCGCAACCCGGCTCAGCTCGGCGATAACTGCAGACAGATCCCGCGCCGCGTAGGTGTACTGTGTCGCCGATGCCGCCGCCTCAGTTGTAGCAGTCGCAGCCTGCGCGGCAGCTTTGGCCTGTTCGGCTCGCAGCCGCAGCTCTTCCTCGATCGCCCCAGTGATGGCGGAGCGGTAGCCCTCTACGAACTCCTCCATTTGAGGGTAGGCCTTGACAAAGCCGTCAAGGACCTCATCTATCGCACCGCGCCAGTACCCCAGGACCTCGGTCATGTCCGCGCCAGCGCGTGCCATCTCGGCAGCCTGACCGGCTACCGTCTCCAGAGCCTCTGCCAGTAGGTTCAGGTGCCCCTGGTTCACCCCGTACTCGTCTCCGAGAAGGATCAGCTGTTCGCGTTGCTGTTCTAGGATCTCGGATAGCTTCTCGGAGTCAGCTTGGAGCTTTGCTATCGCATCGGCAGAGTTGATCGCATGCCCGACTAGAATCCCCAACGCCGCGCCTATTCCTATGATTGACGCCGCGATCGGATGGGTTGTTACCCAGAGGACAGCGAACGCACTACTGATCAGTCCGACAGCCCACGCCACGGTGCGCCCGTTGTCAATGAACCACTGTAGGGCTCCGGCGACGCTCTGGAATATGTTCACCGCCATGTCGCGGACTTTGTCCTGGTTACGCTCTAGGAGCTCAACGAAGTTCCTGACAGGTTCCTCTAGCGCCTCCCCGATCTCGATTAGCGTGACATCCCACCACGAGCGGAGCTTGGAGAACGTCCTGGAGAGCCCGGATTCCATCTCCTCAAAGGCAGCGTCGGTCGCCCCGGCGCTTGCCCCCATCTGCTCTACCTTGTCGCGGAACGCATCGATGTTCTGTCCCGTCACTCCGAGGACGGCCATCGCACCCTCAACTCTCCCGAACAGGGAGGCCATGGATATCCCTATCTTGTCTGAATATTTCCTGAGCAGCTCTAGAGCATCGGCAACTGAGCCACCTTTGGCTATGAATTCTGGGAAACTCTTTCCAGTCAGTTCCTGGAAGATCTTAGACGCGTCAGAGCTGTCATTCGTGAGCGCCACGAGCGCTGCCCGAATCTGTGTCATTGCGACGCTAGTCGGTGTCCCCTGCAGCGTCAGCTGCGCCATCCAGGCCGAAACTTCCTCGAAACTCACCCCGAGCTGCGCCGCGATAGGAGCGACCTGGAAGAGCGAGGCGGAGAACTCTTCCATCGTTGTTTTACCGAGCTTCACCGCCGTGAACATAATGTCTGAAGCACGCGCTGCAGACAGGGTCTCAGCTCCGTACGCGTTGACAACTGAAGTTAGACCGTCAACGGATGTTTTTAGATCGGTAACACCGCCAATTGCCGCCTTTCCGGCGGTGCGCAGGAAGTCGAGTACGTTATCCTTCGGAATGCCAGCGGAGATTGCCTGGTAGAGCGCTGGGACTACCTCTTTCGGTAGGATTCCGAGCTCTTCTGACAGGTCCTTGACGCCCTGTGTTAGGTCCTCTCTAATCTGCTGATCGAGGCCGGGGAGGAGGGTGAACACCTCGTTCATTCCCTTCTCAAAGTCCGCGAACGCTTTGACCCCGGCTACCCCCATTCCCACGAGCGCCGCTCCCGCGGCGGCGGCTCCGGCAATGAGGGCTTTGTTCAGCTTGTCACCTACCCTCTGGAACGATTCTCCCATCCGCTGCCCGACGCTCTGGGCCTCGGATTCAACTCCCCGGAGCTCGGCGGAGATCTCCCCGCGGTTGATCGCGATCCGGCCCACCAGCTGGAAGATCTCCACTTAGCTCACCTCCTCCTCTTTCGGTCCGCTGCCCTGATCCTCTCCGCGATTTTCAGGGCGTCCTCTGCCGTTACGTCCGGCTCCGGAGCCGCATCCTCGGAGAGCCCCAGCATCCCCAGGTACTCCCCGAACCCCATCGCCCGCTGCCCCTTCGCCTTGGGCATCATGGCGTATTGCTGCCATGCCAGGAACGCTATCTCCCTCAGTCTCTCTCGCTTCTCTTCCCCTTGCCTGCGCGCTGCGATCCGGACACACTGGACGTAGCGGGCGTATGGGAGGGAGAGGATCTCTCCGTCGGTCCAGCCGTATCGGCTTTGGAGGATGTCGATTTGCTCTGGAAAAGAGATCGCATCCCCGGAGCCCGCATCGCGGCCTGCAATCGATCGAAAAAAGCGCGCACGTCCTCGTGTGTAACAAGCGCCTCTACAATCTGGACCTCAGAGCCCATCGGGAATCTGTTCGGATCGGCCATATCCTTTGGCTCAACTCCGATAACCGATCCGAGGAATTCCAGCACCTGCCGCTCCGCGAACGGGGCCCCGGCGAGGATCAGCATCCCGAGGACCTGTGGATCGAGCGTGTCCAGGCTACCGACCTCCCTACCTAGTCCGGCTACTCCGGCGGCTACGATCTTGGCCAACCTCAACGTGTCCAAGATCCCCAGCCGCCGGAGCTTGTACGTCACGCCAGCGATCTCAATGGACGGGGGCTCGTAGGTCAGAGCCGCCGTGCCAGTGTCAATCCGATCGTCGGTCACCGCACCTCCTTACTCGATCAGAGTCCAGTACAGATGGATCCAGGCACTCCCCTCGGTCGGGTAATTGTCCAGGTAGTCCTCCGTCTGCGTCAACGTCGCAGTTCCGCTCTCTGCGTAAGTGAGGTTAGACACCAGCTCCAGACCAGATGCCCCAACGCCCGGTGTCATCACGATCAGGAAGTCCGAATTCGCGCTCACGGCGATCGAATTGTCGCTGTAGAGCGCGCGGAGCGCCGTTTGGATATCCGTTGCGCTCGCGTTGTACGCAAGAGCTGGGGTGATCCATCCGATCTCATCATTCCCGAGCGTGTACGTCCCGCCGGTCGGTGAGTCCAAGAACAGCGTGAACTTGTCAACCAGAGACCCGGTGATCGTACAGGTAGCCTGCACGGTAACAGCCTCTGCTCCGACGCTGTGGTGCACAGCCGTCGCCGGAATCTCTGTATCATCTCCGGCACGCCGCACGCCCTCCACGGTCAGGTCCAGCCCATCCACGAACTCATCTCCCGCCGTGTAGCCGACGGACAGGCTATCCGTGCCGTCACTATTGAACGCGTCGTCCACGGCCACCACGACGTCCAGCACGATGGCCCCGGCAGGCAGCACAAAGAGATCCACAGGATCTGGATCAAAGTCCCCATCGGCGAATGTCACCTGGCCAACGGAGATCATGGCGAACCCGGAAGCCGTCTGGGAATGAGTCACGGGCCCGGCGAACACAGCCGCTCCAGCAAACTCCGCATCACCAGCAATGTCTAGGTCTCCGCCAAGCGTGACGGCCCCGGTCCCTACAGTTAGCGTGGAGGTCCCGGCGATGGTTACAGCGGCACCTGTGGGCACCGTCAACCCGCCAGTCAGCGTCGTAAGCCCCGTCACCCCAAGCGTTCCCCCAAGGCTCACGTCCCCAGATCCGATGGTCAAAGTTGTGGTGCCCTGTAACGCGACAGCCACGCCGGTAGGCACGGTGAGTCCACCAGTAAGTGTGGTCTCCCCCGTGACCGCCAGCGTTCCAGCGATCTCCGTGTTACCGGTTGTCGCCGCGACGGTGAACTCAGTGTAGTTCGCCCCGAACGCGACGTCGCCTAACACGGACAGATCACCCTCTAGCGTGAGAGGAGGCGTCCATGTTAGCCCAGATACCGTCGTGAGGGTGCCTGCCACTTTCAGATCTCCAGCGATCTCTACGTTTCCGCCATGGATCGCCCCGGAGAGGGTGTCCAGCCTACCCTCCGGCGTTACTCCGCCGATAACAGTCCCGTCGCGCGCCGTCCAGTAGACGCGGTAGTCTCGGCTCGACAGCGAAAACACAGCCACGCTGCAGACCACGAGTAGCGCGCACGCTAGCAGGAACCGCTTCTGTTTTGTCATAGTCTCCGCCTCCTACGCCTCAGTGGGCCAGCGGATCTCGAATGGGAATTC
>Ga0265295_1002231_pt1 | contig 31507 bp, 39 predicted proteins | sample Munlansysbiofilm_FD_192503 | JGI IMG/M metagenome (GOLD analysis project Ga0265295, IMG submission 192503) | Leachate microbial communities from a municipal landfill in Southern Ontario, Canada - Methane capture system biofilm | ecosystem: Engineered > Solid waste > Landfill > Unclassified ... | reverse complement strand
CTTGCCGTTCAGCTAACGGTTCCCGTCATCAGGGTCCGTAGAGGACTTTCACCTCCAAGTCAACGATTGACCACCACGATCAATCATCTGGTGCTTACGCACCACGCGCCATGCCTGGCGCACCAAGAAAAAAGCTCCAACGGTGTAACCCATTGAAGCTTTTATCTTTTAATGTGGTCGGGACCGGTATCCAACTAATCGCGTAAGTGTTCATTATTGCACCATTCTTGAATCGTCTTTTTTGACGGATACCAACAAAAGTACCAACAAAAAACTTTGCTTGGGGGGTGGCCTGCCCCTGGATGCTACCCCATAACCCCCCTGTGCGCCATAAAAAAAGCCGGGTTCCCGCTATGGGTTCCCGGCTCGGTGGTCAGTCGGTAAACTCAACCTCCATGTCTCGCTCGGCATCGCGGGCGAGGTCGTTACAGGCTCGGTCAATGGCGACCTCCAGACGTTCGAGCGCCTCGGCTACATGGCCGGGGGTGCCGCCCGCCGCTGTGACGGATTCCTTCATGGCGAGGGTGGCATGGTACCTCAGGTGATCCCGCAAGGCGCACAGACGGGCATGGAGGATCACGTCGGCATCGGAGCGCAGCAACCACCTCCTTTCCTCTTTGCGGGCCTGAGCCTCCAGCAGCCGGTTTTTCAGCTGGAGGTTGCGGACGGTTTCGGCCTCCCGATCAGGGGAGCCGCCAGGGATCGCGCCGCCGTTCAGTTCGCGCAGGTAGGCAAGCAGCCGGTCCAGGCGGACGCTCTTGTCTTTTTCGCACAGTCCATGCTTCGCCGCGTCTTCGTAGAATTTCGAGCGACCGACGGGCCAGCCGCCGGGGTCAACGAGTTCGTCGAAGGCCGCTTTTCTGGTTTCGAATATCTTCATGTGCATGGGTCCTTTCGGGGGTTCCTGTGAACAAGGGAGCCAAGGCCCCGGTTTCTGACCCCACAAATTTTTTAATTTTCCGTGGAAAACTGGAAAAGTTCTTGAGCGCAACGCCGGGGTTTATCCCCCCGGCTTGTGGGCGTTCTTCGCATGGAGTGCCAGCAACAGGGCATCAGCTTTGCCGTGGTCTTTCTTCCGATGAAGGTCAACGGACGGAAACATCCGCCTTGCCACTGCCAGGGATCGCGCTTTCGGGTCTGGTCCATCAGACGGTACAACCAGCCCTTTCTGCCAGCACTGGGGGGTGGGTAGGGTGTGGGGTATGGACAGCGCCGCCAGCAGCCCCTGCCAGCATCCGAAGTTCTCTCCGAAGCGAAAGACGCTTGCCACCCCCTGCCCAGGTCGAGACGCGACACGCTCCAGGGCCGCAAGAGTGATGCGGTACTCTACCAGCCAGCCCCGCAGCAGGTCAGCCGCCGCAACGGGATCACCCGGCCAATCCTCAACGAGTACCACGTCGTCACTTATCAGGGCCACAGCCCCCGATGCGCCGGGGTCGATTCCGATATAAGCCGCCGATCTCATCGGATCACCAGCCGCTCGGCTTGACTGAGCCGCCAGCCGGGGACAAGTTCACCCTCCTTGAGCGCCTGGAGGATCGCCTTTTTATCAGGTCGGTGGCTCTCGGGGATCGTCAGCACGAAACGAGGCGGTGTTGCACTCTCATCGGTGGCGACCGCTGCCGGTGGGTTCTTTTGGATTTTCAGACGGAAACGGGAGGTCTCCAGACTATCCCGCCCCGCCGCCCGCAGCGCCGATTCAAGGTAGTTCCGCAGCCACGCCGCCCGACCTTCCACGCTCCGCTTCCAGTCGGAAAGGCGCTTGATTTCGGCATCGCATTGTTCGGCCCGCTGCTCGAAGTGAGTAATAAGCGCCGCGATGTCATCGGCCTTGCGGCTCAGCTGGAGCGTCAGCCCGTCCAGCTTGGCGAGGGTGTCGTCGTCCCACTCGTCGGGGCCGTTCAGAACCTGACAAAGTTCGTCAGCGATGCGATACAGGGGCCGGTCTATCAGATCAACGCTATTCATGGTCGGTTCCCTCCTGGCTGGGGATTGTGGTTTCGGTGGCGACGGTCAGCGTTTCGCCCGAAGGGGAGTAGTCGAGTCGCCACAGGGCATCCCGTAGCGATTGCCACGAAGTCCGGCACATTGTCATTTCCGCAGCCTTGGCGCTTCCACGTCCATCAACCCGGATGCAGATTTTGCCGCCTTTGGCCTGGGAGAACGTGACGCGCCCGCCGGGGCCGTTGACGTGCAAGCTGGTGAAAGGTCCATCTTCGATTGTTTTCAAAGCGGTCATGGTTTGATCTCCTTTCAAAAGGGTTCGTTTTCGTCATCAAAAGGCAGCGATTCGCTGGGGGGTGTTGCGCTCTTGAGTCGTTCGGAGAGCTTCGCAGCGAGGATTTCAAGGCGCTTGCCGCTGAGTCGGGTGTAGTCCTTGACTCCGGCAACGGGGGTGCCGTCCCTACTGATGAAGCCGGTCAGCCTTTCGACCTCCAGGAGGGCCGCCGCTTTGTCGTCGCCGTAAATTTGTCGAAGTGCCCCCCGGATGCGTTCGTGGAGTTCGGAGTCCTTTTTGCCGGGGGATACCTGACTATGGGCATGGGTCCGTTCGTTGATTACAGGGCGATTCTGTGGGCCGGTCTGCGGTCTGCCGACCGCGCTTTCGGCGTCGTCGTCGTCTCCAGGAGCGATACCGACCACAGCCGCCAGGGAGTAGCGCCGCGCATAGGTCAACCCGCTGCCTAGGGCCTGTGCGTCCATCTTGGCGAGGGGGATTTCGACCATGCCGCCGATAAATTCCCCCGACTCATGGAGGAGAAGCGTTTCGACCGACACCCCCCGCTCGGTGGTGCCGGGTACCTGGACGACAGACAGCCCATTTGCTGCCAGGGGTTCACGGGCCGCTTCCCATATGCTCTGGAGGTCGGCATAGCGACTGCGGAAATGAGGGTTTTCGCTATCCTTCATGGCGCAGCGCATGGCCGCCTGTGCTTTCGCCAGCGCCGCCGCCAGGGCGGCGATGGACTCGGATTTCTGCATGGTCAATGTCCTTTCTGTAATTCGGGGAGCCACGCGGTCAGATGGTACATTCGCGCCGCTTCCCTCTCGGCTTCGGTGCGGGGGAGGCCGCCGTCGTGCTCCATGATCGCCGCCCGCTCTTCCCAGCACTCGAACAGTCGCCAGATGTGGTTCTCGTCGAAGGCCTCGCAATGCTCGACCAACAGCCGCCTTTGGAGGTCCAGGTCGTTGTGGGTCAGTCGAACGATCGCCGCAGCCAGATCACCGACCGGGCCGGTGGTGCGAAGTTCACCGTCCTGGAGCCACGCGACAGGGGCGGGAAACTCGGGAAACTTTTGGGGTGTTTTTTGACCCCCATTTTTAGGGATTAGGAAACTCTCAGTTTCCACAAGGTTTCCTTGCCGGTTTCCCTGTAAAACGCGCTCTGCTAAGGATTTAAGGCTCATGGTTTCCTCTCGGTTTCCATGCCGGTTTCCCACTTTTTCAAAAAGTTTCCTGGTTTCCTCCCCTAGGGGGGGAAACTGGGAAACTCGGGGAAATTCAGTCGTCGTTCAGCCAGCTATCACGCCCGCCTCGGGAGGGCCGGGGGTTGTCGATCAGGCCCATATTTTCGGCCCTCTTCTTGGCCTTCGAGACAGTCCCTTTGGTCAAGCCCAGCATCTCCGCTATCTCATGTTGTGGTACGCCGTCACTCAGGAGCCGGGCCACTTTTTCGGCGGTGCTTTCCTCCAGATTTTTCAGCGTCCAGGTCTGCAGCCCATCGCTGCCGGTGGTTAGGATCGCCTCAAACGGTTTCGTCTCGTCGCCAAAAATCCCGCGCGATTTTTCAAAGTGAACCTCGAAACACGCCCCCTGGTCAGGGGAGTAGTCGCAGGGCCTCCGCAAGGCAATCACGGTGTCGAGAACATCCTCCCTCCTGGAAGTGCCGCGCTGCTCTCCGTTTTTGCCGGAATGGTGGACAAAAAGGACAGACCGCCCCGCCGCCCGTTGTCGCAAGGCCCATTCTTGGACCGGCAACCAGCTTTCCCCCTCGGCTTCCTTACCTGACCGGCAAAGGGTGCTGAGGTTATCGACAACGATCAAGTCCACACCCTCTAGGAATGGCTCCAGCGCCGCCTGTTCTGCCGGGTCGGAAAGGTTCAGCATTCCCCGCGCTTGGAGGTCCGGCGTCACAATCCGCAGGGGGGCCGCCGGTTCTCGGTCGTTACTGGCGACGATTCGCGCAAGTCGATCTTGCAAGACGACTCCCGGCATTTCCCCATCCAGGAAAAGGACACCACGCGGTGCCGGTGCCTCCCAGCCAAGAAACGTCCCGCCGGTGGCGACAGCATAGGACACCCCCAAGGAAAAGTGCGTCTTGCCCAGACCTCGGGGTGCATAGACCATGCACAGCCCTTGCCTCGGGAGCCAGGGGGCTAAGATGTTCTCCCTCGGTGGAAACTCAAGACCCAGGAAATCGGCAACGTCAACGATCATGAGCCGCGCCGGTGCTGGTGTCTCGCTCCCAGATTCGCCCTCTGCCGGGTTTTCTGCTGGGGGTGGAGGGTTCGGTGTGAGTTGTTTTTTGACGGGTGGGAACATCGCCGCCGCTTCTGCGATAGCAACCGGGTCTGCCGAAAGTCGGTAGGTCATTGTCCGCCCCCTACCCGCCGGGAGAGTGCCGACAGTTCGCGCCAGATCATCCGCAGCTGCAGACGCACCAGCGCTTGGGGGGGGATGTCGTCCCGGTCGTCGCCATCGCCGCCGCTGAGAATCAACAGCGGGATCATGGCAAGCTCGATCTTCCGCAGGTCGTCCCAAGTGATTTCACTTGATTTTTCGGTGGGTTGCTGGGATAATGGGGGCATCTCGCCTGCTCCCCCTTCCCTTGCCCCGGTCCCAGCCGGGGTTTCGTTCGTGGTCATGGCTACCCCTCCAGGCTCACGCCGGTCCGCATAATTTCATCGACCACGCTCTTGGGCCAACGGCTTGAGCGTCCCATTTTGGTAGGCGCAGGGAATTTTCCCTGGGAAATCCAGGAATAGATGGTTGCTCGCGACACGCGATATCGTGTCGTTATCTCTCGCAGGGAGACGAGACGGTCGTCGGTGGGGTGGGGTTGCGTGTTCATAGATGCTCCTTCGTCCAGGGGGGAATTGTCGCGACGTAGGGGGAGCATAAGGGACGCATTGCGTCTTAGTCAATCTGGAATTGTCTTTTAGGATCAGGTATTTAGGTAATTTTCAGGGGGCAAAAATTACCAATTTTTCCGGCGGGATTTCGGGGATTTACAGGGTGGGAAAATGAGGTAGGGTTTTGCCGACCAGTCGGGCATGGGCCTTGATGATCTTTTCTCGGTCTGGTCTGCGAAAGGTGCCGTCTTCCAGTAGTCGAAAAATGGTAGGTTCGTATTCATCCATAAGAGTGGTCAAGTCCTGCATCGGGTCGGTTAGGTGCTCCGGTATGCGTTCCTTGAGCGTATAGAGTTTCCATTCTTGGGCTATCGTGCCGGGCTTTAAGGGTTGCTTGACGTCGGAAACATCCTGACGATTAAACCCGGCGACAGTGTGCGCCGTGACGGGGAGCGCCGAAACGATCACAGCGGCGATTCTGGCAGGTAGGCCCATCGTGTAACACAGAAAATCCATGTGGTGCATCGCGTCAACGATCCTCGACACTCTCAGCCGCCTTTCCCGCGCCTGGGTCGGTGCATCAAAGGCTTCGTCAATGGACGCTTGCCCGTCCATCAAGAATTTGGCAGAACGTCGGGCCAAGGCACCATGCGCCCATATCGGCAGACTAAAGCCACGCTGCCAGCTAACATCTATCGCTTCCAGCGCCGCCAGGGGATCGCCCTCTTCATGGCGAGTCTTGAGCCAGGCCAGCACGGAAACGGTACTTAGCAGCCCTTCGATTGGCGATGTTACTTTGGTTTTGGCGACAGGGTGGGCCTGTGCCTTTAGACAAAGTTCTTCAAGGCGGGAAAGGTTGTCGTCCATCGTCAGCACTCCCTCTATGCGTCCCTCTGGAAAGTTCCCGCCAGGCCGGGGAGGGAGTCCCGGCTTTTCGCCCCGTCGAGCTAGGCGGGTGTTTGGTGAGGGGGTGCCAGGGGCAGGGGGCATCAACCCCTTTTCGGTGGCCTGGTCCTAGTCCCTGGCTGGAGGTGGGCGTCGTCCGTCTGCGGTGCCTGCACAAGCGCAAGCCGCCTTCCGAAGCCCGTCATGTAGACGGTGGCCTCGCGCCCAAAAGGGTCAATCGTCGGAGAACGTCAGCCGCCCCACTTCCCTCCCGGCATCATCGAAGAGGGTTACAGGGGGGTTCCGCTGCATAACCTCAACAGCCGTCGGGTGTCGCAGGTCGAAACCCAGCACTTGCCGTGCCGCGTCCCGTAGAACGTCAGCAAGGACCTCCTGGGGGTAAAACTGGAAACACGGTCGGCTTAGATCGACGGAGAACAGCGCCCTCATGCCTTCCCCCCTTTGCGTCGAAGGGGGATCACTTGCGCCGGTGTCTTGAGTCCTCGCAGGTAGCGCGCCCACTTCTCCATCAGCGCCCGCCGCTCCTGCATGAACGATGTTCGATTGTAGGCTCGACCGAGGGTGTCTTGCACCTGGTGAGCAAGCTGTGCCTCGATAATATCAACGCGCTCCTGGAGCACTTCATCAGCCAAGGTTCTGAATACCGCCCGCCAGCCATGCGCCGTCATTTCGTCGGTAGCGTATCCCATGCGCCGCAAAGCCGCGTTTAGGGTGTTGTCGCTTATGGGCCGGTCGGTGGATCGCACAGACGGAAACAGGTAGCGCCCGCCGCCGGTCAGCTGATGAAGTTCTCGCAGGATCGCCAGGGCATCACTCGACAGGGGTACGATGTGCGGGTTTCTCGTCTTCATCTTCCCTGCCGGGATCGACCACAGGGCCGCGTCAAAGTCGATTTCTAACCACTCGGCATGGCGCAATTCTCCGGGCCGGGTGACGACAAGAGGATGCAGACGAAGAGCGCATTTAACAACGAAATGGCCGTCGAAGTCGTCAATCGCCCGCAGCAGCGCCCCTACCTTTACCGGGTCGGTTATCGCTGCCCTGTGAGCCGTTTGTGTTGGCTTGATCGCACCTTTAAGGTCTGCGGTCAGATCGCGGTCGATATACTGACAGGCCACTCCATAACGGAAAATTTGCGACAAGTAACTTCTGACTCTGTGTGCGGTCTGAATGACTCCCCGCGCCTCTATGGGGCGAAGGACGTTTTCAAGAATGATTTTTGTGGTAAGGTCGGCAACGGGGGTGTCGCCAATGACGGGAAAGACGTTTTTTTGCAAGTAGTGCGTCATGATCTTTTCAAGGGTGGTCGGTGCCAGCGCCTCGGCTCGCTGTGCGTACCACTCCATAGCCAGCTTTTCAAAGGTGAGTTCTTGACGTGCCGCCTCTGCTTCCTTGACGGATTGCTTGACCTCGGATGGATCAGCGCCGTTTGCCAGTAGCCGCCGTGCATCATCCCGGTCTGCCCTGGCATCGGCTAGGCTCCGCTCCGGGTAGGTGCCCAAGGCCAGCGTCTTTTGCTTGCCGTTGAAACGATAGGCGAGCCGCCAGAGTTTGCCTCCGGTGGATTTCACCAGCAGGAAAAGCCCGCCGCCGTCGGAAACTTTATAATCTTTTTCTCGCGGTTTAAGCCGCTTCACCTGCATATCTGACAGGGGGGGGGATTGTTTCGGCATGGCGTCCTCCGTGTTGGTATCCGAGTTTTGTTGGTATCTGGTTTGTTGGTATCCGGGCAAAACCAACAAAAGTACCAACAAACAACTTGGATATAACCATATCACGAAAGACGAAGATAGACAGTAAAAACAGAAAAACCCGCGTAAATAGCGGGCTTTCTGGACTTCGTTAGACGGTGCAAGATTGTTAAGTGGTGCCCGGGACCGGGATCGAACCGGTACGATCTAGGATCGAGGGATTTTAAGTCTGTTTTTTTCTTCTTTCCATTCTCTGTAAGGCTTTGTTATCATAGATGAAAAAGAACATTAACAGAAACTAAAAAAATGGCTTGTGACAATCTAGTGACAAAACCGGCGACGAGGCGGGGATGGCGACGATCACAAAACGGGGTGAAAAATGGTGCGTGAGAGTGCGCCGCCGGGGGGCTACGGCGATAAATCGCACATTCACGCGACGTGCTGACGCTGAAGCTTTTGCACGCAAAACCGAAGCGGAAATCGAAACGGGAGACTATCGCGACTCTGACGAGCTTGCAAGAAAAACAACGCTCGCCGCCGCTGCGAACGATTTTGCGCGTGAGCATCTATCAAAACTGCGCGACGCGCACAGAGCCCAAAACCGACTCTGCGCGCTGCTAGAGCGCACGGGCTGGGGTGCGCTGTCGCTGTCGTCGCTGCGAGCGCGTGACGTCGCTGCATATGTGCAAGAGAGAGAAGATGACGGGTATGCTCCGGATACGATCCGTCTCGATTTAGCTGTAATTTCGAGGCTTTACAAGCACGCAAAACAAATGTGGGATATGGAAACGCTCAAAAATCCGGTCGATGCCGTCCGCCGCCCGTCGCTGCGTGGGACGGCGAGGACGCGGCGGCTAGAAGCCGGCGAAGAAGCGCGGCTTTTGGCCGCGTCCAGGCCGGATTTTCGGCATGTTGTGCTTTTTGCTCTCGAAACGGCGATGCGTCGCGAAGAGATCGCGACGCTGACTTGGGAGCACGTCGATCTCGAAAGGCGGACAGCGCACCTGCCCCGGACCAAAAACGGGGAGGCCAGGACGGTCCCGCTGTCCGCTGCGGCTCTCGCCGTCCTCCGGGGTATGCCCAACTATACCCCGGACGCTAAAAAGCGATCTGGGGCCGTTTTTGGGCTCTCAAAAGATCAGATCACAAATCAGATGCGGCGCACGGCGAGGCGGGCCGGCATCATCGATCTGCGCTTTCACGATCTTCGACACGAGGCCACGTCGAGGCTGTTTGAGCGCGGCACGCTTGATATGATCGAAGTCGCGACAGTGACCGGACACAAGACTATGCAGATGCTGAAACGATATACTCATCTACGCGCTGAACAAATAGCAGAAAAATTAAGTTGAAAATAAAACACGATCAAAAAACAAAACAAATATCTGTTTTAATGTTTTGTTTGTTTAGTATATTACTGTTAGACATCAAACGGTATGAATATTGCCCTATCTATTTTTGTCTGTTTTTTGTTCCATTCGTTTTTCCGTATATTTAACAAGTAACTGTTTTTGCTGGTTTATTTTAATTCGTCTTGTCGTTCTAATCTTTATTGTTTTACTGTTGTTTATATTTTAATCTTTGTTTTCTGTTGTATTAACTAAATATAATATTATATTTATTTTAGGTTTATCTCGGGTCGAGGGGGGGGTACCGGGGAAAAACCACAAAAAACCCCCGGCGGTGGGGGCCGGGGGCTGTGGAGGCCGGGGGCGGTCACACGCCGCCGAAACGCTCATGCAGTAACCTCCCATCTAAAAATCCTCTAAAATACTGATAATCCTCATGTTTTTTGATTGGCTCGGGCGCGGTATCGACGTGTTTTTCGAGCCACGCCAGCTCTGCCGCTGCGCCGCGCTCGTCGATCTCTGATATCCATGACAGATACTCTGCAGTTTGCTCGATCTCGTCCGCTCTCATCATCGTAACCTCCTGATTATTATGGTTTTTGCCCTAAAAGCCGCGCTCTCGGTTCAGTCCTCCACCCCTGCCAGTTCCCGGACGGGCCGGGCAGGCCCGCCGCCGACCCAGGGGCCCCGGCTCTGCCGGGGAGGAGGCGGTTTATCCGGGCGCTCTGCCGCCGCCGTGCCGGGTTTTACATCTCTAAATCCGGCCCGTCCATCTCCAATTCTAGCTCTAGCTGCGGCTCATCACGATCATGAGACAGTTCATGATCATCAATCGATTTGCTATTATCGTTGTTTAACTGTTTATCATCGTTTTCAATCGTATAATCCAGCGTTGATTGTTTTTGTTCCTCTCTGCTCAACCTGTCGCCGATTTTTTCAATCAGCCGTTCGTTTTTTTCGTCCTGTAGTTCGTTGTTTTTATCCATAAATTTATCGTTCATCTGGTTTTCATAACCGTTACGATCAATAAAAATATGGGCCTCGTTTTTGTGTCTCGACATTTGTACATATGCCATTTCGGAGCTAGTCATTGAACCAGAGTTCAAAACAAAACTGTTTTCGACGGTTACGCCCTGTGATTTGTGCGTTGTTACAGCATAACCGTGTGATATATGCTCATAATCGCTGCCATACAGGTTGACCGTTTTTCCATCATCAGTTTTAACCAATATTTCGTTTGAACTGATTTTTTCTACATGACCGAGAGTGCCGTTTTTAACGTCTAAATGTTTGTTGTTACGATTGAATAAAATTCGGTCGCCTTCGCTGATCTCTAATTTGCCATTTGTTGTATTGATTTCAGTCGATGCACCGAGCATTCCCCGCTGTTTCATTGTATCACGTGCTAGTTCGTTCAGCGTTTTAACCTCGTTTTTAGTCGATGCGAGTATCAGATTGTTTTTTACATCATCGATTGATTTGATATTTGTATTCCAGTTTTTGACGAGATCAGTGCTCGCCGCTGCGCTGTTCTCGCTGATATGCAGCATCCCGCGCTGATTGTACTCCGCCAACGCCGCCCCCGCGTTGCCGTTGCGGATTTCTCCCGCCGCCGCCGCGGCCCACTGCTCTTTTTGTCTCCGGTTTTCGACCATCTCCGCCGCCCCGATTTCCCCCTGGATAGCCTTAAACGCGCCGCCGGCGTCGATGGGCTGGAGCTGGCGATGATCGCCGACCAGGACCAGTTTTGCGCCCGAATCCCGCACGTGTTGTATCAGTGCTGCGGTCTGTCTGCTCCCGACCATCCCCGCCTCATCGATAATGAGCACGGTTTTCGCGTCGAGTTTGAGTTCGCCGCTGTCGATCTGTTTCAGCGTCGCGTGGATCGTGTCAGATTTAATCCCGGCCGATTCCTGCAGCCCCGCCGCTGCTTTGCCGCTCAACGCCGCGCCGATTGTTTTATATCCGGAGTTTTCCCACGCCTCCCTCGCCGCGCCGAGGGTGTACGATTTTCCCGCCCCGGCGATGCCGACGACGGCACTGATTTGATGCGGTTGAGTCATATGATGTAGAGCGTTTTTCTGCTCATCAGAAAGTGTTCTCGACTGTGTCGCGCTATCGATCGATTTATGATCGACTGTATGACTGTTGTTGTTGTGCATCTGTTTTGCATTATCGATCATGCCGCGCTCTAGCTCTAACATCTCTCGTGTTGTTAGTCTGATTTCGCCGGTTTTACTGTTCTGCAGTTTGATTAGTTCTGATGATTGTAGTAGATCGTTTGTTTTTTGTTGTATCTGTTCAGCGTTCAGTCTGCCGTTTTCATTGATCGCGATTGCTGCAGTGAGCGCCTGCGGTTTAAACGTAGACTCTCGATCTGTGAGCGATTGTAGTATCTGTGCATCGGTTTTGCGCTCTGTCTGAATTTCTGTTTGTTGTGCATTTTGTAGATCGTTGTAGTTGAAATTATATTGTTTCGCCTCGGATTGCCACTGGCTGAATAGTTCGCTACGTGGTATAGCGATTTTTTTAGTCCGTGTGTCGAGTGCCGCGATTTCGGACGCTCGCGCACCGGAGAGATTTTTTTCGTGCAATGCATTTGTAATTTCCTCCCGCCGGGTTGAATAGATTTTTTCTAGATCGGAATTGCTGCCGGATAATCTGAATGAATCGCCGTCTGGCTCGACATTTAAACCGATCTGTTGCAGTTGTGCGGCGAGTTCGGCGCGATAAATAGCCCCCGCCGCCATTTTTGATTCGTAGATTTGTTTTGTTTCGAGCGTTCTGTATTTACCATCTGCAGTTACGCCGACGTTTGCGACTGTACAGTGAGTATGCAGTTGCGGATCCTGCGCTCTCGATGTGATATGCTGCCAGCTCGCATGCACTAATCGCGCAGACTCGCGCTCTGTGCCGCCCGCCCCGGTCCGCACTTCTGCATACTGCTCTATATAGTGCATCGCTGCATCTGTCGCTCGCTGCTGTGCTGCCTCGATCTGCTGACGCTGATCTGTATCAGCGACGGCATATGCGAGAGAGACGGATTTGGGGGCCGAGAAAGTAAGATCCCAGCCGGGGCGGTGGTTAGCCGCCCCGGCGTTTTGGACCAGTTTTTCTCCGGAATTCGGGTCAAACCCGCGCATAACCTGCGAGAAATCCTCGGGTTTTACCTGTCCGCTCAACCCCAGCTCTGCCGCTGCGCCCCCCCAGCGCCCCGGCGCTTCGGCGTCGTCTGCGTAATAATCGTCGCGCTCGGCGAGGGCGCTGTAGTAACCGACCGAGCCGATTCCGGAGATTGATAACATTTTTAATCCTCCTCGTTTTCGTGCTCAAAACTGCGCTGCTGGCGGACCGGGGCCGGGGCGGGGTCATCGCTCAACAAAAAATCGAGCACATCGCCGCCGATCTCGGCGGCGGGGATGATCTCGCCCAGTCCGGGGGCCACCTCCTCGGCCAGCTCCTCGGCTGCGGCGGCTGCGATCTCGTCCGCTGCCGGGTCGTCGTGCTCCTGCTCCTGCTCCGGGGCCTGCTCCGGGGCGGCATCGAGGAGCACGTCGGGGGGCAGGGCTGCTGCTCGCTCGTCACGCTCAAACGCTGCCGCTACTGCCGCCGCTGCTGCGGCGGAAATAATGGACGGGGAAGGGCTGGGGCTGGGGCTGGGGGCGGCTGCTGCCGCCCCTGCTGCTGCTGCCGCCGCTGCTGCGGCGGCCTCCCCCGGAGTTTGCGGGGATTTTGTCCAGGCTGCCGGGATTTCGGATTTGCGCAGTTTCGGCATAGATGAAAACGGCCATTCGAGCAGATGCACTGCCGACCCAACGCCGACCAGCACGAGTTTTACGCCGTTTTTAGATTTTCCCAGTTCAGTAGCAATTTCAGCAGGATAGAAAATCGGCTCTTCAACCTCTTGCCAGCTGTCTTGCCGCTGCTCCGCCGCCCCGCTGCGCTGCCCGCCGCTCCACGCCGGCATGTATTTTCTGATTTTTTCTTTTCCGATGGTTTTACTAAGAAATTCCTGCGACTCCGCGCCTTGGGTTCTGCCGATGATATAGGTACCACAGATGGAGGCCCAGGTTTCAGCGATGTTTTGACCGTATAACTCCCTGATTTGGCTAATGTTTTGAATCCCGATCATGGCGCAGACGCCTTTACTGCGGCCGGTTTCGAGGATTTGAGTGATAGCGGGCAACGGCTCACCAATTTGAGCAATTTCATCAAGAATTAACCATACGCGACGCGTGTTTGATTCTTTCAGACTGGCGTCCGCGACGGCCCCGCCCAGCACGTGGAAAATCGCTTTAATGTAAGATTGCTGGAGCTGGCGATAGCGCCCGGAGCCCTGCACCAGCAAAACGTTGCCCTTTTCCGAGTAGCCGCCGTGTAGCCATTTCCGTAGTGAAATCCGGTGTTTGCCCTCCCACGCGGTGGCGAGGGTCTGGATTCCCGACAGCATTTGTGCGAGTACTGCGCGGAGTGAATCGGTTGTTTTGTTCGATTCCTCGGGCAGTGCCCCGGCCATTGTTTCCGAGTATTTTGCTATGATTTGACGGAGCTCGGCATAGGGTTTACCGGCTTCTAAAATCACGTCGCGCAGGGTCCATTTTCCGGGTTTTTCGGTGATGAATTTTTTCAGTATTCCCACCAAAATCGCTGCGGCGGCGGATGAGAAAAAATCGGTTTTGCCACCCTTGCCAGTCGGGGCGAGATATTCAGCCAGGGTGAAAGCGTCGGCTTCGTTTTGGACGTCTGCCGCGATGTCCCACGCCACGCCGCGAGCATCCCAAGGGGCTAGAATTATTCCGTTTTTCAGTTTTTCGGTCCATTCGCCTTTATTGTCGTAGATTAAAACCCTATCTCCGCGCTCGACAATCTCGGCGACCATGGGGGCGAGCACGGTTGTTTTGCCCGCGCCGGTGCCGCCGCATACGAGAAAATGTTTGCTCTCGCGATCTCGTGAGAGCGCAACGCCGGGGTAAATGTCGATGCCCGGCTCCTCGTCCGCGCCCTCCGCCGCGAGCTCTTTTTGTAGTGTTTTCAGGGATTTGGCGCCCTCCATAAGCGTCGGCCCGGCGAGGTGCTGGCGACCGGGGGCAGGTGCGCTGATACGCCAGCCGGCCCAGGCCCCGCCGCCGGCGGCGGCGAGGGCGGGGATCAGGACGAGCCAGGGGAAGATCTGATACAGACCCCCCGCGGCGGCATAAGCCCCGGCGAGGGCGGGGGCGGACTGCCACGGCCAAGCGATCAGGCCGGCGGCAGCGGCGGCGAGCTCGCCGGGTGGGATACGCCCGGCGCTGCAGAGATGAATTGCCCATGTCAACGCGGCCCCCGCCGCCACAGCGGCGGCGGTGGGGAAAAACAGCAGGCATGCGGTCGTAGAGGTCCAGTCTCTGGGTTGTTCCATGGTTTTTTCTCTCATTTTTCGCTCCCGAAATAAATTTCCGTGATCGACGACTCGCCGGTGAGACCAGCGAGCTGGGCGCGGGTGTCAGCGACGGCGAGGCAGTCGCGGAATCGCTGCCGGATTGCGGGCGTGTCCATGCCGTGCGACACAACGTTTCGGACGTGAATGCGTCGCTCCCTCGCCGACGCCGCGCGACAGAAAAAATCGATGAGGCAGCCAGGAATATAAAAATTCTGGAAATCAGGGTGTACCGACATCGCTTCGAAACACGCATCGACGATTTTTTCAGCCAGCTCCCGAGTGATTTTTTTATCTGATCTGGCCGCGCACTCAATCAAATACCCGATTTCTCTGTCACATTTTTTTTGTGCATCGCGATATGCGATATAGTGCGCGAATCGCCCGGAGCCGTATGCTGCGTGAATTTTGCACTCAAAATCGCCGATGTTTTCTCCGTAAATTTTTTCTCCCCGGATTTCGCACGACCACCCCAGCCGTCCATGGCTCTGCACTGTCGCTGCTACATCGCAGCAAAATTCATGCGCGAGCCATGCGCGCACGTCAGCGATTTCGATGTCGAGATCCTGCAGCCGGATAATTTCGTTTTCGTTTTTCATCGTTGTCCTCCTGTTGTTGCGCCGCCGGTTTTGGCGGCGATCATGTGGGCGTAAATTTCCGCCGGCAGGGCCGACCGGGCGGCTGCGAGCCGTTCGGAAATCCGAGTTTCGGCGTCGGCGATCAGGGTCGTGATCTGCTCGATGTCGGATTTTTTGTTTTCGTCTGTGTCGAGAAATTGACGCACGGCGATGCGCATAATTTCAGCCGGGCGGACGCCCAGTTTTTTTGCTGCGGCCTCGATTTTAGCGAGATCAGTGGTTGATAGTCGCGTGCCGATTTGTTGCGTTTTCATTTTTCACCTCCGGGTTACACAGTTGGGTTACATTTCGAAAAAAATGATTGCGAGCATAGTCATGACGATAACGAATGTGACGAAACCAAAAACTGAACTCATCGCGTCATTGCCGATGCCTCTCATCGATTTTTCGAACGTTTTTTTTGCAGTGAAAAATCTTGGATCCAGCGCCATTTCGAGTTCTCCTTTTTGTTGTTTTCAGATGTTTTCAGCCGGTGTTTTTAGATGTTTTCATTTGCAAACAGTCACAGCGTTTTCATTTGTTTTCAGTGTTTTCATTTGTTTGCAATCACAGCGTTTTCATTTGTTTTCATCTGTTTTCATCTGTTTTCATCTGTTTTCAATCACAGCGTTTTCATTTGTTTTCAGTGTTTTCATTTGACTGCAAACCGCGTGTTTTCTGTTTTCATCGTTTTCATTTGTTTTCATCAGTAATAATTGATAGTTAGACTGTTTTTGTTTTCATTTGTTTTCCATTTGTTTTCTCGTGTTTTCACTGTTGAAAACGGCTAACTAGCTGAAATCATTCTGGGGTCATCCCGACGCTGTTTTCGAAATCGAAAACACCAGAGGTGCGTCGGGTGTGAAAAAAACAATAGGGGTTTGGGTCTTACAAAAAATCATCATCATCATCATCATCATCATCATCGTCATGTTTTGTCCTCCCGTTTTTTGTTGTTGCAGTTGATGATCTCGTTGATTTTGTCGAGTGCCGCCTTCCCTGCCGCGATTTCATCATCGGTCTGATCGCCGATGCTGCGAGCTATCTGCAGTCGTCGAGGCCGGGGTGGTAAATGCTCTAAAATCTCTGCCGGGGTCGGCCAGAATTTCGCCCCCGCTGCCCAGGCCCGCCAGGCTTTTTCTAAGCGCTCTCCGTCGATCTCCTCGATACTGCCCCCGCCCAGCCGATCGCGGAAAATTTCTGCCCATGCACGGATCGTGATTTCGATCTGGTCGTCGCGGGGTGGATTTGCGACGTGTAGAACGAGTGTCGCAGCTGCGAGTCGTGCTGACTGTCTCAACAGCCAGTGTGGACCATCAAACGTCGAACTCCGGTTGGGGCGGGGTTGGGGTTGGATCAAAACTGTTTGCGAGTCTGAGCGCAATTTCCAGCGCGCTCTCGCTGCGTCGAGCGCGTGTTCTAGTTCGCTGCTGATTTCGTGTGTCATAGTCATAGCCGTGATCTCCGTGATCTCCATTTTTCCATGCCGCTAGCTCTGCGATCTCGTCCGCCCCGAGGCCGGTTTGCTCGTATGCCGCGATGATCGATTTTTTATATGCGCCCGGGTTTTTGATCTCGATGCCTCGATTTTGGTTTTTCTCGATGCGCATTTCTGCATATTCAGAAATTTCTGAAAATTCGGGCGCTGCAGCAGCAGCAATATAAGTTTCAGTATTAGTGTTTATAGTTGTGCTCCCTTCTTGCTCCCTTCTTGTTCCCTTCTTGTGCTCCTGCCTCTCTAACATGCTGAAATCACTATCGCTTGTATGTGCCCTTCTTGTGCCCTTCTTGTGCCCTTCTTGTGCCCATTGTTGCCCTTGTTGCTGCTTGTTGTTCTTTTCCCCCTCTAAGTTGTTGAAAATATTGACTTTCGTATGTTCTTTTTTCGTTCTCTCGATGTTCTCGCACTGTGTGAGTCGTCCGAGCGACTGCCGTGCACTCGACTCCCTGACGATCTCCAATCCGCAATTTTTAATGAAATTGTGAACACGCTTTCGACTCCAACCCCAATTTTTTTCATATCCCGATTCGCTCACCCGAGCGCCATTATCCAAATCCAGCTGCAGACTCAAAAACGCTAACGATTCCGTGTATTTCGCACGCCCCGCGTCTGCGATGATCTGCAAAATGATTTTTTTGGGGACTGGTAGCCAGGGTTCCATGTTTGACGCTCGCCGTTTTTTCCAGTATAAATGTTAAAATAGGGGTAATTATAGGTTTTTCCCGTTCTCGTTATGCCCCCCCCGGACCGGGGGGGCTGTTATGTTTTCCGCCGGGCGGACTGCTGTGCTCGCTCTGCTCGCGTCGGGCGACCGACGCGGCGACGATTGACAGGCAAAGCGGCCTGGGCCTGGGGCGCCCCGGTTGGCTTTTGTGCTTCAACCCACGCCCGGACTTCTTCTGCATCCCATCTTAGCGATCCACCGACTTTAAAAGATCGCGGCCAGCGGTTTTCTTCTTTTCGGAATCGTGCATTTCGAAGCGTGCTGGGTGCAACTCGTAAAATTTCTGCTACTTCATTGAGCGTCAAAAGTTTTTCCATGATTAGTCCTCCTCCTCCTCTTCTTCTTCTTCTTCTTCTTCTTCTTCTTCTAAATCTCCGAGCCACAAATTTTCCGGAGCAATGTTTTCAGCGATTTTTTCGATTTTTTGTTCTGCTGCTTCTGCGTCATCAGTCAAATCCGCAATATAGTTGCAACCGTTCCAGACAATTTCGCAGCCCGAAACGACACGTTCAGCTAATGGCGAAATTTTACGCAATGTGCGATTGAGTTCTTCAACGGTGATTCTTTCTTCTGTGTAGTACCTTCTGCTTAATCCATAGACAACCCACGCCGGACTTTCGAATCCAGGTTTTTCATATCCAGCCGACAGCGTTTTATTGATACAATCGATTTCAATAAATGCTCGTTGTGCGTGTGCGTTGCCGACACACTGACAAAAAAGCGGAGTAACATCGTCGTTCTCATCGAAAAATTTGATTTCAACTATTTGATTGTCCATGTTTTTCTCCTTTTCGGTTTTGTGTTTGTAATGATACGCTATCAACAAATTTTCTTACGTGTAACTGACTTTTTTGTCTTGCCGTTGTTTTTTTGCTCTCTGTTGATTACATAGTACCTAATCCATCATGACTATGCAACCCCCCCGCTGCTCTAACTATTTGATATAGTTGCCCTTTTTGGAAGATGTTAGTAATGGTGTATATATCCTATTACTAACATTTATTTTACTTGGTTCAGTCTGTTTCTGTTTTTCTGTTTAATTTCGGTTAGTTACAAGGAAAAAACAGGGATGAATGAAATTTAATATTTTTTATTGAAAAAAAAATGGTCGAGGGGGGTTGCCGGGTGGGGGTGTTTGTGACAATTTTGTGACAAATTTCGAGAGTTCTAGCGGTAAAAATCGGGTTTTCTTGTGACAATTCTGTGACAAATTGTGACAATTTTTTTGAAAAAACAGCTGATTTTGATTTTTTCGGGAGAGATTAAAAAGAAAGAGAGACTAAGCTAAATGCCTAATCTCTCTCGTCTTTTTCATGGTGCCCGGCACCGGGATCGAACCGGTACGATCTAGGATCGAGGGATTTTAAGTCCCTTGCGTCTGCCAATTCCGCCACCCGGGCATAAGTAGTGGCCTTTTTTAGACGATTTGACCCGGGAGTGTCAACGGAAAAGCCTTATCGCGGCGCGGATTTGCCGCCTCTGGAGGAACGATGAGCGAATTTCTGGCCTGCCCCGCATGCGGTGCAAAAGTGAAATCTTACCGCAACCCTTTTCCCACGGTCGATATTATCATCCGTGTGGGGGATAAAATCGTCCTGATCGAGCGCCGCAATGAGCCGAGGGGCTGGGCCTTACCGGGAGGCTTCGTCGATTACGGCGAAAGCCTGGAAGAGGCCGCCCGGCGCGAGGCGTTGGAGGAGACCGGCCTGGTCCTGAGCAACCTGCGCCAGTTCGGCGCCTATTCCGACCCCGGCCGCGACCCGCGCCACCACACCATCTCAGTCGTCTTCACCGCCGAGGGTAGCGGCACATTACAAGGCGGGGATGATGCAGGGAATGCGGAACTTTTCCCGCTCAATGCCCTCCCCTCCTCCCTATGCTTTGATCATCAACAAATACTCGATGACTATCGCGAGCAAAAACCGCCGATAGTGCGAGCACCAAAGCAGCCCTAAGCGCCCCAGAAATGGAGTTCCGGTTCTTCGTCAAGAAGATGATGCCGGACGCAGAGGTGAAAGTAGAAGCGCAGCCCTTCCAGGTGCGCTTCGCCCAACTCGTAGGACATACAGTTCCAATATTCGATAAGCCCCTCCTCCCCCATCCATTCCCGCTCTGGGGTCGCCTTGGCCAAGTCCTCCAGGGAAGCGAAGGCCCGCTCGCGAGAGCATTTAAGCTGCCCCTGCAAAGCGCGCACCGCGTCGGCTTTGTCCCGGACGGCCTGACGGCGTAAAATCCACAGGGCGAAAACAAAGGGCAACCCGGTGTGTTGCAGCCAAAGCTCGGCGAGATCGTAGATATAGGGGGCGGCCTTTTCCTGGGCCGATTTCAACGCCTGGTCACCGATCAGCAGGGCGCTACCCCCTTCGGCGATGACCGCCTCGACCGAACCTTCGGGCACGGCGTAACGGACATCCCGAAGATCATAGAATTCCTTGAGAATAATCTTGAGCAGATTGACCGAAGTCGCCGAATCGCCGGTCAGGGCGATATCGAAATCGCTCAAGGTATCGATGGGGCGGCCGGAAAAGAGCAATACACTCCGCACCGGCCCGCAAGCGCTGATGGACAACTCGGGCAATAGCAGATATTTCCGCCAGTTGCGGGCATATTCAAAGGAGGATGAGGGGCTGACGTCGACTCCACCTTCGGCCAGCAGATGGTTGAGATGGGAGGGGACGCCGTTGACAATGGTGCCGCCGAAGCCGCAGTTCGACAGATAATGGAAGAACGGGGCGCAGTTGATGTATTGGATGTGACCGACGACAAGACTCATGGCTGTTTCATCTCCAGCAAAGGGTGCTCCTCCTCGGGATCGGGCAGGTCGGCGAGCCGGATTCCCTGGGATTCCAGGAGCATGCCCGTCACCCGCAGATATTCGGTAACGGCGCGGTTGTAATCGGCCAGGGATGCAATCTGATCGGTGCGGGCCAGGGCCAGATCTTCCTCCCCTTCAAGCACGTCGCGGGTGGTCGCCAAACCCACATCCTTACGCTTGATCAGAGTGCGCAGCTTTTCTTCGGCCAGATCGCGACCGCGATGGGCCACTTCGATCTTCTTCCGGGTGACCTCGATCTGCCGCGCCGCCATGCGCACCTCGTTGCGCACCTCTTCACGCAACTGCTGCCAGCGGGCTCGTTCCCCTTTCATCAGCAGTTCGGTCCGGGCCAGTTCGTTGCGGGCCGTGCGATTGCCCAAGGGATAGCTGAGAGTCAGGCCAATCTGCCAGTTATTGAGATCGTCCTGTTCAATGCTGGAAAGATTGTCCTGGTAACCCTCGGCCAAACCCTTGCGTCCGTATCCGGCACCAAGATCGAGCGCGGGAAGCAACTGGTTGCGGTTGACCTTCCGCTCGATCTCCAGCCGTTCAATGCGCCGCAACCGCTGCTGCAGGTCGGGACGGCGGGAAAGGGCCGACTGAAAGCCGACTTCTTCGTTGACGGAAAGGTCCAGGGTCTCCAGTTCCTCATCGGCCACCTCGACCCCCTGCGGCAGATTGAGGAGTACCGCCAGCCCGTCACGGGCATCCGCATAGACCCGTTCAGCTTCGAGAAGATCGCGTTGCCGCTGGGTCAAACCGACTTCGGCTTCAAGAATTTCGATGGGCGGCAGCACCCCAGCCTCGACACGGGCGCGATTCTCCGCGAGAATCTTTTCCGCCAGGGCCACCGAAGTTTCCCGATATTTGAGATTGTCCCGATAACGGAGGACATCGTAGTAACCGTCCCGTACTTGGGAAAGGAGGGTAAAGGCCTGGGCGCGCACCTCCTGCACGGCAACCTGGCGATCCTGAACGGCATAGAGGATGCTCTGCTCGGTGACGGTTCGGCCGAAGCCTTTGAGCAGGGGCTGGGTCAGTCCGAGATAGGCCTGACTGCGCCAGGACGGATTGATCGCGGGACTGGGGCCTTTGGCCACCCGGGAACGGCTGTTGTCAAACCCGACGGTCAGTTCGCCGCCGGTGGGCAGCTGTTGGGCCAGGGAAAGGTCAAAGACCCGGGATTCGGCGACGGTCTTGGGCAGATCAAAGGAGCCCCCAGTGGGATAGCTGCTCAGATCCCGACTCTCCGCCTCGGTGAAGCTCGCGGAAGCGCGGGGATCGTAGATGCCGTAACCCTTGCGAACCAGCGCCTCGCTCGCGCGGGCGTCGAAATCCGCCGCCTTAAGATTAAGATTGCGTTCCAGCGCCAACCGCTGGGCCGCGTCCAGATCGACCCGCTGAGCCGCCCCACCTTCGTCCGCCCAGGCCAGGGCCAGCAACAATGTCGTGAAAAACCATCGTTTCATTTTCATATCCCCGGTTAATGATCGAAGAGCCGCTAATCTACACCGCGAACCAGGAAAATACAACCGTTCCGCGTCCCGGCGCCTTACCGCTCCATCCGGCTTCCGCGCCAGGACCAGTCCCAATAGGCACGGTCGATCACCTCGTCGCGGTGGAAATAGCCGAGGCTGACCGTCTCCCATTGCCACCGGTAAAGACGTAACTGCGGCAATAAACGCCCGACCGCCACCTCGTGCCGCAGCACCTCGTCCAGAGCCATGTTCAACGCTCCCGGCAGGGCATCGGTTCGCAGCAGACGCCAACGTATATCAACCATGGTCCTCCCAACCCCGCCACAAACGGCAAAGGCCGGAATAAATCCGGCCCCGCGTCCTGCTCAATCAATGTCTCGGGCGTTACAGCACCAAGCGCTCCAGAAAGCCCGTATCCACGTTTCCTTCGATGAAATCCTTGTTATCCATGATCTTCTGATGGAAGGCGATGGTCGTCTTGATCCCTTCGATGATGTATTCATCCAAGGCCCGGGCCATGCGCCGGATCGCCTCTTCGCGGGTATCGGCGTGAACGATGAGCTTGGCGATCATCGAATCGTAATGGGGCAGCACCGTGTACTGATCGTAGACCGCGCTGTCGACCCGCACCCCCAGCCCTCCCGGCGGATGGTAACCGTCAATTCGCCCCGGGGAAGGGGTGAACTTGAAGGGGTGCTCGGCATTGATGCGGCACTCGATGGCGTGCCCGCTGATCTTGATGTCCTCCTGCTTGAAGCGCAGGGGAAAACCGGCGGCGCTGCGAATCTGCTCTTTGATGATGTCGATGCCGGTGATCATCTCGGTAACGGGATGTTCCACCTGAACCCGGGTGTTCATCTCCATGAAGTAGAAATTCCCCTGCTGATCGAGGAGGAACTCCATGGTGCCGACGCTGGTATAGCCCACCGTCTTGGCCGCCGCTACCGCACATTCCCCCATTTTCTTGCGGGTTTCCGGGGTCAGCACGGGGCAGGGAGCCTCTTCGATCAGCTTCTGATGACGGCGCTGGATGGAACAGTCGCGCTCACCGAGATGGATGACATTGCCGTGCTTGTCGGCCATGATCTGGATTTCGACATGCCGGGGGCGTTCGCAGAACTTCTCGATATAGACCTCGGGATTGCCGAATCCGGCCTGGGCCTCGGAACGGGCAGCGGCGAAGGCATTGGGCAAGGAAGCGGGGGAATGGACCACCTTCATCCCCCGACCGCCGCCGCCGGCGGTCGCCTTGATGATGACCGGATAACCGATTTCGGCGGCGACGCGCTTGGCCTCCTCCGCCGTATGCACTCCTTCCTTGGTGCCGGGGAGGATCGGCACTCCGGCCTTGGTCACGGTTTGGCGGGCGCTGATCTTGTCCCCCATCAACCGCATGTTTTCCGGAGTCGGCCCAATGAAAGTCAAGCCGCAGTTGGCACAAATCTCGGCGAATTCGGCATTTTCCGAAAGAAAGCCGTAACCGGGATGAATGGCGTCGGCATCGGTCACCTCGGCGGCACTGATGATCGACTTCATGTTGAGATAGCTCTTGGCGCTCGGCGCCGGACCGATGCAGATGCTTTCGTCGGCCAGCTTGACGTGCAACGCCTCGCTGTCCGCATCGGAATGCACCGCCACGGTCTTGATGCCAAGCTCCTTGCAGGCACGAATGATGCGCAAGGCGATCTCGCCGCGGTTGGCAATGAGTATTTTATGAAACATGGAAAACTCCAGTGAGCGGGAATTGAGTCATTGGCGAGAGTGACGGAGTTGGCTCCGGGCACTCGTCACGAATCACTGGGCCTAGAGGCGCTCGACAATGAAGAGCGGCTCGCCGAATTCCACCGGTTTCGCATTCTCCTTGCAGATTTCCAGCACCTTGCAACGGAACTCGGCTTCAATTTCATTCATCAGTTTCATGGCTTCGACGATGCAAAAGACCTGTCCCTTCTCGACGACCGAACCAACTTCCACATAGGCCGGGGATTCGGGGGAAGGCGCCCGGTAGAAGGTGCCGACGATGGGTGAGGTGATGGTTTCTCCCTTGCTGGCAACGGGCGCGGCTTCAGCCGCCGCAGGGACGGCAGCCACGGGAGCCGCGACCGGCGGAGCGGCCATGACCGGTTGCGCCAGGTATTGCTGGGGTGCGGCCATCTGCACGATTTCGGTTTCTTTGCCGCGTTTGATGACGATCTTCTCGTCGGCATTTTCCATTTCAAATTCGGTGATGTCGGTATCCGTCACCATCTTGATAAGAACTTTAAGGTCTTTGATATCCATTGAGTATTGCCTCCTGATGATTGTTTTTCCGGGCCCGGGACGTAAAGCCCTTTTGCGCCGCCTTCTCTGCTCACGCCGGTGCTGAATCCAAACCCTTGGGCACACGCGTCAACCGCCGGCAGCCTTCAGCGGTCACCAGTACCGTATCCTCGATGCGCACTCCGCCCAGATCGGGGATATAGATACCAGGCTCGATAGTCACCACCATACCAGCTTCCGCCACTTCTTCCGATCGGGGAGAAATCGACGGAAACTCATGCACTTCCAATCCAAGGCCATGACCGGTGCCATGCCCGAAAAAATTACCGAATCCCTGTTCGGCGATGTACTCCCGTGCGGCCTGGTCAATGACCCGCAAGGCGGCGCCGGGGCGAACCGCCGCCATGGCCCGGCGCTGAGCTTCGAGGACCACGGAATGGATCTCCCGCAGCCGTTCCGGCACCGCCCCCAAAGCCAGGGTTACGGTCTCATCGGAATGATAACCGCGAAAGCGACAACCAAAATCGATGGTGACCAGTTCACCCGCCGCCAGCAGCTTTTCACTGGCGACACCGTGGGGCAAGGCCCCACGTACACCCGAAGCGACGATAATGTCGAAAGCCTTGTCTTCGGCGCCGTGCTTCCTGAAGGCAAATTCCAGCGCCAGGGCAATTTCGCGCTCGGCAACACCGGGGCGAAGCAAAGGACGAATTTCACCAAAACACTCGGCGTTGAGTTCCGCCGCCACTGCCATGCAGGCGATTTCCTCGTCCTCCTTGATCGCCCGCAATGTTTTGATCGCACCGGTCACCGGCACCCATTCGTGCCGCTCCGCCGACTTGCCGCGCAACTCGTCGACCGCGGCATAGCTCAGATGCTCCGCTTCGAAGCCGGCTCTCACCACGCCCTTGGCGGAAAGCAGATCAAGGACCCCGTCCCACTTCGTCCGGTACTCGCGGATTTCATCGGCCTGCACCTGCTCCTGGGCCTGGGTGACATAACGGGAATCGGTGAGGAAAAACGCTTCCCGGCCGATCACCACGAGAACCCCGTCCGACCCGGTAAAACCGCACAGGTAACGGATGTTCGGCAAATGGGTGAAGACCATTCCGTCGATTTCCCGGGAAATGAGCGCTTCCCCCGCGCGAATGACCCTTGTATTTACCATAATGTTTTTTTACGCACAATAATTATTGTTTTAATTTTACTGAAAGAGCGCGCAGGGCCAAAGCATAGCCTTCAGGACCGAAACCGCAGATCTGACCGAGCGCAACGGGAGCGATATAGGAGTGTTGCCGAAACGACTCGCGGGCATGAATGTTGGAGAGGTGGACTTCGACGGTCGGAATCGCCACAGCGGCCAGAGCATCGCGCAGGGCCACACTGGTATGGGTGAGGCCGCCGGGATTGATGATGAGGCCGGCGACCCCGTCCCGCCAGGCCTGGTGGATGCGGTCGATCAGGGCGCCTTCGTGGTTCGATTGAAAAAATTCCAGGGAAAGCCCCAGTTCTCGGGCCTGTCCCGAAAGGTCGGCATGGATGTCGTCGAGGGTGCGCGCACCGTAGATACCCGGTTCGCGAACGCCGAGCATATTCAGGTTGGGCCCCTGAAGAACCAGCACTTTCGACCGGGTATTCACGCTAGGGCTTCCTTGAGATTGCCCGCTTCGCGTAACAGCAGATAGCGACCCTTGCCGAAATTGCCTTCGCCCTTCAGGGTAAGCGCAACAAAATACTCGTCAGTCAAAATCCGCACCAGCAAATAGAAACGCTCGGTACGGATACTGACCTCCTCCATCCCCCCAAGGTGAAGGATTTCGGCGGCCTTTTTGATTTCCTTGAGGATATTGGCGTATTCGACAGCCACCAGATTAAGATCGAGTTCAGCGTCGGCACGAAAATACTGCTCGATGGCGATGCCGTCATATCCCATCAAGACGGCGCCGATACCACCGGCGGTTTCATCGACAAGGCGATGCAGAATCGCATTAAACATGAATGGCCCTCCTTTTGCGAATAGCATCCAGCCAGGCGGATAAAACCTCAGGCACGGAACGCTCGATCCGGAGATCCGCCGCCACCGTATCCGCACCGGCAAAAGCCTCCACCGGAACGGTTAAGTCCAACGTCTCTTGCGGAAATGAAGGAAAATCCGGGGTATGCGCCGACGCAAGACCGACAGGCGTCTCGGCGACCGTCACCGAAACCTGGGGGGAAAGATCCTCAACCGGCGTCGTAATATCGGCAAGCGCGGGAGCGAGAATCGTCTTTTCATCCAAGGCCGGGAGCTCTTGTGTGTCGAGCTGCTGCTTGAGCTGAATGAGCTTGTTGCGCAACTGCTCGTTATGGGGATCGGCCTTGAGCAGGTCGCGGTAGACCTTCAAGGCCTTTTGCGGAAGACCCTGACGAATATAAATTTCCGCGAGGGTCGCGGTGGCGATCGGCTCGACGGCCTTGCCGGCAACGGAGACCTCGGCGGCAGCCTCCCCGCTTTCATCGGCGACGAAAGTCCCGGCTGCGGCAGAAGTCGCAGCGGCCTGAGCACGCGTCGCTGTCGGAACGACGGCGACGGCAGCGGCCGGAGAAGAAGCCAAGGCGGCAAACAACTTGAGCACCTCGGGATCGTTCCCCTTGACCGCCCTGGCCCGCTCCAGCAGCTCCCGGGCCCCTACGGTATCCGCGCGGGACATTTTTATTTTCGCCAGTTCCTTAAGTGCCGGCAGATGGCGATTCTCAAGGATCAGGGCCTTTTCAAACTCGGCAATGGCGAGATCCTCCATCCCCTGCGCGGCGTAGGCACTGCCCAGGGCTACGTAGCCACCGGCGAAGGCAGGATTGTCCATGATCCCCTTCTGCGCCACTTCCACCGCTTCGTCGAGCATATCCATCTGCCGGTAGGCTTCGCTCAAGGGGACAAAAATCGTCGAATAGGGATCTTTGGCAAGGAGTTCGGTATAGGCGGCGATCTTTCCGAGGAGGGAACCCGGTGTGGCATGCTGGGGCATCAGTTCACCTGGTTTGTGAGAGGAGTTGAGAAAAGAGTTGTTCCGGCTCGGCAATATCGTGCAGTCCGCAATCGCCGAGACCATGATTCAGCACAAAACGCAGTTTGCCGTCACGGACTTTTTTATCCCGCCCCATGGCGGCGAGATACGCACCCAAAGGATGCACCGGAGGCTCCAAAGGGAGGCCGAAACCTTCCAGAAGCGAGCGAATCTGCCGGACATCACCTTCCGAACCATATCCGAGCAACCGGGAAAGCTCAGCGGCAACAACCATGCCGATGGCGACCGCTTCACCGTGGGAGTAAACACCGTAACCGGAGAGGGTTTCAACCGCGTGACCAAACGTATGGCCGAAATTGAGAATCGCCCGCAAAGAGCCCTCTTTTTCGTCCACTTCTACAACATCCGCCTTGATTTGGCAAGACCTCTTTACCGCCTGAATCAGCGCATCCGAGCGCAATTCCAGCAGTTCTGTCCGATGGTTAATCAACCAGACAAAGAACTCCCGGTCCCGGATCACCCCATATTTAATCACTTCGGCCATACCGGCGGCAAACTCCCGAGCCGGCAGGGTTTTCAAGGTCGCCACATCGATATGCACATGCCGGGGCTGATAAAAGGCACCGATCATGTTTTTGCCCAGGGGATGGTTGACCGCCGTCTTGCCCCCCACGGAACTGTCCACTTGAGAAAGGAGGGTCGTGGGAATTTGCGCGAAGGGGATGCCGCGCACGTAGGTAGCGGCAGCGAAACCGGTGATGTCGCCGATCACCCCACCACCCAGAGCCAACAGACCGCTGTGTCGATCGAAATTGTCGAAAAGCAAGGCGTCGTAGATTTTTTCCAGCGACTGGAGGGTTTTATACTGCTCCCCATCGGGGAGATCAATCACGGTGGGACGATAGCCGCCCCCTTCGAGGAGACGCAAAACCCGCTCGCCGTAGTAGCCGAAAACCGTCGGATTGGTAACCACAGCCACCCGGCGGGGAAAGGCCACGGCATCGAGGGCCTCGGCGAGACGTTCCAGAATGCCGTCACCGATCCAGATCGGGTAGCTGCGTTCACCAAGGCCTACCGTCAAAGATTCCATCGTCTATGCCTTCTCCCAATAAAGCGTACGTAAAATATCCCGGGCGACGGAGACAGGTGAGCCGCCCTCCCCGTCGATGACCAGATCCGCTTTTTCGTAGAGGGGCAGGCGCTGCTCAAAAAGAGCCTGCAAGCACTCGCGATCCCCGGCCAGTGGCCGGCCCTCTCCTGCGCCGATGCGGACAAGAAGCGTTTCCCAGGAAACCCGCAGATAAACCACCCGTCCCAACTGACGAAGCAAGGGCCAGTTTTCGCTGCGACCGATCACTCCCCCACCGGTCGCCAGAATCAGCGGCGCCTGATCGAGCAAACGGCGCAGCACTTCGGTTTCGCTCCGACGAAAGGCCTCTTCTCCTGAATCCGCGAAGATTTCGGGAATGGAACGACCGCTGAAGTGCTCGATTTCCCGATCGAGATCAAGAACCGGCAAGTGACAGGAATGCCCCAATTCGACGGCCACCGTGCTCTTTCCGGCCCCCATGAAGCCGATGAGGACAATGCCGTCTTTACAGGGATTGGACATAGCGACGATGCCCCTCAAGATGAGCCTGAATCTCTTCCAGCGAATCTCCGCCGAACTTCTCCAGCACCGCCTCAGCCAGGCAGATCGCCACCGCCGCTTCGGCCACCACCGCCGCCGCCGGGACGGCGCAGACATCGGAGCGCTCCACCGTTGCCTTGAAAGGCTGCTTGGTTCGAACATCCACCGTTTCCAAAGGCGTGTAGAGGGTAGGAATCGGCTTCATCGCGCCGCGCACGATAATCGCCTCGCCGTTGGTCATCCCCCCTTCGAGCCCCCCTGCGCGATTACTCTTGCGGGAAAAGGCGCCATCGGTATAACCGATTTCGTCATGGACCTGCGAACCGGGACGGCGGGCGGCCTCGAAGCCGAGGCCGATCTCGACCCCCTTGAAGGCCTGAATGCTCATCACCGCCGCCGCCAGACGCCCGTCCAGACGACGATCCCAATGAACATAGCTACCTAGGCCCACGGGCGCGCCGAGAACCACCACCTCGACGACGCCGCCGAGGGAATCCCCGGCCGCCTTGGCCTCGTCGATGGCGGCAATCATCCCTTTTTCAGCAGCAGGATCGAAGGTGCGGCAGGGAGAATTTTCGGCGCGTGCGAAGCGTTCCCGGTAGTCGGCGCATTCCGTACTCGCAGTCACGCCGCAAATTTCCGTGACATAACCACAGACCTCGATGCCCAGGGCTTTCAGAAACTTCATGCAAAGGGCGCCGACCGCCACACGCATGGCCGTCTCCCGGGCACTGGAGCGCTCGAGCACGTTGCGGGCATCGTCGTGACGATACTTGATCATGCCGGTCAGATCGGCATGGCCGGGTCGGGGATGCACAATGGCGATCCCATCGAGGCGATCCTCGGCGCGGGGGGACATCTTCTTCTCCCAATTTCCCCAATCGCGATTGACGATCGACAAGGTCACAGGCGAACCGAGGGTCTTGCCCCAGCGCACCCCGGAGAGAAATCGCACCTGGTCCTTCTCGATCGCCATACGCCCACCCCGGCCATGCCCCAGCTGACGCCGCGCCAAATGACGATTGATATCCTCTTCGCGCAGCTCGATATTGGAAGGAAGCCCCTCGATAATGGCGGTCAAGGCGGGGCCGTGGGATTCGCCGGCGGTTAAGTAGCGTAAAGTCATGATCATTTCCTACATAAACATCAACAAAAAGACAGGCAAATGCCTGTCTTTTTGTTGGAGATTTTTGTTGAGTGATATTTTATGGGTTAGGTCCTTCTATGGACAATGAAAAATTTATTTCCTCCCCTCTCCAATCGACGGAAATCGTTAAGCTTCCATTAGTCGGAGAAGAGGTTGTACCTGGTGATTCCGGGGGATTTACAAGGTCTACATAAAAAATAGGTGCACCAGGGACAGCTGAATCGAAGAATTCATAGCTAGTGTTACCTGTCAATTCAATAGTCCCAAGATCTTCCTCAACCGAGAAATTTGTACCAGCTATCGGGGGATTAAAATATTGATCATGAACAGAAAAATACAACCTCTTATTACTACCTTCGGGGATAACTATGTGTTCTCCATGCACATATGATTTTCCAGCCCCATCACCAACACTAACGATAGGCCTACCGGTATACAGGAAATTAACATTACCGACGATCTTTTTGCTGGCATCCCATTGGTTGTTCATCCCATCAAAAAAACCATTATTATTAACATCAATAATCAAGGGTTCAAACGCAGGGTCATGAGGATAATTATCAACTACACTTCCGAATGGGATATCAAAAGGATCATCGTCCTTGTCGAGATGGACATCATCATAGGAATCTTCGTAAGTTTCACCAAAATCATAATAACCACTACCATTAGAATCGATAAACTTTTCTTCGCCATCAACAACAGCGATAATTGAACAATAACCATTTAAGGGATTATTATTATTACCTAACTGTACACCAAGCTTAGTAAGATATAAGTCTTTCAGATCAGGCGTAATAGCAAGATTTTGAGGAGTTGGTCTTTGTGTTCTAAAAGTTACAGAACCTTCACCTTCGTCATTGAGATTGACAGAGCGATCAATTGCCCCACATTCACTATAGAAAGAAACAGCCGTTCCGTTGAGAACATTATAATTACCATATCTGTCAGCTAGCCTTACATTTATCTCAGCAGTAATACCATCATAAGAAAGACCTTCAATATTGAATTTTGATTGCGACAGAGAGAAATGTGCAGCAGATGGGATACCGCCGCCAATGGCAATAACACCGCTTGAGGTAGAGATGTTCGTTCCGACAACAGTAGCCAAAATAGTTACTGTTCCAGGGACCGTTCCACTATGCAAATATGCTGATACGACACCATCAACTGTACCAACTTCCAAAATAGTTGTTCCAGGTGAGGATCCGATATATTCACCACCATTCGGACCCGACAACTTCAGTTGAACAGATTGGCTCCCCAAAACCGGCTGACCATTGACATCTTTAACTAAAAATTTGATTAGTGAAGTCTCTACTCCACCCGAACCCTTAATGACGATAACTTGAGGTTCTGCAGAACTAAACTCAATGCTTCCCGAAGGTGAAGCTGCGATATCGATTATGATCGATTGTGAAACGTTACCGCATGTTGCCTTTACCGTCGCCGAACCTACATTTTCCGACGAAGCTGAGAAAGTTGCCTGGGCCTCGCCGTTTCCACCGGAAACCGTTGCATTCGGAACAATGCTGCCAAGACTTGAGTTATTTACCTCGAAGTTAACTAATGTACCATCCGCCATAGGATTTCCGTTAACATCAAGCACACGTGCCTTGAAAACCGATGTTCCGCCAACCGTCAACGACGTTGGTGAAGAAGAGATAGAAATCGACGCTGCCGAAGCCTGGTCGGAAATTTGTATCGTCAAATCCTTGCTGGCGTCATCAACCGAAGAAGTTAGAACAACATCACCCTCAACTTCTCTTGAGCCTGAATCCGTAAGATCACAATCAGAAGAATTTCAGCGAATGCAGATAAGCTATTGATTTTCTTTGTTATTTATGCTACCATCTAGCCCGTCGAAAACTCACTTGGCGGGTGAATTTTATGAAAC
>Ga0265295_1002230_pt1 | contig 31523 bp, 26 predicted proteins | sample Munlansysbiofilm_FD_192503 | JGI IMG/M metagenome (GOLD analysis project Ga0265295, IMG submission 192503) | Leachate microbial communities from a municipal landfill in Southern Ontario, Canada - Methane capture system biofilm | ecosystem: Engineered > Solid waste > Landfill > Unclassified ... | reverse complement strand
GATATCCATGCCTGGGACGCATTGAGCGCCGTTTGCCCCATGTTAAGCAGACCGCTAAGCATGACTTAGAGCCTCCCTGAAATAAGCGCGGCTTCGGGATGGCCGTGAGGGCGCATACCGCCCCGGCGACCGTAGGTTTCTGCCTTGGGCGGCATGACCTGGCTTGTCAGCGCCTGAAGAGTGCGGCTGCTCTGATCCAGCAGAGCCAGAGAAAGCTGGCTGTTGCGCGTGGCCTGACGTGCGGCCTCCTGCTCGGCCCTGTCTATGACGGTCAAAAGATCCAGCAGCGCAGCGCCTTCGGCCTGCGGAAGCGTCGTGGCGTATTCCTTGGCGCGCACGCCAGCCAGGGCCTTCATGACCGTGGCCTTTTCCGCCGCCAAATGGCGGATAAGCTCCTGAATGGAAAACTCCAGCGCCACCACGGCGTCCGTATTATGGCCAAGAAGCGTCTGATACTCTTCTTCCATAAGTTCACACAGCAGGGCCAGGGCCTTGCTTTGCCGGATCAGGGATGTATGGACTGTCGTATGCATGATAAACCTCGCTGGGCGGCCTGTGGCTTATGGCCCGCAGGCAGAATCTGCCGCCCCGTCACGAATGAAGCAATTTCCGTGCCCGGACGGAAAAGGCCAGTCCAGAGGAAAAGCCAACCGTCAGCGCCGCAGGTCCATGGCCGTCAGGGGCGGAATACCATAGCCCCCTGTAGGCTGGGCCAAGTGCGGAGCCTGACCGGCTTGCGGCGTCACCGGCATTACGGATTCGCCGGCTGCGGACTGACCGACCAATACCGGCGCGGGCTGTCCTGCCTGGTTCTGGGTTGGGGCTTGCAGCGGCTGTATGGTGGCTGGGGCCTGCGGCTGCCCAGGCGCGGCCTGAAGCGGCTGCCCGGCCTGCTGCGCATGATAGGCGGCCAGCCCCGCTCCCGCGCGGCTGTTGGGGCCAACGGCGTCCACACTGCTGTTGCGCAGAATGTCACTGGCTGATGTCTTGCGCTGGCCGGGCGGCACGTTGGTGGTATACCGCACCTTTTGAAGCTGCGGCTGCTGCGCGGCCTCATGCCCGGCGGCAGCGGGCTGACCGGCCTGCTGCGGCCCATGCTGCTGCACCGGGTGCTGGCCCTGCTGCGGCCCTGTCGCGTTTTCAGCCGCGAGACTGTGCAGAATGTCGTTGGCTGAAGTCTTGCGTTGGCCGGGCGGCACATTGGTGGTGTAGCGCACCTTCTGGATATGCGGTTCCTGCGCGGCTTCCTGTCCGGCTTCCTGTCCGGCTGCCTGCCCGGCTGCCATGGCCGGGCCAGGCGTTATGACGCCGCCTGCAGGCTGGGAAGCCTGCTGCGGGCGCGGCACGGGAATGCCCGCCTGCATGGCCCCCTGCATACCGGCCTGAGCGCCGGCCTGTCCGCCGGTGAAGCCGGAAGCCTGACCGGAAGTTTGCGCGAAAGTCTGCCCATGCTCCTGGCCGGGGGCCATCTCCGCCAGAGGGCCAATGGGGCCGGGCTGGCCAGTCTGCATGGCGGCCTGTATGGCTGCGGGCGTACCCATGCTCTGCGCCATGCGCATCTGCATATCCAGCGCCTGCGCGGCCTGCTGTGCCTGCCGGGCCTGCGTCATTTGACCCGTTTGCCCGTTTCCTGCAGCGGCGTTACGGGCAGGTTCGCTAAGGTGCGTGCGCGGCAGCACCGCGTGCGCTCCCAGCTTGCTGCCCGCCTCAAACTGTGCGGCGCGGGCCATGTTCAGGCCCGTATTCATATTGGGAACGCGCTGCTCCTCCTGCTTCGCGGCGGCTTCCTTGCGCGCCCGCAGGGCGGCCAGGGCCTGCTCCACTTCGGGCGGAGCAACCACAAGAGGCGGCTGGGACGCGGGCTGGCCCGCTGTCGCAAGCGCGGCCTGTGCAGAGCCCGTGCCAGCGGGCAGCACCTGAATCTGCATGGATTCGCCCATATCCTGCACCGGAGCAATGCCGTCATATACGGAAGGGATGGGCACTCTGCCGCGCATGGCGGTGTGGCCCGCCCGGCCCTGACTGCCGTCTTGCCCTTCGGCCTGACTGGCCGCCTCCCCATCCTGCGGCAGTACCGAGGCAACCTGCGGCACAAAACCCGACGTGGAGCCCGATTTGGCCGAGGCCGTGCCACGGCTGGCCGAAACGAGATTGCGCGAAAGCTGCGAATACATCATGTCCGCCAGGCCAATACCCCCGGCCGCCGTCATGGATTTGGCCAGTTCCTGGTCATACATGCTCTGCCAGTACTGTTCTTCACGCCCTTGAAGCATATTGGTCTTGGGCAGGGTATTGCGCATCTCCTGCCACATTTTCTGGATGAATATGGATTCAAAGCCTTCGCAAGCTTCGCGCAGCTTTTTTTCCTTGTCTGCTTCCGTCATTTTTTTGCCGTTGAGGTTGCCCACGCCAGCCAGACGGGACTGAAACTCGCGGCGGGACACTTCAGCCCCGCTGGCCTCATGCGGCACAAGCCCTGTAGTAAGAGGCGAGGTCATTTATATTACCTCCAGCTCCGCCAGCAGCGCACCGGAAACCTGCATGGTGCGCAGGATGGAAATAAGGTCGCGGGGGGTGGCCCCGATGGAGTTCAGTCCGTCCACCAGTTCCTGAAGGGTCGCACCCTCAACAATAACCAGGTGGCGGTTTTCTTCGCGTACATTGGTTTCCGTCGTGGGGGTCACCACTGTCTGTCCCTGCGAGAAAGGCCCGGGCTGCGACACCTGCTGCCCTTCCTGCACGGTTATCTGCAAATTGCCGTGAGCCACGGCAGCGCGCATGATGCGCACGTCGCGTCCGAGCACCACTGTGCCCGTCTTTTCGTCCACCACCACCTTGGCGGCGGTGTCCGGGCTGACGTCAAGATTTTCAATGGAAGCCATGAGAGGAACCATGTTGTTCCGGTACTGGGCAGGGATATCCATCGTGATGGACATGTCATCGACAGCGCGGGCAAAGGGGCCGCCCATGGCGCCGTTGACGCGCTCGGCCACCTGCTGGGCAGTGCTGAAGTCAGCGGTGCGCAGGTGCAGGGTGAGCTTGTCCTGCTGGTTGAACTCAAAGGGGATGCCGCGCTCGACAATACCGCCGCCGGGGATGATGCCCACGGTGCTGATGTTTTTGCTGACGCTGGCTGCCTTGCCCTGGCTGGAAAAACCGCCCACGGTCAGCGAACCCTGAGCCAGGGTATATATTTTGCCGTCAACGCCCTTGAGGGCCGTTTGCAGCAGCACGCCGCCCAGAAGGGATGTGGCGTCACCCACGGAAGACACGGTAACGTCAAGGCGTGTGCCCGGTTTGGCCGACACCGGCATGCGGGCCGTCACCATGACCGAGGCCACGTTCTTGGTCTTGAGCGCTGAAGAATCCACGCCAATGCCCATGCGATCCATCATGTTTTTCATGGAACTCATGGTGAAGACCGAGTCTTTTTTGTCGCCCGTGCCCGCCAGGCCCACCACCAGGCCATAGCCTATGAGCTGGTTGTCACGGACGCCGGAAAAGTTGGCAATATCCTTGATGCGCACGGCCTGCGCCGGAAGAACCATGCTGATCAGCAGGGCTGCTGTGAATATCCACAGGACGGGATTGCGCAAGATTGTCAATTTCATGGCGCTGACTCCTTGCCGGAATACCGGCACAGCTTGCTTTGCAGATTCCGTGCCGGAGGTGGGTTTTATCCTGTGGGTGGGGGGGGAGGCGGGGCTCTGAATAAAACTGGGCCTGTCCTTTGAGAGGCGGCTTGTGTGCCCTGCCGGCACGGGGGCTTATTTTTGTTCTAGTTTGGGCCGCCTGCGCGGCGAGGTATGGCGGCGAAGGTATGCGCGGCAGGCGCTCTGAAAGAAGTTAAGCAGGGCTTGTCCTTTGAGAGGCGGCTTGTGTGCCCTGCGGGCACGGGGGCTTATTTTTGTTCTAGTTTGGGCCGCCTGCGCGCGAGGTATGGCGGCGAAGGTATGCGCGGCAGGCGCTCTGAAGAAAGCAAAGCAGGGCTTGTCCTTTGAGAGGCGGCTTGTGTGCCCTGCGGGTACGGGAGCTTTTCTTTTTCTGTTGTTTGGGCCGCCTGCGCGGCGGGCGACGCGGCGAGGGTATGCGCGACGGGCGCTCTGAAAGAAGTTAAGCAGGGCTTGTCCTCTGAGAGGCGGCTTGTGTGCTCTGCGGGCAGGGGGGCTTATTTTTGTTCTAGTTTGGGCCGTCTGCGCGGCGGGCGACGCGGCGAAGGTATGCGCGGCAGGCGCGCTGAAAGAAGTTAAGCAGGGCTTGTCCTTTGAGAGGCGGCTTGTGTGCCCTGCGGGCACGGGGGCTTTTCTTTTTCTGTTGTTTGGGCCGCCTGCGCGGCAAGGTATGGCGGCGAGGGTATGCGCGACGGGCGCTCTGAAAGAAGTTAAGCAGGGCTTGCCCTTTGAGAGGCGGCTTGTGTGCCCTGCGGGTACGGGGGCTTATTTTTGTTCTAGTTTGGGCCGCCTGTGCGGCGAGGTATGGCGGCGAAGGTATGCGCGGCAGGCGCGCTGAAAGAAGTTAAGCAGGGCTTGTCCTTAGAGAGGCGGCTTGTGTGCCCTGCGGGCACGGGGGCTTATTTTTGTTCTAGTTTGGGCCGCCTGCGCGGCGAGGTATGGCGGCGAAGGTATGCGCGGCAGGCGCGCTGAAAGAAGTTAAGCAGGGCTTGTCCTTAGAGAGGCGGCTTGTGTGCCCTGCGGGCACGGGGGCTTATTTTTGTTCTAGTTTGGGCCGCCTGCGCGGCGGGCGGCAGATGGGGGCCTGTTAGGGGCTGCCGCCCCTCCGAGGCCCCCTCTGCACTCCCCCCGGACGACCCCGCTGGGCTTGTCGTATATCTCCACTCCCACGGGTTAGCCCTTAAAGGCTTTCCATATTCCACCATTCCACGAGGGCTGCGCGGCTTCTGCTCCGGGAGCTTCCTCGCTTCGCTCGGCGATCTCCCTACGCGCCGCGCAATGCCATCATATGCCTTCACGCTGAATGACAGGCCAGCAAGGGTGTCTCATTGGCTGTTGGGAGTCTCAGACACGGCAACCATTATGGTGGAAAGACACGTTGCGGTGAAAGAGTTTGCACGGCATGTCTCCGGTAAGAATTAAGACCATGCCCTGTTTTTGTGAGGTGTTTTTTGCGCCCTGCGGGCACAAAAACCGCCTCTCAAAGGACAAGCCTGCTTTGTTTTCTTTAACTACTGATTGCCAATTGCCCCCTCGCCCCAAAACCCTGACCCAAAGCCCTTGCCACACCGCGTCATTCTCCAACAGTGACGCGCATTCCTGAGACTCCCCCACACCAATGAAACACCTTCACAGCCACTGAGACGCCCTCCCCGATCTCACAGTCAACGCGAAGTCGCCCGCTGGCATTGCGCGGCGCGCAGGGAGATCACCGAGCGAAGCGAGGAAGCTCCCGCAGCAGAAGCCGCGCAGCCCTCGCTGAATGGCGGAAACTGGAAAGCCCAAGCGGGGTGCTTCGGGGGGGATGCAAGGGGGGCCGAGAAGGGGGCGCAGCCCCATAACCGGCCCCGCCTTGCCCCCGCCGGAGGCGGCCCAAACAACATAAAAGAAAAGCCCTCGTGCCCGCAGGGCACAAAAACCGCCTCTCAAAGGACAAGCCCGGTTTTTATTCTTCCAGAAATACATGCCATGCAGACTTCCCCGCCATAACGTACCTGCCCAAACAATCAGATGCATTCCTTAGACATCTCACAGCCACTGAGACGCCCTCCCCGATCTCACATTCAACGCGAAAGCGTCCGCTGGCATTGCGCGGCGCGCAGGGAGATCGCCGAGCGAAGCGAGGAAGCTCCCGGAGCAAAGGCCGCGCAGCCCTCGCGGAATGTCGGAAGATGGAAAACCCCAGGGGGGTGCTTCGGGGGGGATGCAAGGGGGGCCGAGAAGGGGGCGCAGCCCCATAACCGGCCCCGCCTTGCCCCCGCCGGAGGCGGCCCAAACAACATAAAAGAAAAGCTCCCGTGCCCGCAGGGCACCCCCCTCGCAAAGGACAAGCCTGCTTTGTTTTCTTTAACTACTGATTGCCAATTGTCCCCGCACCTCAAAAACCAGACCCAAAGCCTTTGCCACACCGCGTCATTATCCAACAGTGACGCGCATTCCTGAGACTCCCCCACACCAATGAAACACCTTCACAGCCACTGAGCCGCCCTCCCCGATCTCACAGTCAACGCGAAGTCGCCCGCTGGCATTGCGCGGCGCGCAGGGAGATCGCCGAGCGAAGCGAGGAAGCTCCCGAAGCGAAAGCCGCGCAGCCCTCGTGGAATGGCGGAAACGGGAAAGCCCAAGCGGGGTGCTTCGGGGGGGATGCAAGGGGGGCCGAGAAGGGGGCGCAGCCCCATAACCGGCCCCGCCTTGCCCCCGCCGGAGGCGGCCCAAACTAAGTAAAAAGAAAAGCTCTCGTGTCCGCAGGACACAGAAATCGCCTCGCAAAGCACAAGCCCTGTTTTATTTTCTTCAAAGCACCTGCTACACCACTACACCTGCCACGCCCCACGACACTGGCAATCCAAATAAAAAAGACCAGAGCGATCCCAAATGAAATCGCTCTGGCCTTTGCATTAAAAGACGCCCACCACAGCCCCGCAGCACGGCGTATCCGCACTACTCCGCGCCGTGGCGGGCACCTTCAAACATCAAAAAATATCTTCAAGGGCACCCCGCCCCATACTACGCCTTGAACAGGCCCGGCTCTTCGCGCACAAGGTTGGCGGCAATAAGCTTGCTGTCCGGCTTATAGGTTCCGTTGGCCACCTGGATGCGCAGGGCCTCCACCTTTTCCGAACGCACGTCCGGCGCGCTCTGGGCCGCGCGGCGCGCCTCTGTCAGCAGCAGGGCGTCCTGCGAAACGGTCACTTTGTCTCCCTGGGACGCATCCGTACCGGTTCCTTCCGCCCGCGCCTTCAGACGCGTGTCGTTTCTGGCCTCGGTGCTTTTGTCCAACCCGGCGGCATAGGGATCAAAAAGGCTGTTCGTCGTGTTCTTGATTTCCATTTCCTACTCCGTTGAGGGCGCTTTCGCGCCGCTCTGCGCCACTGGCTTCACAAAACTTTCGGTTCTTGACGGTTCTTCCAGCATGCTTTTATCAACGGTGGCACGGGTAATACGCCACAATGCATGTCGTGTTTTCCGCTGCACATCTTCTGGCAGCGGCTCCATGCCTTCGGGGCCTTCACCCACAATGTGCAACCTCTGACCAGGGGGATAGGTAAAACGTACCTTTTGCCCCACTTCCTTGCCCAGCTCCTGGCGGATATCCTCCACCACGGGATTGTCACTGCCTGTAAAAAGCAGCGTTTCGTACAGTTCGCGAGCCACTTTTTCAACGCAGGCGTGTCTGTGAGCGGCCGGATCAGGATCATCCGGCGCATCGCCATGAGCAAGCCTCATACGAACCCGAAAACGCGCAAGACGCCGGGCAGCCAGCAATTGCTGTTCGTACCCTTGTAACATAATGCGCAGCTTAGCGGAATTGGCATCGGCCATGAATGTCTCCGTCCTTACTGCCTGTTCGGCTGCCTGCCAAAAAACTTTAGGGAAACGCTGATTTATTCCGTTTGGCGGACTTGCTTCACTTTTTTTGAAACATTCGAGGACGGAAGAGTCCACTCCTGCTTCAAAAAAAGATCGCGCCTTGCCAAACGAAACAACTACGCGTTTCAAAGAGGCTCTTTAATCAGTGCTTCCCTAGAATTTTCCTCCCGTGCGCGACGTTTTTTCGTGGCCCGGAGCAGATTATGGGTGTTTGCAATGGCAACTGCGGCCGCCTGCCCGCTTTGCGCATAACACGTGGAGGCAAATCATGTAACCCGCGCGGCCAGCGCTTCTTCACGCTGCGGGCGGAGCAACTTCACGCTGCGGCTACCCGATGGCCTGCAATGGGATTGCCTGTATTGGGGCCGCTTGCGTGGCTACCCTGAGCACGTCAGGACAAACCCGCTCTATTTGCGGTTGCGTGCCAGCACGCAGCCCACGGCCAGCAAATTCAGTATGCCAAAAACAATCAGGTCAAGGTGCATACTGGACATAAAGGCGTCAATGGTCTCCGGCCCTGCGGGCTTGTCGCCCAAATAAAAGCCCAGAGTCAGGGTAATGACCACCATGTTCATAAGCTGCCCCCCGGTGCGCACGGCTCCGGTAAGGCCCGATGCCTGCCCCACATGATCGCGCCCGGCGCTTTCAAGGATAATGGTGGTATTGGGTAGTGCGAAAAGGCTTATGCCCACGCCAAGCAGGCCTTGAGCGGTCAGCAGTACGCCTATGGGCGAATCCACGGTAAGAAAGGCCGAAACCAGCAGGCCAAGGCCGCACAGCCCCACGCCCACTGCGCTCACATGGCCGGGGTCAAACTTTATGCACAGCCTGGCGGCCAGAGGGGTGGTCATGGCCTGCACCAGAGACTGCAGGGCCAGAAACATGCCCGCCTGCTGCACGGTCATGCCACGCCCAAACTGCAGATACAGGCTGAAGAAAAAGAGCACGCCGAAAAATGAACTGTAGTTGATAAAGGCCGCCAGAGAAGACAGGGCAAACACCCTGTTGCGCGCAAGCAGGCGGATATCAAGGATGGGAAACTCGCTGCGCAGTTCCTTGAAACAGAACAGCACCATCAGAATGGCAAAAGCCGCCAGCAGAAAGCCAGCCATCACCGGATAGGCCGCCAGTTCCGACGAACCGAAGGTCAGGGCCGTCATGGCCAGTCCGTAAATGATGCAGCCGCCCCAGTCAAAGCGGCGTCCCTTGGCCGTGCGCCAGTCCAGGCTGACGCCATACTTCATGAGCAGCAGCACAACCACCGATGTGAGCGCATTGCCCCAGAAAAGCCAGCGCCAGTCCAGCCAGCCCGCCACAAAGCCAGCCACCGGCGGGCCACAGGCAATGCCCGCGTACACGGCCGAACCGCTGTAGCCGAGATATATGGCTCTTTTTCCAGCAGGCGCGGCCGATGCCAGCAAGGCCAGGCCGCAGGCATTGAACATGGCCCCGCCCATGCCCTGCACCAGCCGCAGCCCCAAAAAGGCTTCCACTGAAGTGGCAAAGCCCAGCAATGCCCCGCAGACCCCAAAGATGGCGATTCCCCAGATAAAGACGCGCTTGTAGCCCAAAATGTCGCCAAGACTGCCGCTGGCAAGCTGAAAAACGGCAAGCCCCATGGCGTAAAAAGCGCCCATGAGACCAAGTTGTTGCGCGCTGGCTTTCAGATCCGCACCAATGGGCGGCAAAACCGCGTTCACGCCAGCCATCATGAAGGGCATGCAAAAAAGTGAGGTACAGACCGCAATCAGCAGCCAACCATGGCCTTTTTCGATGGAGGATGACATAGAAAAACAGTATCTCCGGGTATGGGACAGGTCAATACGGCGTCGCCACAAAAATGAATGGGCCAGTTTGCGAAACTGGCCTGCCAGGCCGCACGCATGACGGCGCGCATGACGGCGCACCCACGTCCTTGCGCATCCGTACCTGCCCTGAATGCAGCCCTGCAGAGGCCCGCACATCCAGATTGAAAGCAAAGCGATCCTTGAGCCAGAAACGCGGCAGGAAATTTGTGTCCTGCGCGCCAGCACAGCCTGCGAAGCTATACCGGACGCCCGCTTTGGTCAATGAAAACAGGCGGTCCCCGGCGAGGTGCGCCGGGGACCGAAATGTTGCGCCAGAGTCAGGGCCCCGCGCTGATGGAAGGTATGCGTCATGCCTGCAAAAGGCCCGACTCGTCAGCCACCCTCAGACACATGCCAGCTTTGTTCAATGTATACAAATGGATGCCCGGAGCGCCATTTTCCAGCAGAAAACGTATCTGGCGCACCGCAAATTCCAGCCCCACTTCACGCACGGCCTCGGCCCCACCCTTGGCATTGGCGCTTTCAAGGTCAAGGTAGAGTTTGCCGGGGATGTTGGCCCCGCACAGCGAAAGCACCCGACGCAATGAGTCAAAACTCTGGATGGGCAGTATGCCGGGGATGACGGGCGTGTGAATGCCCATGCCGCGCAAGTGTTCCAGCAGATCGGCATATTCCCGCGGGTCAAAAAAAAGCTGGGTTACGGCGAAGTCCGCGCCGCTGCGCATCTTTTCCGCAGTGTAAAGGCGGTCCAGCGCGATGGAGTTTGATTCGGGGTGCGGCGCGGGATAGGCCGCCACGCCAATGCCCATATAGGGTTGCTGGCGGCGGGCGAAGGCGACAAGGTCAGAGGCATGCCGAAAGTACCCCTTGCTCCAGTCCATTTCCTGCCCGGCGGGCGGGTCGCCGCGCAGGGCCAGCACATTGTCCACCCCCGCAGCGCGCAATTCGGCAAGGTAGGAGGATATGCTCTCAGGCTCCGCGCCCACACAGGTAAGGTGGGCCATGGTGTTCAGCCCGCGCCGGGCAAGTTCCGCAGTTACGTCAAGGGTATTACGCTGCTTGCCGCCGCCTGCGCCGTACGTGACGGAAACAAACAGCGGGGCCAGAACGCGCAGCTTCTCCACTGTTTCAAAAAAGCCGGGCAAACTATTTTCATCCGACGGAGGAAAAAACTCCAGTGAGAAAAATGGCTTCTTAGCGGCGCGGATGCTGTCTCCGATGTGCATGCTGCAACTCCTTGTGTGCTGCGGAAATACGGCCAGTTTTTGTGGAGGCCGATGTATTTATGTGTATATCTAGATAAGCTGATATGTCAAGAAAAAAGGCCGGGGTGCCTTGCAAAATGACTGGCTTGGTCGTAATTCAGGGGCAAGCCCAACAGCATATTATGAAAATACATACAGGCATTTTTGCGTGCGGCCATGTTCCGCGCGCCGCCTGCCCCGGCAGGACACAAGGCTTCCTTTCAGGTCGCGTCTTTCTTTTGGCGTGCGCCCTTTGCACCCTGACAGCCCTGCTGCTCTGGTGTGCCCCGCATGTGGCCTCGGCCCAGCCCCCCCCGCCGGAAGCGCCCCTGGCCGGAGTTGGCAGCCCCGGCGCTGGCCCAGATACTGCCACAGATACTGCCACAAATACTGCCTCCGCTACAGGCGCTGCCACGGGCGCTGCTACTGTCATTGACACTGCCGCCGCGACTGATGCAGCTACGGGCGCAGCTACGGGCGCTGCCCCCCCAGCCGCTGCCAATACCGGGGCCGCCGACGCCAGCACTGTGCCCGGCGTGGCGCAAAATCCCACGCCCGAAACGGCCGCGCCTGCCGCTGTCGTCAGCACGCCCGTTCCCACACCCGCTCCCGTCGTGGCCGCTCCCGCGCCGTCTTCCGCCGGCATTGACGATCAGGGCAAGCCCGACTGGCGGCAACTGGAACCCGGCCTTGATTTCGGCCAGTTCCGCCTCAATGATAACGAAGCCCTGCTGACGGCCCTGCGCATTGATCCCGCCTACTTCAATTTCATACTCTGCGCCCGTTCTCAGGACGGCGGCCCCCTGCGCTCGCTCAACCAGTGGGCCGAGCAGTACGATCTTTCCGCCGCCATCAACGCCAGCATGTATCTGCCCGATGGCAGCACAAGCACGGGCTACATGAAGCAGGACGATCACTTCAACAACAGACGCGTGGTGCAACGCTTTGGCGCGTTCTTTGTGGCCGGGCCCACCCAGCCGAGCCTGCCCGGAGCCGCCATTGTGGATCGGGACGACCCGCAGTGGGAGCAGCGCATCGCCCAGTACCGCCTGGTAATCCAGAACTACCGCATGACCAGCGCCGACAGGCGCATCCTCTGGTCGCCCGGCGGCCCCCACTACTCCATTTCCGCCGTGGCCCAGGACGGCGACGGCCGCATTCTCTTTCTGCACTGCAGGCAGCCGGTAGAAGCCTACGCCTTTGCGCAGCAGCTTTTACACCTGCCCCTCAACGTGCGCACCGTCATGTATGTTGAAGGCGGCGGACAGGCAGGCCTGCTGGTACGCTCCGCTCACTGGCAGCATGAACTGCTGGGCATAAGCCCGGCCGGATTTCTTGTGACGGGCGATCTGCGCGCCCTGCTGCCCAACGTGCTGGGTGCGGTGCGGATTGCAACGCCCCCAAACGCCACTGATCCGGACGCCCCCACCTCTGACGCTACTGCCTCTGGCTCCGCTGCCTCCGACGCCGCTGCTCCGGACGCGGCAAAGGCTGACACGCAGGATCAGCCCCCTGCCCCGACACCCCCGGAAGCAAGACCTCCTGCGGAAACCCTGCCGCAATCCACCGCCCCCTAATTCAGAGTAATATTGAAATGCTTTGTGGGGGAGGGACCTGTTTAGACCAGATTAACTTTGAAATATTTTGTGGGGGAGGGACCCTCTTTAGACCAGATTAACTTTGAAATGTTTTACATTTCAAAGTTGTCATTCAGCCGAAAATGCGATTTGCGGCTGAATCCACGCCACGTTGTGGCGCGCTGCACTCTCGTGCTGCGTTAGAGCATGTACCTTTTTTCAAAGGTACATGCTCTAAAAAGGGTCTCCTCCCCCACACCCCCTCCCCCTAAAACTCTTATTGTATTCGATCTGGCTATAATGGGAGTTCGCCCTGCTGCGCGACCTCAGAAGCGGCGTCTCCTGCCAGCACACAAACTTCCCAGGCATCTGCTCAAGCTGCAAAGAAGGCCCTTCCAAGAGCGGCTTCCTGAAGCACCGCCAAAGGAAGCCAAACATGCACCGAGCATCCGGCACGCACCCTCCCCTGGCGTGCCAGCACAGAAGAGCCACGCTCGCCTTCATGTCGGGCGGATGCTCGCGCTGGTGCAAGACAATCACAACACAAACCGTCGAAAACATGAAATTGCTCTTGCGCCAGGCCGTTTTCTGTGCAACTGATTGAGTGAACAGACATCACGGTCTGCCACATCTCCTTTTTTGGTAATAATTACTAATTTCCATAAAAACGCTTTACTTTGGCCCCGACTTCTTTCAGAATAATTATCGGTATCCGGGGCCATAAGAGCGCATACGCGGTTGTATGGCCCCCGCCTGGCAAGCCGGGCGGCAAATCATATCAAGGCCGTGTTGGCCTAAACGTCTGTGAGGAAACCATGCCCAAGCATCTGGAAGTTTATAAGTGCACCCACTGTGGTAATATTGTTGAAGTTCTGCATGGCGGCGGCGCCGACATCGTCTGCTGTGGCGAGCCCATGAAGCTGATGGTAGAGGGCGCCACTGACGGCGCCATGGAAAAGCACGTTCCCGTCATTGAAAAGGTTGACGGCGGCTATCTGGTGAAAGTGGGCAGCGTGCCTCACCCCATGGAAGAAAAGCACTGGATTGAATGGATTGAACTGCTGGCCGACGGCAGAAGCTATACAAAGTTCCTCAAGCCCGGCGACGCGCCCGAGGCTTTCTTTGCCATTGACGCAGCCAAGGTAACCGCCCGCGAATTCTGCAATTTGCACGGTCACTGGAAGGCTCAGAACTAAATTTCATAAACACGTTACCAAGCGCGGGATTCCGCGCATTCCCTCAGGAGGATTTCAATGCAGAAGTATGTTTGCACCGTCTGTGGCTATGAATATGATCCCGCCGAACATGACAATGTTCCCTTCGACCAGCTGCCCGATGATTGGTGCTGCCCGGTTTGCGGAGTGAGCAAGGATCAGTTCAGCCCAGCCTAACCTTGGTATTTTACTTGCTTTCTCCCCGCTTTGCCGCTGCGTGCGGTAAAGCGGGGCTTTTCGTAAACGGGAAGACCCCACATTCCGGAGTAAATAGATGCAACCTGTTGAAATTAAAAAAGACATATTCTGGATAGGCTACGTGGACTACGACCACCGGGACTTCCACGGGTATTCCCGATCCCCGGACGGCTCCACGTACAACGCCTATCTAATCAAAGACGAAAAAAATGTCCTGATGGACACGGTGGCCTCCGGCTGCGAAGGCACCCTGCTGTGCCGCATGGCCAAGGTGCTGGATCCTGAAAAAATCGACTACGTCGTTTGCAACCACCTTGAACTTGACCACTCCGGGTCTCTTGAGACCATCATGGAGCGGTGCAAGCCCGAAAAGCTTTTTGTTTCCCAGGCCGGGCTCAAGTCCCTGGCGGGATATTTCGCCAGCAAGGATTGGCCCGTGCAGGCCGTCAAAAGCGGCGACACCATCAGTCTGGGCAAGCGTACCATCGTTTTTCAGGAAACGCGCATGCTGCACTGGCCCGACAGCATGGTCTCGTACATTCCTGAAGAAAAGCTGCTCGTCAGCAATGACATTTTCGGCCAGAACATAGCGAGCTCCGCACGCTTTGTGGACGACTTCGGCGACGATGGCGAATACCTGCGCCGCGTGAAAGAGTACTACTACAATATCGTGCTGCCCTACTCACCCATGGTGCTCAAGGCGCTGCCCATTGTGGAGCAGCTTGACATCGACATGATCGCGCCCGACCACGGCCTCATCCATCGTGGTGAAAAGGCCGTGCGCAGCATCATCGACATGTACCGCGCCATGGCCGAACAAAAGCCGCAGCAGCGCGCGCTCATCTTTTACGACACCATGTGGCAATCCACGGAAACCATGGCCTATGCCATTTGCAGCGGCCTGGAAGAAAATGGCGTGCCCACGCGCATCATGTCTGTCAAAAGCAACCACCACAGCACCGTCATGACGGAACTGGCGGACTGCGGCGCGGTGCTGGCGGGTTCCCCCACGCACAACAACACCATTCTGCCCCTGGTGGCCGCCCAACTGACCTACATGAAGGGGCTGCGCCCCCTGAACCGCATAGGCGGCGCGTTCGGCTCCTTCGGCTGGTCGGGTGAAGCGCCCAAGCAGTTGCAGGAACATTTGGCCGACATGCACATGGATATGCCCGTGGAGCCTGTGAAGTGCAGCTGGCGGCCCGACCGCGATGTTCTCAAGGCCTGCTATGACATGGGCCAGACCATTGCCGAGGCCCTCAAAAAGAAGTGCCAGGAAGGCTAAGCCCCTACCCGGCCCATTGTTGCGACACCCCGGCAAAAGCACTGCTTTTGCCGGGGTATTTTTGTAACCAGCATTCCACGAGAATCCTACCCTTTGGGATGCTGCGCAGCTGGACAGGCTGCTTCGACTCCCCCAAATAAGATTTTTAGGGGGTGGGGGCGTGGGGGAGGAGACCCTTTTGCAAAAGGGTCCCTCCCCCACAAAGTATTCTCCTCTCCCACGGCGAACGCAAAAAGGCGGCGCAAGCAGAGCTTGCGCCGCCTTTATATGAGGTCCGGCCAAGAGAAGTACAGACGTTATAAAAGACTCTACAAGGCCGGAACAAATACCAGGCTTACGGATGGCACTTGGACTTGGCGCAAGCGGTCAGGTCTTTCTTGAGATCGGGCTTTTCGGCCACGGTCTTGGTGTGACATTCCATGCAGTTGGTGTGCTTGAGCCCGGTCTTGGTATGGATCACGTAGTACAGGCTCTTTTCACCCTTTTTGCCGGTCAGGTCATCGTGACAGCCGGAGTTGCTGCACTTGGCGAAGCTTTCCTTGCCGTCAACAGGGTGGTGACAGGTCACGCATTCCACCTTGGCATGAGGAGCGTGGGGAAACATGACAGTTTTTTGAGAGCCTTTGATCTCCAGCGGTTTGTCGGGCACGGCGGGGGCGGCCCAAGCGCTTACAGCAAAGAGCAGGGCCAACATACAGGTAAGAGCAAGGGATTTTTTCACGACAGTCCTCCATGGTAAAAAAAACGACACATGAGAATTGTTGCGAGCTTACGGCCAGCATGGCGGCGTGTCAATGGCCGCCATGAAATACATTTTCAAGTTATTTGTCAGTTTTTGGCTGCCTTTTGCGTGCATATCCTCTTGGTGTGAGCATATATGACTCAATCGATCTGCTTTCACTGTTGCCGATAATCAGCAGTGAAAGCATGTCCACCTGTGTTGCATCAAAGGCGTCCAGCCTGTGTACGCTTACGCTCTGTTCAGGACGGTACGCCTGGCGCACCAGGCCCACCGGGCACTGTGGCTCGCGAAAACGGCGGGCCAGGGCCAGGGCGGCGTCCAGATGGCCGGGGCGGCCCTTGGACCGGGGATTGTAGATGACACAGACAAAATCAGCCTCAAGCGCAGCGGTAAGTCTTTTGACAATGGTTTCCCACGGCGTGAGCAGATCGCTCAGGCTGATGCAGGCGAAGTCGTGGGTCAGGGGAGCACCCAGCAGGGCCGCTGCAGCGCATACGGCAGGCACCCCCGGCACGACGCCAAAGGGAACAACCCCCACAAGATTTCGGGATTCCAGCACTTCAAGGGCAAGTCCGGCAAGGGCATAAATGCCGGGGTCGCCCGAACAGACGAGAGCCGTGGCCTGCCCGGCAAGAGCGGCGTCCACCGCTGCTTCGCAGCGTTCAGTTTCATGCCGCATGCCCGTACTGATGCGCTGTTTGCCTTCAAGCAGCTCCGGCGGAACCAGATCCATATACAGATGATAGCCCGCAATGCATTGGGCCTGCTCCAGAACGGCGCGGGCCTGGGGCGTAAGGCAGTCGGCATGGCCGGGGCCAAGGCCCACCACGTGAAGGCTGGCAGCTTGAGTCATGACCTACTCTTTTTCAGTATCTTTTTCAGGGTCGGCAGCGGTGTCTTTTGCTTCCGGGGACAGGGCCACGGCAATGGTCAGCTGTGACTGATAAATAGCCTTGCACACCAGAAGCCGCGCTTCGCCTGCGCCGCTTTCCTTGCTGGCAGCCAGCAGGGCCGCAGCCTCGCACACGCTGAAGGGCGGCTGCCCAAAGCGCCGCCCCGCCGCTTCGGAAGGGTTGGGCACCGGGCACTGGGCCAGGCGCGCGGAATCAAAACCCAGAAGGGGCACATTGAGCCGAAAGGCCAGCTCGCGCAGGGCTGGCTCCTTCAATTTTTCTGTCACCGTGCCCAGGGCGGCTATGGCCTGCGTTTCCAGCCCGTGGACTTCAAAAAATTCACGCAAAGCCGCCAGAGCCATTCCCGATGGCAAATCCTTGCGGCAGCCCAGGCCCACATACAGGCGCGGCACTGCCACACGCAGCAGCCCTTCCGAGAGCGGCAAACGACGCCAGTGCGCAGCCAGACGGGGCGGTGCATGCGCTTCACGCTTGGCTGACAGAAAGGACGGCGGCGGCGCGATGGCTTCGGCCTCGCAGGCAACGGGCCTGAGCGCGGGATGTGCGGGCACCGCGTGGCAGGGATCCCACACGTCCAGACTGTCCCCCTCCAGCAGCGCGGCCTGCGCGCGCGGCAAGCGCTGCCAGTCCACAATGCGCAGCCCTGTATCGCGCAACAAAAGATCGAGGGCCAGGGGGTGATCGCCGTCCGCATGGGGCTGGCCGTCGGAAGGCGCGGCGGGCTTTACGTTTTCAGCCGGAGTCGGAGCCGCATCCTCTTCCGCCGCGACGTCGGAGGCCGTAGTAATGACCGGAATCGCCCGGAGCAGCTTGGCCACATGGCGGGCCAGTTCGTTGCCGCCGCCCCAGTGGCCGGAAAGAAGGCTGATGACAAAGGCGCCCGCCCCATCAAGCACCAGAACCGGCGGGTCTTCGCTTTTATGCACAAGCAGGGGTGCCAGGGCGCGAACGGCAATGCCCGTGGCTCCAATAAAAACGTGCGCGGCATGCTGCCTGTAGGTTGTCGCGAGCAGTTCGCCCAGCCTGGCAAAAGCCTGCGCGTCCGTGGGGCAAAAGCGCTCTGGCGCGAATATCTGGCATTCCGCCAGACGGCCCCCCTTGGGCACAGTCCAGGGCTTTCCGGCCAGCAGAGACTTGAGCCGCCGTGCCAAGGGCAAGGCAGAAGCGCTCAGGGCATAGCAGGCAAGAGAATTTTTTTCTAAAGCGGGGTGCACAAATGCCTCCGGCGGTCTGCCGCCGCGTATGGCTTGATGGATGCGGCCTGTGGCATGAAAGAATGCACCGTGTGGCGCAATGACCGCGCCCGGCAGTCTCTGAATTCAGGGTACTTTGAAAGGCATTGCCTTTCAAAGGCGTCATGCAGCCGAAAAATGCGCGCTGCGGCTGAATGCACGCCGTGTTGTCGAGCGCTGCATTCTCGTGCAGCGCCCGGCAACGTTATTTCAAATCAAAGGCAACAGGCTCTAAAAAATGACCTTGCGGGCCGCGTCCAGAGTTCTGTTGAAGTCATCGTCCGTATGGGCAAAGGACACCATGCCGGTTTCATAGCCCGAAGGCGCAAGGTAAATGCCCTGTGCCCGCATCTGCTTGTAAAACGACGTGAAGAGCTTTTGGTCGCACTTTTGCGCGCTGGCGAAATCCGTCACCTCATGTTCGCTGAAATAGGGGCAGAACATGGAGGCCAGGGTCGGCATCTGCAAGGGAACGCCCTTGGCGGCAATGATGTCGCGCAGGCTGAAAGCGAACTTGCGGGTGCGCTCTTCAAGGGCGGCGTAATCCGACTTCTGGAGGATGGCGAGCGTGGCCAGGCCAGCGGCCATGGCCAGGGGATTGCCCGAAAGGGTGCCCGCCTGATACACGCCGCCGCGCGGAGCCACAAGCTCCATATAACGGCGCTTGCCGCCAAAAGCCCCAACAGGCAGGCCGCCGCCGATAATCTTGCCAAAGGTGGTGAGGTCGGGATCTATCTTGAAGCGCGCCTGCGCCCCGCCAAAGGCCGCGCGAAATCCCGTGATGACCTCGTCAAAAATGAGCAGGCTCTGGTACTGGTCGCATATGGCGCGCAGCCCTTCGAGAAAGCCGGGTTTGGGCAGCACAAGGCCCATATTGGCGGCCACTGGCTCCACAATGATGGCGGCGATGCTGCCGCCGTGCTGGGCAAAGCATTCCTTGACCGCATCCAGATCATTGTACGGCGCAAGGAGGGTGTCGGCCACCACAGCTTCGGGCACGCCCGGCGTGCCGGGTATGGAGAAAGTGGCCAGCCCGGAACCTGCGGCCGCCAGGAAGGGGTCGGCATGCCCGTGGTAGCAGCCCACAAATTTGAGCACCTTGTCGCGTTTGGTGGCGGCGCGGGCCAGACGCAGGGCACTCATGGTGGCCTCTGTGCCGGAATTGACCATGCGCACCATTTCAAGGCCGGGCATGGCGGCCACCACGGCTTCGGCCAGGGACACCTCGTCGGGGCAGGGAGCGCCATAGCTGGTGCCGCGATGGGCGGCGTCGCACACGGCGCGCGTGACGGAGGGTTCGTCATGCCCAAGAATCATTGGGCCCCAGGAAAGCACGAAATCGATGTACTGACGGCCGTCAACGTCGGTCAGGTGGCAACCGTGCGCTTCGGCGATAAAAAGCGGGTGGCTGTCCACATTATGGCAGGCCCGCACGGGGCTGTTGACGCCGCCGGGAATGACCACCTGGGCCTTTTCAAAAAGCTGGCGCGAAATCGTATCCATTCTGGTCTCCTTCAGGCGAAATACGTCATAGAAATTTTTTTCAGTTCCTTGAGGCTGCGCAGGATGGCGTGCTCCTTGAGATCAGTCATCTTCATGACGTCTTCCACCACGCCCAGGCACTCGGCCTCGCTGCGCCCGTGAATCATCGTATACAGTTCATAGGGCCAGTCAGCGGCGGCGCTCGGGCGGTAGTAGGCGTGCGAAATATGGGTGTGCTCGGCCACTTTGCGGCCGCAGGCCTCAACCTGTTCGGGCTTAACCTTCCAGGCGACCATGGCGTTGTGCGTCCAGCCGGTCTTCTGGTGCTTGATGCTCGCGCCAAAACGGCGGATGGCCCCGGATTCCTTGAGACGGCCAAGCAGCTCAAGCACCTGGGCTTCGGTCATTCCCGCCTGCTCCGCCAAATCGGCGTAGGGGGTGAGGCTGTCGGGCAGATTATCCTGCACAATACGCAGGACCGCCTGTTCTTCTGGGCTGAATTGATGGCTCATGAATTCTCCGGGAGGAATGAAGAAGCCGCGCGACAAATGGCGCGGCAGCCGGTCTGTGTCCGCTGACGTGGCGCTGACCCGGCCCGGAATACCGGGCCGGGAAAAGCAACAGGTCTAAACCAGATCAACTTTGAAATGCTTCGCATTTCAAAGTTAAGATGCTCTAACGCGTAAACGAGCGGGCAAAAAGATTCTGAATGGCTACGCGGCCATTATCCTCAAGAAAACGTGTGCCTGTGGCGGCAAAATGCGCAAATTCAATGGTGGGATTTTCCACCTGCACCCATTTGTCTTTCTGCCAGTCAAGCCAGGCATTACGGGGCTGGTCAAAAACCAGCAGGGGTTTGTTGCATATCTTGGCAAACTCCGCGCCCCATCCGGTTCCGCCCTTGACCGTGCCGTCCGGCTGCACCGCGCCCACCACAATGACCTGCTCGCCGCTGCTGACCTGCCAGCATATGGACTGCAACACCTTGCGGAACAGGGGCGCGCGCGTATACTCGCGGCTCATGAGGCGCGAAACATAGGTAAGGCTCACATCCTTGAGGGCCAGTTCCTCAGAGGTCAGCACACGTACACCCCGCGTGCGTTCGGTCTGATGTCCCTCAAAGCCGTAGTTCACTTCTTCCATGCCCCAGCTTTCAGCAAGAGCGCCAAAAAACTGTTCGGTTCCGGCGGCGCCGCCGCTGTAAAGCACACATTGTTTGGGGTTGAGCATGCTGCCTCCTCAAGGATTGTTGCGCCGGGCAGGATTGCAGTTGGTGGTCTGTTGATCCGGCGGAAGCGTCATGCCCCATAATGGCAAAAATTACAGCGCTCGGCAAGGCGGAGCGGACAAAGAAATGGCAATCGTGTCAGGCGGTCAGTGAGGCGATCAGGCTGAAAGACAGACGGGCAGTCCGTCGGCCAGGTAGCAACACAGGCGGGCGCACAGGTACGCTGACAGGCGGGCCCTCAGGTAGAAGGAAGGCAGGGGTAAGCATATTGCGCTGACAGGCGGGCGGCCAGACAGGAAGCCATTAAGGCAGACGGGTACGGGCAGACGGGTACGGGCAGATGCGCTGACAGGCGAGTGGAAGATGGCGTACGCGCCGAAGGAGGCGTCTACAACCGATGCGGGCAACAGCCCAAAGGGTGTTTGGCTTTTTAGCGACGTGCGTAATGAAAAAGCGCACAAATCAAGAGATGCCCTGTCAAGAGATGCCCTGTGCGGCCAGTCAGGCCGACAGGTTTGCAGACAGGCTGACGTGCTGGGGCCTCAAGTGCCCCGCAACACTGCGAGCGGGCTCGTCAAACCCATGAAGGGGCAAACCATTCAGGGAGTTGCCGGGCCCGCACTTAAAGTGAACCCCTAAACTGTGCCGCGCGGGCAAATACGCCGATGGCGCATGGCCTTGGCGGCCAGACTGTGCGCAGGACAAAAAACGCCCCGGTTACAGGGGCGTTAAGGTCCGTTGCCTAGTCCTAGTAGCGGGGCTGGCGAGGAGCCCTGGGTTTGGCTTCGTTGACGCGCAGCGTGCGACCACCAAAGCTGAAGTTGTCAAGAGCTTCAATGGCGGAATCGGCTTCGCCGTCTTCCATTTCCACAAAGCCAAAGCCACGGGCACGGCCGGTATCCCTGTCGCTAACGAGTTTCACGGACAGAACGCTGCCGTATTCGGCAAAAAGATCCTGAACCTGTTCTTCAGTAGCGGACCAGGGAAGGTTCCCGACATAAATGGACTTGGACATGAAACACCCTCACAAAAAAAACAATCTTCCCGCGCTCCCATCCAGTAAAACGTATTACCGGTACGCGGCACATGGCAATCACAGAAACACGCTTTTTCTAGCTTGTCAACGAAAGTACAAAAAAAAGTTGGCATTGCGCGCTTTTTGCGTGATAAATTCCGTGATACAAGGAAATTGCAGGAAGTTTTCTAAAAAAGATATTCAATATTGACAGATTGTTATGGATATGATGTTTCTGCAACACCCGACACACTACCCTACAGCTCAAGGCAGTGGCGTATTTAAATCAGAGTAATTACATTGGGTACATATCCCCACGGCTGGCAGCAGCATGCATTGTGTGGACAAACAGGTATCACAGTACTCTTTTTGCGCACCGTTATTGCATTGATAAATCCTGGGAATTGCGTGTGAAAATATGCACAATACCGGCAAACGCTTTTACCTGCAGGTGCTGCCTCAATTCCCGCCCAATAACGTATGTTCCTCGCAACAATCCTGGCCAGCCTGTACTGCCGTACGCCTACTATGCGGAATATCGGGTGTGGTGCAGCAACGTCACGGTGCGCTGTCGCGGGGACAGGCAATGGCGCTATGCCTGCCACGCGTGAGCCGTGGTCAGAGCCTGGAGAAGCCCGGCTGGAACTTGAGAGAGTGAAGCACTGGAGGGGTTGGCAAATCAGCTTTGAGGATGACAAGCGCTGGGGGGGTAGTTCTGAAAGTGAGCAGTCTTGAGGGTGAGGAGTCTTGAGGGTGACCAGCGTTGAGAGCGCATGAACCCCAAAAGGGGGTCAGCGCCAAAAACGCCACCGATGGGGGCATGCCTGAACCAAGGGCGCTGCAAATAAGGATTTTAGGGGGAGGGGGTGTGGGGGAGGAGACCCTTTTGCAAAAGGGTCCCTCCCCCACAAAAAAGCTCTAATCCTGAGGGATGCCAGACAGTGTGCTCATGAGATGAATTTTCAGTCATACCAAGGAGAACAAACCTTTTATGCAGGGCGTGTACTCTGATGGTACTCGACCGGAATAAAAGGAGAAGTTCGACAGAGAGATGCCTGAAAAGGCGCTCGTGACGACACTGTCTAGCCGCCTTCAGACGGAGGCGGCGACCAGTCGGGGGCCATATCCTCAAAGGAGGTGTATGGCGACAGGTACATGAGTTCAGCGACGCCCACAGGGCCGTTACGCTGCTTGCCAATGATGATTTCGGCCACGCCCTGTGGCGGGCGCTCGGCGGGTTTGACGAATTTGTACACGTCGTCGCGGTAGACAAACATGATTACGTCGGCGTCCTGCTCGATAGCGCCGGATTCGCGCAAGTCCGAAAGCATGGGCCTTTTGTCGCTGCGTTCTTCGACCTTGCGGTTCAGCTGCGAAAGAGCGACCACGGGCACCTGCATTTCCTTGGCAAGCCCCTTGAGGGAGCGGGAGATGTCCGAAATTTCCAGTTCACGCGAATCGGTGCGGCGGCTGGTGCGCATGAGTTGTAGATAGTCCACCACCACCATGCCCAGCCCCTTGTCCGCCTTGAGGCGGCGGGCGCGGGCGCGCAGTTCGAGCGTGGTCAGGGCGGGCGTATCGTCAATAAATATGGGTGCGCGGGCCACCACGTCCGCGGCGGTGTACAGGCGCTGCCAGTCTTCGTCCGTGAGCATGGACGGGCGGCGCAGCTTGGAAAGATCCACCTTGCCCCACACAGCCAGCATGCGCTGCATGAGCTGCTCCTTGCTCATTTCCAGCGAGAACACGGCCACGGGCACATTCTGGCGCACGGCGGCGTGCAGGGCCATGCACATGGCAAAGGCCGTCTTGCCCATACTGGGGCGGGCAGCCACGATGACGAGATCCGACGCCTGGAGCCCGGCGGTGAGCTTGTCCAGCCGGGTGTAGCCTGTGGTGACGCCGGTGATGACGTCCTTGGCATCGGCCAGGCGGGAAAGGTTGTCAAAAACCTTGTCCAGCAGCTCGCGCGTGGGGGTGAAGTCGCGCCCGGAGGTGCGCTGCGAAATGGCGAAAACCGCCTGCTCCGACTCGTCGAGCAGGGTTCCCACTTCAAGGGAGGCGTCGTAGCAGTTGGTGATAATGCCCGAGCAGGCTTCAATGAGGCCGCGCTGCAAGGCTTTGTCGCGCACGATGGTGGCGTAGTATTCGGCATTGGCTCCCGACACGACGGCCTGGGCCAGATCACCAAGATAGACGGCCCCGCCCGCTTCTTCAAGCGCGCTGCGGCTCTTGAGCATTTCTGCAGTGGACAGCAGGTCTATGGGTGCGGATTTGCGGTAAAGCTCAAGAAAGGCGTTGTAGATGGTAACGTGGGCTGGCAGATAAAAATCTTCGGCCGCCAGCTGGTCCACAATGGAGTGCATGAGCTGGGGGCGCATGAGCACGCCGCCAAGAACGGCCTGCTCCGATTCCACACTGTGGGGCGGCACACGGCGCAGCAGATCGGCCTCAGCCCTGTCAGCGGCGCTGCCCTGGCTGCCCTGGCGGCCCTTGAAGCCACCCTGCCCCTGCTGCCCACCCCTTGAGCCACGGCCAGAGCCGTTCTGCCCAAAAGGCGCGCCCCCGGCCTCGGGGCCGGGGGCGGAGCCATGATCACCGTGGGAAACCACTACATCCCCTATTCGGAGGCCTCGGCTTCTTCAGCGGGAGCTGCAGGAGCGGGCTCTTCAAAGGACTGGTGGTCGGACACTACCTTCACCGGCACCACTGCGATAACGCTGGGATGCAGACGGATGCGCACCGGGTGTTCGCCCAGGGTGCGGATAGGAGCGTCCATAAGAATGCGACGGCGGTCAACATCCACACCAAGGGCGGCGATGGCGTCGCCGATGATGGTGGTGGTAACGGAACCGTACAGCTTGTCATTGTCGCCCACATGCATGGTAATGACCACTTCAAGGGCTTCAAGACGGGCCTGCATTTCCTGAGCTTCGCCACGCAGGGAATCCATGCGGGCCTGGAGCTTGTTGCGCTCCTGCTCAAAAACTTTCAGATTGGCCTGAGAGGCCACCATGGCCAGGCCCTGGGGCAACAGAAAGTTGCGGCCATAACCGGGCTTGACTTCAACCACATCACCAAGACTGCCGAGGTTTTCTACGTCGGCGCGAAGTATCAGTTTCATATGCGCCTCCTAGATGTTGCTCTTTTTCTTGACGCCGGAATCGTGCGTAGCGGTGTAGATGAGCAGGGCCATCTGACGGGCACGCTTGATTTCACGGGTCAACAGGCGCTGGTGATGCGCGCAGGTGCCAGTGATGCGACGGGCGATGATCTTGCCGCGTTCGGTGATGAAGTCGCGCAGGATATCAGCACGCTTGTAGTTCAGGGGCAGGTCTTTGTCTGCGCAGAAGCGGCAGAACTTGCGACGAGGGGCAAATTTTTTCTTGAACGCCATTTATGCAACCTCCCCGGCCACTTCATCGGCCAGCTTGACGGTCACAAACTTGAAGATGCCGTCAGTCATGCGAATGTTGCGTTCCAGTTCGGCCACCAGGGTAGCCGGGCTCTGGTACACGAGACGCACATAGTAACCGCGCATCAGCTTGCGCACCGGGTAGGCGAGATCGCGCATGCCCCAGTTGTCCACTTCTTCCATGGTGCCCTTTTCACGCTCGATAACCGCTGTGAGGGTGTTTACGATGCCCTCGCGGTTTTCGGCGGAAAGCTCCGGTGAAAGGAGCAGCAGGGTTTCAAATTTCCGCATTGTGGTTCTCCTTTTGGATTGACAGCCCGCACACACGGGTACGAGCAAGGAACGAGTTGTATACTGCCCGGCATGAGCGCTGTCAAGCCCCGGCGGCGCAAATGACCACCGGGCGCTGCGGGCATGGCTCAAAGCCGGGTGATGCGGGCAGACGCGGTGCAGGGGGGGCAGGCCTCAAAGCCCGGTGCAGGCCGGGCAAGGCATGTTGATGTATTCCGCTTGGCGGCTTTGCTTCACTTTTTTTGAAACAGTGAGGACGGAAGAGTCCACTTCTGCTTGAAAAAAGATCGCGCCTTGCCAAGCGAAACAACTGCGCGCTTCCAGGAGGCTATTTAGCGCATTTTAACTTTGAAAAAATGTAAATGCTCTAACGTTGCACGAGAGTGCAGCGCGCCACAACGTGGCGTGGGTTCAGCTGAAAACGCGATTTCCGGCTGAATGAAAACTTTGGAATGTGAAACATTTCAAAGTTGATCTGCTCTAAAGCAGATTAACTTTTAGAATATACATTCTCAAAGGTTAAGGCACGCTCACTACGGCGTTTAACCGCGCAGATTAACCGCGCAGATAAACTGCGCGTACGCCTTCCAAGCGAACGTCTGCTCACGCAGCCGTCAGAGCAATGTAAAAGTTACATTGCTCTAAGCAGTGTTTTTCTAAAAATCAGGGACATCGTGAGGGCTTTTCGGTCAGCAGGCAAAAATCGTTATTGATCCAGTCGCACAGGGTCGCCACGCCGTCCTCGGCCACCCTGTCCCACGCTCCGTGACCACAGCCATCGGTCTGCCATACCTGAAGAAAACGCAGCCGGAGCGAAAGCCGCCGCAAGGTGCCGCTGTACAGGCTTTCCACACAGTGACAGACCACAGGCGCGACGCAACGCTTGCGCCCCGGCCCGCTGAGCACGACGCAGAGCAGCATTTGCGTTCCCGTAAGCCTCTGGAAGCGTTCGCTCTCTTCCACTTCTTCAACTTCAATGCGCGCCCCGCTGGCAGAAATATTGACGAGTTTCAGCCGTGAAGGCTCGTCCACCCTGAAAGTAAAGTCCGCAGGCCCCAGTTCGCGCCAATGTTTGGGCAGCTTGCCACGCAGCCACAAATCCACGGTCTTCACCATTCCCTGTGAGGGAAAGACCCGCTCGTGCTTGCGCAGGCTGCGCTGCACATATGCCTGAGGTATGGCGACCTCTATTTCGCAAAAGCGCTTTTCGGGTTCCAGATGATTATGGATGATGCGGGTCTTGCACAAAAAACCGGCCCGCGCCTGACCGGGCGACATCTTTAATGTATTGATGAGGAACGTACGGGGAAGATTGAAATACAGCAGACACTGCTCGCCGTTGAGCGCGTCCGGCAAAAACTTGGTGGTGGACATGAGGCGAAGGCTTTTGTCCTGCAGCGCCATGATGCGGCAGTACACATTGTCCATCTGACGGTTGCGGTCAGTGAACAGCACTTCCACACAGACATGGTGCGCCAAAGCCGCGCGCAACAGGGCCACGGCAGAAGCCCTGTGTACTGGGGCTGTCTTCTGGCCGGAAAGACGCATAAAGCGGCTAAAAAAAAGCATTCTCCTTCCTCGCGCAGGGGACTCCCCATAACTGGTGCAAAGAGGCCTTGGTGTGCCTGTATATGTCTGTTCGTGTATGCAGTTATTCGACTTCTGTCAAACGGTCTCCACTGTGCCAGACGGCCGGTTTGCCGTCCGTACAAACGCGCCTTCAGGCGCTGGTCAACCCCGGCGGCAACCGCCGTGCAAGCCAGGCCAGTTCATAGCGCCAGCCCCGCTGTCAGCAGGCCGCAGCCGGGTCGGCCCGTAGCGTCAGCCCGCAGCAGTTCCCCGCACACGACCGCGCCAACTCGCCGCAACAGCCCGCGCAGCCGCGCCAGCCCGCACAGCCGGTGGCCCGTAGCGCCAGCCCATAGCAATTCCCCGCTCGTAACTGCGCCAGCCTGTCTTCGCAACCCGCCATCCACTTGCGCCCGGCACATCCGGCGGCCCGCGCATCCGGCGCATCCGGCGGCCCGCGCACCCGGCACATCCGGCGGCCCTTGCATCCGGCGCATCCGGCGGCCCTTGCATCCGGCGCCGCTTGCAGATAGTGTGCGCGGCATGTCTGATTCCATCTTTACCATAGAACACCGGGACGGGGCCGCACGTGCAGGACTTTTGCGCACGGCTCACGGCGTCATCCCCACGCCCATCTTTATGCCCGTGGGCACAGTGGGCTCGGTCAAGGCCATTGCGCCCGACGATCTGGCGGCCATCGGCGCGCCTGTCATCCTGGGGAACACCTACCACCTGTACCTGCGGCCCGGCGATGAACTGGTGGCCCGACGTGGCGGCCTGCACGAATTCGCCTCCTGGCCCGGCGCCATTCTTACGGACAGCGGCGGCTTTCAGGTTTTCAGCCTCAGCTCCCTGCGCAAAATCCGCGAAGAAGGGGTGGAGTTTCGCTCCCACCTTGACGGATCACGCCACCTTTTCACGCCCGAAAAGGTGCTGCAAATCCAGCGCAATCTCAATTCGGACATCATGATGGTGCTGGACGAGTGCGTGCCCTACGGCGCTGACTACGACTATACCGAAAAATCCCTGGCCCTTACCACTCGCTGGGCCCAGCGCGCCAGAGCGGCCTACCCTGCGGGCACGGCGCACAATCTGCTGTTCGGCATTACCCAGGGCGGCTTTCACAAAGACCTGCGCAAACGCTCGGTTGAAGAACTCTGCGGCATCGATTTTGACGGCTTCGCCATCGGCGGCCTTTCCGTGGGCGAACCCAAGGCGCAGATGTACGACCTGCTCTACCACACAGCCCCCCTGCTGCCCGAATACAAGCCCCGCTACCTCATGGGCGTCGGCACCCCGCTGGACATAGCCAACGGCATCAACGCCGGGGTGGACATGTTCGACTGCGTGCTGCCCACCCGCAATGCCCGCAACGGCACGCTCTACACCTCCCAAGGCAAGATCAACATCAGGCGCAAGCAGTTTGCCGAAGACGACGGCCCCCTGGACCCCAACTGCAGCTGCTACACCTGCCGCACCTTTTCCCGCGCCTATCTGCGGCATTTGTACGCCAGCCAGGAGCTGCTGTCCTTCCGGCTCAACTCCCTGCACAACCTGACCTATTTTCTTGACCTTGCCCGTAACGCGCGGCAGGCCATTGTGGAAGGACGCTATACCGACTTTCTGGCGGGCATCGAGGCCCTGTACCCCGACGAGGCGGCCAGAGCCGCAGAGGGCGCGTAGCCTCAATGTAATGTCATTTTGGAATACTTTGTGGGGGAGGGACCCTTTTTTAGAGCATTTAACTTTGAAAAAAGTTAAACGCTCTAACGCTGCACGAGCGTGCAGCGCGCCACAACGTGGCGTGGATTCAGCCGAAAATCGCATTTTCGGCTGAATGACAACTTTGAAATGTAAAGCATTTCAAAGTTAATCTGGTCTAAAAGGGTCTCCTCCCCCACGCCCCCTCCCCCTAAAATCTTTATTGCAGTGGGGTGCAACACACCGAGTTTTCTTCTCTGACACGGGTGTCACGAGACAGCATCCTTCCGCATCACTCCATTTAAAAACCTCTCTGCCCCCGCCTGCGCCCGGGCCACGTCCCTTCCTTTGCTCCTTGTGCCCTCCTGTGGCATACTGCCCGCGAAACATCTTCGGCGCGCCCGTGCGCCGGAATCCCTGTGGGACAGCCAGCACGAGGTCACAATGCAATCCAGGCACCGATATTCCTTCACGTCTTCCACGGCCAGCAACCCCCTGAGTGTGCGGGGCATGGTCACAAGCCCCCACTATCTGGCCTCCCAGGCGGGACGCGACATCCTGCGCAAGGGCGGCACGGCCGTGGATGCGGCCATTGCCGCAGCCGCCGTGCTTTCCGTGGTCTACCCCCACATGTGCGGCCTTGGCGGCGACAACTTCTGGCTCATCTATGATGCGGCCACGCAAAGCCTGCGCGCGCTCAACGGCAGCGGCCGGGCAGCGCAGGCCGCCACCGCCGCCCTCTACGCAGAGCGCGGCCACAAAACCGTGCCCACGCGCGGCCCGCTGGCGGCTCTGACCGTTCCGGGCGCGGTATCCGGCTGGGGCGCGGCTTTTGACCACAGCAAAAAAATCATGACCTCGCCCCTGAACTGGGCCGATTTGCTGGCCCCGGCGCAGGAACACGCAACCCACGGATTTGCCGTGTCACACTCCCTGGCCAACGGTCTGGCCCTGGTGAGCAGCGGCAAGCCGAACTACAGCCTGCATCAGTCCGAGGACTTCCGCAGCCTGTACTTTACGCCCGAAGGGCACCCGCCGGGCTTTGGCGCTGTCATGCGCCAGCCGCAACTGGCCGAAACCCTGGCCCGACTGGCCGCCAACGGCCCCCGGGAATTCTATGAAGGCCACACGGCGAGGGCCATCATCAAGGCCATGCAGCAGCAGGGCGGCCTGCTCACGCACAAGGACCTCGCCAGCCACACCGCTGACTGGACCGAACCCCTGCGTGTGGACTACCGAGGTTATACGGCCTGCACGCCGCCGCCCAACTGTCAGGGTTTGGCCACACTGGAGATTCTCAATATCCTCAATCAGATGGATGTTGATATTCTTGGCGAGGGCACTGCCGACTACTATCACGTCATGGCTGAAGCCACCCGCGAGGCCTTCATCGACCGCCAGCACTACCTGACGGATCCCGACTTTGCCCACATCCCCACACAGCGCCTGCTTTCCCCTGAACACGGCAGGCAGCAGGCGGCGCGCATCCACATGGACAGGCGCGCCGACGCCCTGCCCCCCCTGCCCCCCGGCGGCGACACCATCTGGCTGGGCGCTGTGGACGCGGCAGGCAACGCGGTGTCGCTCATCCAAAGCATCTATCATGAGTTCGGTTCGGGCGTGGTGGCGGACAACGCGGGCTTTGTGCTGCAAAACAGGGGCTGCGCCTTTGCCCTTGACCCCAGGCACGTCAACTGCCTGCTGCCGGGCAAACGCACCCTGCACACCCTGACGCCCGCCATGCTGCTCAAGGACGGCCAGCCCCACCTTGTGTACGGCAGCATGGGCGGCGACGGCCAGCCCCAGACCATAGCGGCCATGACCACGCGCATTGTGGATTTTGGCATGAGCCCGCAGGACGCCGTCAACGCGCCGCGCTGGCTGCTGGGCCGAAGCTGGGGCGAAGAATCCAACGACCTCAAGCTTGAAGGGCGCATCCCTGAAAGCGTCGCACAGGAATTGACCCGGCGCGGGCACGTGGTGCGGCGCATGGACGACTTCACGGAACTGATGGGACACGCCGGGGCCATACTGCGGCGGCCCAACGGCGTCTGGCAGGGGGCCGCAGACCCGCGCGGCGACGGCCAGGCGGCGGCGCTTTAGGGCAATTTCACTTTGAAATTGCCCTGCTGACGCGAAGGCGGCAGCCGCCACGAAGTGGCGTGGATTCAGGCGAAAACCACGTTTTTCGCCTGAATGATGCGTTGAAACAGGGAGTGTTTCAAAAGCAAAATGCTGTAGATCTAGAAGATTGAAGATTGAAGATTGGAGATTGAAGATTGGAAAAGCTTTGTGGGGGAGGGACCCTTTTGCAAAAGGGTCTCCTCCCCCACACCCCCTCCCCCTAAAACTCTTATTGGAGTACGGTTTAGTACAAGGTTGGTTTCTGATTCTGGAGCGGGGATATTGGAAGCAGCGCCTTCAAGACGATACGCCACCTGCATTCACAGAAATTTTGAACATGGCCGCCTGAGCAGTCGCCCGCCCCAGAGACGTAAGTTATTTGCGCGGTTACGCAAGCGGGCGTCCTCATGCTATAGGGCGCAGCAAATCCAGCAAAAACGGCGAGCCGCAGGTAAGAACCTGCGGCTCGCCGTTTTTGCGGCGTTTGGCGCACAGCCGCCGAGCAATGCTGCCGTGAAGCTCCCGGACAGTGGTGTCGCGAGATGAATTTCCAGTCATATCAGGGCGAAATTTATCGCAAAAACAACTGGAAAGGCGCTTGCGACGACAGCGTCTAGTTTATCCAGCTGCTGAGCGCGTCCACAATCTTGCGGGCCTGCTCCGCGCTGGAGATGGTAAATTTGGACTGCTGGCGGTACTCGCCGCCGGACTTTTTGTACCGCCGGATAACATACACATCCGGGCCAAAATCGTCCTTTTCAGGCTGCCACTGCTGGTAGCGGAAAAGTATGGTGGTCCACAGCCCCTTGCTCAGCACAACCTTGTCCAGTTCATTCACAATGATCTGGCCGTTTTCTTCAAACTGTACTGTAAGATCGTCAATGGTTTCGTTCAAAATGCATTCTCCCTGCAGGGGCTTGTGACCGCTCGCCTGACCGAGCAA
>Ga0265295_1002229_pt1 | contig 31551 bp, 29 predicted proteins | sample Munlansysbiofilm_FD_192503 | JGI IMG/M metagenome (GOLD analysis project Ga0265295, IMG submission 192503) | Leachate microbial communities from a municipal landfill in Southern Ontario, Canada - Methane capture system biofilm | ecosystem: Engineered > Solid waste > Landfill > Unclassified ... | reverse complement strand
AAGATGGGGCACCTGGGGTTCCGCTGCTTTGACATCGAGCGCACCCTCGCCTACCTCGGGCGCTACGGTTTCACCGTCAAGGAGGAGACCATCACCCGCGACGCAAAGGGCAAGATCAAGGTGTGTTGCCTCGAGCAGGAACTCAGCGGTTTCGCTGTTCACCTCATCAGGGCGTAGGGCGATTAACCTCATGGGCACACAGATGGCCTTCCAAGACCTGCACAAGGTTTTGGGAGGCCATCAAGCTCATATTGCTCGAAGCCTCATAGGTTGCAGCACCAGCATGAGGGGTGAGGATGCAATTTGAGAGCTCCGCCAAAGGTCCCTGATAGGGAGTCCCCATCACAGTCACATCCAAAGCAGCTGCGCCTATTTGTCCCTCACGCAACGCCAATACCAGATCATCCTCATTGATGATCCCCCCGCGAGCGGTATTGACAAGCACAGCTCGTTTTTTCATCTTCGCGAACACCTCTGCATTAAATAAGTTGCTGGTCTCTGGAGAGAGTGGTGTGTGAATGGAGATGAAGTCACTGGACCGTACCAAGGTATCGAAATCGACATATCGAGCCCCATACTGTGCTTTCAACTCCTCATTCTCGTACATGTCATAGCAAAGCACATCCATTTCAAAACCACTGCACCGTCTGACCACCCCTGCACCAATCCTACCGGTTCCCAGGACACCAAGTGTCTTGTGCCACATTTCCACGCCCGTGGGCCGCTGGGACTCACCATTCTGCATTTGCTGATGCATATACGGTACATGCCTGGCAGCTGAGAGCATGAGAGCCACAGCAAGATCAGATACGGAATCTGAGTTAGCTCCTGGAGTGATGGTAACCACGATATTGCGCTCTTGTGCATAGGCAAGATCGATTGCATCATAGCCAACCCCATATCGTGAGATGACCTTCAGCTTTTTCGCTTTGTTCAGCAGCGTACGATCATATGTTTCCAAACCTGCAATAATGCCGTCGGCATCTGCAATCTGTTGCTCAAGTTGTACCTCCAGGCTCTCTTCGGCGGTAGCCTTCAGGTGCCGTACCTCGCAACCATGCGAAGAGAGCAGCTCCCAGGCCTTATTGTCTGCATTCCCAAATGATCGGGCAGTAACCAGAACTAAAAAATTTTGCATATACATTCCCTCCTGCAATTCAATGTGCAGTTTCCTCGTACCCCTAAAGGTACCGTTGATAGTGTGCTTGATACTGCGTAGGCAGTACGTCTGAAGGTTTCGGTACTGTTCGTTTCTGTGCAATTCCTTCCAAGAGTTCATCTCCTTGAGAACGTGTTGTAAGAAAGGGGAGAAACAGCGGAACGGATTTTTCCAGTTCGAGGGTTATACCTATCTGCTGGCAAAGCTCTTCAATCGTAACTCTTTTCAAATGATGTTCAGACAACATCGATTCGGTACCGCTATCTATATCCAAATAGTCCATTTTGAATGAAGTGGTACTGATATCAAGTGCCATGTTCTTCATAGTTACGTCTCCAAATCCTACACGAAACTGACCGTAAAAATACGGCTAATTTTTTATATAACAATGATTTGACATCCCATCTAATCGGTTTATACTGTACTTACATCACTTCCTTTGAGGACGACAAATACAGTTCCAACGAGGAAGAAACAAGGAGCAATACATGCTGATTGGAATTTCCCCGTACATTGGACCGGAGCTGCTGGAAGCTTTGGACCGCATGGGCCACGGTGATGAAATCGTCATAGTGGACGCTTTCTATCCTGGCGATACCCGTTCTTCCCGGTGCATCAGAGCTGATGGCATCAAAGTGGAAGACCTCCTGGATGGCATTTTCCGGTTGATGAATCCCGATGATTATGTCAAAGATCCGGTGGTCATGATGCAACCATCCGTTGGAGATAGTGCTGACCCAAATGTGGAACGTTCATTCCAAGCAGTACTGGACAAGTACTGGCCTGAAACACCAAAAATCCAAAAAATTGAACGAGATGACTTCTATGACCGTGCCAAGCGTGCATATGCCGTTGTTGTGTCCGGCTCCATTGTGAAGTACGGCTGCATCATCATCCGCAAGGGTGTTCTTCCCCACTAAACGATTGCATCCAGACCGCTGTGATAGCGGTCTGGATCCCCATCAATCCAGGATGACAACCGGTTTGATCACCTTTTCATCAGGATTGCCAAATACTGCAAAAGCCTCTTCCAATTGCTGCAATGAGTAGCGATGGGTAAGCAGCAACTCGGCGGGAATCCTCCCCTCCTTCAATAGCATCAAAGCCTGGGGAAAACCCCAGTTGGGTATTGCATGTGATGCAATCAAGCGCTTTTTAGCAAAGTGGAAGTCATTGGCATGGATAATGACCTCGTCATGTCGGAAATCTATTCCGTCATATACGATCGATGAGCAGAAACCTCCCAATTCGATACCATCAGCAAGGGTCGATGGAGGGGAAGTTACAATCACCTTCTGGAATCCTTTCGGAAAAGCCTTCTTCAACTCATCCTTCCAACCCGGCTTTGCACTATCACAAACCAAATCCGCGCCCAGAGCGTATGCCACTTCCTTACGGTAAGCACCGCGCACTGAGTCAAGATGATGACCAACCATCACTACCTTATGGGCTCCCCGCATCGAGGCAAGCTTGACACAACTCAGTCCGATGATGCCCGGTCCCATGATCAGCACATCGTCCAACAGCTGAACATCAGCCTCTCTGCTTAGGTCCAATGCAACAGTTATCGGCTCTGCTAACGTAGCCTCAGGATACTCCAAACCTTCGAAAGGAATGACCATCGACCTTGGCACTACCAAGTACTCAGCCATTCCTGCCTTGTCATCCATATAACTGGCGATATGCTCGCAAGCATGCCCTTTCTGGTTCAGACATGCGTTGCAGGTACCGCATGCAACATTGTTCTGGACAACAACCGACTGTCCAGCGACCAAATCAGTAACGGCAGATCCTACTTGGTGGATATACCCACTGACCTCATGCCCCAGGGGAGTAAGAGAGCCGGTGGGAAGGTCTTGTACGAAATGGATGTCTGTTCCGCAAATTCCACACGCTTTTACTCGCACCACCACCTCATTGGGGTTAGGTTCCTCCAAATTCTTTTTCACAAGATGTATCTGCTGGCCCCGATCGACCCAAGCACTGAGAAATTCCATACGCTTCCTCACTTCAGAAAATCTTCGCTTCCCGAAGGAATAACACAGAGAAAAACCAATGCATCTGTTTTCGAATCATTGATCCACTGGTGTTCCTCGCCTCCTGGAACAAACACTGCCTTATGCGGCAACAATTGTTGCTCTCCTTCATTTCCTACTATCCTGCCGACACCCTCCAGCACATAGACCACATGCTCGTGAAGATGACTTCCCTTGCTGCTTTTACCACTGGGGGGAATGGAAATCTTACGCATCTCAAAGTTTGAAGACCCATCTTCATGCGCCACCATCCATCGGACCTTATTGCCAGATCCGGTGACACTCAACGTGGCCTGCTCTTCCGAACGTACCAGGATCATCTCACATTCTCCCAATAAGCAGCACTGTCTTGTTGTGCCAGGAAGTGAGCCAGTTCCTCTTCAGTAGGCATGGCAGGAGCTGTTCCTACCTTGGTCACTGACAACGAGGCAACTGCAGTCGCTACATATATGGCCTGCCTGAGATCTTTACCTTGGCTGAGTGCTGTAGCAAGACCACCATTGAAGGCATCACCGGCCCCGGTGGTATCGACCACTTTTACATCCATGGTGGGGAACAATGCAGATTTTCCTTCAGAATCCAGCAAGTAACATCCCATCTTGCCTAAGGTGATGATGACATCACGCACCCCTTTCTGTTGCAGCACCTGCGCCGCCTTATGGGCACTTTCCCTGTCCACAACCTCGATACCAGTAAGAAAACTGGCTTCTGTTTCATTAGGTGTGACCACATCAAACATACCAATGAACGCATCATCCAATGGACTCTGTGGTGCAGGAGCCGGATTGAGGATAGCTACCCCCCCATGTTGATGCACCCGCTTCACTGCTGGCTCAAGAATATCGAGATTGGTTTCCAGCTGGGAAACCAAGATGGCAGTCTCATCAAGTACAGGAAATGCTCGTTGCATCTCATGACCGGAGATTGCACCACACGCACCAGGAACAACCGTGATGCTGTTCTGGGAAGTATGCTCATCCACCATGATGAGTGCAATTCCTGTGGACAAGGTCTCATCCTCAAAAACAAACTGGGTATCCATGCCCTCGTTGCGGTAGAAATCAAGGGCTACCTTGCCAAACACATCCTTTCCTACCTTGGTGATCAGCACAACGTCCCCACCACATCGATGGGCAGCCACCGCTTGGTTCGAGCCTTTTCCACCAGGTCCCATCTTGAAAATGCTGCCTTTCACCGTCTCCCCAGGTACAGGTATGTGGGGTGACCGGGCCATAAGATCCACCACGAAACTACCGAGTACAGTAACCCTTCCTTTCATTGCATCACTTCCTTGTATAGCGTTCTATGAAACTGTACGGAGAAGGCAGACCGATGCTGCTCACCTCATCCAGCCTTCGCATCTGTGACTCATCCAATTCCCACTCCAAGGCTTCAAGATTCTCCTGAAGCTGCCTCTTGGTACGGGAACCAATGAGCGGAACAACACCTGCAGATTGTTTTCGAATCCAATTGAGACTTACTTGGGAAACCGAACGCCCCACATCTGCAGCAATCTCATGCAACACCTCGATAATCTCATATGCTTGGGCGTTGCCTCGCTGTTCCTCGCTATCATCCCAACGGTCCTTGCGGCCTGCCCGGCTGTCGGAGGGTATATCCTTTCCCCTACGGTATTTTCCGCTGAGCCAGCCACCAGCAAGCGGTGACCAAGCAAGCATACCCAACCCCTCTTGTTGGCAGAGAGGTATCAACTCCCATTCAGCACTGCGAACCAACAAGCTGTATTCAAGCTGTAAACAGGAGAACGCTTCCCAGTGATGAAAACGCGAAAGCATGAGAGCCTTCATCAACTCCGACGGAGTATAGTTTGAAGCGCCTATGTACCTCACTTTCCCCGATCGTACCAGATCATCAAGTGTCCTGAGGGTCTCCTCAAGGGGAGTCTTTCGGTCGAAACAGTGAATCTGCAACAAATCGATATACTCAGTCTGAAGACGTCTGAGGCTGGAATCGACGCTATTGAGAATATGCTTTCTACTTGCCCCACTATCGTTGACATCATCAGAGGTGGGAAAGAATACCTTCGTTCCAATAATCTGCTTGTCACGCTCGCCACGTTCATGCAACCAAGCTCCAAGAATCCGTTCCGACTCTCCCCCGTTGTAGGAATCAGCAGTATCAAAATAGTTGCCACCTACTCCACGGTATAGATCAAGCAACTCCTTGGATTGCTCCTCATCAATATTCCAGCCGAAAGTCTGCGTTCCCAAGGCAAGTGCACTGATTCTTAGCCCGGTTTTCCCAATATACAAATAGTGCATTCCTACCTCCTCAACAACAGTGCGCGCATATCAGGATCTTCAACCACATACCAAGACTTCCCAAAACACTGGGGAGGATGGATATCATCGGATGGAGGAGCATTGAAAACCTCATGGTGCTGGAATGGCTTGAACAGTGTAAGCTGGTGGTGATGTACCTCCCCTTTATAGCTATACCACTCTTCCCAAAACAGATGATCCTGATCTTCTTCCTCGGGGATGGCATTCACTACCAAAAACCCATGACTTTCCTTCACTAGCCAGGTGTGATGACGATATGGATTTCCTTCCAGGTTTCCCAGTCCAGGAAATAGTGTATCAAAGTCTAGCCCCAAGCGTTTGATTGTGACATCAATGCCTTGTGCACGTAGCAGTTTTTCCAACTCATACATGTGTAACCTCCGAATACTTTGTGAATTGCTCTAACTTTTGGTAATATCCGACCAAATCCCGATAGACATCCTCATAGAGGGGCAGCAAGCGGTTGTAGAACTCAACATGCTCTGCAACAGGCTCGACGATGCGCTCGAAATGCAACAGGGTTTTCACAACATGTGCATTCTCATACATCCCAATACCTATGCCCCCAATGATGGCTGCCCCAAAGTTCTTGCTGTCCTTCAAATGGTTGTGTGAAACCACAGGAATGCCAAACGTATCAGCAATGATATGCTTATTAATATCACTGTTTGCCTGTCCCCCGATCACAATGAGCTGCTTGGCTTTGTTGATGGGTCTGAAAGCTTCCCAGATAATCTTGAGATTCAGCGCAACTCCCTCATAACAGGCCCTGAAAACATCAGCTCTGCGGGAATTTTTCTTGAGCCCAAGCAGCGCTCCCCTGGCCTGGGGATTCCAATACGGGCTTCTTTCACCCATGAGATAGGGAAGAAAAAGCAAGCCGTTTGCACCGGGAGGTGATTGAGAAACAAGCATTTCGATCAGATGTTGAGGGTTTGCCCGTTGGATTTCCGCTTGGTTGACCTCTTCCCTGGCCAATTCATCCTTCAGCCAATCCAGCGAGGAACCAGCTGCCTGCATGGTTCCGCATGGCGAGATTTGATCCGGTTGGATGAAAGCCCAGTTGAAGGTTCGCATCGCAGGCTCCCAGTATGGGGTCTTCTTTGTCATCCCTATCCATGCGGATGAACCATAGTACAAATAGGCATCCTCATCGGTGGTGCATCCACCGCCGATGGCCGCACATACACCGTCGCCTGCGCCAATTACCACTGGGGTTCCGGGAAGCAGCCCTGTGGCTATCGAGGCTTCCAAGGTCACATGACCAGCAATTTCCGTCGACGGAATGGCATCAGGCAATATCTTGGGACTGATGCCTATGATCGAGGTGAGAGTCCTCGACCACTCACGCTTGGTAAGATTGAACAAATTGGTTCCAGAGGCATCGGAGTAGTCGGTGACTATTGATCCGGTAAGTCGATACACAATATAGTCCTTTGCTTGGACGACCTTGGATGTCTTTGCAAACTGCTCAGGCCTGTGATTCATAATCCAAAGCAGCTTGCTCAACGTATAGGAGGCACTCATCTTGTGACCGGTAATATGGAAAAAGAGCTTTTCATCAATCTGGCTCGCCAGCTGCTTTGACTCTTTGTCTGATCGCATATCAGCCCAAATGATTGCATTGCCGATGGGGTCCCCTGCCTTGTCCAGGCAAAGACACCCCATCATCTGGCCGCTGAAGGTCACTACTGCAATGGATTTCTCATTGATCCCTCTCATCACCTTTCTGGTGGATTCGCAAACAGCCCTCCACCAATCGTTGGGATCCTGCTCTACCTCATTACCTTCCTTATAGATTACCCGATACAAAGAGAGCCAGGAACTTATAACGCGCCCATTCTCATCGTACACCACCGCTTTGTCACCAGTTGTACCCAGGTTGTGTGATAAGATAAGCCTGTCATACATTCCGTTTCCCCTCTTTTCTTTCCACATTACTGCTTGAACCAAGGTTCTAGGCTACGATAGAGCTGAGCAAACCGAGCAGTAAGATCTTCATAGTAGGCAAGATACTCTCTTTGTGGTTCGACGACTTTGGTGATCGGATTCATGGTCTCTATCAGAGAGAAATCCTCGTACAAACCAGAACCGACTCCCCCAAGAAGGGCCGCTCCCATGCTGGTAGCTTCTGTCAGGAACTTCGGAATAGCCATTTCACAACCAAGAACATCGGCCATAATCTGGCGCAAATACTGATTCAACGCCCCTCCTCCAATGAACATCACCTGCCTGTCATCAGTCATGCTGAGCATCTCAGAAAAGTTCAGTTTCTGGTTCATCGCAATTCCTTCCAGTACTGCTCTGCAATGGTCTGCAAATGTTGTGTTGAGATCGAGACCTACAAAGGCTCCCTTTGCTTTTGTATTCCACCAAGGAGACCGCTCTCCCAACAAATACGGTAGGAAAAACAGTCCATTCGAACCCTGTGGGGCCTCACTGGCAAGCACATTGATGTGGTCAAGGGTTTTCCCGTCGCTCTTGCCTAGATATGTTTGGGCAAACCAGGAAAGAGAACCTCCCGCTGTCTGCATCGTTGCACACGGTTGATACAAGCCGGCCACTGGATGAGCCCACGTGAAACCAATCTTTGCCGGATCCGAAAGAGGTTGTTTGCTGGCAATCGAAACCCATGAAGAACTTCCCATGTACAGGTAGGGCTTCCCAAAAGAAACCGAACCGGCACCAAGCGAAGCACAACCTCCGTCACCAGCACCTACAATGACCGGCGTTCCTTCTGGAATACCAGTCTGCTCACTTGCTTTGTGGTGAACTTTCCCGATCACGGTAGATGAAGGATAGGCTTTGGGAAACAGACCTCGGGGAACGCCCATGCCTGAAAGAATCTCATCCGACCAATCCAGAGTGGAAAGATCGAAGGCATTTGTTCCTGATGCATCGTTATAATCAGTAGCATACTCACCGGTAAGCAAGTAGTTCATATAGTCCTTCGCTTGCAATACCTTGTACGTCTTTTCATACACCTGAGGACGATGCTTCTTGAGCCACAGCAGCTTTGTAAGCGAGTAGGAAGAACTCGGCCGATGACCGGTAATGGCATAGATACGATCAAAGCCCAATGTTTCTATGAACTGCTGTTCTTGCTCAGTACTTCTTTGGTCACAATAGAGCAATGCCTTGTGCAAGGGCTTCCCTTCTCGATCCACAGGAAGGCATCCCATCATTTGCGCACTGAACGCAACGGCCCCAACCTGTTTGGGATCGATGGTTGCCAGCACTTCTTTCGAGGACGAGCAAACAGCTTCCCACCAGATGGCTGGATCTTGCTCAGCCCAGTTTGTATTGAACACCGTCATCTGATAGGGTTTCACCTTGCTGGTTACCAAGGAGCCATGTTCATCAAACAACGTAGCCTTATTGCCCGACGAACCCAGATCGTGTGCCAAAATATACCGTTTCATTCCTTACCCCTTACATGGATTCAGCTCTTGACGTTCTTACGCTTCTGGTCGATCCAGACAGAACCTACGATTAGGACGCCTACGATGATCTGCAAAATGAATGCGTTGATTCCAAGCAGGTTTCCTCCATTCTGGATCAAGGAAATCAGGAGAGCTCCAAGAACCGTACCCAAAATGGTTCCGGAACCGCCACTCAGACTGGCACCACCTACAACAGCAGAAGCAATAGCGTCCATCTCATAGCCTTGTCCTGCTGTCGGAATACCATTTCCAAGTCGGCTGGTCATGAGAATGCCTGCGATTCCACTGAGCAGTCCACTCATGGCGTACACACTCAATGTTACTTTGGCTGTGTTGATACCGGACAGACGCGCAGCCTCGATGTTGCTGCCATAGGCGAAAATATTTCTTCCAAATATCGTTTTCGTCGTAAGTATGAACGTTACCAAAATGACCAGCAACCATACAAAAAACAGGGAAGGAAAGCCAATAATCACTTTCTGTGCGAAACCGGTGAATGCCTTAGGCAAACCTGCAATCATTCGCGCATTGGAGAGAAGCATTACGATACCACGGGCAGCTTGCATCATTCCCAGGGTAGCAATGAACGGAGGAACTTTTCCGTAATGGATAATCCATCCATTAATCATTCCAAGAGCCGTACTGACCACCAAAGCAATGAGCAATGCTGGGAAAATTCCCATTTCACTGACCAAAAGTTTAGAAATGACAATACTGGAAACACCTACCACAGAACCTACGGAGAGATCGATCCCTCCGCTGATAATCACAAACGTCATTCCAAGGGCAATGATGCCATTGACCGAGGTCTGTCTGACCAAGTTACGCAGATTGTTTGCTGTAAAGAAGTTTTTCGTAGCAAACGATAGAATGACCATCAAGACAATTACAATAATCAAGAGGTTCCCTTCTGCAATTTTGAAGCTATTTTTTTTGGACAGCAATTTCATCTTTCTCTCCTTACCCTGTTCAGTTTCATAAGCCGGAAGCGTATCGCAGAAGGGTCTCTTCCTTGAAATCTTCTCGATCCACCACATGGGCCATACTTCCTTCATGCAGTACTCCAATCCTATCCGAGAGACCCATGACCTCCGGCAGATAGGATGAAATCAGAATGACCGCGTGGCCTTGACTTGTCAGCTCCTCAATCAACTTGTAAATCTCTTGTTTTGCCCCGACATCGATACCTACCGTCGGTTCATCAAAAATGAACAATTTGCTCTCGCAACACAGCCATTTTGCAATGATTACCTTCTGCTGGTTTCCTCCAGAGAGGTTCCGTACATATTGGTGGATGGAAGGCGTCTTGATCCTCAAGCGCTTGACTGAATTCTCTGATCTTTCCCGTTCTTTTTTGCCCTGGACGAAGGAGAAACGGGATATGGCTTTATATGAAGCCAAATTGATATTGTGATTGATCGTTTGAGCCAGCGCAAGACCTTGGTGTTTCCGATCTTCCGGGAGCAAGCCAATTCCAAGTGAAATGGCTTGGGAAGGGTGCTTGATCTGCACAGGATCTCCCTTGAAGAAGACTTGCCCACCATCAATAGGATCAGCCCCATAAATGGCACGTACCACTTCAGTTCTTCCTGACCCCACCAAGCCGAACAGTCCGAAAATCTCGCCTTGCTTTACCGAGAAGGAGATATCCTTAAGTACCTTGCTGCGGCTTAGTTTCTCTACCTTCAGCAACTCCTCACCCTTTGGGAAGTGATCGATGTTGTACATATCGGTGAGGTCACGGCCTACCATCAACGAAATCAACTCGTCCTGGTTGGTCTGGGCAACCGGAAGTGTCTTGACATGCTTACCGTCCTTGAGCACGGAGACATTGTCACAGATAGTGAAGATCTCCTCGAGACGGTGCGAAATATAGATGACGGATATACCGCTTTTTTTCAGTTTTCTGATTATTTCGAAGAGTATTTCCACCTCTTCATTGCTCAAGAGTGCAGTAGGTTCATCAAAAATTATTAGCTTCGCCTTCTTGTGCACTGTTTTTGCAATTGCAACCATCTCCTGCATCGCAGGGGATAGTTCGGTAATTTTCAACCTCGGATTGACATCAACATTCAATGCTTTGAGAGTTTCCTCTGTCTTGGAGTAGACATAGTCCCAATCAATCAGTCCGTTTTTCTTACGGGGAAACTGTCCCATAAAGAAATTTTCCCCAATCGAAAGATGATGAGCAAGCGTGAGATCCTGATACACGGCAGCCAATCCCATTTTTCCTGCTTCGATGACATTGGGAATGTTGACCTCTGTCCCATCAAGACTGATGCTGCCTTCATCTTTCTGATAGACACCCATGATAATCTTGATGATGGTGGATTTCCCTGCTCCATTTTCCCCAACCAGTGCATGCACTTCACCAGGGTATACCGTCAGGTCAACCTTATCGAGCGCTTTAACTCCTGGGAACTGTTTGGAGATGCCCCGCATTTCCAAGAATGGTCTAGCTTCCATCCAGAACCTCCTATCTCGTATATGACTGAAAACTGCCCCAGCTCCTCCTCAGGAGGAGCTAGGGACTTTTGTACGTGTGGATGATCAATACTTCTTGAGTGTGAACGGATCGAGAATACCCTGGGAAGCAGGATCATTGACGTTGTGTTGTTCAACGATCACGACACCAGTGTCGACATATTCAGGAAGTGTTGCACCTTCGATAGCCTTGACAGCAGAATCTACGCCCTTGTAACCCATACCATACGGATCCTGGACCATGATGGCCTTGAGGGCTCCGCTCTTGATTGCGGCAACTTCTTCGGGGTCAGAATCGTAAGCGGTAACCATGATCTTGTTGTTGAGACCCTGCTCAGCGATTGCACGGGACACACCGTCAGCGGAGTGGTTGTTGTCAGCAAAAATACCAATCAGATCGTTGCCGTATGTGGTGATCAAGTCTTCCGTGGTGGAAAGGGCCTTGATGATGTCATTGTCAACATACCTGGTAGGAATCAGCTCGATGCCAGGAATCAACTGCTTGATGCGGGAGATGAACCCGTTATCGCGATCGGTCAGAACCTGAACACCCGCCATGGCACTTACGACTGCAACTTTCTTTCCAGCGGTTGCGATGTTGTTCTTCTTCAGATACTCAACCATCTTTTCTGCTGCAAGAGATCCACCATAGGTGTTGTCAGTTGCGAGGAAGGAGTGAACCTTCGGAGTATTGACCTTGTTGTCAACGGTGATGATCTTGATGCCTTTGTCATACGCCATCTCGAGAGCCGGAACAGTTGCATCACTACTGGTTGAAGCAATGACGATACCATCGGGGTTTGTGGAGATTACGTTCTCAAGGATGGAGACCTGCTGGTCGATGTCTGCTTCCGAAGGAGGTCCATAGGTGGTTACCTTGACCAGATCGGGGTGCTCAACCGCATAGTTGTTAGCACCAACAAGCAGATACTGCCAGAAATCGGAGTCCGTTGCCTTGATGATTACGGCAATGTTATAGGGTTTTTCACCCTTAGGACCAGTTTGAGCTTCCTGAGCTCCCTGTGCGAACAAACCAGATACGACGATGGCCAGCAACAGTACTGCTACCAACGCACTCTTTCCAAGTTTCTTCATAATTTCCTCCTAAGTTTTTCGAAAAAATGAACTTGTGGAAGATAATGCAAATAGTGTGCCAAGAATCTCAAATTTGTATGATGATTGCTAGCAATTTGTTATATGATATACATTTTATTTTCATTTATATGTAGGAACATTTCTCAGAGTACAGCTTAAACATTCAAGATTATTCCCAAAAGTGTCTAATTTTTGTACATGTACCTAAACATGTTGAACACTCTAGGTATAATGCAGTGTATTTGCTCATTTCAGTGCATGACACTCAAGAGCAAGCAAGACAATGCCAACCCATTCATCCCTATCCGATCGGTTGGTTTTATGCATGTACAAAGCCAAGGCCCGCACATATTGTAAGGGTGCTTCCCTTTAGCTGCATATAAAAACTGGAATCTCCTCCATCAGGAAGAAATTCCAGTATCGTGTATGAACGGAAATCTAGCGCACCAATTCAGCCAACTGCTCCCCCATGGTTACGATATCCAGACCCTTGGTAAACTGCAGGCAGGTCCCTGATGGATGGCGTACTTTCTCCACCCAATGAGCAGGAATGGAAGAAAGGCCGTACTTGGCACCCAAGATAGCTCCAGCCACAGCCCCGATGGTATCTGCATCACGGGCAAAGTTGCCTGCCAATACCAATGCTGAACGGAAATCGCTGTTGCTCAGCTTCAAGCAGGCAAACGCTGCAGGAATTGCCTCAGCGGTGGTTGCCCAGGTGCTTGCCTTTATCTCATCATGGAGAGCCATCCAGCAATCGAGAACCTTGCCTTCAGCTTTTTCGACAATGTCGAACGCTCTCATCATATTGTGGTAGAGCCAACTGTCGGAAGGAATCGGCTTCAGGGCAGCGGCAAAGATCTCTTCCCAACTTCCATCTGCCATCGCCACAGCAACCGCAGCCGCTACTGCCTGGGCTCCCCACACCCCGTCAGCATAGTGGCTGACCGAAGCGTCAACACCTGCCATCTCGATAGCACGGTCAGGGTCTGCTGCGCAGATGATGCCTACCGGGGGAATGCGCATTGCCGTCCCATCACTCATATGGAACGTGTTGAACTTCCCGCTCTGGGGAGGACGAAGTCCCTTGCGCAGGTTGTTGGCAGCAGCAACCTCACTTGCCCCACCCCGCTTGAACTCATCCTGTACCACCACATCCTCAAACCATGCCTCGACCACAGCATCACTGGTCAGGTTTCCCTTGTTACGAATCAGCGTCTTTGCCGTAAGCAGGGCAAACTCGGTATCATCGGTACTCCAGGTTGCTCCGGCATTGAAGTCGGTGATGAACCCATAGGTTTCACGGTTTGCCTGCATTCGGGCAGCGTCCCCGAAACTATCCCCTACGGCCAGTCCAATCAGGGCTCCTACTGCCTTCTCTTGCACCAATGCTCGGTTCGCGACCAAAGCAGAACGTGTAATCATCTTATCTCTCCTTGACCTGCAGGTTGCCGAATCCAACACGGCCCCGCTCATAGAGGGCATAGCCCACCATTCCATATCCAAAGCTCTCATCGACAACCGTCAAAGGAGCAAACCCCGTTACCTCGAGCCGGAGCACAGCACCTTCAGCATTGAAAGATACCTCATATTCGGTATCCAAAACCGGGAGTTGTTCGATTGCAACCAGAGAGGTAAACACTCCGTCCTCATGCTTGAAAATTCCCAGTTTCCCCTTAAAGAACCCACCATAGTACCCTCTTCTGGCTCCCTGCACCCTCAGACTCAACAGAGCACATGTCCCACTATGCACAATCAGAGAGGAGTGAATGCTCACATCCTTGGTGAAGTAGTTGCCAGTCATAGCCTCGGCATGGTCAAGGGTCATCACCTCCATCCATCGCTTGTCTACCAGCTCCCAGGCTCCGTGGTTGTGACTGAAAGGGGTGATGGAAGCAAATTCCTTGATTTGCTTGCCAACATCAATGGTATAGTCGGCTTTCCCTGACACGCGGAAATACTGCAGATGCAGAACCCCGAAATCACGATTCTTTGCCGGTGAGTTCGCCTCAAACAGCAAGCCAACCTCATCAATCATCGCTCCTTTGAGCTTGGGATGGTTGGGATCGATTACAAAGGAGAGCTCATGCACCTGTTCGTCGTAGACCACCTCATTGGAGAACACCACCAACTCAGCTGTTGTGGTGTTCCGCACATAGGCAGAAATCAGGACAGACTCCCCGCTGAACTTCTCCAACCGATAGGACAAGCTTACCGTCTGCCCAGGATACACGGTAGGAGAGAAGACAGGCATATACCGCTCATCGTCAAAGTCGCTGCGCCGATAGAACGGTTTGTAATAGAGCCTGCACGACTGGGGACGCACCATCCTGTCGTAGAGCATCTCCAGCCCTTCACCCTTGTTTAAAAGCTTGCAAGCGTTGGAATTGGAGACGCGGAACCCATGGATGGAACCAGGGAGAGAGAAATCAAAATCAATACGTCCTTCCTCTCTGTCCAAGCCATCAGGGACCGGAAGTCCTCCTGTCCTGAAACTCAGTGCACACAGCTGTCTGACATAGGTGGGAATATCGAGGATGTTCAGATAGCCTGAGATGCCGGAGAGCACCAGCATATCGTTCAAAGGGGCACGATAATGCTCTTCCACCGCCTTCAATGATCCGGCAACCCCTAGAATCGAACCTACGTTGCCGGCATTGCAATCGGTATCCCAGCCAGCCATGGTGGCAATCTCAACTGCTCTGCTCAGCTGCTTGCCATAGAGCAGGGCCATGATGCAGACACCGGCATTGGGAATGATATGGCAAATTCCCGGATAGCGGTCATACCCCCAGTTCTGCTGGAGATAATGAAGGCATAGATGCCAATCATCAGGGTGCTTTGCATGAAACTCCCGTACTGCCCTTACCACCGCAGCATAGGTGGATGATGCGGAAATCTGGGAGAGGGCGGCATCGAGGATGGCATCCACATCCTCAGTCCCAAATGCCTTGGATATGGCTGCCGCAATGAAGGCAGCTCCCTCCAGACCTTCCCCATCATGGGAAACAGAGGCTGCAATGCGGGCATACTGTGCCGCTTTCTCGCAGTCATCAGGGAAAAGGAAGCCCCAGGTATCGATGAAAATCTGGCCGCCGATCTGTTCGGCCAGCGTCTTTCCGTTTATCTCAATGGATCCTGACATAGGTGCCGGAATCCCAGCTTTCAGATTCAGATAGGCGGTGTGCTCGGTACTCACTCCGTAGCCACCCCACCAGAACATGCCCACCCCTTCCCGGCTGTAGTTCAGCCAAGCCTCCGAAACCAAAGAGCAATCAAACTCCTTGCGCTTCAGATTGTCATTGAGGGCACGAAGAAAGAAGACAGGACCGTTGGCATCATCATCGGCGGCAAAGTTCTTGAAGGACTTCACATACGCTTTGATATCACCATAAAAGCGCTCAATGCGCTCACTGGTCCATTGGCTCGGCTCCACCGGAGCTCCCAGCCTGATTCCGATGTTCATTCCCAGAAACCCAGCGTATACACGCTGCAGGTAGTTTTCAGTGGTCATAGACATTCCTTATAGTGGAGGCCGGGGCAAAGCCCCGACCTTCACAACACACTTACTTCAATACAGTTGCCAGATACTCGCTGATCTTCGTTCCACCTGCGGCGTTCCACTTGGTCACGAACTCATCAAAGTCGCTGATCGGTCTGACACCGCGGATGATGTCGGTGGAGTACTCGCGATAGAGCTTGTCCATGGCATCCTTTGCCGGCAACAGGTCCTCAGGAAGCAGGACGTTGGTATCGGGAGCAAAGTACTTGGCTGCGGCATCAAGCGAATCGATGGCAGGCTTGGAAAGCACTTCCCCAACGACGGTGGAAGTATCGAGGCCATTCATGGTCGGCCAGAATTTTGCCCACCAGGACGGGAACTGCTTGGTCAGCACATACTTGCCACCTTCCACGTTGTAGTGAATCCCTTCCAGACCAAGCTTATCGAGCTTGCGGCCTTCAGGACCAGCCATGTACTCGAGCAACGCCCAAGCGGCATCCTTCACCTTCGAATCGGAATTGATGGCAAAACCACGGCTTTCCTTGGTGACATCGATGCTCTGATATGCCTGACTCACGCCCTTGGCAGGAGGAAGCACAAAGAGCTCAACACCCTGGGTTTCCTTCATCTTGTTGTTGTAGACATTCACGACATCACCAGCGGTACCGCTGACAAACGCTGCACTGCCTTCATAGAAGGACTGCTCCATCGTCTCCCAGGTCTTGGTGACATACTCGTTGTCCAGAAGTCCATCCTTGTACAGCTTGGCGTAGAAGGCAAGCTTGTCACGGCTGGCCTGGGTAGCATTGGAATACACCCACTTGCCATTTTCCTTGACAATGGTTGCGGTCAGGCCGAAAGCATGGTTGAAGACAGAGTCGAGCTTGAGGATGCCACCATCGGTGGTGATTGCCCACTTGGCCATACCGCTCTCCTTAATCTCCTTGAAGAGGGCATAGTAGTTGTCCACCGTCGGGTTCTCAAGCAGAGCCTTGCCGCTCTTGAGCTTGGCAAACCAATCACTTCTCATGACAGGAATCTGCACGCGTGCAGGAGCGAGCCACATCAGGTAGGGATAGTTCTTCATCGCTGCCTTGGTGTGGTCACCCATGATTGCCTTCACATTGACCGACTTCTCCACATACGGGGTCAGGTCCTCAAGCAGACCCTCCTGAGCCAACGGCTGGTCATTACCCTGGAAGTAGATCAGATCGGGGTTGATCTGGGCGGTTCTGAAGGCAATGGGAACCACCGTGGCATAGCTGCCGGTCGGTGCAGAAAGGATGACCAGATCGATATAGGTCCCTTGCTTGGCCATGCCCTCTTCAATCGCCTTTTCCAGAAGGCCGAGTTGCTCGGCATCGGTAATGGGATCGACATCCTTACAGAGATAGGTCACCGTCACCGGCTTGCCCGGCTCTCCGATACCCCCTGTCGTCGCAGCAGGTGCTGCTTCCTTGGACCCAGCGGCCATCACAAAACCGCCCAGAACCAACAGTACTGCCAGTACCACGAATACTTTCTTGTTCATCACAAACCTCCTTGGTTTTTGAAACACATACTTATTCCTTGATCCCGCCCGAGAGCACATCCTTGGCATAGAAGCGGAGCACAAACGGGTAGAGAATCAGAATCGGGATGATCGCCACGATGATCGTGGCCCCCTTGAGAGCGCTGTAGTCGGCGCGGGCAAGGGCATTGTAGTCGAACACATTCTGCTGTCCGAGGATCGAGACCGTATCGCCAAGCACCACGAACTGGCGCAATACCACCTGCAGCACCGTATCGGTGGACTTGCGGGTGAGGTAGATGCCGGCACGGAAGTACTCGTTCCAACGGACCACCGCATAGAACATCGTGATGGTGGCCACCCCTGCCTTGCTCAACGGGTAGAAGATGTGGCCGAGCATCTGCAGATGACTCGCCCCATCGATGGTGGCGGCCTCCACGATTGACTGCGGAACTTTCTCGAAGTAGCGCATCATGATGATCAGGTAGTAGACGTTCACCGCAGTGACCAGGATGACACTCCACTTGCTGCCCATCAGCCCCAGTTTCTGCACCACCAAATACTCAGGAACCAAGCCCGGGTCGAAAAGCATCATGATGATGAGGAACACCATGATCGGCCGCTTTAATGCCAGCTTGGGACGGGTAAGTGCGTAGGCTGCCGTGGTGGTGAGCGCAATGTTCACTGCAGTCCCCACGAGTGTGATGATCAACGAATTGAACAGGGAAGGAACCAGGATGGGATGGCTGAAGACTATCCGATAGTTGAGCAGGTCCAGCTGCCGGGGCAGGATGGCCAACCCGCTCATGCCAACCGATTCAGTGGGGCTCGAGAGGGATTTGGCGAGAATATTGAGTAGGGGGACGAGCATGGTCAGGGTCACGAAGAACAGGAAGAGAACCAAGACCAGCTGGCTGAGTGATACGCGTTTTCTGCTTCTCATCACCACACCCCCGAACCGGTCATCTTCTTGGAGAAGACGTGCGTCGTATAGACCAGGACAACACCGACCAATCCCTTGATCAGGCTGACTGCGGTAGCCAATGAATACTGTCCCCCTTCGATACCGATGCGATAGATGTAGGTATCGAGGATGTCGATGGTGCTTTCCACTGCCTGGTTGGAGAAGTTGAACACCTGATCAAAGCCTGCATTGAGGAAGAAGCCGAGGTTCAGGATGAACATCGTGATCATCGGGGTCACCAACGCCGGCAAAATGATCGATTTGATAATCTGCATCCGGCTAGCTCCATCAATCTGGGCCGCTTCATAGAGCGAAGGCGAAATGGCAAGGATGGCAGTGTAGAAGATGATGGAATCCCAACCAAGACTTCTCCAAGCCTCACAGATCATCAGTATCCAGCGGATCTTGGTGCGGTCGGTCATGAAATCCACAGCCTCCCCACCGAAGAAGGTCACGATCTGGTTGACCGACCCTCCCAAGGAGAGTGCATTGATCCAGATGCCTGCGATAACGACCCAGGAAAGAAAGTGCGGAAGGTAGGAGACCACCTGCACATACTTGCGGAACCGGAAGGAACGCACCTCGTTGAGCATCAGGGCAAAGAGGACGAAACCTGGGAAGAGCAGGACATACTTCATGAAGCTGATAATCAGGGTGTTCACCAGGATCTGGGCAAAGGCAGGACTGGAAAAAATCATCTCAAAGTACTTGAGCCCGACGAAGGGCCAGTTCCCACGTGCCCGGAACTGGAAGAAAGCAAGGCGCATATTGATGATGGGCAGCACCCTGAACAGGACGAAGTAGAGCAAGGTGGGCAAGAGCAACAGGTACAGCACCTTCTGCTCCTTGATCTCTCTGAATAGCTTCTTGCCTTTCATACGTGCTCCCTCCTAGGGAATCAACAGGTTCATCAGGGGTGCGTGTTGCTGTGCCCCATACACATCCCTATCACCACAGGTGCCTGAACTGACAGGACGACGATACGTAATCTTGATGCCCAAGGCAGACTCAAAGAAGTAAATACCCAGCAGTTGCCCCGCAGCAAGTTGGTAGCAGGAATTCAGGGTAGCTTCACACAGTACCCCGCTCTCAACAACCCTCCGATACGTAGCAAGATCATCGAAGAAGAGATCGAGGGTAATCAGAAACGGACCGCTGTTCTTGCTGCGGAGCATACGGGCCAATTCATACAACTTTGTCATTGGAGCCTCCACGTTCCCACCATTGCCAGGGGAAAAGGGTGGTGGGAGAATCAACATCCATCAGGTGATACACGCTGAAGGCATAGACAGCTCCAAAGGGGATGTCACTGGGAGCGAAGGGAAACGCAAGGTTTCCCGCAGTTGCCTTGCGTCCCTCATAGCCGTAATGCATGAACGTCGAACGCGTCGATGCACACAATGCGTTCGCCAGCTCCTGGGTCGGTGCAAGTACCTCAAAGACAACCCCAAGCTCGTGACCAACAGAATGCTCTGGTTCCAAAGCCCCCATCACCCCATCCTTGCCATAGTTGATGAAGTTGATCGAGTATGCATCCTTCTCTATCTCAGGGTACTGTTCCTGTACGCTCTCTCGCACCAAGGCCTCAACTTCCTCAATACGGGAGACCAGCAACGGATCACGTACACCGGCTACCACGAACGTCCGATAGGCAACCTTTCGAGCGCCTTCCAGTTTGATCTGGTAGGGGTCGGTAGCTGTCAGGCGGCTTCCCTTCACCCGTACCCGGTTGCGGCTCAAAGCCTCAAAGGTGCAGAGGCTGAGATCCATGGCGATGCCCGGTCCGTGCAACAGGTAGGGATGATCCTTCTCATAGAAGGTATGGGCAGCCACACTGGTTGGGGTGCAAAGCCTCTTGTCATCACAGGGATAGACCTCAAAGCTGTCCTCGTAGAGAACTCCAAGCATGCAGTCCTTGGTAGTTCCGGGATTGCAGCAGAGCGCCCCGCACTCCAAGACTTTCCCAAGGTGATAGCTCAGTGCCAGATCAAACCCATGGTGAACCCCAACCGCAGCGAAGGGCGCCGGGTCGTAGGCCCGGCCGCAGACGATCAGGTCTGCCCCGGCCTCAAGAACCTCCAGAATGGGTTCGATGCCCATCTGGGCCACCACCCCGGTAGTTTGGCTGAGAATCCCCTCGTCGAGAGGGAGTTCCAAGGCATCCAATGGATTGACCTTTCCTTTCTCTACCTGGGAGAGAATGGCCTCATTGGGAATATCGGCCCAGATGACGGCAGTCTTGGGATTCCAGTCAGGATGCTCGCCAATAATCTCATCGATGATGTCCATCGTCCAGCGAACATGGCTCTCCCCGCCGCTGCCACCGGCCGATCCGATGAGTACGGGGATACCCAGTTCACAGCCCCCTTTGATGATTCTGAGCAGGTCTTTTTTCGCAGCCCTCCGGCTGACGATGGCAGTCTTTGCCCCCAGCTTGTGCGGGCCGGCATCGGTGGAACCGGCATCAACGACAATGGCATCGGGTTTCTGGGAAAGCCCATAGGCAAACGAAGCGTCAGGAAACCCATAGCCAAGGATGCCGCAGGGGGAAAGAATGGTGAGGCTTCTCATTGCGCACTCTCCGAATCCAGACGTTGCCGTCTCTGGCGTACGTTGTTGATGTGCGTCTCCATCGCCTCATGGGCGGCATCCTTGTCTCTCCGACCGATTGCCTCGACGATGGCCTGGTGCTCCATAGCAATGCTTTTGATCGTGCCTTCCTGCTTCTTGTTTGCCTGGGCGAGTTCTTCGATGAGGTCATAGTAGGTATCGATGAAATTCATGTAGAAGATGTTTCTGGAAGCTTGGGCAAGCTTGTAGTGAAAGTAGTGGTCAAGACTGAAATGGCCGCTGAGCTTCAGTGCATCGGCATCGAGGGTCTGGCGAATTTCCTCGATTTCCTCATCCGTGCAACGATCGATGACAATCTCCACCATCCTCGACTCCAGAGAATCTCGGAAATCAAGGAGATCCTGAAAGGTTGCTTCCTTCAAGGCATCTGCAACCGGTCTGCTGAGCCGATCAATGATGTCCTTCTCAATGAAGGTGCCGTTCTTCGTCTTTCGGCGGATATAGCCCAAGGCCTGCAACTGAATCATCGCCTCCCGGATCACTCCCCTGCTCACGGCGAACTGCTCACAGAAGACCAGTTCACTGGGAAGTTTCTGTCCCGGCTTCAGATCTCCGCTGTGGATCATGTCCAGAATCTGGTTCACCACCTTGTCGGAAAGCCGCTCATTACGTACGGGTACAAAGCTCACTGAAGGCTCCTTTTGTCCATTTGTCGGACAAATAGAAGATAACATTGAATATTCGAGTCCACAAGCAGAAAATATCAAATTTTGTGCAGTATTGCTCTCAATGCGCAGAAGTCTGTTCTTTTGGCTGTACCAGAAAAGCCCTATCCCCTTGTGTCCAAGGCAAACAGAGGAAGCGGCCAATGCAAATACTTGCTTGTCCGGTATTGTCACCAGAGGAGTGAATTTTGCAGGCTAACATGTTGGAAATTGAGAATCTCCTACGAGCAAGGCCTTATCACGATTCCTGAATAGCACGATCTTCCTTCAGCAGATGGTACACAGTAGCTGCAAGAGGAACTCCGAAAAGCACTCCCGGAATTCCAAAGAGCCCGGCCCCCATCAGCACTGAAGCAAACACCCAGACACCGGGAAGTCCGACCGATGTCCCCACAACCCTGGGATAGATGAGGTTCCCCTCCAGTTGCTGGAGAATGACCAGAAAGAGAACAAAGAAGAGAGCAAGCCGCAACCCCTGACTGAACAGAAGCACAAATCCGACGGCTCCTCCGATATAGGCACCAACCAGAGGAACCAAGGCCGTCATACCTACTACCGATCCGATGGTAAGCGCATACGGGAAACGGAATATCATCAAGCCTACGGTACAGAGAACCCCTAGGATGATAGCTTCCAAGAACTGACCGGCAAAAAACTTTCCGAAGGTTTGGTTAGCCACTTTCAATACGGCATTGATACGAACTCTCCAAGGAGCGGGCACAAACCTTGAGAAGAGACAGGAGACCTGCCCAACCAGACGCTTCTTGCCAAAGAGCAGGTACAGACTGAATATGAAGGCAATGAGGGCAGTGGCAATACCACTGACTGCTCCTCCTAGGAAGGAGAGCAGAGAGTCGGCAACCTTGGGAGAAGCATCCTTTATCTGAGCAACCACTTGGTTGAAATACTCCTCCACCACCAGGAACCCGGACGCCAACTCTTCCCTGCCCTGCATGAACTCCTCTACTGCATCCACGCTCTGTTGGTAGAGCACAGGAAGATTGGTGCTGAACTGTTTCAGAGCTAGGCCGAGCTGGGGAATGAGCAAGACCAACACCAACGTGATGATCAAAAGGAACAGAACCAAGCTGATGAGCACCGCAACCGGCCTTGCATGGCGGAACCGAAACTTCTGTTCCAACCGTTTGGCAGGGAGATCAACCAAGTACGCGATGACAAAACCCACAAGAAGGGGTTGGACGAGCATCCAGAGTTTGTTCAAGAGGGAGACAAACAGAGAAAAGCGGACTACAACCAAAGCCAAGAGCGTAGCAAGCAGCATCAACTGAACAGTGCTGTGATAGGTCTTCCGATCCATACATCCCTCCAAGATCTAGACTGAGTGTACGACCAAAAGTAACAAAAGCGCAACTAGAAGAAGATGCCAGGCAAGCCTGCATGAAAGGCGATCCCCCGCTCTATTCAGGTACCTTGAAAAAGGGCCATTTACAAAAACATTGCTTTCGGTAAACATCTGCTACATACAAGCAGTTTGAGCCTACCTTGTTGCTACTGTGAGGAGCCGGTTTTCCTGCATTTTTCTGAGTACAGTATTCCAAGTTATATAAAAAAGTTACCTCACCCCAATCTTTGTTTTTCGCAAATTCAGATACCAATTTCTGCACATATTCGCCAGAAAACAGATATTTTCTCCCTCAACTCTCAAAAATCGGTGGTATACTGTGTGCAAACAAAAGGAGATTGTTGCTATGAAAAAACTGTTCTCGCTTCTCTGTGTCCTGATGATTGCATCCACCCTCGTCTTTGCAGCCGGATCGGCTGAAGCACCAAAGGCAGAGGATGGCGGTCTTTCTGGAAAACTGATGATCTACACCTCTATGTACGATGATGTCATTGAAGCCATCGATGAGACGCTCGAGGAAGTATTCCCTACCGTTGACATCGAGTTCTTCTATGGTGGAACCGGTACCCTTCAGGCCAAGATCGCAGCAGAGTTTGCAGCAGGAAAGCTTGGGTGTGATATGCTGATGGTCGCTGACCCCTCCTACGCCTTGGAACTCAAGGGACTGGGAGTCCTCCAGCCGATCATGATCAGCAATGCAGCTGACCTTGCATTCGACTATGACAAGGAAGGCTATTGGTATCCGGTGCGTATCAGCAACATGGTGCTTGCCTACAACCCCGGCAAGTTCAATAAGGCTGACATCCCCAATTCGTTCTATGACTTTGCCTACGACAAGAGCGTCGAAGGTATGATTTCCATGTCCAACCCGCTGACCAGCGGTACCGCTTTGGATACCATCAGTGCCCTGAAGGACAAGTATGGTTACGAGTACTACACCGCTCTTGGCCAGCAGAAAGTCAAGATCGAGAGTGGCTCTGTTGCTTTGACCAAGCTTGAGACCGGCGAATGCAAGGTCATCATGATCCTCGAGGAGTCCGTATTGCAGAAGCGCGAGATGGACAACTCCAAGATTGAGGTCATCTATCCTACCGATGGAACCATTGTTGTTCCCTCCCCGATCATGTCGATCAATGACCAATACAGCCCGAACAAGAACACTGCAGCTGCAAAGGCTGTCACTGAGTGGTTCATGTCTGATGAAGGCCAGGCCAATATTGTCAAAGCTTGGATGCACTCCGTCTCAGCCAAGTATCCCGAACCTCCCTACGATGCCATCCCGACCAAGGAAATCCTGAAGAACACCATCCCCGTCGATTGGCAGGCAACCGTCACTCTGCGTGAGGAACTGAGAACCAGATTCCAAGAAGCCGTAGCAAAGAAGTAATGCCTCTATTCTCATCTGGATACGGGAGCCTTCAGCTGAAGGGCTCCCGTATTATAATCCAAAGGAGCCCTTTGCAATGCGAGTCCTCAATTCCCCTGCATCTTTGAATCAAGAGAAACAACGATGGTATCTTGACCCAAAATGGCTGATCATCATCGCTATTGTCGGTTTTCTCCTCGTCTTTCAGGTTTTTCCCCTGCTTTATCTTGTTTTCCGTGCCTTTTTCTCAACCGGCACCTTCTCTTTGGAAGCATTCAAGCGGGTCTACACATACCCCCTCAACTGGTCAGCTCTGGTCAACACAATTGTGTCGGCAGGCCTATCCATGGTGTTCGGTGTCCTGATTGCATTTCCCCTTGCCTGGCTTGTGGGACGAACAAACCTCTATGGAAAGAAGTTCTTCCGAACCCTCTTTGTCGCCACGTACATGGTTCCCCCCTATGTCGGTGCAATGGCGTGGATGCGCCTGCTCAACCCGACGGTAGGTTCAATGAACATGTTCCTGGAAAAAATCTTCAACCTGAGTTCAGCCCCCTTCAACATCTACAGTATGGGAGGACTGGTCTGGGTATTAACCGGGTTCTACTACCCCTATGCCTTCATCACCATCAGCCGTGCCATGGAAAAGATGGACCCTTCCCTCGAGGAAGCTTCCCGTATCTCCGGAGCCAATGCATGGACCACGCTGAGAACCATCACACTGCCCATGATGCTCCCTTCCATCGTTGCAGCCGCCTTGCTGGTGTTCATTGCAGCAGGTAGTGCATATGGCATTCCTTCCATCATCGGTGTCCCAGGTCAGGTCCATACCGTAACCACCCGCATCATTGACTTTGTGTACATCGGCAGCCAGGAAGGGTTGACCGATGCCACCACGTTGGCAGTCTTCTTGATGGTTATCGCCAACATCGTGCTGTATCTTTCCACCTTTACCCTCGGAAAGCGCCAATACATCACGGTATCGGGAAAATCCACCCGCCCCAACATTGTCGATCTGGGCAAATGGAGAATCCCGCTGACACTGGCAGTCATCTTCTTCGCACTCATCTTTGTCATCATTCCCTTTGTCACCGTCGGTCTTTCCAGCATTACTGTGAACCTTGGCGAGTCGGTCTTTGCCGATGGCAACATCACATGGCGTTATTGGGAGCGAATCTTCACCCGCAAATCCATCCTCGGGTCAGCAAAGAACAGCTTGATAACCGCTGTCATGGCAGCAACCTTCGGGATGATCATTTCCAGCATGATGGCCTACCTTCTGGTTCGCACTGACATCAAAGGAAAGAAAGTTCCCGATTTCATGATCACGGTGGGAAGCGGAACCCCAAGCGTAGTCATCGCCCTTGCCCTGATCATGTCGATGTCCGGCAAGTTCGGGATCAACATCTACAATACCCTGACCATCATGATCATCGCCTACATGATCAAGTACATGATGATGGGCATGCGTACCGTAGTCAGCGCCCTATCACAGATCAGTCCATCGCTTGAGGAGGCATCCCAGATATCGGGTGCATCCTGGCTGAAGAGCATGAAAAATGTCACCCTACCGCTCATAGCACCCGCATTGGTGGCCGGCTGGTTCCTCATCTTCATGCCCTGCTTCTACGAACTGACTATGTCGACCCTGCTCTATTCCACCAACACCAAGACATTGGGGTATGAGCTGTATACGTATCAGACCTATCACAACCAGCAGACCGCATCTGCACTGGCAACGGCAATCCTGTTCATTGTCTTTGGGATCAACTGGTTGTTGAATAAGCTGACCGATGGTGAATTTTCCATTTAACGAGGTACATGATGTCCAATATTATCATCAAGGATGTAAAGAAAGCCTTTGGGGAAGTCGTGGTACTCTCCAAATTCAACGCAGAGTTCGCTGACGGTGAATTCATCACCCTCCTTGGCCCCTCTGGCTGCGGAAAGACCACGATGCTTCGCATGCTCGCAGGCTTCGAAAAGCCGACCGAAGGGGAAATCTACATCGGCGAGCAGGAAGTGAGTTCCACAAAGAACTTCGTTCCCCCTGAACGACGTGATATCGGGATGGTCTTCCAGTCCTATGCCGTCTGGCCTCACATGACAGTCTTCGACAACGTTGCCTACCCCCTCAAGATGAAGAAGATGGGCAAAGAGGAGATCAAGAGCCTGGTGGAGGAAGTGCTCGAAACGGTACACCTCGCCCAGTATGCCGAGCGTATCCCCAGCCAGCTCAGCGGCGGACAGCAACAGCGTGTAGCTCTTGCCCGTGCCCTGGTAGCCAAGCCTCGGCTCTTGTTGCTTGACGAGCCGCTCTCCAACCTCGATGCGAAGCTGCGTGACTCCATGCGCTTTGAGATCAAGGAGATCCAGAAACAGCTTGGCATCACCGTTGTGTATGTAACACACGACCAGATGGAAGCCATGACCATGAGTGATCGTGTCATCGTCATCAACCGGGGTGTCATCCAGCAGGTGGGAGCTCCTACCGAGATTTATCGGCACCCAGCGAACCAGTTTGTTGCTGACTTCGTGGGAAAGATCAATTTTCTCAAGGCAACAAGCAAGGACAATGTGCTCACGCTCAAGGGATCAGGGCAGACGCTGGCCTACGACGGCCCCTTGCAGGGAGATGTCGTGGTAGGCATCAGGCCTGAGAACATGCGCTTGGTAAAGGTAAAGGGAGACTTTGAAGGCACGTTGATCAGCAAGTTCTACCTTGGAGATGTCAACGACTGCCGCATTGATCTCGGAGGAGAGCAAATCCGTGTCATTGCAGAGCCAACCAGCTTCGATACCAGTGAGGTAGGACAATCCTTCAACATCAGGGTTGATGAGTTCACGGTCTTCGTGGATACGGGAGAAGATGAGCATTCCAAGATCCTGACATAAGGAGTGGGCCATGGCACAAGAGCTGAGAATCATCACCACGGGTGGAACGTTCGACAAGCAATATGATGCGATAAGCGGGGAGCTCACGTTTCGTGAGTCCCAGCTGCCCCGCATCCTGGGCCAGAGCAGGTGCACGTTGACCGTGCATCTGGAAGGACCGTTGGCTGTGGACAGCCTCTATATGACAGAGGAACAACGAGTCGAGGTTGCACAAACGTGCCAGCATAGTGCCGAGGACAAGATCATCATCGTCCATGGAACCGACACTATGTGCAATACTGCCAAGGTCATAGCTCAAAGTCTAGGGGATGAAAACACCAAGACAGTAGTGCTCACCGGTGCGATGATCCCCTACTCCCTGGAAGGCTCTGATGCCGTCTTCAATCTTGGTTGTGCAATCTCAGCTGTCCAGCTGCTTCCACCCGGAGTCTATCTGACCATGAGTGGAAGGATTTTCAGCTGGGACAACTGTCGCAAAAACAAGGAAAAGGGAATCTTCGAGACCCTTACCTAGCCTCAGGTCTCTTGCAGGAGTGCTCAATAGAGACCTGCCGTTTTTCCTGAGCAGCGGTAAGCAAACCGCTCATGACCGCAACCACATGCCGGGTAAGCTCTCCGCTTGCCCGGTTTTTCTTGTTGTCAGCAAGCGCATGGGCGATGTCGGCAACACCGAAGCCACGTGAATTCTCCGCATAGCCGTAGAGCAGGGGAATCTCCTTCCACTCCTTTGTGCCCTTGCGGCAGAACAATACAGGACCACCAAAGGTGTTGGGATCGGGAACCCTGAGCGAGCCCTCGGTCCCGTAGATCTCCATGTTCGGCATGCTGTGATACCAGACATCAAAACTTGTCACCAACGTTGCCACAGCCCCGCTCTCGAAGTGCAGATTGCCGGTGATGTGGGTAGCAACCTCAACATCGATGACCTGACCCTTCTTGGGCTCACTGGTGATGGTTCGTGTCTCGAAACTCTTCTGGGCATACCCGGAAACAGAATCCACAGGGCCAAGCAGGTTCACCAATGCGGTGATGTAGTACGGTCCCATATCAAAAAGAGGTCCGCCCCCGTTCTTGTAGTAGAATTCCGGATCGGGATGCCAGCTCTCATGACCATGATTCATCATGAACGCAGAAGCTCCGATCGGCTTTCCGATCCATCCGTCATCGATAAGCTTGCGGCAGGTCTGAATGCCCGCACCGAGGAAGGTATCGGGAGCCCCACCGAGCATCAGGTTTTTCTTCGCAGCCAGGTCGACCAATTCGGAAGCCTGCCCGACGGTAAGGGAGAGCGGTTTCTCCACATACACATGCTTGCCGGCTTCAAGCACCTGCTTGCACAATGCATAGTGACTCTGCGGCGTTGTCAGGTTGAGCACCAGATCGATGCTCTTGTCTGCAAGCAATGCCGCAACATCGGCATACGCCTGCACATGGTAGGTCTCGCAGACCTCCTTTACCCGTGCCTCGATCAGGTCAACCACCCCGACGAGCTCAACCACATCATTGAAAACCTTGGTCAGGTTGTCCAGATAGATCCCGCTGATCTTCCCCAACCCAACAATACCAACTCTGAGTTTTTTCATATCAAAACATCTTCCTATCACTGGCGAATCGATCGATGGTCAGGCCTTGCTCCTGAGCAATCCTCTTCCCCTCTGCAGCCCACAAGAGACCGCGCTTCATCATCTCCCAGGCCTCGGGAATGTCAAAGATATCATCGTGGTGGCCAAGTGAGTTGTAGAACACCCGTCCATATCCCCACTTCTTCGTCCAGACAACCGGCATCTGCACCACCCCGTTGGTGGAGTGATACCAATCGACGGTCGGGAAGGCTGTGGTAGCAAGCACTTCCACCGCCGGATCGACGTGCAGGTAGTACTGCTCGCTTGAAACGGAGAAATCCTTGATATCCTTGGTCAGCTCACTTGAGCTATGGCGGATGTTCACCGTATAGGGAACTCCATCAGAACCGGGATGGGCAACCCAGTTGCCACCCATGATGAACTGCCAGAGCACATTGGTGCGGAATGCATCACACATGCCCCCATGACAACCGGCCACCCCAACCCCACTTCCGATTGCATCTGCAAGGTGGTTGGTGAGTTTGGAATTCAGCTCGCCCATCGTCCAGATGGGTACAAAGAGATCGAGGCTGAAGAGGTATTCACGATCTTGGAGGATATCGAGGGTGCGCTCGATTCTGACAAGGAACCCCTGCTCTTCGAGGAAGGCTGAAAAACGCTTGGCAACAAGCTCCGGTTCATGGCCTTCCCAACCACCAACCAACAAGAGAGCTCTCTTTTCTGTAGACATTGGTTACTCCTTATTCCTTTTCGGTATAGTGCAAGAATGCGAAATCCGCAGGTTTCCCGAACCCTGACATATCCTGACACGAGAGGGTGAAGAACGCACCGGTGAAAGCCGAATTGTCCAAGTGGTCGTCACTGATGCGCAGTGCAGAGCAATCTTCTCCATACTGGATGAAATGCTGTCCATCTGTGGAGTAGAAGAACCTCACCACCGCGTAGTCTGTCTCGATGCGGAGCCATACGGAGGTGGTATCACCAACTGCAACCGGCTCGAAGAGCTCCTCATGCTTTCCGTTGTCGCAGCTCATGATACACACCACTTTCCCCAAGCTCTCATCGTGGCTGAAACGCAGATAATAGTACTGGCGCGTCCCGTAATAGTAGGAAAGTCCTGCCATGTGCTTGTACCAGGTGGGATCAAACTCCACCTTGGTGGTGACCGTACACACAAAGGACTGTTGGCGCCGCCCAACCAGTGCCTGGGTGAAGGTAGAGCTCAAGCTCTCCCTCCCGTACAAGCGGAGGTAGCCCTTGCGGTCCTTCAGCGAAAGGATATCCTCACCAAGGGGAATGCGCAGCGTCTGGAAGTCCAGAGGCAGGGTCTCCCCGTCGAAGGTGTAGTGGATATCAGCAGGACCTGCAGGTACTGCATCAAACGGAGACTCGAAGAAGTCACGAGGGGAATTGCCACCACCCTTGATCCTCGGCCAACCATCCTGGTCGAATACGATGTTCTGCATGGATGTCTCTCGCCCCAGCATGCAGTGTCTTTCAATCGGACGACCGCAGAGGTGAACGAAGGCCCACTCCCCGTTCTGCATCTGCACCAAAGCCCCATGACCAGCTTTCTGAATCGGCAGTTCATCCCTTCCCTTGCTGGTTACCAAAGGATTACCGGGCATCTGCTCGTACGGACCTTCGATGGTCTTCGAACGGGCAACCGACTCTGCATGGTTGTAGAAGGTGCCACCTTCGGCAACAAAGAGGTAGTAATAGGACCCAATCCGATAGAGGTGGGGACCTTCGGTCATTCCGATCTCGGTACCGGTGAAGATCAGGCGGGGATTACCCAGGCATTTGCCAGCCTTCTCATCATACTCTTCGAGCAGGATTCCCGCAAAACGACTTCTTCCCTTGCGGAAGTCGGTGGTCATGGTAACCACATACTTGCGCCCGTCATCGTCATGGAAGAGCGAAGGGTCGAAACCATAGCTGTTCAGGTAGACCGGCTCACTCCAAGGACCCATGATGGAAGGGGCAGTCACCACATAGTTGTGGGTATCCTTGAAGTGTTCCTTGGTATGGACAACCGTGTAGACCAGGTAGTATGTCCCCTTGTCATAGGTCAGGCAGGGGGCCCAAACACCAGTGGAGTCGAGGCAGCCTCGCATATCCAGCTGGCTTACCCTGTCCAAGGGGCGGGTCAACAGTGTCCAGTTGACCAGATCCCTGCTGTGGTGGATCTGGACACCGGGAAACCATTCGAAGGTGGAGGTGGCGATATAGTAGTCATCCCCTACCCTGAGAAAGGAAGGATCGGGATTGAATCCCTTGAGAATCGGATTTGCTACGCGTGTCATGGAATCTCCTCTTAGCCTTTCAAGGCACCCTGGGTAAGGCCGTTGATGACCCTGTCCTGTGCCAGGAAGTAGAATGTAAGTACCGGAAGCGATCCCACCAGAATGGCGGTGAGCACTGCCGGGATGTTGATCGTCTGGAAGCCGTAGAAATCACGGATACCAAGCGAAAGCGTCTTCTTCGAGCGGGTATCGATCATGACCAGGGCATAGACAAACTCATTCCACATGGTCAGGAAGGTGTAGACA